>Ga0222423_1001170_pt1 | contig 13010 bp, 12 predicted proteins | sample 3A0metagenome_FD_182472 | JGI IMG/M metagenome (GOLD analysis project Ga0222423, IMG submission 182472) | Enriched microbial communities from leaf-cutter ant dump, University of Wisconsin, Madison, United States - 3A0 (version 2) | ecosystem: Environmental > Terrestrial > Nest > Insects nest >...
CCTGGGCCTCGGCCGCCTCGCGCACCGCCTCTTCCTCCTTCGCACGCAGGGCGGCGCCCTTCGCGACGATGTGGTCCACGGCGCTGCGGGCGTCGTCCACCACGTGGATGAGGTCGAGGTCCGCGGGCGAGATCATGCCGTCGCCCGCCACGGTGCTGCGCATCCAGTCGAGCAGGCCGCCCCAGAAGGAGGACCCGACGAGGACCACGGGGAACTCGGTGATCTTGTGCGTCTGGACGAGCGTGAGCGCCTCGAAGGTCTCGTCGAGCGTGCCGAAGCCGCCGGGCAGGATGACGAATCCCTGCGCGTACTTGACGAACATCGTCTTGCGGGCGAAGAAGTAGCGGAAGTTCACGCCGAGGTCGACGTAGGAGTTCATGCCCTGCTCGAAGGGCAGCTCGATGCCGAGACCCACGGACAGCCCGCCCGCCTCGGCGGCACCCTTGTTGCCCGCCTCCATGATCCCCGGGCCACCGCCGGTGATGACGGCGTAACCGGCCTCGACGAGCGCCGCAGAGATCTCGACGGCGAGCTCGTAGTACGGCTCGCCCGGCCTGGTGCGCGCCGAGCCGAACACGCTCACCGCGGGGCCCACCTCGGCGAGCGCACCGAAGCCCTCGACGAACTCGCTCTGGATGCGCATGACGCGCCACGGGTCGGCGTGCAGCCAGTCGGCCTGGCCGTCGTCGCGCAGCAGCCGCTGGTCGCTCGTGGTAGCCGGGACCTGGTCCCCGCGCAGCAGGATGGGCCCCTTGCGGTAGCCGTTCGGGTTGGACATCGCTCTCCTCGGTTCGGTGGCCGCCGCGATCGAGCCTACGGTGCGAGCCACGCGCGCAGGGCGTCGCGGCACTCACGGATCTGCGCCACGGGGCAGCGCTCGGCGTCGTGGTGGGCGAGCGAGGGGTCGCCCGGCCCGAAGTTCACGGCGGGGATGCCGAGCTCGGCGAAGCGCGCGACGTCCGTCCAGCCGTACTTGGGCGCGGGCGCGCGGCCCGTGGCGCCGAGCACCGCGGCGACGAACTCGGCCGCCGCGGGGTGGTCGAGCCCGGGGCGGGCCCCGCCCGCGGCGTCCGTGAGCTCGACCTCGAAGCCGTCGAAGAGCTCGCGCACGTGCGCCTCGGCCTGGGCCACGCTGCGCGACGGCGCGAAGCGGTAGTTGACCGTCACGACGCACGCGTCGGGGATCACGTTGTTGGCGACGCCGCCGGCGATGCGCACCGCGTTGAGGGACTCGCGGTAGGCCAGACCGTCCACCTCGACCGTCGCGGGCTCGTAGGCGTCGAGGCGCGCGAGGACCTGCGCGGCCGCGTGGATCGCGTTGGAGCCCATCCACGCGCGCGCCGAGTGGGCCGCTTCGCCCCGCGTGCGCACCTCGACGCGCAGCGTCCCGTTGCAGCCGCCCTCGACGCTCCCGTCGCTCGGCTCGCCGAGGATCGCGAAGTCGCCCGCGAGCCAGTCGGCGTGGTCCCGCGCGATGCGGCCCAGGCCGTTGCGCGACGCGTCCACCTCTTCGTTGTCGTAGAACACCCACGTCACGTCGTGGCGCGGCGCGGTGAGCTCCGCGGCGAGGGAGGCCATCACGGCCACGCCGGACTTCATGTCGACGGTGCCCCGGCCCCACAGCACCTCGTCCTCACCCGCCCCCTCGCGCCACGTGGGCAGGTTGTCGGCGACGGGCACCGTGTCGAGGTGGCCCGCGACCACCACGCGGTTCGCGCGGCCGAGCGAGGTCCTGGCGAGCACGGCGTCGCCGTCGCGCAGCACCTCGAGGTGGGGCAGGCCGCGCAGGGCGGCCTCCAGGAGGTCCGCGAGCTCGCGCTCGTGGCCGCTCACGGAGGGCACGTCGCACAGCGCGGCGGCGAGGTCCACGACGTCACGGGTCAGGTCGATCGAGGGCACCGCTCGAATCTACCTGCGTACCGGCCGGTAGCCCCGTGGACGTCTACCCTCGTGCGCATGACTTCCCGTTCTGCTTGGGGTTTCGGGCTCGCGACGACGACGGCCGACGGCTCGGTGCTCGACACGTGGTACCCCTCACCCGCGCTCGGCAGCGCGCCCGCCGGCGCGAGCGCGCCCGCCGAGCTCACGTCCCTCGAACGCTCCGACGACGCACGCGGCACCCGCACGGCCGTCGTCGTCGTCGAGATCGACCTCGACGCCGCACCGGCCGGGACCTCGGACGCCTACCTGCGCCTGCACCTGCTCTCCCACCGCCTCGTGGCGCCCCACGGGCTCAACCTCGAGGGCATCTTCGGTGCGCTGCCCAACGTCGTGTGGACGGACGCGGGGCCGTGCGCCGTCGAGGGCTTCGAGGCGACGCGGCTGCGGCTGCGCGCCGCGCTCGGTCGCCCCGTGACGGTCTACGGCGTCGACAAGTTCCCACGCATGGTCGACTACGTGCTCCCGAGCGGGGTGCGCATCGCGGACGCGGACCGCGTGCGCCTGGGTGCCCACCTCGCCCCCGGCACCACCGTGATGCACGAGGGCTTCGTGAACTTCAACGCCGGCACGCTCGGCGCCTCGATGGTCGAGGGACGCATCTCGGCGGGCGTCGTGGTGGGCGACGGTTCGGACGTCGGCGGCGGCGCGTCCATCATGGGCACGCTGTCCGGCGGCGGCACCGAGGTGGTCTCGGTGGGCGAGCGCTCGCTCCTCGGGGCGAACTCGGGCCTGGGCATCGTGCTCGGCGACGACTGCGTGGTCGAGGCCGGCCTCTACCTCACCGCCGCGGCGAAGGTCACTCTCGTGGGGGTGCGCGGGGCCGACGGCGAGGACCTGGGCGGCACGGTCGTCAAGGCCCGGGAGCTCTCGGGCGCCTCGGGGCTGCTGTTCCGGCGCAACTCCCTCACGGGCGGGATCGAGGCCGTCGCGCGGCAGGGGGCCGGGGTCCGGCTCAACGAGGCGCTGCACGCCAACTGACCGGGCACGAGCGGCGCACCCGGACCGGGACCGCGAGAGCCGTACCCTCGGACACGTGATCCGAGCCCTCGTCCGCGCCACCGTGGCCCTCCTGGCCGTCGTCGCGCTCGGGGCGCTCGCGGTGGGAGGCGTCGTGACGGCGCTGCGCTCCTCCGACGCCGAGCCGCGGGACGCGGAACGGTGCACCGCGACGAACGACGGCGTGCGCTACGCCCTGAGCCACGAGCAGGCCGACCACGCCGCGCTCCTCGCCGCGAGCACGCTGCGCCGTGGCATGCCCGCGCGGGCCGCGACCATCGCGATCGCCACCGCGATGCAGGAGTCCTCGCTGCGCAACCTCGACCACGGTGACCGCGACTCGCTCGGCCTGTTCCAGCAGCGTCCCTCGCAGGGCTGGGGCAGCGCCGAGGAGGTCATGGACCCGGTGTTCTCCACGGGCGCGTTCCTCGAGGCGCTGTCCCGCGTGGACGGCTACGAGCAGATGGAGATCACCGTCGCCGCGCAGACCGTGCAGCGCTCGGCCTTCCCCGAGGCCTACGCCCAGCACGAGCCCCTCGCCCGCGCGTGGGCCTCGGCCCTCACGGGTCACTCCCCGGCCGCCGTGACGTGCGTGGTGCACGAGCCCGTGGCGGGCTCGACCTCGGCGCTGCTCGAGCGCGTCGAGCGCGATCTCGGGGACGTGGGGGTCGAGGTGTCCGACGGCGAGGGGCCCGCGAGCGTGGTCCTCGACGCCGGTGTCCTCGCGGGCGCGGGCGGCGAGGGGGCCGAGCGGCTCGCATGGGCCGTCGGCCAGTGGGGGGTCGCGCTCGCCGCCCCGCTCGGGATCGCCGAGGTCGCCGTCGCGGACCGTCGCTGGCTCGTCGACGAGGCCGCGTGGACCGCCGTCGGGCAGGACGAGGCATCGCCCGGACCCGGGCTCGTTCGCGTCACGCTGCACGGCTGAACCCGGTCGGGCTGCGGCGCCCCGCGGCCCGGGCAAGGATGGACGCATGACCGCCCCGGGGGTCGCCGAGGCCATGGCGCGCGTGCGACGCGCCTGGTTCCTGCCGCCCGCCGTGGCGGCCCGCGCGGGCGAGGACGCGCCGCTGCGGATCGGGCACGGGGCCACGTGCTCCCAGCCCACCACGGTGGCCCACCTGCTCACGCATCTCGACGCCCGGCCCGGCGAACGGGTGCTCGACCTCGGGTCCGGCTCGGCGTGGACCACGGCGCTGCTCGCGGCGCTCGTGGGCCCCCGGGGCGTCGTCGTCGGCGTCGAGCTCGAACCCGCCCTCGTCGCGGCGGGTCGAGCGCACCTCGTCGCCGCCGCGGCGCACGGCCTCGACGTGTCCGCGGCGCGCATCGAGCAGGCCGCACCCGGGGTCCTCGGGTGGCCGGCGGGAGCGCCCTACCGGCGCATCCTCGTCTCCGCGGAAGCCCGCCACGTGCCCGACGAGCTCGTGGCGCAGCTCACCGACCACGGCCGCATGGTGATCCCCGTGGGGCGCCGGCTCCTCGTGGTGGACCGGCACGGCGACGCGCTGCGGACGCGCGACGTGGGCGCGTACCGCTTCGTGCCGCTGCGGTGAGGGGCCTACCGGTCGCTGACGGGCGTGTAGGCGCGCTCCGTCGCGCCCGTGTAGACCTGCCGCGGGCGGCCGATCTTCGTCTGCGGGTCGAGCATCATCTCGCGCCACTGGGCGATCCACCCGGGCATGCGCCCGAGCACGAACAGCGGCGTGAACATCGACTCGGCGAAGCCCATCGCCTTGTAGATCAGGCCCGTGTAGAAGTCGACGTTCGGGTACAGCTTGCGCGAGACGAAGTACTCGTCGCTCAGCGCGATCTCCTCGAGCCCGCGCGCGATCTCGAGCAGCTCGTCACCCTGGCCGAGCGCCTCGAGCACGGCATCGGCGCTCTGCTTGACGATCGCGGCTCGCGGGTCGTAGTTCTTGTAGACGCGGTGCCCGAAGCCCATGAGGCGCACGCCGTTGGCCTTGTTCTTGACCTTGGCCATGAACGCCGAGGGGTCGCCGCCGTCGGACTGGATCTGGGCGAGCATCGCGAGCACGGCCTCGTTCGCGCCGCCGTGCAGCGGGCCCGAGAGCGCGTTGACCCCGGCCGCGACGGACGCGTAGAGGTTCGCGTGCGACGAGCCCACGACCCGCACGGTGGACGTCGAGCAGTTCTGCTCGTGGTCCGCGTGCAGGATGAGCAGCTTGTCGAGCGCCGCGACCACCACCGGGTCCGCCTCGTACTTCTCGTACGGCGCGGCGAAGGCCATGCGCAGGAAGTCGTCGACGTAGCCGCGCGAGTAGTCCGGGTAGAGCAGCGGCTCGCCCGTCTGCGCGCGGTGCAGGTAGGACGTGATGGTGCGGACCTTCGCGAGGATGAGCACCGTGGCGAGCTCGACGGCCTCGGGGTCGAACGGGTCGAGCGACTCCGGGTAGAAGGTCGAGAGCGCGTTGATGGCCGAGCCCATGACCGCCATCGGGTGCGCGCCCCGGGGGAAGGTGCCCATGAAGGTGCGGAAGTTCTCGTGCACGAGGGTGTGGCGGTTGACGCGGTCCGTGAACGCGTCGAGCTCCGCCGCCGACGGCAGCTCGCCGTGGATCAGCAGGTAGGCGACCTCGAGGAACGTCGAGTGCTCCGCGAGCTGCTCGATCGGGTAGCCGCGGTAGCGCAGGATGCCCTGGTCACCGTCGATGTAGGTGATCTTCGACTCGCACGAGGCGGTGTTGGTGAAGCCCGGGTCGAGCGTCGTCAGGCCGGTCTGGCCCAGGAGCGAGGAGACGACGAAACCGCTCGACCCCTCGGTCGCCTGGACGGTCGGTAGCTCGAGCGTCGTGCCGTCGGCGGTCAGCGTGACCGATGCCGGTGCCTGCGTCATGTGCGCGGCCTCCCTGGAAGTCCGTGGCGGGACGCCCCGCCCTCGTTGGCTTCCACGACGGTACCTGTGCGCCGGACGACCTGACGAATCAGCGGCCGCCCGATCTCCCCGATCGACCCGTGATTCCGGTCACAGGTCACGCCCCGAGGAGCCGCTGGGCGGCCTCCCGGACGCGGACGTCGGGCGCCGTGAGGGCCACTCGCACGTGCTGCGAGGGCCCGCGCGAGTAGAACGACCCGGGCGCCACGAGGATGCCCTGCGCGGCGAGGTCGCCGACCGTCGCCCAGGAGTCCTGGCCCCCCTCGGGACGCACCCACAGGTACAGGCCCGCCTCGGAACCGTCCACCATGTAGCCCGCGCCCTCGAGCGCTCCCGCGAGCAGCTCGCGTCGCACGGCGTAGCGCTCGCGCTGCTGGGCGACGTGCGCGTCGTCGTCGAGCGCCGCGGTCATCGCCGCCTGCACGGGGCCGGGCACGATGAGTCCCGCATGCTTGCGCGCCTCGAGCAGGCGGCTCACGACGGCGGGGTCGCCCGCGACGAACGCCGCCCGGTACCCCGCGAGGTTCGAGCGCTTGGACAGCGAGTACACCGCGAGCACCCCGGTGGGGTCCCCGCCCGTGACGCGCGGGTCGAGCACGCTCGGCACACCCTCGGCCACCCAGGCGGGTGCCCACGGCAGCTCCGCGTAGCACTCGTCGCTCACCACGAGCGCACCCACCTCGCGCGCCGCCGCGACGATCTCGGCGAGCCGTTCCACGCCGAGCACGCGGCCGTCGGGGTTGCCCGGTGAGTTGAGCCATACGAGGCGCACGTCGGTGCGTCCGCGCAGCGCCGCGAGACCGCCGTCGGAGGCCGGGACGGGCGTCGCCCCGGCGAGCATCGCGCCCACGTCGTACGTCGGGTACGCCGGCTCGGGGAAGACGACGGCGTCCCCCGCGCCGAGCCCGAGCCACGACGGGAGCGTCGCGACGAGCTCCTTCGAGCCCACCGTGGGAAGCACGGCGGCCGGGTCGAGCCCGCTCACGCCACGCGTCCGGGCGAACCACGCCACGACGGCCTCGCGCAGCTCGCTCGTGCCGTGCGTGGTCGGGTAGCCCGGGCTGTCCGAGGCCGCGACGAGCGCCTCGCGCACCAGCTCGGGCGTCGGGTCCACGGGGGTGCCCACGGACAGGTCGACGATGCCCCCCGGGTGCGCGCGCGCGGTCGCGGCGAACGGGGCGAGCAGGTCCCACGGAAAGTCCGGCAGCGCGCCGGTGTGCAGTCCCATCGAGCGCGGGCTACGCGCCGGTCTGGGGCGGCAGGGCCGCCACGACGGGGTGGTCCCTCTCGATCAGGCCCAGCTTCGCGGCGCCGCCGGGCGAGCCGAGGTCGTCGAAGAAGTGGACGTTCACGTCGTAGTACTCGCTCCACTGCTCGGGGACGTCGTCCTCGTAGTAGATCGCCTCGACGGGGCACACGGGCTCGCAGGCCCCGCAGTCGACGCACTCGTCCGGGTGGATGTAGAGCGATCGTTTTCCCTCGTAGATGCAGTCGACGGGGCATTCCTCGACGCACGCCTTGTCCTTGACGTCAACGCAAGGCTTGGCGATCACGTAGGTCACGGTCGGTCCTCCGGTCGGCCTCCCGGGAGGCCGTGAAGTGGTTCGGCTCTGCGCGCACCGGGCGCTCAGGCCTAGTATCCCCCACATGGGCACCCGGCAGGACTCACCCCCATGGCTCGACTGGCCGCTCGGGTCGCGGGTCGTGGTGCGCCGCCGCCTGCCCGGGGGTGGCTACAGCGACGTGCTGGGCGAGCTCGTGTACCGCTCGGCCGCGGCCGTCGAGGTGCTCGGGCACGCGGGGACCGAGCGCATCGAGGCGGCCGAGATCGCCGTCGGCAAGGTGGTCCCGCCGCCCCCGGAGCGACGCGCGTACCGCGAGCGCGCCTGAACCGGCCGGGCGCTCAGTCGTCCTTCGGCGCGGGTCCGCACACGATCGCGTCCTGCGGGTTGTAGCTCCACGTGAAGGAGGTCTTCTCGACCTCCTCGCCGTCGAGCAGCAGGATCCGCGTGTTGGTCACCTGGAATCCCGGGTTCCCCGCGGGCTGGGCGATGCACCCGGCGGCCTGGGAGTAGCGCGTGGTCGGGGCCACGATCCGCGAGCGCGCCGACTTCGAGGTCTGCACCTCGAAGTGCTTGGTGCCCCACACCTCGACGTAGATGCGGTTGTCCTTGACGTACGAGTGCAGCAGCGCCCCGTACGGCGAGGTGTTCTTCCACTTCACGTCGATCACGCCCTCGTAGATGGTCGCCTCGCGACCCTCGGGGTAGCGCGCGAACCAGAAGGTGTGGGGGCGGTGCTCGACGTCCTCGAAGCCCGCGAAGTACGCGGCGTTGAACATCGTGGTGCCCATCTGGGACAGCCCGCCGCCGATGCCCGGCTGAATGACGCCGTTGACCACGACGGAGGCGTCGAAGTAGCCGTTCTCGGCGGTGATGGGACCGATCGTGTCGTTGAGGGAGAAGGTCTCGCCGGGCTCGACGAGCACCCCCGTGACGAGCTCGGCGCCCCGGACGAGGTTCTTGGTGCGCACCGTGTCGTTCGTGAGCGGGGTGTCGAAGGTCGAGACGAGCTCGGTGATCCCGAGCTCCTCGAGCGCCTTGGTGGTCTGCTCGGGGTCCACGGGCGTGAGCACGACGTTCGCGGTGCGGGGCGAGCCGAGGGCCGCGTTGCGCACCGCGACGGCGACGTGCTCGGGGTCGAGCATGGAACCGGGCGTGCCCGCGACGATCGTCGGCCTGCCCTTGACGAACTCGAAGCGGGCGTCCTCGGCGTCGGACAGCAGGTCCGTGGTGCGCTTGAGGATCTCCTCGACGAGCTGCTCGCCGTCGAGGCGCAGCTGGAGCATGTCGCCCTCGGGGGCGATGGTCGCGGCCGCGGTGACGACGCTCACGGGCAGCTCCGCGACCTGCCCCTCGACCACGACGCCCACGGGACCGGACGCGAGGGGCCTCGCGAGCTGGGAGAGCGCGCGGTCGGTCTCGGCCTGGGTGATGGTCGGCGCGACGGCGAGCGTCGGCAGCTCGACCGGGCGCGGCGCGGTGAGCCACGTGCGGCGCAGCAGCTCGGCCGCGGCGCGCTCGTCGACCGCGATCCCGTCCTCCGCCGCGCTCGCGTGGGCCGCGCCGTCGGCGAAGACGATGCGCCCGTCCACGGGGTCCTTGAGCAGACCGACCGCGGCCGTCGCCACAGCCGCGTCGAGCGCCTCGGCGTCCACGCGCGTGACCGGCGGCTGCTCCCCGAGCCCGAAGAGGTGCTGCCACAAGCGGGCGGGCTCGAGCGTGAAGCCCGTGAGCGCGTCCACGGTCGCGTCGGCGTCGAAGGTCAGGCCCGCGACGACGGGGTCGAGCGACACGGAGCTCTCGCCCGCCGTGACGACGAGGGGCTCCGTGGTCACCGTGCGCAGCTCCTCGGTGAGCGTCGCGACGGCGGCGTCCGCCGGCTGACCGCCGATGTCGACGCCCGCCACGGTCACCCCGCGGGGCACGGTGTCCGCGAGCGCCCAGCTCGCACCGACGTAGCCGGCGGCGAGCACCACGACGACCGCCGCGACCGTCCCCGCGACGAACCCCGCCCGCCGCTTCGGCTTCTCGGCCCCCGCGAACGCGTCGAGCGGGTGGGCGCCGGGGCCCTCGTCCGCCGTCGTCGTCGTGTTCTTCGCCATGTGCTCCCCGCCTGGATCCGCGCGTCGTTCGCGGTGGAGTCTACGGTCCGCTCCTGGGCGCGACGGCGCGCAACCGCCCCCGGTGGTGCACGAGCCCGCCCGCCGTGGGCTCGCCCTCGCCGAGGTCGAGCACCTCGCCCACCACGACGTCGTGGTCCCCGGCGGGGTGGATCGCGTGCGTACGGCACGAGAACCACGCGGCGCTCTCGCCGACGACGGCGGCCCCCGAGGCGGCGTCGCGCGCGTGCGGGACCCGCGCGAGCTGGTCGAACGCCGGGCGTCCCGGTGAGGCGAGCCAGTCCGCCACGGGCCCCTGGTGGTCCGCGAGGACGGACAGCACCCACGCGTCCTGCTCGTCGAGCGCCTCGCGCAGCCGCGCGTCGGTGTGCACGCAGAACAGCAAGAGTGCGGGCTCGAGCGACACCGAGGTGACGGCGCTCACCGTGCTCGCGACGTCGATGCCGCGCACGTGGAGGCTCACGACCGCCACCCCGGCGGGCAGCCGCCCGATCGCGGTGCGGTAGCGGTCGCGGTCGATCACGCCGCTCAGTCCTCGAACCACCGGCTCGGCGCCATGAGCGGCAGGCCGAGCGCGACCGCACCACCGAGGATCCACGCGTTCCCCCAGCCGCCGAGCGCGGGCACGAGGATGTCCCCGCCCGGGCCCACCTGCCACATCGCCAGCACCGTGGCGATCCAGCCCCCGGCGAGGGCGAGCGAGCCGCTCCAGCCCTCCCACGCGCGCGCGAACACGCCCGCCGCGAGCACCACGACGAGACCGAGCACGAGGCCCCACGGCGGCGTGGACCGGTGCATGACGGTCCCCACGGCGCCGACCGCGATGCCGAGGAGGAGGCACGCCGCGATGCGGCCGGAACGAGCGAGCATGCCGTTCACGGTACCGGCCAGCCGGGAGCCTCGACGCCCGCGGGCCACGCGAGCGCCCGGACCGGCCCCGGGGCGGGCTCGTACACCTCGAACGGCCCCGCGCGCTGCGGGGTGTCGTTGCTCAGCGCGAAGTCGACGACGCCCGCGCCGACGCTCACGCGCTGCACCTGGGTCGCGTGCGCGCGCATCGCGGCCGCGAGCCGGTCCGCCACCGGTCCCACCGGCACCTCGACGCGGGGGCCGCCGCCCGCCCGGACCCGGGCGACCCGGTGCACGGGCACGGCCCACAGCACCGCGGGAGCGCGCCGGCCCGCCGCGACGTGCCGGGCCACCGCCCGCATGGCGACCTCGTGGGTCCGCACGTGGTCGGGGTGCCCGTAGCCGCCGTCGGGCCCGTAGGTGGCCACCACGGCGGGCTCGGTCGCCGCGAGCCTGCTCGCGAGCAGGGCCGCCGTGTCCTCGAGGTCGGCGCGCGAGAACGCCGACGCCGGGGCGTGGGCCGCCGGGCCCGCGACGCCCGGGGCCACCCACGCCATGCCCGAGTCCTCGAGGCGCGCACCGGCCCGGGGCGCGCCGTCGTCGGCGATCTCGTCGAGGAAGGCGTGCCGCGCGACCCCGAGCGCCGCGAGCGCCTCGGCGAGCTCGGACTCGCGGTGCGCGGCGAGCGCCGGGCCGTCCCCCTCCAGGTGGGCGAGCGCCTCCCCGATGACCTCGCCGCGCTCCCCGCGCGTGCACGTCACGACCTCGACGTCGCCCGTGCGCGCCCACGTCGCGAGGAGGGCGCCCGTCCAGAGCGTCTCGTCGTCGGGGTGCGCGTGGACCGCGAGGAGGCCGGGCACGTCAGGCCCGCTTGGCCCGCGCCGTCATCCGCGCCCGCTCCGTCTGGTCGAGCACGACCTTGCGGATGCGCACGATCTCGGGCGTCACCTCGACGCACTCGTCCTCGCGCGCGAACTCGAGGGACTCCTCGAGGGTCAGCTTGCGCGGCGGCACGAGGTTCTCGAAGGAGTCCGACGTCGAAGCCCGCATGTTGGTGAGCTTCTTCTCCTTCGTGATGTTGACGTCCATGTCCTCCCCGCGCGCGTTCTCACCGACCACCTGGCCCTCGTAGACCTCGGCCGTGGGCTCGACGAAGAACGAGCCGCGCTCCTGGAGGTTGATCATCGCGAACGGCGTGACCTTGCCCTGACGGTCCGCGACGAGCGAACCGGTGCTGCGCGTCTCGATGGGGCCGGCCCACGGCTCGTAACCGTGGGCGATCGAGGACGCGATGCCCGTGCCGCGCGTCTCCGTGAGGAACTGCGTGCGGAAGCCGATGAGGCCGCGCGCGGGCACCACGAACTCCATGCGCACCCACCCGGTGCCGTGATTGGTCATGGTCTCCATGCGGCCCTTGCGCTGCGCGAGGAGCTGGGTGACGGCGCCGAGGTACTCCTCGGGCACGTCGATCGTCATGTGCTCCATGGGCTCGTGGACCTTGCCGTCCACCTGCTTCGTGACCACCTGGGGCTTGCCGACGGTGAGCTCGAAGCCCTCGCGGCGCATCTGCTCGACGAGGATCGCGAGGGCCAGCTCGCCGCGGCCCTGCACCTCCCACGCGTCGGGGCGCTCGGTGGGCAGCACGCGCAGCGAGACGTTGCCGACGAGCTCGGCGTCGAGGCGGTCCTTGACCTGGCGCGCCGTGACCTTGTGGCCCTTGCCGCCCTTGCCCGCGAGGGGGGACGTGTTGATGCCGATCGTCATGGAGATCGCCGGGTCGTCGACCGTGATGAGCGGCAGCGGGCGCGGGTCGTCGAGGTCCGTGAGGGTCTCGCCGATCGTGATCTCCGGGATCCCGGCGACCGCCACGATGTCGCCCGGGCGCGCCTCGGTCGTGGGGACGCGCTCGAGGGCCTTCGTCTCGAGCAGCTCGGTGACCTTCACCTGCGAGATCGTGCCGTCCGAGCGCGCCCACGCGACCTGCTGGCCCTTGCGGATCGTGCCGTTGAACACGCGCAGCAGGGCCAGGCGGCCCAGGAACGGCGAGGCGTCGAGGTTCGTCACGTGCGCCTGGAGCGGGGCGCCCTCGGTGTACGTGGGCGCGGGGATCTTCTCGAGGATCGTCGCGAAGAGCGGCTCGAGGTCCTCGTTGTCCGGCAGGGTGCCGTCCGCGGGCTGCTCGAGGCTCGCACGGCGCGCCTTCGCCGCGGCGTAGACGACGGGCACGTCGAGGATCGAGTCGAGGTCGAGGTCCGGGACCTCGTCGTGCAGGTCGCTCGCGAGGCCGAGCAGCAGGTCGGTGGACTCGGCGACGACCTCGTCGATGCGCGCGTCGGCGCGGTCCACCTTGTTGACCACGAGGATCACGGGGAGCTTCGCGGCGAGCGCCTTGCGCAGCACGAAGCGCGTCTGGGGCAGCGGCCCCTCGCTCGCGTCGACGAGCAGGACGACGCCGTCGACCATCGACAGGCCGCGCTCGACCTCTCCCCCGAAGTCCGCGTGGCCCGGGGTGTCGATCACGTTGATCGTGATGCCGTCCGGCTCCCCCGCCGCGACCGCCGCGGGACCGCGGTAGCGCACCGCGGTGTTCTTCGCGAGGATCGTGATGCCCTTCTCGCGCTCGAGGTCGCCCGAGTCCATCGCGCGCTCGTC
>Ga0222423_1001172_pt1 | contig 12986 bp, 19 predicted proteins | sample 3A0metagenome_FD_182472 | JGI IMG/M metagenome (GOLD analysis project Ga0222423, IMG submission 182472) | Enriched microbial communities from leaf-cutter ant dump, University of Wisconsin, Madison, United States - 3A0 (version 2) | ecosystem: Environmental > Terrestrial > Nest > Insects nest >...
CCTTTTCTCCCAGAGTTTGAGAAGTTAATAAAGCAGGTTTTTTTCTATTTGTCTGAATAAACCCAACTGATTTGAAAGAAATATCTCCTGAAAATAGGTCTATTCGCCAATCCCATTCTTGTTTGTATTTGATAAAGTCGATATTTCTTGGTTCAACTGGATTGGCAAAATCAATTGAATTTATAGTAAGAGGATGTGAGAAATCAAAATCGAAATGGATGTCCCAAACATTTATAAATATAAGGGTTGCAGGTGTAACCAAAAATTTAAATTGTTCTTTATCTGAAACCCACTCAAGGATATAATCAATATCTAATATAAATTCAAATTTTTCAGGATTAAATTGTATAGAATATATTCTACAATCATGCCAACCCATTTGGTCAAAATCCTTCTCCGTCCATTTTTCTTTAAAAATTAAGTCCATATAATTAAACTAGTTTTGTCTTGGTAATTACCATGTTCAGATCAAAGGTCATTTCCTTTTCCTTCTCTTGCAGCTCAAACCGGTTCTGGAAGCTGTTCACGATACCCCTACCATTTAAACATACGCCCCAAGGACAAAGTTACTGCCCATTTAAAAGACCTTTCTGCATTTGCTAAGCGCCGCATTTGCAAGATACTTTTTACTTTTCATTCCGCCGGCATTCAGTTGAAAAAACAAACCCCACCATTCTATATTAATAATGTCAAGCTTAAAGCTATGCAATAAAAACGCTCTCTTCGAAGAGCATTTTTATTGAATAAACCTGTATTAATCCGGTACTTTCTTTAAAAGGCCCTACCAAATAGCCGGATAAAACCGCTTTTTAAGTGTTATTTTACTTTTGTCAATGGGTAAATCCAGATTAGGAAGTATCAGGCTGGTAAAGTAAAATTTCTCCCCGTTTCTAAGTTCTACTAAAGAGTAATGGTAATCATCCCACGGCATCCATGTAGTTCGATTTTCGGCTTTAGGGTAGGTTTTGTATTCTGTTATCTTCGTAATGTCCTGCATAGTAAATGTTACATCTCTCTTTGTGTCTGCTACCCTAAGTTGCTTCTTGGCTTCTTCATAGTAAACTACCATATTCTTGTTTTCAAAGTAGTAATTTAAATGAATGAGTAGTTTGGGGATAAAGAGAAGTAATACTCCCCAAACCCCAATAGAATATGCTATATCTATATCAAAAGAACCTCGTTTTAGATACAAAATTAAAGGAACTCCTATGATTACAGGAATCACCACATAAAGCAAAGTACTTAGCAAAAATCTAAAATGAGTATTTATTGTAACTCTGTAAGTATTCATATTTTTATTTAAACTTCACCCATGAACTTGTTAATGTTCTTTTGAACTGCTCGTAGCTGTTTACTATTTCTTTTCTTACAGGCTCTGTAGCATCATAAGCTTTTTCTAATCCTGTAAAACCTACACTCACCAATGCTCCATATGGGCCTCCAAAAGATGAGGCGACGCTAATGGAGCCAAAAGTCCCCACGCTTCGATAAGCTAAACGAGTTCCACTTAATGACCCCTCACTATATGCAACAACATCAGTTAGCGTGGAGATGACCGATAGACCAGTTCCTAAAGAGGACGCAAACTTTCCGAACTTAGCAAATTTATCTAACCTCGTAATTGGCTTGGTAGCATCAGTCATGGGTTGGTAAAGACTGCATTTTATTCAGATTGTTCTTCTTGTCATCGTCATCTCCACCTTTTTGCCCTCTAACCCCATCTATAAACGCTGCAATCTCCTCAGGGATATCGGTTGTCACCCGGTTTCCATCATTCACCCACATACCGTTAGGAAAGAGGATTATTCAGTACATAATTATACCCCGAATATCCGTAGTACCGCTCAGCTACCGGAAGGTAGCTTTTCCCTACAATTTCTGCGTAATTGTTTATTAATCATGTGATTAGTTCTATGGGGCATCTTGCGGGAGCGTCTAAATAAGCTTTAATCTAATACTTAAGTCCTCTGGAAGTTCAATTTGTGAGGTTTGTTCAGTACCCCGTACTAACAATATAATTTTTTTTATATCATCTCTAGCCTGCTTGACCGAATACCCTTCCTGAATATCTATAAACTCATGTTTAATAGCATCTGTATAAAAATCAAGTAAATTGTAAATCAGCTTAAAAGAACCTCTGCTAAAATTTATACCATATTTAAAAGCTAGTTCATTCAAAAGAGTATCAATGTCAAAATCATAATCTTTCTTACCTTTCACAAAGTCTTCCGACCAACTTAGAGTAGATTCCAAAATTGTCAATAGTTCTTCTTTAAAAAGTTTCATACAAATATCCATTTAGAAACGTTTTCCAAAATTACCGTTATCTCCCGGTTTTGTTTGCCAAGGACGATGTCGTCCAATGCCTCCCGGCCCTCTCCTGTGATAATGTAATCCATTACGTAAGTCAAGATCAATTCTAAAGTTTTTACCTGTTTTGAAAAGCGTTGTCCCCCGCAAAGTAGTGTTAGAAAGTACACGTACATTCCCTACTCCAGCTCCCGTTAATATATTTCGGATAGCTGCCGCTTCTCCAACTTTTTCACTTCCGTGTCCTATGTCGTATGCCATTTCTCCCAGAGTCATGCCGGGAATACCCTCTATATAATTCTCCACAGCCATACCCATATTAGCTCTCATAAAAGTCCCTTGAGCATTTAGCGCTGTCATTTGCATCATATTTACAAACCCTTGCCCCAAATCAGACCAACCCTCAACTGTAGTTAAACTACCTAAAAATTGCCCCGTTTGTTGTAAACCTCCGTAAACACCCACACCAAAAGCTATATTGGCGGGCATCCCTGATGCCACTGTCCTGGTAGTAATACCACCGGTTGTCTTCTTGTCCTTATCTTTATCTCCCCCACCGTTCCCTCTAACCCCATCCATAAACGCTGCAATCTCCTCAGGGATATCCGTTGTCACCCGGTTTCCATCATTCACCCACATACCGTCAGGGTCCGTCAGCGAAAGAGGATTATTCAGTACATAATTATACCCCGAATACCCGTAATACAACTCAGCCGCAGGGTCGTTTCGGTCCCAACGCCCAATAGTAGTATTATACGTCCTCGCCCCAAAGTCTACCCTGTTCAGGTTAAAGGTACTCTCTTTCTCTTTGCCCTGCAACTACCAGCTGTTTGTCTCTGTACAACTTCCCACTATTCTTTCAGGATTAAGAATTTTACACCTGTATAGGTAAGATACTTTTTCCCATTCGGCCGGTGTTCCGATGAAAAAATAAAAGGAGCTCATTTTAGCTGCGAGAGCTTGCTTCGGGGTTGTGTACTTATAGAATCCCAACCTTGACTTCCCCCGATTGATGTGTTGAAAAAACCGGCCGATATAATGAATACTATTAAGGCTCTTTTGCTTTGGCGAAAGGACTATTTATGATTAATGTCCCATTTAATAATTCCTCATTATTCCTTAACCTAATCAACCTTACGGAAAATGAGATCATCCCCCTTTTCTGACAAGATTAGCTTTTCGCTTTCAATTTTATATAAATAATCCTTTTTCACTTTCTCGTTCTCTATCAATTTAAGTTTACTCTGATTAATTTGATATTCTATTTTCAAAATAGTATCACCATTGCTTATTTCAACTGTGTTATTTCTCAAAAAGGTAAAACTAAAATTCCCACCATTAGCCTCGTTTGATTCCCATTCACCTAGAATAGCTTCCTTATAATCAGATCCTTCTCTATAATGTTTTATTCCAAAATAAATCAAGATGAATATGATTGTGCTTACAACTGTGTATATCTTGTTCTTTTTACTCATTATTAGGGTTCATTCTTTTAAAACCTGCAGATTCAACATAAAGCTTAAGAAAACTGCCCGTAACTATATTTTCTCCGTTATTGACCCGTTTATCGTAAAAAGGGAAATACAATCTATTTTATAACAAAAAAACAAGTGGTACACTTGGGCTCTGATTATTCTTTTATACTACTTTTTCCATATTTCCCCTTGCCATAACAACTGATTTTCCCCTCTGATATAAATCAAATCCTGATTATAGGGCTCAAACTCAAAAAAACATCTGTCAAAATTGGGCAAGCTAATAGTCAAAAAGTTAAACTTCTCGGTGTCTATATCTTCTTCGAATATTTTAAAAACTGTCCTACTTTTACAAGAGATGTTGCCTGTTAAATAAAATGAAATATGATTTCTATTTGCAATTGTATTTAAATAAGTTGTTTTAGGTAGCACTATTGACGCTTTTTCGGTTTCAATAGACTTACTATTGTTATAATTGAACCCAAAATTCAGTTTAATAGGCAATTCATCAATACCCGCAGAAAAGTTTACCTGAATATATAAACTATCCTGCGACAATTTGTTTTCCTTTTTCAACTCATATTCAAAGCCTTTTTGCTTTAAATAATTGTTTTCACTTGTTAATTCAAGTACATCGTTTGACAAAACAGACCACTTACCCTTTGAGGCTACATCACATTGTTCAATAACTGGTGTAAATTTTATTTCAGCCTTTTTTAAAATATAAGTTCCATCATTATACAAAACTAAACTATGGTAGTTCACCTCTGTAAAGGCTTGATATAATTTATCAGTTTCTAAAACATAAATTCCTGGCAATTCCTCTTTATTTATTTGTGTGTGTTTTGTCACAATACAACCACCACACAAAAAAATAAAAATTACCCATACAAATAGAGACAGCGATTTATTTCTTTTCAAACCTATATATGTAGTTTCCATTTTTATCTTTTATTTCTCTTAATGAATTAACATTTATATCACCTAATGAACTTACTCCCATTGGATATGAGCCATCAAATGAATACTGAACTTTATAAGCGTTTATCTCATTATTATAAACTTTGGAATAATCACCATTTATCACTTTTGCAGCGTTTAGTAATCGTCCATCCTTATTAAATTTAACTCCTCCCGCTTCAATAGACTGTCCTACGTGTCGGATTTCATGAATATGAAGTCCTGTAGTACTACCTTCAATGTTGATAACCCCATCTGCTCCTTTAACAACTCTGTGAGTTCCATCACTCCTACTTGGCCCCGTGAGCCTGTAAGTTTCGGCTGCATTTCCAATTGCTTCAATGTCTAAAAGGGATTGGTTTAAATTATTAATTTTAGATTTATTATCTTCAAGTCTGTTTTCAAGCTTCGCTAACTTCTTATCGCTCAAATCTCCTTTATCAATTTGAGTTTGAATTTTCGTACTATTCTTTTCTATACTCTCTATTCTATTATTAATAGCCGCATTTAGCCATTCTGCCTGTTTGGGATCTTCCCAAATCATTCCCGTAGGGTCAAAATATTGTATAGGATTATTTGCTACATATGAGTATGGGGATATTGAAGCTTGTCTTGAATGATCTGCCATTGGATCCACCTTATCCCACCGCCCGATCGTCGGATTATACACCCTCGCCCAAAGTCTATCCTGTTCAGGTTAGAGGTACTCTTTTTCTCCTTACCCTGCAACTCCCAACGGTTCTGATACGCATTCACAGTCCCTGTACCGTTCAGCCGCACACCCCAGGGATCAAAGTTACTGCCCATTTAAAAGATCTTTCTGTATTTGTTAAGCACTGCATTTGCAAGATACTTTTTACTTTTCATTCGGCCGGCGTTCAGTTAAAAAAACAAGCCCCTCCATTCTATATTAATAATGTCAAGCTTAAAGCTATGCAATAAAAACGCTCTCTTCGAAGAGCATTTTTATTGAATAAACCCGTATTAATCCGGTACTTTCTTTAAAAGGCCCTACCAAATAGCCGGATAAAACCGCTTCTTTAAGGTAATTTTACTTTTATCAATTGGTAAATCCAGATTAGGAAGTATCAGACTGGTAAAATAAAACTTCTCCCCGTTTTTCAATTCTACCAATGAGTAATGATATTCATCCCACGGAAACCATGTGGTCCGGTTTTCTGCTTTAGGGTAGGTCTTAAAATCCTTTACAGACTCTATATCCGACATGGTAAAAGTTACGTCACGATCTTTGTCACTTACTCGTAATTGCTTTTTCGATTCTTCGTAATATACCACCATATTTTTGTTGGTAGAATAATAGTTAAAATGCATAAGAGCAGCAGGAGTAACGAGTAAAACAAGTCCCCATAATCCTCCAGTCATAGATGCCTCCCAGTCAACATAACCTTTTCGAAAATAGCTAATAATAGGCATCCCTACTGCTGTGAGCACTATATATAGTAAAATGCTCTTCAAAAAACGATAATGAGTTTGTGCTTTAATTTTATAAATTTCCATATTTACTTGAAGTTAAGCCATGAGCTCGTTAAGGTTCTTTTAAATTGATCATAACTATTCCTTATTTCTTTTCTCGTTGGTTTTGTCCCGTCATAAACCTTTTCTAGTCCGGTAAGGCCAGCTTCTAATAATGCTCCATAAGAACCACTCACGTACGAAGCTACTAACCACGAACTTCCTGTACTTAACACTCTGTAACCTAACCTAGATACACTTATTGAGCCTTCATTATACGATGGAATATCAAAAGCCAATAATGATCCAACAGAAAGCATAGTACCTACATTAAACGCATTTTTCCCAAGTTTACCTATTTTTGTTAGATTCGTTAGCGGCTTACTCGCTTCAGTCATTGGTTGGTTTCCAAAAAGTGAGAAGTTTCGTCCTGTAAGTTTATAGTTCCCTTCTATACCCCTTCTGAAACCCTCCTTATAGAGGTCAGCACTCTTATTTTCTCCCAACGCCCAGAAAACCTCACCAGCCAAACCTAAACCAGTTCCTATATCACCAATAGGTAAAGACTGCATTTTATTCAGATTGTTCTTCTTCTTGTCATCGTCATCTCCACCTTTTTGCCCTCTAACCCCATCCATAAACGCTGCAATCTCCTCAGGGATATCCGTTGTCACCCGGTTTCCATCATTCACCCACATACCGTTAGGGTCCGTCAGCGAAAGAGGTTATTACTATGAAAATATATAGCGTGAGTTCGAACCTTTTTCCGACATCGGATCCACACAATCGAACACCAGGAAGAACTGATTGGTCTTTTATCTTCCCATAGAACGTTTACAGTTCCGTAATTGGTAAACCAAGTGTCACTAGTTATTTAGCTCCTTAATTATCATAATGACGGCTATGCTAATTGAAATGAGGCCGGCTCTCGGTACCAGACTTTTATAGACATACTAATTATGTCATCCCCATGCATTTTTATTAGTTGTCTAAACGAGAAATCGGGCTTTGCTCTTGTAACTTCTTTTTCGTTTCTATTATCTTTTGCTTCAACTCTTGCACAGTAGAAAAAGCTCGTGCATCTAATTTATGGTCTTCCTCATACTGGGAGAACCTACTGGATACATTACTTAATTCTGCAAAGGTTTGCTGCTCTACGTCTGAAAGGGTTTCATTACTAATTTCTAAATCGTATGAATAATAGAATTCATCGCAAAATGTTGGTTCATCAATCTTGCCTGACAAATATTGGTCAATAAGCCAATACAATCTTCGTTTATAACTCTTTTCGTACATATTCGTTAGGGTTTTATCGGGCTGTATTTAATGTGTTCAGCCGCCCTTGAACTAAAGTTAAATAATTCTTTTCCCCTCTCAGCTCCTGCAGCTAATTTAAGTAAACTCGCCGCTCCTTTTACCCCTCCTATTAAATCAGGACTACCAATGACTGTATAATCTACCTTTACAGGATTGCCCTCTATGTCATATACAATATTACCCTCTTTTCTCCCATTAATGTAATAATTTAGTTTCTCCCAAAAACCCGTTAATGCTTCTAGCTTAGGAGCTGAACGTAATATTTCTTCATTCATCTCCACTATAGATTCTCGGCTTACAAGAGATTTAGTTACACCGGTTTTCTTTTTGTCCTTATCTTTATCTCCTCCGTTCCCTCTAACCCCATCCATAAACGCTGCAATCTCCTCAGGGATATCCGTTGTCACCCGGTTTCCATCATTCACCCACATACCGTTAGGATCCGTCAGCGAAAGAGGATTATTCAGTACATAATTATACCCCGAATACCCGCAATACAGCTCAGCCGCAGGGTCGTTTCGATCCCACCGCCCAATCGTCGGATTATACGCCTTCGCCCCAAAGTCAACCCTATTCAAGTTAGCAGAGAATCTTTTCAATCAACAGAAGAACAGCTACGATACATATGCTCATGTTTGATTGAATTCCCAAAAACAGAAATTGAAGATGTATTAAAAATAAAAAGCTGGTAAGAGCAATAAATGTCCTTTATCAGCCAGTTTCCTATTTCAAATAATATATTCATTTCACCAAAGAATATTTGCTATTTGCTTTATTATTGATTGAAACTCTTTCTTCCCTTCTGAATCACTATCTTCATATTCTATCCCGTACCGGTCAGACATAATTTGTTTTAAGAAATTTTCTAAATCAATCTCGCTCTTCCTTGCAAGTATTGAAGGAATAAGCCCGATGTATTCATCCGAAAGGGCAGGCCCCACAACACTAAGTGGATTCCACTCCATTAAAACCTTATTTATTTTTACATATTTATTCATTATTTTTTTATTTCCATGGAATAAAGAAGCCTTTACCTAATCCCTTTGCTGTTCCGGGTGCGTTACTAAATACGGTTACAACCTTCCCGGCATTTCTACCGGTTTGTTGCACAACTATTGAATTGCCCTGCAAGGTGTAACGGACAAGACTACCAATGACTGTATAATCTACCTTTCCAGAATTACCCTCTATGTCATATTACAATATTATCCTCTTTTCTCCCATTAATGTAATAATTTAGTTTCTCCCAAAAACCCGTTAATGCTTCTAGCTTAGGAGCTGAACGTAATATTTCTTCATTCATCTCCGCTATAGATTTTCGGCTTATCGGGGATTTAGTTACACCGGTTTTATCTTTATCTTCCACTTAATCTGATTTTGTACAATATTCACTTATTTATCTGGAGAGGGCAATCTTCAAACTCCCGTTCTCTAATGTGTTTAAAGAAGAAGTAGAATAGCGAGTGGGAGCTAAGTGCCATTATTTATTTAACTCCTTTATAATAATAACAATGGTTGCAATTAACATCATAATTCCAACACCGATATAGCGAATGTTTAATGAATAATACAATTCTTTATCCCATTCTTTAGAACCTTTCCTTAAAGAGAAATAAGAACCTATTAATAGTATTAAAATAAATAAAATATTATTGTTCATTTTTTTTTCTTGAATTTTCAATTGTTCCAACAACTGCTTTATCAACAACCATTGCCCTTTGTTTTATCTCGGCCCGTATAATTTTTTTTTGACACTTCATCTAAGTTCGATTTTCCCACGGCACCCTCCGCAAAACCTGGGAGTAATTCCAATGCAATATCAACACCTAAATCTACCTTATTTTCAGTTGTTGCCCCTTCTATTGAGAGTTTTATCTCATGTTGACCTGCTTTAGCTAATAAAGAAATTCCTTCTGCAACTGCTGTAATAGTAAGTGAAACTCCTTCTGTAAATGGTGCCGCTACTGTACCTGCTATGGACAAACCATCTCCAATATTGTCCACCACATCAAGCACTTTCTGTGTAGTTTCAATACGTTCCTTTTTTTCGGCTCTATATTCCGCTAATTTATTCTCTGTGGCTTTATTCGAAACAGTTCGCATCGTACCTTCTTTCACATTGTAATAGCTGGTGGTACCATTATTGTTTCTGTAAGTATGCATACTATTCCCCCCTTGATTGCTTACTTATTGTATAATGACCTTCCTTGCCCTGTTGAAAAATGTAAAGTGGAGTAAGACCATCTTTATCTATGTATTTCATCGGATTATTAAAACTAAAACAGTTTAAGGCCCGTGCAGCTCTTAAGCCCCGAAGATAAAACCATGGTAAAAACACTTATTGATGCTCTTATTACTAAAAGACAATTACAACATTTAGTAAATTAACACAAAAAACCCCGATTTCTCAGGGCTTTTATTCTTATTTCTCAATTAGATTTACTATATAGGCTTTATTAAATACTGTCATATATAACCCTCATCTTATCATAGATATATGACCTTTAAAAATGATAACTAAAATGAATAATAAAAAATAACCTATTGTGAATGCTACTGTATTTTTTTTGGATAAAGGCTCATACTTTGTATAATTACTTTCTCTAAAGCCAAAAATATATTTATTTAACACATACATACTTACCCCACCGATCAATCTGCTTAGCCATTTATTGGGTAAAAAATTATCAAGAGATGGCAATTTAATATTAAAAACAGTTGTCAAGTAAATAATTGTTATGCCCTCAAAAACAAATAATATTATTATAACATACATTTCTGTATCATCTGCTTTCCTTAACCATTGATGTAAACCGTGCAAATACCCGTAAAACAGTCTTTTCATTATTATTATTCTTTAAAATTTGCAGCATTTTGCTTGTCAAAATCATGCCAGATGTCGTCTTCATAATAACCATATAGACCCATAATTATAATAGCAGGAATGGCTACAGGTGCTGAAAATGTGGCAGCAACACCACCTGCAACAGTTAAACCGACTGTTGTTAAAGCGTGAGCTGTTGAAATCTCACCATCTATTGCTTCTTGGCCTGTTGATAAAATTGTATAACCAGCTGTAATATTTCCTGCTAACTTCAATCCCTTGACCAATTTTAATGCTTGCGGTCTTGGCAAAGTGTATTGTCTTATAATATTTACAGGCCTGGTTTTAAGAAGAGGTTTTCGGGAAATTGCTTTAATCTCTATATCTGCCTGCGAGAATACATTTTTTGCCCCTCCGTATCGATGTGTACCTTCCCATTTAGCCAGATTCTCAAGCCGCTTTCCTAAATAATATTCAGTAGTGGCACTGGCTCCCATAGTAAATTCATATAAAAAAGAAGTGACAGAAGAGTTATTGGCATTGGATCTCACTATCACATCTGTTCCGGCTCCATTATAAACAAAACCGTCTTTATACGTAAAAAATGCCGGACTATCTCTGTACACATCATATTCCGCTCCTTTCGGACACGTAGGACATTCCATTATCCCCAAACTGGGAAATAACCCAAAACGGTCATTGAAAAGAACTGGGTTATTTATTGCATACGCATACGGGTTTATGCCCGGGAAAAACTCTGCCAAAGGGTCTGTTCGGTCCCACCGCCCAATCGTCGGATTATACGCCTTCGCCCCAAAGTCAACCCTGTTGAGGTTAAAGGTAGATTCTTTTTCCTTTCCCTGCAACTCCCAACGGTTCTGATACGCATTCACAGTCCCCGTACCGTTCAGCCGTACTCCCCAAGGGTCAAAATCCGTTCTGGCCGTCTGAACTACACCCGATGAGCCCTCCTTAAAACTCACCCGCGTGTTCCCCAGGTGATCTTTGTAATCAAATTCCAGTTTCCACACTCTCGACTCATTGATCGCTCTTCCGTCAGGAACGGATACCTGGTAGGGTTGACCCTTTTTAAACACAATAAGTAATTATATTTAATTTTAAAGGCACTTTCTATAGTTTTTCCAAATAAAAGGCTTTCCCTTGCTTTGCTATTTTAAATTTGGCATTGGATTTATCAACCTTAAAAGTTTTCAAATTAGTAGCAAATACAACTCCTTGTAATTCTTTGCTTGGATTAGAAAACCATTCTTTTTGATAAACAACTTTCCCTCTGTTGAGAAAAATTACCCTATCTGCAATATCTGTAAACTGTTTAAAATCAAACCCTAAACTCTTATTTATATCTTCTAATGAGTTTGATCCCGAAAAATAACACATCGTATCCCATTCAAACTTCATAATTTTTGAAAAATCGACTACACAATCATCCCTTTGTTCTGAACATTTTTCAAATTCATTTGCTAAAATGTTATCAAAATCATTTTGATTAGAACAAGCATTGAAAAGTACCACGAAACTCAATATAAGTATGTTTCTATATTTCATAATTCTACCATTTTGGACCTCTTTCCCAAGTTCGGGCTTCTTTTTCATCCTTATCATCTATAATTTCTTGCTCAGCCGCTGTTCTTCCGTTCCGATTAAGTCCTTTGAAAATTTCTTTTAATTGCTCATATTTTTTAGAAGATAGTCTGGTTCTTGATACATTCCAATTTCCATCTTTATCTTTTGTTGCAGTATAAAGACCATTATTTCTAAATTCATCGAGAACTAAATTTGCTAAGTTGTCCATACTTGCGCCTGAATTAGCACTACCAATGCCTCTTCCAATAATATTGTTTAATAAATCAACTGTTTGATCTGCATCCGTAAGGTTTTTAAAACTTCTACCCGATAAATCTGTAAATGGATTTTCTTCATGTGCATTTCCCGCTTCTTTCGCTACATTACTTCCAAACTCCGAAGCAATAGTTGCTTGCCAAAGTGCGTGTCTAAACGCTCCATTCTCACTTCCTTCGTCTAGTTGTCCTCTTTTGGAACCATATAAAACTTCTCCTCTAGTTGCAAATCTTGTAGCATTGGTCGAAATGTTAGTAGAACCTGGTGTTACACCAAAACCAATCCTTGCCGCTGCTATTGAGTGTCTTAACCCAAAACCGATATATCTTGAATTTATACTTGCAGAATAATAACCGGGACCAATTGGACCTCCAGGAGCCATACCATCGGGGTCGACGAATACAGAAGGGCTATTCAGAACATAATTATAGCCCGAATGCCCATAATACTTCTCAGCCATTGGATCCACCCGGTCCCACCGCCCGATCGTCGGATTATACACCCTCGCCCCAAAGTTAATCCTGTTGAGGTTAAAAGTACTCTCCTTCTCCTTTCCCTGCAATTCCCAGCGGTTCTTACTCCTCGAAAGAAGAGTACTTGTCATGAAACCAAAAGGTTTTTATTCCTTTTGAGTTAATAACTGAAATAAAGGTTCTGTATCCACCTAAAAGTTGTACCTGTTCGACTTTTGTAGTATCAAACTTCTCTGTTACATCCTTTAGCTTTATGTTCCATTTCGGATATACTAAAACTTTTGAGGTATTTAC
>Ga0222423_1001173_pt1 | contig 12981 bp, 13 predicted proteins | sample 3A0metagenome_FD_182472 | JGI IMG/M metagenome (GOLD analysis project Ga0222423, IMG submission 182472) | Enriched microbial communities from leaf-cutter ant dump, University of Wisconsin, Madison, United States - 3A0 (version 2) | ecosystem: Environmental > Terrestrial > Nest > Insects nest >...
TCCTGGAGCTGTTCCGCAAGAGCCGGCGCGACGTGGCCGTCTCCAAGCAGCTCACCGGCCTGGAGCAGATGTGGGCCGACAAGGCGCGCGCCAACTACGAGCGCGCCCGCGACCTGGCCGAGCAGGCACGCGCCCTGGCCAAGTAAGCGCGCCACCATGCAAGCCACCGCGCTGCGGCCCGGCAATGCCGGGCCGGGGCCGTGGATCGCCTTCGGGCTGATCCTGGCCTTTCTGCTCGTCTTCCTGATCGTGCCCGTGGGCACGGTGATCTATACCGCCTTCGTCAACGAGACGGGCGCGCTGACCACGGGGCATTTCGCCAACTTCTTCAGCCAGGGCGTGTTCCGCGAGTCGTTCTTCAACAGCCTCACGGTGTCGCTGGCGAGCGTGTTCTTCGCCAGCGTGATCGCGGTGCCGCTGGCCTACCTCACGGTGCGCTTCGAGTTCCGCGGCGCGCTCCTGATCCAGACGCTGGGCGTGCTGCCGCTGATCATGCCGCCCTTCGTGGGCGCGGTGGCGTTGCAGCTCATCTTCGGGCGCAGCGGCTCGGTGAACCTGCTGCTGGACGATGCTTTTGGCTTCACCATCCCCATCATGGACGGGCTTGTGGGCGTGACCTTCGTGGAGAGCATCCACTACTTTCCGTTCATCCTGCTCAACCTCGTGGCGGCCATGCGCAACATCGACGGGGCCATGGAGGAATCGGCCCTGAACCTGGGCGCGCGCGGCTGGCGGCTGTTCCGCCGCGTGATCTTTCCGCTGGCCATGCCGGGGTACCTCGCGGGCGCGGCGCTGGTGTTCGTGAAGGTGTTCGACGACCTGGGCACGCCGCTGGTGATGGGTGTGACCAACATGCTCGCGCCGCAGGCCTACCTGCGCATCACGTCCGTGGGCATCGACGACCCGCTGGGCTACGTGGTCAGCGTGATCATGATCGGCTTCTCGATCCTCGCGCTGTGGCTGGCCGCGCGGGTGATGAAGGGCAAGGACTACGCCACGATGCAAAAGGGCGGCAACTCGCTGCAAAAGCGCCGCCTGTCGGCGTGGGAGTCGGTGCTGGCCTACGGCTGGATCGGGTTCGTACTGCTGGTCACGCTGGCGCCGCACCTGGGCATCCTGCTGATGTCGTTCTCCAAGGTGTGGAGCTTCTCGGTGCTGCCCGATGCGTACACGCTGGAGCACTACGCCACCATCGTGCACGACGCGGGCGGCATGGTGGGCAACACGCTGCTGTACTGCCTGCTGTCGGCGGGGCTGGACGTGGTGATCGGCACCGCCATCGCCTACCTGATCCTGCGCACGCGGCTGCCCGCACGGCAGTGGCTCGACTACCTGGCCTCCACAGCGCTCGCCATCCCGGGGCTGGTGCTGGCCATCGGCTACCTGCGCCTGTTCAAGGGCGTGCAGCTCCCGTTCACCGAGACGCCGCTCGTCGCCACCTGGGTGCTCATCATGCTGGCCTACGCCGTGCGGCGGCTGCCCTATGCGCTGCGCTCGTGCATGGCGGCGCTGCAGCAGGTGCACGTGTCGCTCGAAGAGGCGGCGCAGAGCCTGGGCGCGAGCCGCCTGTCCACCATCCGCCGCGTGATGGTGCCGCTGATGGCGGGGGGCATCCTCGCGGGCTTCGTCACCAGCTTCATCACGGCGGCGGTGGAGCTGTCGGCCACGCTGCTGCTGGCGTCCACCGAAAGCCAGGCGCCCATGAGCTACGGCATCTACCTGTACATGCAAAGCATCTCGGGCCGCGGGCCGGGGGCCGCCCTGGGCGTGCTGGCCGTGGTGGTGGTGGGCCTGGGCACGTATTTTTCGCACCGCTTCGTGGAGCGCTCGCGCACCACATTGAAGGAGTCCGCATGAACAAAGCATCGCTCGAATGCCGGCACATCAGCCTCGCCTATGGCGCCACGCCCGTGCTGCGCGACGTCAACCTCAAGATCGAGCCGGGCGAGTTCTTCGCGCTGCTCGGCCCCTCGGGCTCGGGCAAGTCCACGCTGCTGCGGCTGATCGCGGGCTTCAACCGCCACCAAAGCGGCGAGCTGCTGGTGGACGGGCAGGACATCAGCACCGTGCCGCCGCACCTGCGCAACGTGGGCATGGTGTTTCAGAACTACGCGCTGTGGCCGCACATGACGGTGTGGGACAACGTGGCCTTCGGCCTCGTCGAGCGCCGCGAGAGCCGCGACGCCATCCGCCGCAAGGTGGGCGCGGCGCTGGAACTGGTGGGCCTGGCCCAGTACGCCGAGCGCCGCCCCGCGCAGCTCTCGGGCGGGCAGCAGCAGCGCGTGGCGCTGGCGCGCACCATCGTGATCGAGCCCAAGCTCCTGCTGCTCGACGAGCCGCTGTCCAACCTCGACAAGCAGTTGCGCGTGCAGATGCGCGAGGAGCTCAAGAACCTGCAGCGCAAGCTGGGCCTGACCACCGTCTTCGTCACGCACGACCAGGAAGAGGCCATGACCACGGCCGACCGCATGGCCGTGCTTGACAAGGGCGTGCTGCAGCAGGTGGGCTCGGCCGCGGGGCTGTACGACTACCCCGAGAACCGCTTCGTGGCGGGCTTCGTGGGCACGGCCAACCTGCTGGAAGGCGAGGTGACGGCGCTCTCGGGCGAGACGCTCACCTTCCACGCCCAGGGCCTGGGCCCGCTCACGCTGCCGCGCCCGAGCGAGCCGCCCGCCGTGGGCAAGGCGGCGCTGGCCTTCCGCCCGCACCAGGTGAGCATCTGCGTGCGCGACGAGCAGGGCGACGCCTCGCGCGTGTGGATCGACGGGCAGGTGGAGAGCGCCGAGTTCCTGGGCGAGTTCTCGCGCTACCGCGTGCGCGTGGGCGAGGTGGCGCTGGTGACCGACCAGCCGCACTACGCGGGCCTGGGCCTGTTCCCGCCCGGCGCCCAGGTGCGGCTGGGGATCGAGCCGACGCAACTGCGGTTTCTGGACCGCTAATCTCCGGGCATGGAGATCTACCAGGTACGCGCCTTCGTCACCGCCGCCAAGCTGGGCAACGTCACGCGCACGGCCGAGGCCCTGCACGTGACCCAGCCCGCGATCACCGCGCAGATCAAGGCGCTGGAGGAAGAGCTGGGCGTGGCCCTGTTCGACCGGCGCCCGGGCCGCATCAGCCTGACCCGCGCGGGCGAGGAACTGCTGGCCCATGCCGAGCAGGTGCTCACGGCCGCGGGCCACCTGCAGGGCAAGGCGCGCGAGCTGCAGGGCGAGGTGACGGGCAGCTTCACCCTGGGCACGGTGGCCGACCCGGAGTCGCTGCGCCTGGGCTCGCTGCTCGGCGGCCTGGTGCGCGCGCTGCCGCTCCTGGAGATCAAGACGCGCGGCGGCGCGGCCGAGGAACTGCGCGACCAGGTGGCCGCCGGGCTGCTGCAGGGCGCGTTCTACATCGGCCCGCACATCCCGCGCGAGGTGGCGGGCCTGGCCCTGCAGACGCTGCACTACCGCGTGGCGGGCCCGGCCGCGCTGCGCCAGCCGCTGCTGCACGCGGGCTGGCGCGACCTGGCGGCCATGCCCTGGATCGGCGCGCCTGCGCAGCACCATGTGCAGACCCTGCTCAAGGACATGTTCGCGCGCCAGGGCCTGGCGCCGCGCCAGGTGATCGAGTGCGACGAACCGGCCGCGCCCCAGAGCCTGGTGCGCGCGGGCGTGGGCTTGGCCCTGCTGCGCGAGGACGTGGCCCTGCCCGCCGCCGAGCAGGGCCAGGTGGTGGTGTGGCCCCATGCGCGCGTGGGGGCGCAGCTCTCGTTCATCCACCCGCGCGCGGCGGAGCACGACCCGGCCACGGTGGCGGCGTTGTCGGTGCTGCGTGGCGTGTGGGGCCTGGCTTGAATACACTTTCGCGCTGGATTCCTCGGGAGCATTCATGAACACCATCCGCCTCGGGCAGAGCGATCTGCACGTCACCCCCATCTGCCTCGGCACCATGACCTTCGGGGAACAGGTGGGCGAGCAGGACGCCCACGCCATCCTCGATCGCTCCCTGGAGCGCGGCGTGAACTTCCTCGACACGGCCGAGATGTACGCCGTGCCCGCGCGCGCCGAGACCTACGGCGCTACCGAGACCATCCTTGGCCGCTGGTTCAAGGCCCGCCCCGGCGCGCGCCAGAAGGTGGTTCTGGCCACCAAGGTGGCGGGCCCCTCGCGCGGCATGCCCTGGATCCGCGATGGCAAAGGCATGACGGCGGCGGACATCGCCGCGTCGTGCGAAGGCAGCCTGCGCCGCCTGCAGACCGACGTGATCGACCTCTACCAGATCCACTGGCCCGAGCGGCACGTGCCCGCGTTCGGCGGCCTGTACTACGACCCGGCCAAGGAGACGTCGGCCACGCCCATCCACGAGCAGCTCGAGGCGCTGGCCAAGCTCGTCCAGGCGGGCAAGGTGCGCCACGTGGGCCTGTCGAACGAAACGCCCTACGGCGTGCACGAGTTCGTGCGCCTGGCCGAGCAGCACGGCCTGCCGCGCGTGGCCACGGTGCAGAACCCGTACTGCCTGATCAACCGCAGCTGGGAGAACGCGCTGGACGAAACCTGCCACCGCCTTCAGGTCTCGCTGCTCGCCTACTCGCCCGTGGGCTTCGGCCTGCTGACGGGCAAGTACGACCAGCACGCGCCCACCGACCCCGGCGCGCCGCAGGGCGCGCGCATCGCACGCTACGAATCGGTGCGCAAGCAGCGCTGGGGCCGCCCCGAGGCGCTGGCCGCCGCGCGGCGCTACAACCAGCTCGCGCGCGACCATGGCCTCACGCCCACGCAGCTGGCGCTGGCCTTCTGCTACCAGAACTGGCGCGTGGCGAGCACCATCATCGGCGTGACCTCGCTCGCCCAGCTCGACGAAGACCTCGATGCCTGGAACACGCGCCTTTCGCCCGAATTGCTGGCCGCCATCGACGCGCTGCGCTGGGAGCTGCGCGATCCGGCGCAGTAAGCGATTTAGCGTCAAATGGGCTTCCAGACCAATCAGGGCGGGCGCAAGCAGCTATCGATACAGAAGCAAATGGCAAAAAAAGACAAGGCCCACGTGAGCGAGACCCCGGCCACGCAGATGCTGCGCGCGGCCCAGGTCGCCTTCACCGAGCACCCCTACGACTACGTGGAGCACGGCGGCACCGGGGAGTCGGCGCGGCAGCTCGGGCTCGACGAGCACATGGTGGTCAAGACGCTGGTGATGCAGGACCAGGACGCCCGGCCGCTCATCGTGCTGATGCACGGCGACCGCAAGGTCTCCACCAAGAACCTCGCGCGCCAGATCGGCGCCAAGAGCGTGGAGCCCTGCAAGCCCGAGGTGGCCAGCCGCCACAGCGGCTACCTGGTGGGCGGCACCTCGCCGTTCGGCACGCGCAAGGAGATGCCGGTGTTCATCGAGGAAAGCATCCTGCAGCTTGCGCGCATCGCCATCAACGGCGGGCGGCGCGGCTTTCTCGTGCAGATCGACCCGCAGGTGTGCGTGCAGCTGCTGGATGCCCGGCCCGTGCAGTGCGCGCTGGCAGAATAAGCGGCTGCTTCTTGTAACGCCCAGGACCCGAATTGAACGTGCTGTACTCCCTTCTCGCCACCATCGCCGCCTACCTGCTGGGCTCGCTGTCGTTCGCCGTGATCGTGAGCCGGGCCATGGGCCTGTCGGACCCGCGCACCTACGGCAGCAAGAACCCGGGCGCCACCAACGTGCTGCGCTCGGGCTCCAAGGCCGCGGCCGTCGCCACGCTGGCGCTCGATGCGGTGAAGGGCTGGCTGCCCGTGGTGCTGGTGCAGTGGTTCGGCAAGCCCTACGGCCTGGAGGAAGGCACGGTGGCGCTGGTGGGGCTGGCGGCGTTCCTGGGGCACCTGTGGCCGGTGTTCTTCCGCTTCGTGGGCGGCAAGGGCGTGGCCACGGCGCTGGGCGTGCTGCTGGGCTTCAGCCCCTGGCTGGGGCTGGCCACGGCGGCCACGTGGCTGATCATCGCGGTGTTCTTGCGCTACTCGTCGCTGGCCTCGCTGGTGGCGGCGGCGTTCGCGCCCGTGTACTACCTGCTGGCGGGCGGCGTGCTGTGGTACGCCGAGACGCCGGTCGCCGTGGCCATCTTCGCCATGGCCGTGCTGCTGGCGTGGCGGCACCGCGAGAACATCCAGCGCCTCATCGCGGGCACCGAGTCCCGGCTGGGCCAGAAAAAGAAGGCCTGAGCGGCGCGGCGCCCGGCGCGGCGTTCAGCGCTCGGCCGTGCTCAGCGAGTTCTTCGCGGCGTACAGGCCCACGCGCACCATCATGCGGTGATCGAGCTCCACCGTCACGGCCGAGCGCGCCAGCGCCGACTGGATGCGCGGCTTGCCCCCGGCGGTCTGGTGCAGGCGCGGCTCGTGCCGGTGGGCGCCCGTGCTGTCGATGATGCTGGCCACCATGGGATGGTTGGCCTGTTCGCTGCGGCGCAGCACCACGGCGGTGTCGCCGTTGTCCAGCCGCACGAAGGTGCCGGGCGGGCACAGGCCCACGGTGCGCACCAGGGTGTAGCTGACCTCGTCGCGCTGGTCCACCTCCTGCCCTACGATGGCGCGCACCGAATCGGTGGCGCTGCGGCCCGCGCGCGACTTGCGCGGGCTGATCATAGCGGCATAGCGGTCGATGGTGCCCAGGATGCGCGTGAGCCGGTCTTGGGGCGACTGCGTGGACAGGGCCATGCGCTCGGGCACCGGGGTGTGGTGCTGGCCCACCACGTCGAGCCAGAGCGCGTCCTGCACGAACAGGCGCTCCAGCAGCGCCTGGCTCTCGCGCGGGTGGTTGCGGATGGTCTCCTGCTGCGCGGCGTTGGGGCGCTCGCGCTGCTCGGCCAGCTGGTCCTGCATCTGCGTCATGCCAATGTTCATGGTGAGCGCGGCGTGCACCAGGCTGTCGCGCTCGGCCTGGGGCAGCGCGAACTCCTGCGCGAGGATGTGGCACAGCGTGCCGCACACCAGCGCGTGCGAGGCGCTGTAGCCCACCGTGGAGGTGGAGGCGAGCTGGAACATGAGGTAGAGCGCCGCGTCGATGTCGTGCGCCACCAGGTCCTGCAGCCAGCGGTCGAACTGGCGCACCTTGGCGCCGAAGTCCTGCACCTGCAGCGGCCGCGCGAGCAGCACGGACAGGCCCGACTCCAGGTCGGACCACAGGCCGAGCAGGTCCTCGTACTGGTCTCCTCCGGGGAGGGCGTTGTCGTGGCTCATTGCGTGCCCTCGCCCTAGCGCCGCTCCAGCACCATCTGGTCGCCGGTGCGGGTCATGCGGAATTCGGAGAGGAAGCTGTTGCCCAGCAGCACGAATGGCATGGGCTGCGAGGTGATGACGGCCTCGATGCCGTGCACCTCCACGTCGCCGACGCGCACCGAGTCGAGCCGCAGGCGCCAGCCCTGCGCCACGCCGTTGGCGGTGCTCATGCGCACGGGCTGACCGCTCTTGTAGTCGATGCCCATGCGGTCGGCGTCGGAGCGGCCGATGGCCACGGTGCTCGCGCCCGTGTCCACCATGTACTGCATGGCCTGGCCGTTGATGGTGCCGCTGTCGATGAAGTGGCCCCGGCTGTCGGCGATGAGCACCACGCGCCGCCCGCCGCCGCCCGCGCGGCCGCCGCCCACGCTCACGGGCGCCTCGCCCAGGCGCAGCGTGCGGCGGTCGCCGCCGACCAGCACCACGGCGTCCTCGCGCCCCACGGAGACGACCTTCACGCCCTTGTGCTCATCGCCCGCCGCCAGGGCGCGCGGCGTGCCGCCGTCCACCACCAGCAGGGCCTTGCTGCCCAGGATGCCGCTCAGCGCCACGGCCTGGGCATGGGCGGCGGTGCTGGCGAACAGCGGCGCCAGCAGCAGTGCCGAGAAAAGAGTGGCGGCGGCGGTGCGCATGGGCGTCAGTCGCGGAAGTTGTCGAAGGACAGCGGCACGTCCGCGATCTCCTTGCGGATCAGCGCCATGGCGGCCTGCAGGTCGTCGCGCTTGGCGCCGGTCACGCGCACCTTTTCCTCTTGGATGGTGGCCTGCACCTTGAGCTTGCTTTCTTTGAGCAGCTTCTGGATCTTTTTGCCCAGCTCGCTCTCGATGCCGTTCTTCACCTTCACGACCTGCTTGAGCTTGTCGCCGCCCATTTTCTGGGCCTTTTGCACGTCGAGGAAGCGCACGTCCACGTTGCGCTTGGTGAGCTTGCCCCGCAGGATGTCCTCCACCTGGGTGAGCTGGAAATCAGCGTCGCCGAACAGCGTGATCTCCTTGTCTTTCAGCTCGATGGCGGCCGAGGTGCCCTTGAAGTCGAAGCGCGTTCCGATCTCCTTGGCGGTGTTTTCCACGGCGTTTTTCACTTCCACGAAGTTGGCTTCGCATACGGTGTCGAAAGAAGGCATGGCTATCTGAGGGGGAATGAGACAATTCCAGGGATGTTAGTCGAGAAAAACGCCCCCTTGCAGCAGTGCAACACCTTCGGCATCGTGGCGCGGGCCCACACGCTGGTGCGCGTGCGCGCGGTGCAGGACGTGCACGAGGTGCTGGCCGACGCGCAACTGGCGCGCCAGCCCCTGTTCGTGCTGGGCGGCGGCAGCAACATCGTGCTCACGGGCGACGTGAAGCCCGTGGTGCTGAAAATGGAGATCCAGGGCCTGCGGCTGTGGGCCGAGACCGGCAAGGCCTGGATCGTCGAGGCAGGCGCGGGCGAGGCGTGGCACGGCCTGGTGGCCTGGACGCTGGCCCAGGGCTACCCCGGCCTGGAGAACCTCGCGCTGATCCCCGGCACGGTGGGCGCGGCGCCCGTGCAGAACATCGGCGCCTATGGCGTGGAGCTGCAGGATCGCTTCCATTCCCTCTGCGCCATCGACCTCGCCACGGGCCAGCCGTTCGAGCTGAACGCCGCGCAGTGCGCCTTCGGCTACCGCGATTCGGTGTTCAAGCACGCCGCGCCGCTCGAGGGGCCGGGCATGGGCCTGGCGGGGCGCGCCATCATCACCCACGTGCGCCTGGCACTGCCCAAGGCGTGGCAGCCCGAGCTGGGCTACCTGGACCTGGAGCGCAAGCGCGCCGAGGCCGGCGTGGAGCGCCCCAGCGCGCAGCAGATCTTCGACTGGGTGTGCGAGATCCGCCGCGCCAAGCTGCCCGACCCGGCCGTGGTGGGCAACGCGGGCAGCTTCTTCAAGAACCCCACGGTAACGCCCGAGCAGTGCCAGGACATCATCGCGCGCGAACCCAGGATCGTGCACTACCCCATGCCCGATGGCACGGTGAAGCTCGCCGCGGGCTGGCTCATCGACGCCTGCGGCTGGAAGGGCAAGAGCGTGGGCAAGGCCGGCGTGTACGAAAAGCAGGCGCTGGTGCTGGTCAACCGCGGCCAGGGCACCGACAGCGTGACCGGCGGCGAGGTGATGACGCTGGCGCGCGCCATCCAGACCAGCGTGTACGAGCGCTTCGGCATCCGGCTGGAGCCGGAACCGGTGGTGGTGTGAACCTCATGCGGTAGAACTGCCGTGGCCGTTATGGGCACCATGCCCGCGGCCGTATGGGCGCCGCCGCCCGGGTGCCTACAATAGCGGCCCGGCAATCGTGCCGAAATGGGTTCCCTCGCCCCCATCCACCAAAAAGGATCACCATGAAGTCCATCCAGGCGCCGCCGTCGCGCGCCCCGCTCTATCTCTCCCTCCTGGTGGCGTTCCACATCGCCATCGTCATCGCCAGCAACTACCTGGTGCAACTGCCCATCACGCTGCTGGGCTTTCACAGCACCTGGGGGGCGTTCAGCTTTCCGTTCATCTTCCTGGCCACCGACCTGACGGTGCGCCTGATCGGCAAATCCCCCGCGCGGCGCGTGATCACGCGCGCCATGCTGCCCGCGCTCGTGGTGTCCTACGCCGTGGGCGTGCTGTTCCACGAAGGGCGCTTCAACGGCTGGAGCGCCTTGGGCGACTTCAACACCTTCGTGTTCCGCATCGCCTTCGCGAGCTTCGCGGCCTACGTGCTGGGGCAACTGCTCGACATCCAGGTGTTCGACCGCATCCGCCAGCAAAGCCGCGCATGGTGGCTGGCCCCCGCGGCGGCCTCGGTGTTCGGGCAGGCGCTGGACACGGCGGCGTTCTTCGCCATCGCCTTCTGGCGCAGCCCCGACGCCTTCATGGCCGCGAACTGGGTGGAAATCGCCGTGGTGGATTACGTCATCAAGCTGGCGGTGAGCCTGCTGTTCTTCCTGCCCGCCTACGGCGTGGCGCTCGCGGCCATCGTGCGCGCCATGCGCCTGCCGCCTGCGCCTGCGGCCGCATGAACCGGCGCGCGCTGGTCCTGTTCTCCGGCGGGCAGGACTCCGCCACCTGCCTGGCCTGGGCGCTGGCGCGCTACCCGCACGTGGAGACCATCGGCTTCGACTATGGCCAGCGCCACCGCGTGGAGCTGGACTGCCGCGCGCGGCTGCGCGAAGGGCTGCGGGGCATGCGGTGGCCGGGGCAACTGGGCGATGACCACCTCCTGAACGTGGACGTGCTCGGCCAACTGGGCACGAGCGCCATGACCGACGACGTGGCCATCGCCCTGCAGGCCGACGGCCTGCCCAACACCTTCGTGCCGGGCCGCAATCTGCTGTTCTTCACGCTGGCCGCCGCGCTGGCCTACCGGCGCGGGCTCGACGTGCTGGTCGGCGGCATGTCGCAGACCGACTACTCGGGCTACCCCGATTGCCGCGACAACACGCTCAAGGCCCTGCAGGTGGCGCTGAGCCTGGGCGTGGACCGCCCGTTGACGCTGGAAACGCCGCTGATGTGGCTGGACAAGGCCGCCACCTGGGCGCTGGCGCACGCGCTGGGCGGCGACGCGCTGGTGGAGCTGGTCCGGCGCGAATCCCACACCTGCTACCTGGGCCAGCGCGGGCAGTTGCACGCCTGGGGCCACGGCTGCGGCGCGTGCCCGGCCTGCGAACTGCGCGCCAAGGGCTGGGCGCAGTGGCAGCTCACACGCTGCGCATGAGCCCGCCGTCCACCCGGATGTTCTGGCCCGTGATGTAGGCCGCGCCCTCGGAGGCCAGGAAGGCCACCGTCGCTCCGATCTCCTCGGCCTTGCCGTAGCGCTGCATCGGCACGGATTGGCGGCGCTCCTCGGTCTGCGGCAGGCTGTCGATCCAGCCCGGCAGCACGTTGTTCATGCGGATGCTGTGCGCGCCGTACTCGTCGCAGAAAATCTTGGTGAACGCCGCCAGCCCCGAGCGCGCCATGGCCGAGGTGGGGAACAGCGCCGCGGGCTCGAACGCCCAGGCGGACGAGATATTGATGATGGCGCCGCCGCCCTGGCGCTGCATGATGGGCGCCACCAGCCGCGTGGCGCGCACCACGTTGAGGAAATAGACCTCCATCCCCTTGATCCAGTCCGCGTCGCTGATCTCCAGCAGCTTGCCCTTGGGGCCGTGGCCCGCACCGTTGACCAGCACGTCGATGCGGCCCCAGCGCTGCACTGCGGCGTCCACCAGCTTTTGCAGGTCGGCCACGTTCTGGTTGGAGCCGGTCACGCCCACGCCGCCCAGTTCGCGGGCCAGCGCCTCGCCCTTGCCGGACGACGACAGGATGCCGATGGCGAAGCCCGCCGCGTGCAGCGCTTTCGCGGCGGCCGCGCCCATGCCGCTGCCGCCCGCCACCACGATGGCCACTTTCTGTGCCGGTTGTTGCTGTTCGCTCATTGCGCTTTCTTCTTTGGAAGTGGTTGAAACGGCTATCGTAGGAAAAAACAAAACCGCCCGGCGGGTGAGGCCGGGCGGTTGCTTTTGATTTGATAGCTGCCAGCGCTTGATGGATAAGCGCTGGAGGCCGATTTGGCTTGGATTATTTCTTGGAGCCGTCTTCCAGTTGCGCCAGCGCCGCATTGCCGCCCAGCGACAGCAACCCGGCCTTGGAGTACACGCCCAGCTTGCCGCGCGTGTCCACGATGTCGAGATTGCGCATGGTCAGCTGGCCGATGCGGTCCAGCGGCGAGAACGGCGCGTCTTCCACCTTCTCCATCGACAGCCGCTCGGGCGCGTAGGTCAGGTTGGGGCTTTCGGTGTTCAGGATGGAGTAGTCGTTGCCGCGGCGCAGCTCCAGCACCACGGTGCCGGTCACGGCGCGGGCCACCCAGCGCTGGGCCGTCTCGCGCAGCATGATGGCCTGGGGGTCGAACCAGCGGCCTTGGTAGAGCAGGCGGCCGAGCTTGAGGCCGTTCATGCGGTACTGCTCGATGGTGTCCTCGTTGTGGATGCCGCTGACCAGGCGCTCGTAGGCGATGTGTAGCAGCGCCAGGCCGGGGGCTTCGTAGATGCCGCGGCTCTTGGCTTCGATGATGCGGTTCTCGATCTGGTCGCACATGCCCAGGCCGTGGCGGCCGCCGATGCGGTTGGCTTCCAGGAACAGCTCCACCGGGTCGCTGAACTCCACGCCGTTCAGGGCCACGGGCTGGCCTTCCTCGAAGCGCACGGAGACTTCCTCGGCCTTCACTGCCACGTCGTCCTTCCAGAACGCCACGCCCATGATGGGGTTCACGATGCGGATGCCGCTGTTGAGGAACTCCAGGTCCTTGGCCTCGTGCGTGGCGCCGAGCATGTTGCTGTCGGTGCTGTAGGCCTTTTCGGCGCTCATCTTGTAGCCGAAGCCTTCGCGGGTCATGAAGGCCGACATCTCGGCGCGGCCGCCCAGCTCGTCGATGAACAGCTGGTCCAGCCAGGGCTTGTAGATCTTGAGCGAGGGGTTGGTGAGCAGGCCGTAGCGGTAGAAGCGCTCGATGTCGTTGCCCTTGAAGGTGGAGCCGTCGCCCCAGATGTGGACGTCGTCTTCCTTCATGGCGGCCACGAGCATGGTGCCGGTGACGGCGCGGCCCAGCGGCGTAGTGTTGAAGTAGGTGGCGCCGGCGGTGCGCACGTGGAAGGCGCCGGCCTGCAGGGCGGCGATGCCTTCGTGGGCGAGCTGCGTGCGGCAGTCGATCAGGCGGGCCTTCTCGGCGCCGTATTCCATGGCCTTGCGGGGAATGGCGTCGTAGTCGGGCTCGTCGGGCTGGCCCAG
>Ga0222423_1001179_pt1 | contig 12910 bp, 17 predicted proteins | sample 3A0metagenome_FD_182472 | JGI IMG/M metagenome (GOLD analysis project Ga0222423, IMG submission 182472) | Enriched microbial communities from leaf-cutter ant dump, University of Wisconsin, Madison, United States - 3A0 (version 2) | ecosystem: Environmental > Terrestrial > Nest > Insects nest >...
TATAATGAACGCTAATATCAAATACCTCTTTCAAAATTGATGCCATATATCCGGCATGAGGAATGTCTGTCTTTTGACTAATAAAAGCAAATTAATGCTTTATAAGCAATGCAGGTTTTGAACTTTTGCAGCTCGCAGGTATCCTCCGGTTTGTATATCGGGTAAAAAGTGTTTAGCGATTTTCCCGTTTGTTTAGGGATTTTCACAAAAGCATTTCGCCATTCTATATTGCATTTTTTACACAATCGTTTAATTGTCAATAAATTTATAAAGAAATAAATACCCGAAATTTCAACTGGCATTATTTTGGAACTTAAAAATAAAAAATTAGGATTATGAAAAAAAACATCAACTTAAAGAGAATCGGAGGCTACCTTATCGGAGCATTTGTAATCAGCTTTTTTATTACTCGAACTGCAAGCGCTGGCTTTTTTCAACTTCAAAAAGACCATACGAAGGATGAAAAATTCGTGATAAAAGCGCTTGAAAGCGGGATGAAGGAAGCACAATCGGGAAGCTGGGCATCCGAAAATGCCGTTTCTTATGAAGTCAAAGAATTTGGTCGTAAAATGATGAACGATCATCGTAAGGCCAATGAGGAGTTGAAAGCTTTGGCTCAAAAAAACGGCTATTCGGTTAATCATCTGGATACCGCCGGAATGTCTATGGATATTAAAAAAATGGCGGAATTAAACAACAGTGATATTGACCGGAAATTCATGAAGCAAATGATTAAAGATCATGAAAAAGTGATCAAAATGTTTGAGAAAGAAACAGAGCAAGGTACAGATCCCGAGATCCGCCGTTGGGCAGAAAATACACTGCCGACACTTCGGGAACACTTAACCCATGCACGTGCTATTCACAACCGCCTTATGGCTGCTAAAAAATAATTCACGGCAGCAAAAAAACTGTATATATGTTTAGAGATGGTATGCTCAAGAGTATTTGGCAGGATGAAATATCACGGTCTCCGGCTATAGATCATCTTCCCCGGCAACGATTTGACGTAGCTATTGCCGGGGGAGGAATCACGGGATTATCTTGCGCCTTAGAACTTTGCGAACGCGGATGCCGCTGCATCATATTGGAAGGCAGAAATTGCGGCTTTGGAACTACCGGAGGAACCACTGCACATTTGAATACCTTTTTTGACGCTTCCTACCCGGATGTGATCGCCAATTTCGGTCATGCATCTGCCTTATTGTTGGCACAAGGTGGCAAATGAGCAATAGGCAACTTCTAAAAACTCCATATTGCTCTTTAGTAAATTTTCACGCGATTTTTTTAAGGAGGCTTCCTGTTTTTAAATTCTATTTAGATTTTAAGATTTCATTTATATTGGCAAATTAGAGTCTGACGCCTCTTTTTCCTTATTGCTGATGGCATGGGTGGATATGAAAAAGGAGAAGAAGCATCAAGCATTGTTTCTGAAAATATTTTTACCTTCCTGAAGTATGTCGAAAGTATCAGCGAGCAAAAGATACAACAAGCTGTTCAAAAAGCTTAAAGATGCTCAAGATAATTATTCGGTTATTACCATAGCATTTTAGTCGATTTAAAAAACGATCCGTTTCTCTTCCATTTCGTAATTTCAGAGGGCTGCATGTGCTTAATTTTGAGAGAAGATGAGTTATAATTGTGTTGCTATAAACTGGCAGAGTCGCTTTCCGGTTTCCAACAGGGTTTGTTGTACAATATCTTCTGCGGTTCCTTTGAAACAATAACGCTCATGAATGCAGAGATGCTCGTACAGAATGCATACAAACATTGTCCCTACGGGCTTTTGTGCGGTCTCGCTACCTCCGGGCTTGAGTAGGCCGGTTATTCCGATGCTGATATCTGCCGGAATAATCCGTTGAACACCTTTTGTAATGGCCTCCGTTACTTCGGCAGATTCCGCCGTATAGCGGTCGATCATATCATGAGGCACCTGAAGTATGGTTTCTTTAACACAAGGATCATAACAAACAACGCCGCCTTTCAAAAAATCTCCGGCATTCGGAGTAAGAGAAAAAGCTGCCATAACATGACCCGCCGTGGCGCTTTCCGCCAATGATAAGCTGAGTTGTTTATCAACAAGCAACCGATTACACGCTAAAATTTCAGGAATCATCATTTCGGAATTTATTTAACCTAACAACAATCACTTCATAAAACAGAGATGATAGCTCTTTTACGACACAGCATACAACACTCCGCATTGCTGCTATGCGCAGTGAGTTTTTTATTGTTCACTTAACATGATCAGGGCCGCCCATTCAATTGGTAAACCGCAATTTGTTGTATAGGGTTTTTCTGGTAATGTTTAATATTTGGGCAGCTTTTGTTTTATTGTAATTGCAGGATTTCAGCACTTCCCAAATTTTGTTCATTTCCGCCTTTTGAGATACCAATTTCAAATCTTCCTCTTCCATGTCTGCGATAAATCGGTTTGTAATAAGTTCTTCGGGCAATAAAGCAGCATCCAAAACTTTACCGGGATCTGCCAGTAAGCACATTCTTCGAATGATATTTTTTAATTCCCGGATATTACCCGGCCACTGATATTGGTGGAAAATGTCAATAACTTCATCCGTAAAGTCTCCAAGCGGTTTGTTCAATTCAGATGCCGTAATATCTTTGAAAGCATAAGCTATCTGCATCAAATCTTCTTTTCTTTGGCGTAATGCAGGTAAATGGATAGAAAATTCATTGAGGCGATAAAATAAATCTTGCCTGAACGTACCGTTTTTTATCAGCAGTTGAAGATCGCAATTGCTCGCAGTGATAATTCTTACATCCACGGATTTTTCCTTTATGCTGCCTACCGGTCGTATGGCTTTTTCCTGAATGGAACGTAAAAGCAGTGCTTGAAGCTCAAAAGAAAGATTTGAAATTTCATCCAAAAAAAGCGTACCCGATGCAGCCGCTTCAAAAGCGCCGGTTTTGGCAGTTAATGCGCCGGTAAAAGCACCTTTTTCATGGCCAAACAATTCGCTTGCTGCCAGCTCAGGAGTCAGACATCCGCAGTCAATAGCAATAAAAGGATGAGCTGCCCTGCTGCTTTTGTCGTGAATCATGTGAGCAATAGACTCTTTGCCGGTGCCGGATTCGCCAAGAAGCAAAATATTATAATCGGTAGAAGCTACAAGGGCTACATTCTGATGCATTGTTTTAGCTTCTGCGCTTACCCCCTCTACGTAAACAGGAGATCGGCATTCTTTCCACGTACTTTCTTTTCTGATTTTTTTCCGAATCTCTCCAATTACTTCCTTTAATTTTTCAATATCAAAAGGAAGGCTTAGGCAATAGTAACCTCCGGCCTGCATGAAATCAACGGCTTTTCCGAATGCATCATTTCCGCTAAGAATAAAGATAAAATGTGCCGAGACGCCTTCTTCTTGGAGCTTTTTGAGCCGGTCTGTGAATTCTTTTTTAGGATCAAAATAGATGACGGCTTCTGCTTTTTGCCAAACTTCCATATTGTGGATTTCCGCGTCGGAAGGCACATCTATCAGGAAATCTACTGGATCTTTGGCCAGCATTTTCTTGAGTGTTTTTCTGTGCAATGGGTTGTCTGAAATGAGGATGGTCTTTATCATAATTAGGCTAAAACTACTGCGGTTTTTTCATAAAACATAACTTTTATCTTTAAAATATATTTACTTTAACTTATGGGAAAGTATTTACACACTGATGACAAGCTTACCCGAAACACGCCCAAAAACAGGGATAAAATCAGCTTAAAAGGGTCAGGCACAAATATTGTTGTATGTCTTTAAAATAGAGTAATAACCACAAAATCAAAAACAATTAATTATGGCAACAACAACCAAAACTTCAGCAACCGCTTCAAACCGTAGCAATACCGCTGTAGCAAAAACGACCGGCAACAAAGAAAACAGCGCTACAGAGCGCTCAGATAGCACCGGCCCATTAAAGAAGTTTTTTATTGACGGCCTCAAAGACTTATTGTGGGCTGAGGAAAAACTCGTGGAAGCTTTGCAAAAAATGGAAGACTCCGCTACCACAACAGAACTGAAGGATGCATTTTCCGACCATCAAACTCAAACACAAACTCATGTCAAACGTTTACAAAGGGTTTTTAGAATGATGGGAGAAGAACCTTCAACAAAGCGATGTGAGGCTATGGCCGGCCTCATAAAAGAAGCCGAACATATTATTCAGTCAACACCCGAAGGATCAATGACCAGAGATGCCGCCCTGATTATTGCAGCACAAAAAGTAGAACATTATGAAATCGCATCTTACGGAGGATTGATTCAGATTGCCCTCACTTTAGATGAGGACAAAGCTGCGTATGTATTAAATAAAACCATTGAAGAAGAAGAACAAACGGACGAAGATCTTACCTATATCGCCGAAAGCTTTATTAATTTTTCTGCCGGAGAAGAAGATGAAGCCGACAGCAACGAAGATGAAGGCGCAGAAAACGAAGAAGCATAACATTTGTTTCAGCAAAATGTAAAACACCCTCCACTCAAAAACCTGTACTACAGCTATAAATCACTTCGCCATTGTTAATAAAAAAACGATCTCCTGTTTTTTAGGAGATCGTTTTCTGTGTTTTTATTATTGAAGAAGTTGTTTAAACCTATTTCATTTCCATCGTCATCAACCCCTGAGTGCAATAAATAAAACGAAGGGAAGCAGAATAAAACTTACCATTCGGAAGATCGTTCGCTTTCAATAGCAGCCGACTTCCGATATGCTCCATTGTGGGGGCATCTCTGGCAACATCATAAAATGAGCTGTTTATGAAAAACTGCACTACAGCAAACTTTTGACACTAAAAAAAGGGATGTCTTAAAAAGACATCCCTCCTCAACAACAGTCGAGCATCTTGACTTGATAAAGACCTTAACTCAGACGCCCGGTGCTATTGAGTTCTTTTAACGATTGCGTCCGCCGCCATGCGAAGCCCGGCCACCCATAGCTGCGATTCTGCGCACTTCAGATTTGCTCATAGATGCGAAGCCACGGTTGCTGGTGTCGGATGATCTTCTGCCGGAGTCGGAATTTCTACTACTTCCTCTTCCGGAATTTCCACGGTTGCCAGAGGCAAATGTCCCGTCAGGATTACGACGGCGATAATCTCCGCTGCCGTTATTGCTACGTCCGGATGACGACCGGCTGCCGCTCTGGCCGGAGCGTCGCCCGCTGTTACTACGATTACTACCACCTCTGTCGGAAGCAAATGTTCCATCAGAATTACGAGGGCGACGAGAGGATGATCTGCCGCTATCATTTCGTCCGTATGACTCCCGATTACGATTGCTGCTTCCGGAACGTCCGCGTCCGCGATGATCATCATAATCATCTTCATCATCGTAATCATCTTCATCATACTCATCGTAATCGTCTTCATAATAATCTTCGGTGTCATCATAATCCTCGTCATAATCGTCATCATAATCCTCGTCATAACGGGATGCAGTGTTGTGACGGTTACGATCATAAGTGTCATCATCGTACTCGTCATAGTCATTGTCATAATCACGATGACTGCGCCGGTTCATGTCATCATCATAATCACCGTTTCTGCTATTGTAGCGGTTTTCGCCATAGCGATTGTGGTCATTACGGTAGTTGTCGGAGCGGTTGTTGCCGCTTCGGCTACGGTTTCCTGAATTGCTGCCATAGCCTCTTCTTTGTGTTGCCATAAGATAATTTTTAATTAGTGTTTCCTGTATAATCCAAATAGCATTCCAATAAGCATCAGAAAAAATATTTTATCCGGATTCTTTCTTAAACTGCACATTCTAAAATCCTTAAAACCTGATCCAAATTTTTGTAATGCTGCCGGAGTTGATCTTTCCGGGTAAGAAGCTATACAATGAACAGAAAAAAAATTCCCATCCGGAAGGTCAAAGGCATGGGCTAATGAAGTTGGAATCAGAAAATAGTTGAGGCGGATATAACCATGCGTTTGAATGAAATGGAAAAGCATTTCAAATAGAATTTTTGATGGATGGTTCGAATACTGTTTATCCCAAAAAAATCAAATTGCATATTCATCTGTAATAAGAACAAAAATTGCGCTCTTAAAAATAACAGGGTAAAACTCAGGATAAACCTATTGTGAATTGGAGCAATAACAAACCTCTACAGCTTTATACTTTAAAAAATATGGGTAATAAAAGTAACAGATTGAGAATTTGAATTTACAAAAAGCACCGGTTGGTATAAATTGAAAAAGAAAGATTATTTCTTTATAAAAAATTTAAAATCAATAGTTTTTAGAGAAATTTTCCACTTAGGATTTCTAAAAATTTTGAATAGGACTGATTTTTGAATGAATATAGGAAGTTGAATTTTATCCTAAAAAACTAACATCTTAAAAATGAAAATTATGAAAAAGACAATCAGCTATTTTTTTATCGTTGCTATTTCAGCTTCGTTTTTTCTCGCATGCAACAGCGGCGACACTATGAACGATGACTATAATAATGATTCCTCATTTTTTGAAAACAACAATGCACGCCCGGATTCTTTTCGGGAAGATACGACAGTATCACCTGTGGATACCATGCCCTACACACCAACCCATTAAAAATGGTTTTGGTTTAGCTCCGTATATTTTTTGTTAACTATAAAAAACACAATTATGAATAATCAAAAAGAATTAGGATTATTGAATGATTTGGTACGAATCAATAATGATCGTATTGAAGGCTATCAAAAGGCCAGTGAAAATCTGAAAGGCGACAACAACAACCTGCGCGATTTATTTGGCTCTTTGCAAACGGAAAGTGAGCAAAATAATCAGCAACTTACCGGTGAAATCAAACATTTAGGCGGATCACCAGACACCGGCACTACCACTGGCGGCAAGGTGTACAGAACTTGGATGGATGTAAAAGCGACCTTCGGAGGCAACGATCCCAAAAGCATTTTGGAAAGTTGTGAACGGGGAGAAGATGCCGCCAAAAAAGCATATCAAACCGTATTGGAATCCGGCGATTTATCGGACAATATTACTGCCGTAATTGCCAACCAACAGGAAAGACAGCTACAGGCACATGATAGAATTAAAGCGCTTCGTGATCAGTGGCAGCATAACGATTAATCTCAGCCTTTTTCATTTTCTGGGCGTCGTATGGTTCGTTATGATGAGCTATGCGGCGCTTCTTTAGCTCAAGTCGTTTCTTAAATTCTAACTCCAATGTTTTTTATAATGCGTATATTTTATAGTGCTTTACTTTTTCTCTTCATCTTTCAAAGCTGTGCTACTTATCAGCTTGCAACCGATACTTGTGCAGATATCAGCAATAAAGTGTGGGTTGTAACCGGTGCCAGTAGTGGTTTAGGACGTGGTATCGCTTTAGAGGCCGGAAAATGTCATGCTAAAGTTGTGCTGGCTTCAAGAAATGAAAAGGCCTTGAACACCGTAGCCGAACTCATCCGGCAGAGTGGCGGTATGGCATGGGTATTGCCGGTGGACGTCAGCGATTCTTCCGCAATGATGCGGCTTGCACAGGAAGTAGTAATGAAATGGGGACATATAGATGTATGGATCAATAATGCCGGGGTTACGGTATTGGGTAATTTTTGGGAAGTGCCGCTACGAGAACATAGCCGGGTTATTGATGTTAATTTAAAAGGCACTTTATTCGGCTCTTATGTGGCCTTGCAACAGTTTTATCGGCAAGAATACGGAACGCTGATTAATATTGCTTCCGCAGAAAGCCGTATCCCTACTGCATATCAGACTGCTTATGCGGCAAGTAAAGCTGCTGTAAAAAATCTTGGCATTGTAATCAGACAGGAGCTGCGCCTTGAAGGCAAAAAAAACATCAGGATAATTACCTTGGATCCCTGGGCTTTGAATACACCTATTTGGGATCATGCCGCCAATCATACCGGGCATGCACCTCGCATGAGTATGATGGATCGAACACCAAAAGCAATTCATGCAGTAATGCGGGCAGCTATAAGGCACAGTAATCGGGATATTGCCGTAGGATGGAAAACCCGCACGGCTTATGTGATTCATTGGATTGCTCCACGAATTTCTAATCGTTTAGCTTCCAATATCGTTTATCGTCATCAGATAAAAATGTCGCCGGAGCAGAAAGATACTGTTGGTAATCTTTTTAAACCTTCCTCCGCGCCGATGCATGTAGAAACAGATATCCGCAAAAGAATGAAGGATGAAAAAAAAGCATACAGGCATAATAAAAAGCAACAACAATAAACCTTCCATATTGCGCCGGACAGAAAAACATTATTAGCGCAGCAATAAGAATGTCAGACAGAAGAAACGCTTTCAGAAAATATTCCCTGCATTTTGAAGATCAGCACATCCTGTCTGCGGATAGATGCTGCAATGCGCAATAAACTTTCATCATTGTCTTGCGGCTGCATTTGAATAGTAACCCCAAGTTCATCCTTTTCGGAAGGTGTGAGTAATTGTAAAAATTTCATCTGACTGCTTTCCCGTAAAAATAAATTTTTGCCTTCTTGCTGCTCTAATAACTCCTTTACGATCTGCACCATGCAAACGCCCGGCACTACAGGCTGACCGGGAAAATGCCCCTCAAAAACAGGATGGTCGGGATGAATTGTAATAAAAACCGTTCGTTCTTGATCTTGAATAGCACTACGCAACACGGTGTAAAAATTATTCAACAGCATTTTCAGGTATTTTTTTTAGGTCAATGGTAAAATTCGCACGGAGATGCTGAACGGTAATATGCTCAGGCAATTCTTTCAGTGCTGCGGGCGACAAATGAAATACTACCACCTTCTTTTTGTCATCGGCATTTTCAATACCCGTCAGTTGGCCATCTTGTGTGATCAGATAAAAAACGAATCCTTTGTTAAGAGGAAAACGCAGGTAGGTCGTATCTTGATTTCCGTTGAAATAAAACTGGCCGTTGGCATATTTTGGCAATCCTTTGCGTAACAGCAGTTCAAAATCTTTGCGCAGGGTTTGAATCAGAGCGGTTTTATTAAACTGCGGCATAATTTGGTTTACTCGGAATAGGTTGTTTTTATCCCAATAAAAATCGAAATAAGTGATACCCATTTCATTTTGAAAAACCACATTTACGGCGTCATCTTCCGTCTTTTTAATCAGTAGTAATCCGCTGAGATGATAAGATTTCAGGAATGTTTTTCCGTCCACCAAACAACGGTACAATACTTTGTCAAATTCAGGAGCCAGATAGGCACTTTTATGAAGCGTACGTTGATATTTGGCCTGCTCTAAAGGAGGGTAGGCCGGTTTACTACATGCTGCTACAATGCAGCACAGGCTAAGGATTAGAAAAAAGCGCATCGCTCAAAGATATATTTTTTTTACGGTTGGTAAAGTCCATTACCGTATAATCGCCGCCGGCTTCCTGAAGCGTGAGGCGCGATACACTGTAATCCGATTGTTCCAGATAAATATCTATACGGGAAAACAAATTTTTCATGGAAGGGGCTACCGGCGTCAGTTGCAGCAGGTATTTTCCCTGACCTGCCAGACATTGCACTTCAAAATCTTTATTATTGAATACATTTCCCGTCATGCAATCCATCATAATCCGATTGGCGGATTGCAGCGATTTGCTGTTTCGGGTGTTGACTTTACTGGTTTTGTTTTCGTCTTGTACAATAATATTGCCCCCATTCATGATCAGCAAATAATGAAATGGGCTGTTGTATTCTATCCGTATCCGGTTATTTTTCTTATAATAAAACAAACCTTTCGATACCACTTTTTCATTCAGCATCTTCATGCTTTTGGTTTGACTAAAATTGCTGCTCACGGTCTGGGTAGCCTGATTGTTCTTAATTAATTCCGCCTTTATTGATGTCATATCTTTTACCGGTACATATCCGGTTTGTGCAGTCAGCAGGAAAGGGAAACATACATTCAGAGAAAATAACAGTATGAATATTTTGTGTAAAACGGGCATTGTAATTTTTTGAAAAAGATTGAAAAAACGCAAAGGCTTTCAGACTATTGTTCGGGATTATCGTTTAAAGGTAAAAAACCCTGCAACAATCAGCAGGGTTTTTTATTTAGGTAAATAAAATTACCGGACGGAATTTAGAGCGTAATATATAGCCGAAAGCCATGAGGTGCATTCGGTTTGATATTTAGGCTTTTATCCGGTATTTTACAGGCTTTATTATTTATTGATCAGGCCGGCGAAATAATGCACGGTGCGTACTAATTGCGACACATAGCTCATTTCGTTATCGTACCAACTTACGGTTTTCACCATTTGATGATCACCTACGGTCATCACTTTAGTTTGCGTTGCATCAAATAAAGAGCCGTAATTAATGCCGATAATATCGCTGCTCACGATAGGATCTTCGGTATAGCCGAAAGATTCGTTAGCGGCGGCTTTCATTGCAGCATTTACTTCTTCGGCAGTTACTTTCTTGCCTAAGATAGTAGTCAGCTCGGTCAGGGAGCCGGTAACGGTAGGAACACGTTGTGCGCCGCCATCTAATTTACCTTTCAGGTCCGGAAGTACTAATCCGATAGCTTTGGCAGCGCCGGTAGAGTTCGGGATGATGTTTTCGGCAGCAGCACGGGCGCGGCGCAGATCACCTTTCGGATGCGGAGCATCTAAAGTATTTTGGTCGTTGGTATAAGCGTGAATGGTGGTCATCAGTCCTGTTTTGATCTCATATTGATCGTGCAGCACTTTAGCCATTGGTGCGAGGCAGTTGGTAGTGCAAGATGCGCAACTGATAATAGTTTCAGAGCCATCGAGAATGTCGTGGTTTACATTGAAAACGATTGTTTTCAGATCACCGGTAGCGGGTGCGGAAATCACGACACGTTTAGCGCCTGCGCTAAGGTGGGCTTTAGCTTTTTCCGCATCGGTAAAGAAGCCGGTGCATTCTAATACCACATCTACATCATGGCTGCCCCAGGGAATTTGAGCGGGGTCTTTCTGAGCGTAAATTTTAATTTCATTACCATTAACGGTGATTGCCTGATCGCTGTGGCTTACCTCTTGGCCGAAGCGACCTTGTGCGGTATCATATTTCAGCAGATGGGCCAGCACCTGAGGCTGGGTTAAATCGTTGATAGCAACAACTTCAATGCCTTCCATGTTGTAGATCTGACGAAAGACAAGGCGACCGATACGGCCAAAACCATTGATGGCAACTTTTACTGTACTCATTATCTTGTTTTTAATTTTTAAGGTAAATTTTAAAATTTGCCGCAAAGGTAGGTGAATACTTCCACTAATAAAAATTCAGGAAATTGAAGTGAAAAATTTATACATACGGCATTCATATATCCGTGTAGCCAATAATAGAGATCAATTCGGACAGCTTTTTTGTATTCAAATTGTAAAAGAATAAAAAAGGGCTACATTGCTGTAGCCCTTTACTGCTGTTGTGACCCCGTCAGGATTCAAACCTGAAACCTTCTGATCCGTAGTCAGATGCTCTATTCAATTGAGCTACGGAGCCATTCCGTTTAATGGACGGCAAAGGTAAAACTTTTTTACTTTTGTAAAAAATTTTTTTATCAAAAAAGATTCAAATGAATATTGAAGTATGGAGTATCGGTAAAGAACACGATCCCTTTATCGCTGCCGGAATCAGTTTTTATGAAAAACGTCTCAAGCCTTACTGCCCGACTCAATTGGTACTGATCCCGCCACCCCGGCGGTCGGGAAATACTACCGCCGCTCAATCTATGCTCCTCGAAGAAAAAATCATTCTGGAAAAATTGCAACCTGCACATTATTTAGTGCTGTTAGACGAACAAGGGCAGCTTTTTTCCTCAAAAACCTTTGCAAATAATCTTCAAGACATCATGAATAAAGGTTGTAAAACTTTGGTTTTTTTAATAGGCGGTCCCTGGGGCGTAAGTGATACCATAAAACAAACCGCGAGAAAAACAATGTCTCTTTCTTCCCTCACTTTTCCGCATCAATTAGTGCGCCTGATTATGTTTGAACAATTATATCGTGCTTTTAGCATCCTCAATAACAGTCCCTATCATCATGAATAAATCCTCTAACCTTTTTGATTTTATCTTCGATATTGTTCGTCAGATTCCTCCAAGTCGGGTAACTTCCTATGGAGCTATTGCAAAATGTATCGGTACCGGTGCTTCTGCCCGCATCGTAGGCTGGGCTATGCATGCCGCTCACCAGTATCCGGATGTGCCGGCTCATCGGGTAGTCAATAGTAAAGGTCTGCTTACCGGAAAGCATCATTTCGGCCATCCGGATGCAATGCAAAAACTCTTGGAACGGGAAGGCATTGTCGTTAAAAATGATTGCGTGCAAGATTTCAAGACCCTGTTTTGGGATCCGATGCTCTTGTCTGGTGAATGATCCCGCTACCGCAGTAAGGTTACATTGCCCTGCATCACAAATGGTTTTCCATTATCCAACACGCCGTCAATAAGATACACATAAACCCCTACCGACTGCGGATGTCCGTTAAAACTACCGTCCCAGCCCTCATTAATATTGGTGCTTTGATACACCAATTCACCCCAACGGTTGAATATCTTAAAGGCATTCAGATGAGCCAGTCCTTTTACGGAAGGTTTAAATACGTTGTTGGAGCCATTGCCGGGCACAAAAGCGTTGGGCATTCCGACAACCGTTTCCACCACCAGCACATCTATAGAATCGTACGCTACGCAACCATGTTCCGTAGTTCCGGTTACAAAATAACGGGTGCGTACCTCCGGCTGTGCTATGGGATTGGAAATATCATCAGCGCTCAAACCGGATGGCGGAAACCATTGGAAATACAAACAATTGGTTTCCGGCGACAATTGATAAAATTCACCCGGATGCAAGGTTACGCTATCCGGAAGATGAATCATGGCCGCGGGATATACCGCTACGCTGATATGTTGAGTGTCTGCACAGCCATTGTCATTCTGAATATACACGGTATAATCGGTTGTTGTTCCGGGATA
>Ga0222423_1001183_pt1 | contig 12893 bp, 9 predicted proteins | sample 3A0metagenome_FD_182472 | JGI IMG/M metagenome (GOLD analysis project Ga0222423, IMG submission 182472) | Enriched microbial communities from leaf-cutter ant dump, University of Wisconsin, Madison, United States - 3A0 (version 2) | ecosystem: Environmental > Terrestrial > Nest > Insects nest >...
CCTCCATAAACGGCGCTATAACCTTTTCTAAATCGCTTCCTGAAATATCCAAAGCCTTACCGTTTTCAGCCAATGCGTACCAAGGGCGCGGCTGTCCGAAAGGATATGCGCCATACACAATCACCGGTGTGCCTTTGGCCAACAGCTCTTTGCCCTGCAATTTCCATTGATCAGCCCAGTGATATAAAAATTCCGCCTGATGATCCCAAAGGCGCAGGCAACTGTGAGAAGCAGGATAGCCAGGCATGGCATACTGGTGAAAGCCTACGCCGCCGTAATTGCTGATATTGAAATTCCATTTTAATATCCAGCTTTTGTCCACCGTGCTTCGGGTTTCTTTAGATTTCCAATTGCAAAAAAACAAACCTTCCGGTGTAGGCGTTGATTTTTTACCCATGCTTACCGGGCCGGTTAGTATTAATGTACCATGCTCATAGGCGGCAAAAGCCTGTGTGGAATAAGAAAAGATGATGATTTTATTAATTGCGGAAAGAAAGGGTACTGCCTTGGGAAAAGGCAGATAATCGGCAATGCTGTCTGCATATTTGTCCGGCACTAAAAAGCTGTCCAAGCGTTTCAGATGTACTTCATCCACGCGATTGATTGCCGAAAGCAGTTCTATATGCTTACTTCCTTCAAAGCTGTCCTTTGTTTTCCATACCTCTTTATACTCGAAATGATATTGTATCTCCGGCTTTTGGAGTAGTGTTTTCAGGCTGTCTTCCTGTTGTTTTCGAATAGCAGCGGTATCCGGTTTTGCTGCTTCGGATGTTGTTTCGGATGTTTTCGTATCGTGTTCACAACCGGAGGCCAGCGCCACCATACAAAGGATGAGGATACTCCTGAAAATGTATTGCATAGTAACCGTTTTCCACCAGAAAAAATGACAACACTGCCGGAAACGGATGCAAATATGCTGCATTTTCGCGAATATTTTATTTTTAATAAAAAAAGTTTATACAAGCACCGGAATGGTTATGCTGCGCCTTTCTTATTGAATAAAAACATGGTGAGGCAGAGTGCCAGAGTAATAATAATAATGAGTATCGGCTTCAGCTTTGTCCAGCGATATTGCTGTCGGGACAGCTCCTCCGCATTCAGCAATATTTGTTTTGCCGCATCGGCATCATCAAGACAGTTGATATTGTTCAGTTGTTGAAAGATGATTTTAGAATATTTATAGGGCAAAAAACTTGCTGCCCGAACGGATTCCGTTATTATTTTTTGATTGACGGCAGCATTTTCGGCAGTATGCAAAATGGCCAGATGTGCATCACTTAATACAAATAGCATATAATCGGAGAGGCTTTCGTGGCTCATCCGGTATATGTCAATGCGATGAAGATGCTGATTGAGTTTTTGCAACTCTTCGAGAAGGAATTGTGGCGTTACCGGCTTCGTATTTTTACCGGTAAAGGCTCCCGACAAGCTGCGTTTCTGATCGTATTCGGCACGGGTTTTAGGATCGGACAATACGTTGTATGCCTCTTGTATTTCCATATAATAGGCTGCGGAAAGCGGCTGATCCTGATTTTTGTCCGGATGAAAACGGTGTGCTAATTTCCGGAATGATTTTTTTATCGTTTCCGGCGTCGCCTGGGGAGGCACTTCTAATATCTGATAATAATCTTTGATCAAAATAATATTACGGTAAGTAAAAAACAAAAGTAAGAAGTCAACAAATAATTGACTCATTCAGTTGTTTACAGCATCGGTTCGAGGCTTGACGTTCGGGCGGATTTTCAGCAGAAGATTTCGAGCGAGCAACAAAGCCTAAATTTACGAAAAATTGTTGAACGGAAACGTTCGCCCCGCCTGACGCCACCGCGAAGCAGCAGCGAAGATAAACCCTTATTGTAGGCGATTGTGCTTTTATTCAGGCTTTATTTTTACGATTTTGTTATCGCGCAAAATAACCAATTCGCTGTTTTTCATTTTCTTAAATTCTAAAAGTTTTTCATACACTTTTTCAAGCCCTTTTAGTATTTTGTTTTTTTCTTCTATATGTTTTTCAGTTGTTGTCATAATATTTTTTTAAAATATTGAACTTGTCTATGTTTGCAATATTTATTGAAGTGTCTATCTGTTTATCTGCTATAAGTTCGTGTTTTGCTTCTGAGTTGTCAAAAATGAATGCTCCGTCAACAATTGGAAGATATATATCGAACAAATTTTTAATTCCTCTGATATATCTTCTTTCGATAACCTCTGGTTCGATGTTATGTCCACCTTCCGAAACCCTTATCCTCACACGCTCTTTAGCTAACTCAATATTTTGAAGCCAAAAGAATAATAATATTACTCGATAGCCCCTATCTTTTGCTTTTTGAATTTTGGTTTTATAGCTTTTGGTTGATAATGTAGTTTCAAAAGCGAAATTTTCGTTTTCTGAAAGCAGTTCGTTGATTCTGTTTAACATTATTCGTCCTGCTTCAAAAGAAGCTTTTTCAGGTTGAAAAGGCGACAGTCCTTTTGCAATTTCGTCTGCATTTACAAATTCTTTACAATCTAAAATTTCAGGTAAAATTGTAAACGAGGCAGTTGTTTTTCCTGCTCCGTTACATCCTGCAATTATGTAAAGTTTTTTGTCATTCATACTATGCGAATTTGCAAATTATTTTCGTTAGTTTCTCCGCTCATATCTTCGGGGATCATTCTGGCTAACGGTTAGATATACGCCATTTATACGCCATTTACGCCATTTACTACTTCGTAATAAACCCCTTTCCTTGCTCCTTTTCTTTTAAAAATATTACTATTTACAAGAAAATCCAAATCCCTGACAGCAGTTCTTGCCGATGTTTCGTTTATATCCTGATACTCCTTATTCGTGATTTTACCGTTTTCTTTTGCAAATAAAACCGCCTTTACCTGTCTGTCGTTAAGTCCAAGAGTTTGTAAATATTCTGTATGGTAGATGTCTTTTCTGAAAATCACCCAATAACCTGATACTTCGTAGTCGTAAAGCGGTTCGGGAAGTCCTGCCGAAAGACATTGATTGGTCATTTTTGAAAATCCACGTCCCCAGATTTCGATGTAACCACTTCTAAAAAACGCATTGGCAATGTCGGGGTTGTAAGCAAAAGAGGGGTGTTTGCTTTTCGTCAATTTTTCTATTGTCCAATTTTCGGGAAGTTGCCCCTCGTTCCAAATCATCACTTTGTCTTTGTAAACACTGATTTGAATAGGCGTACAGCCTGAATAATCTTTGTGTGCAACAGCATTTAGCAAAGCCTCTCGTATAGCTTCTTCGGGATATTCAAAAGTTTCTACCCGATGTATTCCCTCGTAACTGATGAATGCTTTGAAATATTTTGTAAACAAAATTTCCATTGTTTTTTCAACTTGTTCAAACAAATTTCCGTGAACTTCGTCCTGAAAAAGCAAGTCGGCATCAGTTTCAAAATAACCGATTTTTATGTATGCACCTGTTACAAATTTCTCCGGATCAGGGTGGAAAAGCAAAAGTGCCGCTCTTTTCAAATAACCATTCTGCGAACTGAAAGTTGAATTTTCTTTACATAAATCTTGGATAAAAGTTTTCTTATTCATTGTATGAATAGGGAGATTAATTTATTGTTTAGTATGCGGCTACCTACTTTTTTGATTTTGCCGAAGCGTTGGGTTGTATTTTCATTTGTCTGACCGTTAATTTTTGCTCAACGATTGTTTTAGGGTTGCTGATAGCACTAAGCTTTCTTTTTGTTGCGCTCTCTTTCCTTCCACATCTGGTTAAAAGATTTGGGCGGGAAGCTGATGGCTGCGCGGCGTTCACCCCAGCCCTTTGCAAAAAACTTCCGGAAGATAAAGGTCTTGGTTTTTCCTCCGGCGGCATTCATCATACTGCGGTGCAATACGCCCTGCCGGAACATGCGCCAGGCCATTTTTTCCTTTACACCACCCAACACCTCCTCCACATAAGTATGACGGTTTTCCAGCAGCATGTGATGGATATTGATATTTACTGGGCACACTTCCGTACAATTGCCACAGAGACTGGATGCAAAACTGAGGTGGCCGAAATCCGACATGTTTTTCAAATGAGGCGTGATCACAGAACCAATTGGTCCGCTGTAGGTTGTGGCATAAGTATGACCGCCGATATTTTTATATACTGGACAGGCATTCAGACAGGCGCCGCAGCGAATGCAATACATAGATTCGCGTACTGATTTTTTCAGCAGATTGGTTCTTCCGTTATCTAAGAGAATCACGTACATTTCCTGAGGTCCATCGGTTTCTCCGGCCTGACGCGGACCGGTGAATATGGAGTTATACACGGTTAATTTCTGACCGGTACCGAAAGTGGATAACAGCGGCCAAAACAGCGCCAGATCCTGCATGGATGGCAATATTTTTTCTATTCCGATGATGGCAATATGCACCTTAGGGAATGAAGTACTCAGCCGGGCATTACCTTCATTTTCACTGACACATACCGCACCGATATCGGCAATCAGGAAATTGCCGCCGGTAATACCAACTTCTGCACGGGTATATTCCGGGCGAAGGCGGTCGCGGGCGATCAGCGTAAGTTCCTTAGGTAACAGATTAGGTGCCACGCCTAATTTTTCATGAAAAAGTTTTGCTATATCTTCCTTGCTTTTGTGCATGGCAGGTGTAACGATATGATAAGGCGGCTCACCGTCCAATTGCTGAATATATTCGCCGAGGTCGGTTTCTATAGAAGTGATCTGATGAGTAGCGAGAAAATCATTCAGGTGAATTTCTTCGGTAACCATAGATTTCGATTTCACGACAGTAGTAGCTTTATGATTTTGACAGATTTCCAATACGGCTTGTTGGGCATCCTGAAGGTGCTCGGCCCATATTACTTTTCCGCCATGCTCCATAAAGTTTTTTTCAAAAAGCTCTAAGTTTTTGTCCAGATTTTCTATGGCACGCCATTTTGTATTTTTGGCTTTACGACGAGCAGTTTCCAATGCGGAGAACTGCTGTTTACCCTTTACTACGGCCTGATTATATTTATCAATATTGAAAGCAATTTTTCGTTTGTGCTCCGGGTCATGTGCTTTAATTTCACTTTGATTCAAAAATTCCTGCTGTGTTGTTGTAATCATAATAGTGTAAAGTAAAAAGTAAAAATGCAAAATTAAAAATAATAAAATACTGATAATCAATGCGAAAAAACCTTGAGCATACAGACAATATCTTCCTGAATTATCAATAATTTGGTGTCAAATCAAAAATAAAAAGTAGCAAAGCCGGTATGTTTTAGCTGTACTCTTCCGGGTTGTGCAAACAAAAATCTTCCTGCATGCAGCTTTTTGTACTAATAAAGATTAAAGGTATAAAAACCTTTACAGATGCCGCCCTAAGTGATATCGAATTTTTTTAGCGGGAATTATTCTTTTGTCAATGGTGTCGTATCGGTGATAATAATTATGTCCCCGGAGATTGTAACAATTTTTGTTGCTTCATAAAAATTTGTCCATACTGAATACAGGCAATAGGAGTGCATTTCAATTTTTCGCTAACAGAACGCCCTTGCAATCCCCATGCCATGCTGAAAGCATCAATAATGGCATCATATACACGTCCTTTAGATTCCTACGGAATACAAGAAGGAATATAGGGGTGCGAAGGTTTGAAATGCACCCGATAACATTACGGTCGCTCTGTTTGAATTTTTACCAGAGATAAAACGCTCCCCAATTTTTTATAATTCTCCTTTATATTCCTCGCTGGTTTTATATCCTTGTTCGGGATGATTATGAGTATAAGGGAAACGTTTTTCCAATTTTCCGTCTTTTAAAAGTTGTGGCAATATCTTATTTCTAATATAATTCTCAGCTCGCCCCAACTGTTCCGCTATTTCTTCTTTTTTGACATATCTGTCTTTACAGAGTGTCAGGATTATCTTTTCCAACGCTTCTTTTTTCAGGTTTTTGGGCATGGAGGTTGCAACCTTTTTACCGGAGGTTGCAACCTCTTTATTTGTTTTATTCTGATTTTCAACCACTTCTAAAGAGGTTGCAACCTTTTTGGAGGTGTCAATCTTTTGTTTGAGCTTATAAATCGTCCATCTGCCATTATTATCTGATTCCAAATAACCATCAGCACAAAGTTTTTTCAGCATTCCGGTAATGTCGGAACTATGCATATTCAGGACATATTGCAAACGGTGGTTGGAAATAGAACTTTCAATCAGGCAAAAAGACAAAGCCGTTAACTCATCGGAGCTAAGATGGTTCACATCGTCAAAAATACCATTCAGCTCATGGAGTACCTGATCAGGAATGACACTAAACATTGGTAATGTCAGCTTCACTCTGTCGGGTTCTGATTCTGGTTCAACAAAAGGCTTTCTCCAATGTGATTCCTGCCATCCGGTCATAATTTTGTCCACACCACTACCTGCTTTTTCAGCACGACCAATCATCATGAACATTTGTTGAAGCGATGGGTTGCGGCATTCACTTATGCCACCGGCATAATATTGTTCTAAGGATACCAACAAAGTTCCCGGATTAGAAAACACGAACTTTTCGGAGTCCAGCTCAATAATGATATTGCCACTCAGCGAATAATCGGTATGTACCAAAGCATTGACAAATGCTTCCCGAAGTGCAATATGAGTTGTTGATTCATCTATCCGTTCATCATTTTCAATTCGAAAAGGCTTTGGCAACGTAGATGATAATTTGGGCCATACTTTCAAATAAAATTGTAACAAGTTACATTCTAATTCCCTTAAACACATTTTCCACAATTCCCTTAAACACATTTTCCACCTCTTTTTCAATTCGGCTTCCTATGTAAACAAATCTTTCAGTCCTGTTTTTGCCTTGGTAGAAAAATAAAAAGCCACCCTTCACAGGAAAACTGTAAAGACATAAATCAATGCGCGTTCATCAACCCCGCAACCCCACTATTTTTTAGACGGCGGTCTTCTTCTTTTTAAAAGCAAAAAACAAGCCTGTCAGGATGATTAAAGTGAGCAGAATACTGCCTGTTAATGCAATATTTTCTCCTTTTTCAAAATCAGGAAGCACAAAGGAGAATTTAATGGTATGCTGCCCCGCCGGTACCTGAATACCTCTTAATACATAGTCTGTACAGTAAATCGGCACTTCTTTGCCGTCAATCGTAGCCGTCCATCCTTCGGGATAATAGATGTCAGAAAAAACAGCGAAACCGTTCTGACTGTTTTGGGAAGTAAATTCCAATTCGCGGGGACTGTACTTCGTCAGTTGGATATGAGCGGAGCTGTCTTTACCAAAGTTGAAACTACCAAACTGTTCTTTATATTTTTCCCGCAATACCGCAGTTTCCGCAGGTTGAAAATTGCCCCTGCTCGTATCCATCGGATTCTGGATAGAAGGCCCGTTAAGCGCCTGCATTTCCGCATCGGCAGTAGCCGCCCATTGTATTTCCGAAACAAACCAAGCATTACCCAATGCCGCCGGATTGGGCTGCACTATGGGTTGCCCGTCTTTGCCGCCCGGAACAATAAAATATTTGGTATTGAGCATATTCAAAACCGGATAGTTGAGATTGCTCAACTGATGCTCAATTAAATCCTGATAAATTTCCAGCTTAGCAGGATGATAACCACCTACCATCTTATGAAACAGTGATGGTTTAGGATTGTTAAACGGCCCGTTACCTCCATCAGAAAGATCCATTACCCGGTAATAAGGATCGGTATCTTTCATGATCTGCTGATCAACAGGGCGTGGCGCAAACTGCTGCTCGTAAGTGATTTCATCAAGGAAACTGTCGCTGTTCAGATAACGTTTGGCCACCGACACCTCATCAATAGTAATGAGCGCCCCTAATGCCAAAACGGCAAACTGCGATTTTATTTTATTTTTTGCATAAGCCCACAATGCCAATGCAGCAAGAGCAATATACACTAAACTCCGGAAAGCATCTTTCATTGCCATAGCAGAGCGGTCTTCGCGGATAGCACGCATGATCTGCTCACCGGCCTGACCGTATTGCTGCTGCATTGCCTGATCCCGCTCACCGGTAAAGTCCATAAACATCATAGCGGATATCAGAATCAGCACACAAAGTCCGCCGGTAATCACCAAAGCCGTTCTTACTTTTTTCCATATTTCTTCTTTATTATAATGACCATTCAGCAGTTCGCATAAACCCCAGGCACCCATAGCCGGGAATATTAATAATGGAATGGACAAGGCCATGCTTGGAGTTCGGAATTTATTGTACATGGGCAAATGATCAAACAGGAAATAATTCAATGCCTGAAAATGACTGCCCAAGGACAATAGGATAAAAAACAAGGCTACGCCGGCTGCCCACCATTTATGTTTGCTGCGAATAGCACATAAGGAAAGCACAAAAAGGAAACAAACAACCGCTCCGAAATATACCGGCCCGGAAACAAAAGGCTGCGGCCCCCAATAGGTATTGGCATGGGTGGTCATTTGATCAATCATATAGGGCTGAGCACCCATTCCCGACAAAGCCTCACCCAAATGAGAGTCTTCGCCGATATTTTCCGCAGTAGAGCCTCCGTACAGATTAGGTACTAAAATACAGAATGTTTCTCCAATACCATTACTCCAGCTAAAGGCATAATCTTTATCCAAACCGCCACCTTCTGCACTTTTGGCATGCAACTCACTGGTGCCGCCCCGGATGCTGTGCGCATTGTAAGCATAGGCGGTGATGAGTGGCGTGGCGCTGGTCAGTGATGCAATGGCGGCAGTAACAGCCAAAGAAAGCGATGCTAACAGGAAGCGCTTAAACTGCCCGTTCCGTATGGCCTGAACTAAAAATGCGATAACCATCACTGCAATCACGATTATGGCATAATAAATAATCTGGTAATGGCCGGCATACAGAAATAGTGCTAAGAACAAACCTGCAAGTGCCGCACCCTGAAAATATTTACCCCGGTAGGCGGTAATCATACCGGCTAAAAGACCCGGCAATAAAGCAATATCCAATAGTTTGGTATTATGGCCAGCCGCAGCAATAATGGGTATATAGGATGAAAAAGCAAAGGCAATGGCTCCTGCGGCACCAATCCACTTATTGACTCTGAGGCTTAACATCAGCGTATAAAAGCTGATCATGGCAATGATAAAATAGAATACCGGATTGGTCGGCTCACCGTTTGTGTAGTTTTGTATTGCTGCTCCTAACTTACTGTACCAGTTTGTTTCCGGATGAAGATCCAGCAAAGCCACCGGCATTCCGCCGAACAGACTGTTTGTCCAGAAAGCATTTTCGCCGGTCTCCTGATAATAATCCCGACTTTCCTGCGAAACACAAATCCAGGAATAGGTATCATGCGGAAGTATCTTATTGCCCTGAAAAGCAGGATAACAGAATATACAGCTCAGGATAATAAATATTCCGATAATCAAAGCATGCGGTAAGAATTGACGTGTATTTGAAGTAGCTGCCATTGGTGTTTGTATATTGATTTCAAACCAACAAAAATATAATTAAAGACGGTATTATTAATGATTTATTTTTGCAGAATGAATCATATCGAACGGCTCAGGGATTTTTTGCGGGTATCACCCAACGATTGCTTTCTGAAACACGCATTGGCATTGGAATACATTAAAGCCGGTGATGATGAAAATGCCCGGATACTTTTTGAGGAAAATCTGGAATATGATAAAAATTATATCGCTACTTATTACCATTTAGGCAGCTTATTAGTTCGTAATGAACAGCCGGAAGCCGCGGCAGCCCTGTATCGCCAGGGAATGATTGTAGCAAAAACCGCAGGAGATATGCACAGTTTCGGCGAATTGAACAGTGCTTTGATGTTGTTAGAAGAGGAGCTGTAGTCTGAATTATTATTCTCTGAAAGAATGCTTTTTTATATGCCTTCATATTTAAAACTTGCATCCTTCTCCCAACAAATACCTGATCTTTTTGATCATTTTAGAGGAATGTTGATATTGTAAGATAGTATAAGGTTTTTCTCAAAGAAGAAATCTTTGCTGCGAAGCCTCCGCTCCCGAGAGCTTTTTGATTTTTTAATCTGATTGATCCAGCAGGATTTTTCAGAAAAATGATTTTTCAGAAAAAACAGGCAATAGATTTATCCGGCAACTCTGCGGAAATCTCATCAAAACCGTTTCATTTTGAAGCGCAAGTATTATCTTTGCTATATAACATAACCGGAATGATTTATGGCAAATTCGAAACCCTCAGTAATTAATAATAATAAATTATCATTCGAAGAATTTAAGCAGGAAGCACTGGCCGATTATGAATTGGCAGTTGCCAGCCGGGAAGCCAGCCTGATCGGAAGAAAAGAAGTGCTCACCGGAAAAGCTAAATTCGGCATCTTCGGCGATGGTAAAGAGCTCCCTCAGATTGCATTGGCAAAATGTTTCCAACCCGGCGATATCCGTTCGGGATATTACCGCGACCAAACATTGATGTTTGCTACCGGAATGAGCAATATCGAAGCCTTTTTTGCGCAGCTTTATGCTAATCCTGACATAGAAGCTGAACCGGCCTCCGGGGGAAGAATGATGAACGGCCACTATGGGACTCGTTGGCTGGATGATAAGGGCAACTGGAAAGATCTTACCCTAAGCCCCAACTCGACCAGCGACATTTCTCCCACTGCCGGTCAGATGGTGCGGGCATTGGGCATTGCCTATGCTTCGAAATTATACCGACAGTCTGATGGTCTGCAATCGGGATTTGAAGGTTTCTCTAAAAAGGGTAATGAAGTCAGCTTCTGCACCATCGGAGATGCTTCCACTTCCGAAGGACTTTTTTGGGAAACGCTGAATGCCGCCGGCGTACTTAAAGTGCCGCTGGCCGTTTGTGTTTGGGATGATGGCTACGGCATTTCCGTACCCCGGGCTTTTCAAACCTCGAAAAATTCCGTATCGGATGCATTGTCCGGTATGCAATACGATGATAAATTAGGCAGCGGTGTAGAGATATACCGGGTAAAAGCCTGGGATTATCCGGCTTTAGTAGATACTTTTCAAAAAGGAATTGCAAGAATACGAGAAACGCATATTCCGGCCTTATTCCATATTCAGGAAGTTACTCAGCCACAAGGCCATTCTACCTCTGGTTCGCATGAGCGCTACAAAAGTAAGGAGCGATTAACATGGGAAAAGGAATGGGATTGTATCAAAAAAATGGAAGAATTTCTCCTTGAAAATGCCGTTGCTACTCAGGAGGAATTAGATGCGGTAAAAGAATCGGCAAAGGATCGTGCCCGCTCCGCAAAGCAACAAGCTTGGAATCAGTTTATAGAGCCGGTTAAGCAACAAATCACGGAAGTGTCCGGATATATCAACCAGATCGTGTCGGAAAATGGTGCAAACGCCGGTGCAATTGCCGCTTTGGCACAAGAGTTAAATGCCATCAAAGAACCGATTCGTAAAGACGTGATGCGTACGATAGGCCGTGTCTTGGCACTTTCTGATGCTACATCCGGAATGGGCAAGCAGCAATTAGACAATTATTACCAACAATTAAAAGCGGACGCAGCAGACAAATACAATTCGTTCTTATACTCCCGGTCGGATAAAGCCATAAGCCGCATCCCCGAAGTAGCCCCGGTTTTTTCCGCAGAAAGTCCGGTGCTGAATGGATTTGAAGTATTGAACAGGTTTTTTGACGAAACCTTAAAAAACAATCCGGCGGTATTTGCCTTTGGAGAAGATGTCGGAAAGATCGGCGATGTCAATCAAGCTTTTGCAGGATTGCAGGAAAAGTACGGCGATTTGCGGGTGAGTGATACCGGTATTCGAGAAGCCACTATCATTGGTCAAGGTATCGGAATGGCGCTGCGTGGACTTCGTCCGATTGCTGAAATCCAATACCTAGATTATCTGCTTTATGGTTTACAGCCGCTCAGCGATGATGTGGCCACTTTACAATATCGTACAAAAGGCGGTCAGAAATGCCCTTTGATTGTACGTACCCGCGGCCATCGCTTAGAAGGCATCTGGCACAGCGGCTCTCCCATGGGGCTTATGTTAAATGCACTTAGAGGTATGCATATCTGCGTTCCGCGCAATATGGTGCAGGCAGCCGGAATGTACAACACGCTTCTGCACAGTGACGAACCGGCTATAGTCGTGGAATGTCTGAATGGTTACCGGCTTAAAGAAAAGCTGCCGGATAATCTTATGGAACGAACCGTAGCTTTTGGCATACCGGAAATTCTTCATGAAGGTGATGATATTACTTTAGTTTCTTACGGCTCTACGCTGCGCGTTATTGAAGAAGCTATGGAGTTGTATCTTACTCCGAAAGGAATCCGCTGCGAACTGATTGATGTGCAAACCCTCCTGCCTTTCGACACTACGCATCGCATTGTGGAATCGTTGAAGAAAACCAACCGGATTTTATTTATTGATGAAGATGTTCCCGGTGGTGCTTCGGCTTATATGTTCCAGCAGGTTATGGAACTACAGGGGGGATATCGCTGGTTAGATGTAGCACCGCGTACGCTCAGCGCTCAGGCGCACCGACCTGCCTATGCTACTGACGGAGATTATTTCTCCAAACCGAATGCAGAAGACATTGCAGCCGTTGTTCAGGAAATGATGCAGGAATGATTTTTTCAAGGCAAATAAAAAGACAAAATCAACAACAGTAAAAGATCAAACAGGTTGTTCTGACGATATTGTCAAAATGTAAGACAACTATACTTATACAAATCGGGGCTATGCAGTAATATCTGTATAGCCCCGATTGTTTGGGGTGTATTTCATTTTTTGCTAACAGAGCATCCCTGCAATCCTCATGTCATGCTGAAAGCATCAATAGTGGCATCAATAGGAGTGGGTTTAAACCCACTCCTATTGATGCCAGGAGTATCCCTATACACGTTCTTTAGATTCCTACGGGAACGACAAGAAAGTATATAGGTGCGAAGGTTTGAAATGCACCCGTTA
>Ga0222423_1001184_pt1 | contig 12888 bp, 6 predicted proteins | sample 3A0metagenome_FD_182472 | JGI IMG/M metagenome (GOLD analysis project Ga0222423, IMG submission 182472) | Enriched microbial communities from leaf-cutter ant dump, University of Wisconsin, Madison, United States - 3A0 (version 2) | ecosystem: Environmental > Terrestrial > Nest > Insects nest >...
GTGGCGCCGCTGTCGGTCATGGCCACGATGGCCTTGGCGCCCAGGTGGTGGGCCGTGAACAGCGCGCCCATGGCGATGCTCTGGTCGATGCGGCCGAAGGTCTGGCCGGTGAAGTCGGCGTCCAGGTGGTGGTCCTCGGCGGCCTCGGCAGCGGCGCAGATGGTGGCCATTTCTTCCACCGTCTCCAGCGGATAACGGCCGGCGGCGGTTTCGGCGCTCAGCATCACGGCGTCGGTGCCGTCGAGCACGGCGTTGGCCACGTCGCTCACCTCGGCGCGCGTGGGCACGGGGTTGGTGATCATGCTCTCCATCATCTGCGTGGCGGTGATGACCACCTTGTCCAGCTCGCGCGCCATGCGGATCATCTTCTTCTGCAGCGCGGGTACCGCCGCGTTGCCCACCTCCACGGCCAGGTCGCCGCGCGCGACCATGATGCCGTCGGACACGCGCAGGATGGCCTCCAGGTGCGGGATGGCCTCGGCCCGCTCGATCTTGGCGATCAGGCCCGGCTTGTGGCGGTACTCCGACGCCGCCACGTTGCACAGCTGGCGCGCCATCTCCATGTCGGTCGCGTTCTTCGGAAAACTCACCGCCACATAGTCGGCCTGGAAGCTCATCGCCGTGCGGATGTCCTCCATGTCCTTGGCCGTGAGGGCCGGGGCCGTCAGGCCGCCGCCCTTCTTGTTGATGCCCTTGTTGTTCGACAGCTCGCCGCCCACCTTCACGGTGGTGTGCACGGCCTCGCCGCGCACGGCGTCCACGGTGAGCACGATCAGGCCGTCGTTGAGCAGCAGCACGTCGCCCGCACGCACGTCGCGCGGCAGCTCCTTGTAGTCCAGCCCCACACCCTGCAGGTCGCCGGGCTCGGTGCGCGAGGCGTCGAGCACGAACTTCGCGCCCTGCTCCAGCAGCACCTTGCCCTCGGCGAACTTGCCGACGCGGATCTTGGGGCCCTGCAGGTCGGCCATGATGGCCACCTCGCGCCCCGCGCGCTGCGCCGCCGCGCGCACGGTGGCGGCGCGGTCGATGTGGTCCTGCGCCTTGCCGTGGCTGAAGTTCAACCGCACCACGTTGACCCCGGCGCGGATCATGGCCTCCAGCAGCGCCGGGTCGCTCGATGCGGGGCCCAGGGTGGCAACGATCTTGGTGGCGCGGCGTGGCGGCATGGCTTGTCTCTTTCAGTGGATGTAATTGGGTTTCAATTCTCACACGAAAGCGGTTACATGCGGGTTACCTCGTCCTGTGCCGCCGCAGCGCCAGCAGCGCCAGCAGCGCCAGCAGCCCCAGCAGGGCCGACAGCAGCAGCACGCCCCACTGCGACAGCGTGGGCACCGGGGCCGCAGCGGATGCGGACGCGACGGGCGGCATGGCGCTGGCGTCGCAGGTGCCAGTGAAGGGGCGCGGCGCACTCCACCGGCCGGGGACCATGTTCACGCCGCCGCCGGCAACGCCATCGTCAAAGGTCGCGCCCCAAGGCGCCTGGATGTTGAAGGGCTGAGCACTGCCATCGGCATACCAGCCGATGAGGTCAGCCCCCGCAAGAAGAGGCAAACCGCTCACGCTGTAGTCGGTCCAGAGCAGCGGCCCGGTGTGCACATCGGCAAACACCCCCGTCAGCACACCCGCCGCATTGGTGGCGGCGCTGCCCGTGCCCAGCGCTACGCCGCCGCTCAGGTCCAGCGCCACCGCCACGCTGTTCCAACGCCAGAAACCGCAGGTCAGGTTGGCCACGCTCCAGTTCTGGCTGGCGGCAGTGGTGCCGCCGTTGTCCATCACCAGGGTGAGGGTGAAGGCCGCGCCATCAGGCGCCTGCGCGGGCATGAGCGAGTTGGCGATGGTGCCGTGGTAGGTGATGGCATAAGGCGCGGCCAGGGCGCCCGCGCCCCCCAGCAGCGCCGCCGTGGCGGCCAGGGCGTGCAGGAATCGGCGAATGTGCATGAGGCCCCTCTGTGGTGGATTGCAATTTTGATAGCTTCCAGCGCTTGACTGGCAAGCGCTGGAGGCCAAAAACATCCTAAATTCTACGCCGCAGCACCGCCAGCCCCAGCAGGGCCGAGAGGGCCGACAGCAGCAGCACGCCCCATTGCGTGAGCGTGGGGATGGCCGCCGCGCCCGCAGCCACCACCGCCGGCCCACCCGCATCCACGATCTGGCTGTTCGCGGCGTCCAGGTCGTCGTCGCCCGCGCCGCCGTTGGTGATGGAGAACGTGACGGTGCTGCCGTTCACCGTGGCAGGGTGCGGGTACCAGCCCGGGGGCTGGCCGCTGCGCGGGCCGTGCTTGTAGTACTGCGCGCCGGCGGGCAGGCTGGGGTACGTGATGCTGATGGTGGCCGTGGCGCCCGCCGCGCAGCCGTCGAGCACGAAGTCGAACAAATCGCCCGCCAGCGCCACGCCCGTGGGCAGCGGGTCGGCGATCCCGTTGGCCGTGAACTGTGCGGCGCTGAAGTAGCAGGTGTTGCCGCCGTTGTCGCTCACCGCCACCTGTGCCGTGCCGCCGCCCGTCAGGGGCAGGCCGGACGTATCGAGCGGCACCACGAAAACCACGCTGGCCACGTTGGCCTGCGCATTGCCCGCCACGTCGCGTGCGATGAAGTGCAGGCGGTAGGCGGTGCCGGGCACCAGTCCCGTGAGGGAGAGGGTGGCCGCCGCCGTGCCGGTCAGGGAGACAGGCGCTCCATTCGCCAGCAAGTCTGCCGCCAGGGGCGCCGGGTCGGCGGCGGGCAGCACCTGCCAGTAGCCGGTGGCGGGCTCGTTCACCGCTACGCTGGCCGTGGCGGTGGTGCCGCCCGCTGCGGGCGGCGTGACCGTGGGGCTGGCGGTGAAGGTCGGGGGCGCGGTGTCGGCGGGGCCGAAGACCACGCGCAGCATCGCCGCGCGGGCGAACACGGGGTTCAGCACCTCCACCAGGCTCCAGTCCGGCGCGCCGGGCGTGAACCGCGACCAGTTGCGCCCAGCCTGGTACAGCGTGGCCGACAGCCCCAGGTCCAGGCTTCTGTCCAGCCCGGGGGCGGACGCGGGCTCCACCAGGCCGAAGTAATAGTCCCCGGCGGGCAGCAGCAGCGGTGCAGCCAGCGGCAGATCGACGAAGCCCGCCACCGGCGGCGTGGGCACGGTGAAGGGCAGCGTCTGCGCCAGCAGCGCGCCGGGCTGGCCCGCGCTCATGGCGCGGATCTCGCCGGTGATCGCCGCGCCCGCCAGTCCGGCGTTGGTGGCGCGGGCGTAGTAGCGCACGGCATGCACCCAGGCGGGCTGCGACAGGGCGTAGTGCGTGCCGACCTGGCCGCCATCGCCGCCGATGCCCAGGGTCAGCATGGCGGCGCCGTCGTCGCGCCCCAGTTCCCAGTCCGTCACCTCCAGGCTGGCGGAGGTCATGGCGTTGTTGCTGGCGTCGTCGTCGGCTTCGGCCGTGGCCACGGTGTATTGCACGGTGACGGTGCCGGGCGTGGCCACGGTGTAGGCGGGCAGGGTCACGTCCGCCGTGGCGCCGGGGGCCAGGCCGGGGATGGCGGCGGCCTGCACGCTGTGCACCGGGCTGCCGTCCAGCAGCACCTGCGCCGTGACCACCGCGTTGGTGAGGGCGCTGGCCCCGCCGTTGCGCACGGTGGCGCCCAGTTGCAGCGCCGGGGCCTGGCCCACGGGCACGCGCAGCAGCTCGGCATGGGGGCGCAGCGCGGCGGTGACGGCGGCGTCGTGCACCAGCACGCTGGCCACCTGTACGTCGTCCAGCATCAGCAGGAACTTGTCCACGGACGTGTTGCGGAACGCGAGGTGCACCGTCTGCCCGGCCAGGGCGGACAGATCGATCTCGCGCGTGGTCCACGTGGCGTTCTCCGCCGCCACCGTGAGCAGCGCGGGGTTGGCGGACAGTGCCGGGACGCTGTTGGCGGTGCCCCAGCGCACCTCGTAGCCATCGGCGTTGGCGACATCGGACACCTGCGCCCGAAAGCGCAGCCGGGGGTTCACGGCGGGGATGGCGATGGCGGGCGTCACCAGCCAGTCGTCCGCCGCGCCCGCGGGGTTGTAGTACGAGGTGGAGTAGGCGACGCAGTTGCCCTCGGCCGCCGCCCACACGCTGCTGACCACCCAGGCATCGTTGACCCAGGCGGTCTGCCCGGCGGGCGTGCGGGCGTCCACGTCGTGGCGCGTCCAGCCGGCGGGAAAATCGGGGTTGCAGGACTGGGCGTCGGGCGTGCCCCAGTCCTGCGTGCCGAAGTCCTCGGAGAACACCACGGTATCGGCCCGCGCCGGGGCCGCCAGCGCAGCCAACAATGCGAACGCGGCCAGGGCGCGCAGGGGAGAAAGGGGTGGGCAGGGCATGACGGGCGTTCTCCGCTTCACTCAGTTTTTGATAGCTGCTTGCGCAGACTGGAAAAGCGCTGGAGGCCAATAACACCCAAAACCAGCGCCAGCACCAGCAGGCCCCACTGCGACAGCGTGGGGATGGCCGCCACGCCCGCTGGCACCGCCGCAAGCAGCGCGGGGCCGCCTGCGTCCACGATGCGGCCATTGGTAGCGTCCAGGTCGTCATCGCCCAGGGCGCCGTCCGTCAGCGTGAGGGTGACGGTGCTGCCCGCGATGCTGGCGCCCGGGTAGGCGTACCAGCCCGCCGCCTGGCCGGGGCGGGGTCCGTGCTTCCAGAACTGGTTGGCTGCCAGCGCCTGCAGGTAGGTGATGGTGATCTGCACCGTGCCGCCGGGCGTGCAGCCTTCCAGGATGAACTCGAACAAATCCGCCGCCAGCATGACGTGCGCGGGCGGCGCGGCCATGGCGGATGGGGCCACGAACTGCGCGTGGGTGAAGCCGCAGCCCGCGCCGCCGCCCGTTACCGTGGCCTGCGCCGTCTCGCCCGGCTGGCTGGGCAGGGGCAGCGCGGGAGTGGCGGCGGGGCCGGGCGTCTGGTACGCATCGCCGCCGCGCACCAGGCGCAGGGCCAGCGCATCGGCCTTGGCGGCGGGCAGCGATGCGCCGTCGGCGAACTGAACCGTCCACGCCTGGGCGGGCGCGGGGTGGTAGCTGGTGGAGGACCAGAACGTGCCCGCGCCCGGCGTGGCGAGCTCCACGGCGGATTCCAGCTCGGTGCGGTTGGGCACGCGCCAGTCGGCGTGGCCGCCGTGTAGCGCGGCGTTGGCGGTTTGGGCGACTTGCAGGGCCTGCTGCCAGGTCAGCGGCGCGGGGGTGCCGGTGCAGGTGCTACCGGATGCGGACTGGCCCCAGAGGCAGGCGTCCCATTGCAGGGCGGCGGCGTGGGTGGATGGCGAGAGAAATGCCAGTGCAGCCAGCACGGAGAAAGCGCAGGCAGCTCTGCTTTTGGTAGCGGTTTTCATCATTTCACCTCGTAGATTTCGATGACGATGGACGCGGCGTTGCTCACGTTGCCGTCCGGGTCGGTCACGTCGTAGGTGAAGCTGTCAACGCCGACGTAGGTGGAGCTGAACGGCACGTAGCACCAGGTCATGACCCAGTTGTAGGTCTTGTAGAGGGTGCCGGGCCTGTCCCAGCCCACCCTGGGGGGGCTGGGGTTCATCACCGCCGCAAGGTCGGGCTGGTCGTCCTTGACGACGATGGAGGTTGCAGCCTGGGTGCCGACCTTGACCATGCCGGTTGGGGGCAGCAGATAGTCAAAGCTCAGGTTCTTGCTGGCAAAGCGGACCGCCGGCTGCTCGTCGCCGTCGGGGGTGCGGCGCGAGACATAGACGGTGATGAAGCCTTTGCTCGGGTAGGTGAGGATGCGGAACGTCGGGTAGGGCCAGGGGTCGCCGTGCTGCCAGGTGTCGGCGATCACCGGGTCGGTGTCGATGTCCATCCCCAGGAAGGAGACGGGGATGCAGGCGGCTTTCCAAGGGTGCTTGTAGCTCTCGTCGAGGGCCACGGGCTTGGGGTCCAGGAAGATGGTGAACTCGGCGCTGGTCGTGTCCTGCCCGCCGTTCGCCGTGCCGCCGTCGTCGCGCAGCGTGACGCGCACGCGCGCCAGCCCGGCGGAGGACACCCAACTGTCCCTGTACCGGTTGTCGGGTTGGAGGGGGTCGATGTCGATGCGGTGCTGGATGGTGAAGGTCAGGTCGCCCGTGGCGAGGTCGAGGGCGGGCGGCACCTCGAACACCAGCGCCTTCGGGTCGCCGGGCTGCAAGGGCAGCAGCTCGACGGTGGCGGTCAGGTGCTGGCCCGCCTCGCGTGCCGGGCCGGGGCTGATGCCGGTGGCCCAGGCGGGGTAGGTGCGCGGGCCGGGGAGGTCTTCGCGCGGTACCACGATGTCGGGGCCGAGGGTGATGGTGGGTGCCTCGTTGGCGGGCCGCACGACCGGGCGGGCGAAGTGGGCTTGCGCGGCGGGCAGCAGGCGCGTGCCGCCGTCGCTGAAGTCCACGGCCCAGGCGGTGGCGGCTGCGCTGTCGCTGCTCCAGTACGGCGCGCTGTGCGTGGCGGGGAAGGCCGCAGCAATGGCGGGATTGGCCGCGCCGTGGTGGACGATGGACAGCAGCTCGCGCCGCGTGGGCAGCCGCCAGCCGGTGGTGAAGCCGCAGTCCGTGGTGCTGGCGGCGCTGCTCGCGGCATCGGCCCAGCTTTGCGCGGGCAGGGTGGCGGCGCTCCAGACGAGGCCGGTCACGCGGTCGGCCACGCAGCCGCTGCCCAGGGGGATGAAGTCGAGAGCGAACGCCGCCGCGCCTGCCTGTGCATCGCGGCCAAAGCGCCCGTCCTGGCCGGGGTGGCTGCCGAGGGCGGCGCAGGCGGTTGCAGCGCCCGCGCTGTCGGTGCAGAGCGTCTGGCCGGTGTCGTTGAGTTGCGCGTGGGCCAGCGCGGGCAGCACCACCAGTGCCGCCAAAAGTTTGAAGCCTTTTTGGCCTCTAGCGCTTATCCAGCAAGCGCTGGCAGCTCCTTTTTTCATAGTTCAACTCACCTCGAAGATGTCGATGTCCACCGAGGCGGGCTCGCTCTCGTTGCCGTCCACGTCGATAACGGTGTAGGTGAAGCTGTCGGAACCCAGGTAAGTGCTGCTGAACGGCACGTAGCAAACGGTGGCGACGAAGAAGCCCCAGGGGCTGACGGTTTCGGCCACCGGTGCCCGGTTGCCCGTCATACCCACGTGCGGCACGGAATCCACGGTGTCGCCCAGGGGCACGCTGATGCTGGCCTTCAGGAGCTTGGGCGGCCTGACGCGGTAGCTCACGTAGTCGGTCAGGAAGCCCTTGGACGGGTAGCTCTTGATCTGGAACAGCGGGTCGTACCGCAGGGGATAGACCACGCGGCTGCGCATCGGGTCGGTGTCGATGTCCTGCCCGTGCAGGCCAATGGGGATGCAGGCAGGCTTCCACGGGTGCTTGACGGGGACGTGGAAGGCCAGGGGCTTGGGCGAGATTTCGATCTCGAAGCTCTTGACCGTGCTGTCCGCCCCGCCGCCTTCGGTGCCACCGTCGTCTTGCAGCGTGACCTCGACGCGCACGCGCCCGGCGGAGGATGTCCACCAGTAGCGCATGATGCCGTCGCCCCAGTGGTCGCCCGTGGGGTTGGGGTACAGGCGGTGCAGCACGGTGAAAGTCAGGTCGCCCGTGGCCGGGTCGATGGCGGGGGGCACGTCGAACTCCAGCGTCTTGATGCCGGGCACGGGCAGCAGGCGCACGGTGGCGATGAGCTGCTGCCCGGCCTCGCGCGCCGGGCCGGGGCTGATGCCGGTGGCCCAACCGGGGTAGCTGCGCGGGCCGGGGCGTTCGTTGTTGGACAGCACGATTTCCTGCGCGCCCAGCGTGATGGTGGGCGGCTGGTTCACGGGCCGCGCCACCGGGCGGGCGGCGTGGCTGGCGGATTGGGGGGCACGCAGGGTAGCGCCGTCGGCAAAGTCAACGGCCCAGGCGGTGGATGCGTCGGCGTCGCTGCTCCAGTGCGGGGCGCTGGGCGTGCCGGGGAAGGCGCCGGCGCTGATGGCCGGGCTGCTCGCGCCGTGGTGGACGATGGTGAGCAGCTCGCGCCGCGTGGGCAGCCGCCAGCCGGTGGCTATGCCGCAGCGGCTGGCCGCAGCGGCGCTGCCGCTGGCATCGGCCCAGCTTTGCGCGGGCAGGGTGTCGGCAAACCAGGTGAGGCCAGTCACGCGGTCTTGCACGCAGCCGCCGCTGATCGGCAGGTAGTCGAACGCGGGCACGCCCGCCTGAGCGTCGCGGCCAAAGCGGCCATCCTGGCCGGGGTGGCTGGTGAGGGCTGCGCAGGCTGTTGCACCGCCCGCGCTGTCGGTGCATTGCGTCTGGCCGGTGTCGCCCAGTGTGCCCGCCACGCCCAGCGTGACGCGCTGGCCCACGAGCACGCGCACGGCGGCGGGGGCGGAGCTGCCATTTTCCGAAGCGACGGTGAAGCTGAAGCTGTCTTCGCCCCAGTGCCCGTCATCCGCAGGCGTGTAGGTGGCGGTGCTGCCCGCGATGGTGACGCTGCCGTGCTCGGGCTGCGCATGCACGGCGTAGGCCAGCGCGAAGGGGCCGCCGGCGTTGGGGTCGGTGCCCGCCAGCGTGAAGGGCGTGGCCGTGCCGTGGGGCACGTAGCCGCTGCCCGGATGGGCCACGGGCGGCGCGGCGGCGGCCACGGTGAGGGAGGCGGTGGCGACGTTGGAGTAGCCATGCACCGGGTGGCTTACGCGGAAGGTGAAGCTGTCCGGCCCCGAATAGCCCTTGTGCGGCGTGTAGATGACGCCGTTGAGGGTGCCGAACACCACGTTGCCATGCATGGGCGGTGTGACGGGCTCGAAGTACACGCGCGGGTCGGAGCCATCGCTGTTGGGGTTGACGCCGGCCAGGAACAGGTCTGCCGGGGCGTTGAAGGGCACGTCGTAATGGCGGTCAACCGCCACCGGGGGAACCGCCTGGGCCATGCCGCTGCACAGCAGGCAGGCGGCCAGGGCCAGGATGCGGAGAAGGCGCTGGATGGTCATGGACCTTTCACTCTATTTTTATAGCTTCCAGCGCTTGCTGCATAAGCGCTGGACGCCAAAAACACCCAAAACCAGCGTGAGCAGCAGCGCGCCCCATTCGCCCAGCGTGGGGATGGCCGCCGCGTTGCCTGGGGCCAGCGCCATCAGCCCTGCGCCGGAGGGGTCCTTGATGCGCCCGTTGCTGCCATCGCCGTCGTCGTCGCCCGGCCCGCCGTCCGCGAGCGTGAAGGTGGCCGTGCCCGCGGCGGGGTCGATGGCGGCGGGGTATTCGCTCCAGGTGCCGCCGCACAGCTTCCAGTATTTGGTGCCCGCGGCCAGCGGCGCGGGGTAGGCCACGGTTATGGTCACGGTGCCGGTGCAGCCCGCCAGCTCGAAGTCCAGCACGCCCTGCGCGAAGGCGGGCACGCTGCCGGGCACGGCGGCGGGCGCGGCCAGCAGGGCGGCGGTGTCGAAGCTGCACAGGGCGCCGCCGCCGGTGAAGCTGGCCGTCACGCCGCCGCTGGTGAAGCTGCGCCGCGGCGTGGTGGCGCTGGCGGTGGCCGCCGGGGCGCTGTCGCCCGCCGCGTTGGTGGCCACCAGGCTGTAGCCATAGGCCGTGCCCGCCGCCAGGCCGGTGTGGCTGCAGCTGGTGGCGGCGGTGGTGCACACGGTGGCGCTGGTGGCGGTGTTGGCCACCCGGTAGCCGGTGGCGCCGCTGGCGGCTGTCCAGGCCAGGGTGACCTCGGTTTCGCCCGCCGGGGTGGCGGTGAAGCCGGTGGGTGCGGCGGGCAGGGCCAGGGTGCTGCCTGAGGGCCCGATGGGCGTGCCGCTGCCCACCTCGTTGAGCGCGGTCAGCGTGAAGTTGTAGGTCTGGCCGTTGTCCAGCCCCGTCACCACGCAGGCGGTGGCCGAGGTGCGGCAGACCTCCTGGCCGCCCGGCACCGTCGCCACCACGTAGGTCGCCGCGTATGCAACGGGCGGCCAATCCAGGGTGATTTGGCGCACTTGGTCGTTGGTCGTGTTGATGCTGGCCGGAAAGCCGGGCAGGCTGGCCTGCCGCTCCACCGCGCCGAGGGCGCAGGCGCCCGTGGGGCGCGCCACGCCGCGCTGGTCGGTCTCGCCCGTACCGCAGGTGGCCGCGCCCAGGGCCAGGCTGCCGGCGCCGGGCAGCATCGTCCAGGTGGGGCCGCCGTTGTCTTGCAGCGTGCCGAGCAGGGGGTCGCCGGTCAGCGGGTTGCCGGTGCAGGAGCCGTAGGGCACGCGCACGTCGCCGCCGCAGCCGCTGCCCTGCACCAGATTGCCGTCAAAGTTCCTGGTGCCGGAGCTGTCATCAAGAATCTGCTTGGCCACGCCATTGGCGGTATTGAGCGAGAAGACCGATGCGGTGATGGTGGCCTGGGCGTTGTTGGTGCTGGCAATGGCACCGCCCTGGATGTTGGCCGTGTTGCCGTAAAAAGTGGAGAACGCGATGCCGGGCTGGAGCGCTCCTTCGTTGAAGATGGCACCGCCACTCTGCCCAGCCCGGTTGCCGCTGAAGGTGGACTGCGCAATGGTGGGGCTGCCACTGCCCGAGCCATCCCGCTTGTTGTAGATGGCTCCCCCGCCGCCGTTCGCTACGTTGCCAGTGAACGTGGAATGCGTGATGAGCGGGCTGGCGACGCCGTTGTATCCCGAGTTGTAGAGGGCACCGCCGGAGGTGGCGTAGTTGCCGCTGAAGGTGAGGTTGCGCAGGGTCGGGCTGCATTCGCCGTTCTGCGCATCGCAGCGCAGTCCACCGCCGCTGCTCCGGATGTTGCTGCCGTTGGCGTGGCCGGCGGTAATGGTCAGGCCGTCGATGACGGTGTTGGCGCGGGTGAGATCGGGGTGTCCGGTGTTGAGCCGCAGGTACACCACGTTGTAGCTGTTGGCGCCGCTCTGGTCGTCGGCATGCAGCACGATGCCGTTGGCGTCGGCGCTGTCGTTGCCGTCGATGTCGCCCGACAGCACCGTCAAACGGCTGTTGGTGCCGCGCTGGCCGCGCGCCGTCTCGCCGCCCACGAAGCCGCCGTAGAGCTGCAACGGCCGGTTGATGAAAAAGGCGTCGGCGCGCTGGGTGCCGGGCTTGTACAGGCCCTGTTTCAGCCAGATTTCATCGCAGCCGCCGTCGCCCAAGGCTGCTTGCAGCGTCATCGCGTCGGCCCAGGCGGCGCCGGTGGCGCTGCCGCTGGCCGCGGGCGCGGCGCGGCAGATGGCGGCGTGCGATGCGCCGGCCGCGCCCGCCAGCAACAGGGGCAGCGCCACGCGGCGCAGCAGGTTTTTCAAGGGCAGGGCCATGGTCGAAATACTCTCTTTTGATAGCTATTTACGCTTGATAGATAAGCACTGGAGACTGAAAACAACCAGAATCAGCGTGAGCAGTAGCACGCCCCACTGCGACAGCGTGGGGATGGCGGCTGCGCCCCCTGGCACCGCCGCCAGCAGCGCGGGACCGCCCGCGTCCACGATGCGGCCATTGGTGGCGTCCAGGTCGTCGTCGCCCAGGCCGCCGTCGGTGATGCGCAGCGTGACGACGTTGCCGCTGATGGCGGCGTGGGGGCTGGGGTAGTGGTACCAGTCGGCGGCCAGCGGGCCGGGGCGGGGGCCGTACTTCCAGTACTGCGCGCCGGGCGGCAGCGCGGGGTAGGTCAGGGTGATGGTGGCCTCTTCGCCCGCCGCGCAGCCTTGCAGCGCGAAGTCGAACAGGTCGGCCACTAGGCTCACCTGCGCGGGCGGCGCGGCGGCCACGAACGCGGACGGCACGAACTGCGCGTGGGTGAAGACGCAGGTGCCGCTGGGGCTTGCCACCGTGGCCGTGGCCGAGCCGCCGCCGGGCAGCGGGCCGGTATAGGAGGTAATGGGCGCAAACGCCGCCGTCACCGAGCGCGCCCCGGTCACGCCGGTGAACGTGCAGGCCCCCGTGCCCGTGCAGTCGCCGCCCCAGCCCGCGAAGGTGTAGCCCGCATCGGGCGTGGCGGTGCAGGCGGCATCGCTGCCATGGGCCACCGGGTTGGGCGTGCAGCTGGCCGTGCCGCCCGCGCCGGGGGTGGCGGTGACGGGGTAGGTGATGGCCTGGACATTCAGGTTGATTTCCCCCTGCGTGGCGGTGGAGACGGCCACCGTGTACCCGGCGGGCTGGATGCCCACGGTGAAGGCTGGGCCGCTGCGCGCGCCGCCGTAGGTGATGACCGTGTAGGTGCCGGGGCCGAAGCCCGGCCCGGCGGTGACGTTGATGGCGGCCCCGCCGTTCAAGGTCAGGTCGCCCGCCACCTCCACCCGGTCGCTGGCGGTGCCCAGGTCCACGTTCAGCCCGCCGTTCAGGGCGAAGGTCAGGTGCCCCACGCCCAGCGTGCCCGCGCCGCCGCTGCCAGGGGCCAGCCGCGCCGTGGAGCTGACCTCGACGCGGCCGCCCAGGCTGCCGGTGCCGCCCAGCAGCCCAGCGTTGACGCCCAGGGTGCCCGTGAAACCGGGGTTGGCGCCGTTGATCTCCAGCGTGCCCGCGCCCGCTTTCCACAGCGTGCTCGTGCCCGCCAGGGCGCCGCCGCCGTTCACGGCCAGCGTGCCGGAGTCCACCTTGAGCATGGCGATGCCGGGGTTGCCCATGCCGTCGTTGTCCAGAAACATCAGCGTGCCCAGCGCCTGCCCCGGCTGGCCGTTGTAGGTGCCGCTGCCGCCATCCGCGCCGCCCGCGCCGGGCGTGACGGCATACGTGCCGGTGAACGCTGCGCCGTCCAGCATGAGCGTGCCGCCACGGGCCACGAACACCGCGCCGCCCAGGGCCGCGCCGCCGCCGCCGCCCGCGCCGGTCTGGTAAGCGCCGCCTTCGCCGCCCGCGCCGCCGTGGCCGCCCGCCACCCCGCCCGTGATGCCGCCACCGCCGCCGCCGCCCAAGCCGCCCGCGCCGCCTGCGCTGGTGGCTGTGCCGCTGACGTCCCATGAGAGCGCCCCGCCGCCGCCCGCACCGTAGCCGCCTGCACCGCCGGTGGGC
>Ga0222423_1001186_pt1 | contig 12862 bp, 9 predicted proteins | sample 3A0metagenome_FD_182472 | JGI IMG/M metagenome (GOLD analysis project Ga0222423, IMG submission 182472) | Enriched microbial communities from leaf-cutter ant dump, University of Wisconsin, Madison, United States - 3A0 (version 2) | ecosystem: Environmental > Terrestrial > Nest > Insects nest >...
TTGGCCAGCACGGTGGTAAATGCCTGCCCGCGCTCCCAGGAGGAGTCGAAGGTGTCGCCGTCCCACAACCAACCGGTGTAGTGCACGGTGACGGTCTGGTTGTCGTGCACGGTGGCACCGTCACCGACGATCAGGTCGTGAGAGACCAGTTCGGTGGGCTTGGTGGCGCCAGCAAAGTCAATGGACGGCTTGCCGGAACCGTCCAGGGTGACCACCGGGTCACCGGCAACAGTCTGGGCTGCAGTGCCCTCGGCACGCTCGGGCACGTCGGTGGTTGCCACTACGGTCAGAGCCATCACCACCGAGCCGCCTCCGGAATCGGGCACGGCATACAGGATGCGCGAGCCGACGTGGGCGGACGTGAGCACCTTGTACAGGCTGGGCTCAAAGGAATCCGTGCTCAACAGCACCGGCTCAGGCGACTTCGCGTCATAGGTGGCAAACACGGGCGAGCCGTCCACGCCGGAGATGGCGACGTAGTGCAGGGACAGCGTCTGTCCGTCACGCAGCTGCTCGCCGTCACCATCGGCGATCACGCGTGTGCCGGGCTGGTCAAAGTTGATGGGGAACGTGAAGCCGATGGTGGGTGCCGTTTCCGCACCGTTATCGTCCCAGGTCATGGCGGCGAGGGCCTCGTCAACGGGACTGGCCGCAATACCGAGCCCCGGGTCGGCCGAAACGGTGGGCTGCGACTGGCTGCCCGCGCTGGGGTCCACGATGGGGTCGGGCGCACAGGCGGCCAGTGACAAGGCTCCGGCAACCAACGTTGCCGAAAGGGCGAGGCGATGCTTCACAGCGGTTCTCCCAGAAAGTCGATGACGCCTTAGTCTCCCACGGCGTCAGCGGCCTGATGGACGGGAGAAAAGGACCTTACCCTCGCCTAACGATGCGGCGCCTCATTTGTTCCCGCCCGGGCGCACCTCCTGGCATATGAAGTGCCTGCGTCAACGCACCCGTCCTTACGCGCTAGCTTGCCGACGCCGCGCCAAGATCGCATCCAGCGCGCCCGACGCTGGCGTCGGGTCTCCAGCGGCCGGCGCCTGACCAGGTGCCACGGCGGAGCTGGCGTCACCTCGCGCAACCACGCGATAGTCAGCATGGGAGGACGCTGCGTAGTCGGCCTCGGACAGTGGCCGCGCAGTGTGCTGACGCACGGATGCTTTGAGCGCATAGGCCGGCACGGGCATGGTGCGGGGGCGCCATGACGAGCTGGCTGCATCAGCGTGGGCCTCAGCGGCGCGTAGTTCTTGGTCCACTACCGCGGCCTGAGCAGCTTGAGCGGCCCGGGTAGCGCGTGCCGCCCGCTCGGCTTCACGGATTTGCTCTGCCGACGGCAACGCCGGGGCCTGACCGGCCGCAAGGTCGGTGGACGTCACAATACGAATCGCCTGGGTGGCCACGTCGCTGGGCTGCGCCTCGTCACCGCGGGCACGGGCCGCGTGCACGGCGCGCAGGGCCTGGGTGGCGGTTGCGGCGGCACGTACCTCGCGGACAACTCCACGCACCTGACGCAGTGCAGCACGCTCGGCAGCGCCTGCCCGCACCGAACTACCTACCACCGTAACCAGCGCGCCCGTTGCCAGCGCTGCCAGCAATGCCGGGAAGCCCGTGGTTGCCGCCAACACCCATGCCAGCATCGTCAACACCAGGGTCGCTGCAGAAGCAAGTGCCCGCCTGCGAGCCCGGACTGCGCGTGTCTGCTGAGAGCCAAGCCGGTCGCGGCGCAACTGGACGTGTTCGCGCTGTGCGTGGGTGGCGGCACGTTCAAGTGGTCCGTGCGGACGGGACATGTGCGCATTGCCTAGTGCAGCAACGCGAGCGCGGGCCGCGCCGGTGACCAGGAGTGGCAGCTCGGCTGATGTGCTCGCCACCTCCCGGGCAGTCTCAGACGCCGTGATACGAGCAGCCGAGGCCCGCACCACACGCATATCGGCCGAGTAACGATCCTCGGTACGCACCAACGCGTAGTCGGAACGTTCCCGAATCCGTTGCGGAAGCACGTACGCCAGCACCAGGCCTACGGCGATGATGGCGAGCAGTCCGGCTGGTGGCATGCATTGACGGTAAAGCCGTAGTGCCTCCGGATTCGGGACCCGCCCCGGCGTGTCAGTCCCGCACGGACTCCGGCACGCCCGTCCACCAGCTTCCCGCGCGATGCTCGTCGGAGGTGACAGCAAAGATGCGGTGGTCGCGCCACGCACCATCAATGAACAAATAGGACTGACGCGTGCCTTCTTCTCGCACGTTGAGTTTGCGCACCACCGCCAGCGACGCCTCGTTCTCAGGCCGGATTGCGATCTCCACCCGGTGGATCCCCTGCCCAAAGGCGTACTCCGTCAGTAGCACCACTGCCATCGGCGCGATCCCCCGGCCGGCGACGTGCTGGGACACCCAATAGCCCAAGGTGCCACCCCGCTCGGCTCCCCACTCAATGCGTCCAAGGGACGCGCGCCCCACCAGTTCACCGCCGTATTCGATGACAAACGGGAAGACGCGGCGCTCACGCCATGCGGCACGTTCCCGGCGCACAAAGGTGCGGAAGGTGATGACCGGGTCAACTTGCCCGGGGGGAACAGTGGCTTCCCACGGCCGCAGCCAGTCACGGTTGCGCTGGCGCAACGCGAGCCATTCACGCTCATCCCGCATCGTGAGGAGCCGTAGGGACACGCCGTTACGTTCCAGCCGGGGAATGGCCGGGCGCATTAGGACCACCACACCACGTCGACTTGGTCGCCGGCAGTGACCTGGGTGACGGATTCGTCCACCACGGCCAGCCCGTCGGCACGGGCCAGGTCTCGCAACGTAACCTCCCGACCAGTGACCACCGGTTCCACACTCACGTGGCCTGCGTGTGCGGACCGCACCACGGGCACCACATGCGCGTAGCCGTAGGGCGTGTGCCAACCGGTAGCGGCCGGCACACTCTCACGTGCCGTGTCTGCTCCTCGCAAGGTGAGGATCGCGTCTCGCACATACCCAGCAAACGCAGCAGCAACGTCGACGGGATGCCCGGGGATCGCCAGTAGCACCACCGGCCTGCCGTCACGGTCTCCCACCTGCCCAATCGCGTGCATGTCGCCGGGGCTTAGCCGCACCTGGTAGCGCACCGCGCCGCACGCGCCGGTTAGTACTGGCATGACCACATCACGCCAGTCATCGGATGTTCCGCCCACGGTCACCACCAGGTCTGCCTGGAGGGCCGCGTCGTCCACTGCTTGGCGTAGTGCGCCTGCCTCGTCGGGTACAGCGACAACGCGCACCACCCGGCCGCCGACGCCGGTCACCAGTGCCGCAAGCAACGCACCCGAGGCGTCGGGAACCGGCTGGTCGGGGGTGAGGGAGGGGTGCGAGGTCGTGGCACGCTGCACCAGTTCCGAACCGACCGTCACAATCACCACACGTGGTGCCGGTGTGACCAGCGCCGCTCCCACCGAGCAGGCCAGCATGGCGCTGACGTGGCCCGGTGTCAGGCGCGTGCCCGCAGCGACGATGATCTCCCCCGCGTGTGCGTAGGAGCCGGCCGGGTCGATGCCCTGGCCTGGTGGCACCTCAGCGTCAAGTACGACGGCCGTAGCTGCGTCAGTAGGTCGGGCCACGACCGCGTCGGCGCCTAGTGGCACTGCTGAGCCGCGCGCGACCCGAGCGGCAGCTCCTGGTGCGAGGCGCGTTGGCGCTGCACCAGGAGCGACGTCGTGGCTGACGGGAAGCGTCACGGCCTGGGAGTTGGCGTGGGCCGTGTCTTGGGCGCGCACCGCGTATCCATCCCACTGGGCGATCGCAACGGCGGGGACGTCGCGCGGTGCGATGGCGTCACGAGCGAGCACGCCCCCGATCGCATCGGCTAAAGGCAGGTCGAGGGGGGTGAGGGTATTCAGGCGCGCCACCACGTCCTGCCGATGTTCGAGCAGACTGCGTGACGTCATTTAGGCATTGTCCGGGCCGTCACCAGGTGGTGCAAGCACAACGCGCGCGAAGCTCCATCCCAAATCCACGGGCGTGCACGGGTGTCAGTTCTGTTTGGCACAATGGCTGTATGACGCCGACGTCACCTGCTGAATGGCGCACCCTTCCCCCTGCGGAGTTGAAGTCCACGTTGCGCAGTGCGGTACGACGCAACCGACTTCAGCGCAGTGAGCGCCGTAACGGCGAACACGCTGAGTCTTTCCGTGATGCGGTGCTCGATTTACCCGAGGCACAGGGAATCCGATGCGCGTCGGTGTATGTGTCGCGGCCGTTTGAACCGGGCACTCTTCCCTTGATTGAGGCCTTCGCGGCCCGTGGCGTGGAGGTGCTGGTACCGCGGCTGGGGACCGGATTGCAGCGCGGGTGGGCGGTGTATACCTCGACCGAGGACCTGGTGGAGCGCTCTCCGGGCCGGCCTCCGGAGCCGTCGGGCGAGATGATTCCCGCCGAGCGTTTGGCCGACGCGGAACTCATCGTGGTCTCGGCGTTGGCTGCGGATAGTTCGGGCACCCGGCTGGGTCAGGGGGCTGGCTGGTACGACCGCGCCTTGGCTGACGCGCGTCCCGGAGTCCCGATCGTGGCACTGGTGTTTGACGACGAGTTTTACGACGCCGACGAACGAGAGCTGCCCCGCCAGCATCACGACATCCCGGTGGCCGCAGTGGTGACCCCGTCTCGAGTGATTCGCATCGGCGCGTAACATAACCCCATGCCCACCTACGCCTATGCGTGCTCCGAGTGCGGCCACCGTTTTGAGGCCGTGCAGTCCATTCACGCTGATGCCCTGACCGAATGTCCCGACTGTTCAGGTCCGGTGCGCCGGGTGATCTCGGCTGCCGCGGTGACTTTTAAGGGCTCCGGCTTCTACCGTACGGACTCACGTTCGTCCTCTTCGGCACGGTCGTCATCATCCCGTTCGACTACGTCAGCTGGGTCGTCCTCGGCTGGTGCATCCTCGGCTGGGTCGTCGCCTACGAGCAAGGCCAGTTCCGCTTCCTAGCGGCCACCACCTGCTCACCAGTGCGGTGGGCGATCCCGTTTGATGTCGTCGTCGCGGGACCGGCCGCCCCGGTCACCCCAGGCAGCATCCTCGTCCTCCCATGCCCGAGTGGGGATGAGCGGGCGATCGACCCCGCGCACCGGGGTACGCCGTATTTCACCCGAGGCAGGTGGCTGCTGCGATGGCTCAGGGGTGGTGTCCGCATCAACCTCGGGCGCGTCATCCGCAGGAGTCGGCTCACCCTCAGAAGTCAGATCACCCTCAGCGGCCGCATCGTCCTCGGTAGCTGCATCGTCCTTAGGAAGCATGGCAAGCACCTCCCACACCGCATCGGCCGCGCCCTGAGGATCAACAAACACGTCAACGGTCCACAGCGACACCACGGCCCAGCCCAGCACCTCTAGCCGCCGGTACTGCCAGCGCACTCGATCCCGGAGCGACGTGCCCACCCCGTCTACTGGCTCATCCGTGACAACTGCCACCCGCGGCCCGCGGCCGTCCGGACCAGCCACCACCATGGGAATGGTCTGCCCGCCCACTCCGTAGCGCACCTGGACTTGGCAGCCACGCCCGCGCAAAAGTCGAGCTACGTCCGCCAGCAACCAGTCCGCCGCACCCGTGGAGGTTCGCTGGGGCGGGAGTATGGGCGCCTGCTCAGCGTCCATCAGTGCGGCCAGTCCCGCCAAGGCGTTGCCCTCGGGCGCTTGCTGCGCGAGTGTGCGCAGGCGGTGCGCGTCCAATGCACTAATCACGGTGACTGCGCCCTGAGACACCAACAAGGCCTGCGCCAATGCGGCCGCCCCACCCGAGGACCCAAACACGCCCGTATCGGCCGGCGCTACGCCACGCTGATCACGGGCATAACCCACGGTAATGACCACCTCGTCGGCACTCAGATCAACCGCATCCCCTGCACCCACCACCTGCACCGCGGCTCCCGTGGTGCCCACGCCCACGTGCTGTTGGCTGAGTGCGTCGCGTACTCGGGCCGCGTGCGTGGCGTTACCGGCCACCACCACGACCCGCGCACCGGGGGAAGCGGCCACGGCATGCATGACGTGCTGCTCGGCCGTGGTGACCTCGGCACGCGTGGATTCGACAATGCCTGCCGCGGTGACCGGCTGCGCCACCGCATCGACGATGATCGCCCGCAGCGTCCGGGATTGCTCCAGCTCTCCCGGAGCCATCAGCACCGGTAGCGCCTGGCCGTACCCCAGATCCCGGAGCACCTGCCCAATCCGGACATCGCGGCGCATGGGCAGCGCGCGCAACGCCACGTGCGGCAACAGCCGTCCCAGGTCCATCACCGCCGAGCCGGTCGCACACACCGGATCGGCAATAACCACCACCTGTGCGGCACGGGCCAGAGCAGGAATCAGTTCGGCCGTGGCTAGCTTCTGCGCACCCACCACAACGAGCACATCGATGCAGCGCGTGGGCGGCACCATGTGCGGCACCTGGTCGGCCCGTGCAATCACCACGGGGCGAAGTGCGGACACCACGGAGCCATAGTGTTGGCGGACCTGGCGAAGCGACACCTCGACACCCTCCATGAGAGTGGCGAAGAGGTCCCGCGCATCCTCTGGATACAGCGCGATCGCACGCCGACGCTGGTCGGCCACTGCGCGCATCAGCGGAGCAGTGCGCATTCGCGCAAAGACACCGTCAAGCTCCACGAAGCGCTCTACCGCCTGACCCAACGCACCCGTTTCAATCAGCTCCGGCTGAGCCGAAACCATCGCATCGAACGCGGCCGCCCACCACGCAAACTCCAGGTCAACGCGAATCTGCTCGGGGGATGCCTGACGCTCGCGCAAACTCGCGATCAACGCAGCGAATCCGTCGCTGTTCAGGTCAATGGCGGCTGGAGCAGCGGGCACTCGGTCTAGTCCACCCGGTATTCCCTCAGCCAGATCCGTCAACACCCGGGTGAGGTCCTCCAGCGGCATCAGGTCCGCATCGTCCAGGCCCGCAGCCTCACCCAAGACCGGTTGCAGTATCTGCCAGGCCTCGTCCAGCCGCGCACACCGGGACGCATACGCACCAAAGTCGTCAGGAACAACCGGCCAGCCGCCAGCGGAACAATGCTCACGCCAACGCTCAGCCTGCTCAACGGCTCGCACCAGCCCCACATGTACGGTGCGGTGATCACGGCCAGGCCGCATGAGTTCCACGGCCCTGCGCACCAACGCACGGCGGGTTGAGCGGCTCATCTGCGCCTGGCCCGCCTCGCCGTGAGGCGCGGTCGCCACCACCAGATCCGTCAACGAACGGTGATAGACGGCCGGTGTGAACGAATCGAGGGTTTCCTGGACGTCCAAAAACAGCTCGACCTGCTCGCGCCAGGCGCGCACGTTGGGGGCAACGTCCAGCCCGCTGGCTTGTGCAGCAGAGCGGACGTCATTGCGAATGGTCGGCAAGAGTCGCACCACAGCAGCCAACGCCTCATCCAAGGCGGCACCATGCTCGAGTGACTGTGCCACGTTTATCCACCACGTACGTGGCATGGACGGCTCTTGCACCACTACCTGGGACGGGACGTCTACCTCAGTGCCATGGAGCAGTGCCACCAACGCGGCCGTCACGTGAGACAGTCCATGCTCGGCCACCGCGGCGCCGGCCTCGGGACTCAGACGCACGTCCGTGCCGGGAGCCGGAGTCGACGTGGTCAAACGAACAATCGCCTGCACGGCCTCAAAAGCGGACGCCCCCCACGGCCGTCGCGGACGATGCAGCATGTCATAGCGGGCGGCCACTTCAGTGCGGGCGCGCACCAACTCCTCACCCACCTGGCGCAGGGCGTCTTCGTCCACGTCGGGGGTATCAAGCGTGAGCGATTCCAGCAACCGGGAGCGCGCGTCAGCATGCCAGTGTTCCACCAGGCCGGAAATCGCCACCGCGCCGGCACCGGCTTGCGTCAATGCCTGCTCAACACCTGCGAGGACCTCGTCCGCACCGCCCACGACCGCAGCAGTGCGCCCCATCGCCGCCGCATCGGCCACGATCGCCGCAGCCAAACCAACCGGGTCCGAACCTGCCGGGGCGTCAACAGCAACGGAACGCCCCCCGGCGACCACGTCGACAATGCGGAAGGCGGCATCGTCCAGATCGCCCAGGCCCCGCTCGCCAAAGGGATCACGCTGACCATGCGGCCACCGCGGCAACGGCTCACTCAGAATTGTTAACGCGTCCGCGTCACCGGCGATCGCGGCAACCACGTCGGAGGCCCCAATAACCGCATCAAGCGAGTCAAGGTCGTCCAGCAGGCGCTGCTCCGCATCGTCGAAAGCGCCCAGGAACAGCCGCTCGTGCACCACAACGCCGGGCAGGATGTCGCCGAGCGAGCGCACCTCATCCCACAGCGGGCGCGGATCAAACTCGCGCCCTTCCAACGTGTGGATGGCCCTGGCCGCCAGGTCCGCCGGGCCGCCGCGCTCACGGATGGTGGTCGCCACCACCGGGTTGACACTCACCTCGTGGCGCAAGGTGATGGTGAGGTCATCGTCGCGCGCACGCTCGAGCGTGATGGGCCGCAGCAGGAGCGGTTGCTCGACGCCTTCATACGCGACCGTGCCCACCACCAGCGCCGCCGTCCAGGTGCCCGTTGTCGCCATGGTGTGCTCGGCGGCTTCCAGAATCCGGCGCCCGCGCGCCGCCGCCTGGGCATAGACGATGCTGTCGCGAACCAATGACGACAGTAACGTGGCCCGTCCGGCAAACAGGGGGGCGAGCCCACCCGGGTGCGCCCCCACCAGGTCAATGGTGTCCGCGGTGGAGTCGGTGAGGTCGCGTAGCGGCGACACAGTGGACCGGGTGCGCAACAGCGCCCGCCACTCGGCTAGCGCATCGGTTACCAATGCGCGCGAGATGTAGTCCACCACTCCCCAACGGTAACGACGCGTGCCACGGCACGGGCGCTGCCACGCCGCTAGTGCGCTGCCCCAACCGGCTCGTACCCCCTACGCGACAATGCGCGCCGACTTGTACAGCCGACGCGCATCGTTGAGCCGATTGTGGCCCTACCTGGGGCTGTGGTCAACTACCAGCCAAGTGTGGCGCGGCACACCGCCTCGGTATTACCCGTATCACCACTGATGACCTAGGCGGGAATCAGGGCATCGTGTACGAAGTGAACGGATCCACTCCTAGAGGTAGTAGACCTCTACCCTGCCAGCGCGCCAAGCCTCGCGCCTGCCCATCACCATCGATGCCCGATTCAAATGAGAGACGAATGTCTCTGCCACTGGCGCGATGGCGCCCGAGATGGATTGTATGTACCCAATCGTGTGGCGCGTCTCGGTAGGGGCAAGCGGCTCGTGATGTGCGATTCGGTTGCGGACAAACTGGATCCGCCTACACTCGTCGTGAAGCTGCTTGCGGTTCTTGGTACCGATATGAGGAAAGGCCTTCCGTAAACGCGGCTGCCACAACGCGGTTTCGTATGAGTACAGTCGATCACGGGGCGTTCCCTCTGACAGAAGCCCTACCCACAGCCCTAAGCCAGAGCTTGCCACCACGTGACCTGGAGTTGGGCAAATGTACACGCCGCCGTTCGCTTGAGCGCGACGCTCAGCGTGATCCTGCGCCCTCGCTTTAGCCTCATCTAGTTGTTTCCGCTCACGGTCAAGTAGATGGATCGATGGATCTTCCCACCAGTCCTCCCTGCCTGCACGGTAAGAGAGTTGACCATGGAGAGCATTACGTAGCAAAACCTCAAATACGGCGATCGGTCCCCACATCGCAGACGCCACCGCCACCTGCCAGGCGTAGAGACGGCGTGCTTGAGCAACATCCTGCGCGCACTCATCCAGGTATGCCTGAAACCTGGGCGCACCGAGTACGAGCTCGATGCCAGTTGCGTCTGCTGGATCCATATGCCCCCCCCAATACGAATGCCCCAGGAGTCCGAGTCTCCTCGAATGGTCCTGGGGCGCTACGTAAACGAGTGTAGCTCGTGTGAAACAATCGCCCCGTAACGATTTGGCCACGATTGAGCCCAATCGCACCAGGACGGCATCGTGATGACCAGCACGGTGGTGGTGCGCCTGGGCAGATTCGAACTGCCGACACCCGCTTTAGGAGAGCGGTGCTCTATCCCCTGAGCTACAGGCGCTAGGGGTACCAAGGGTACCGCCTGCCGTGGCGACCAGGCCTGCCCGCAGGCGGGTGTGGCCTACCAGGAACTGTGGACGTGCTCGCGAATCGAGTCGTGATAGATGGCCGCCAATTGCGCCATAGTGGGCTCATCCAGCATCGGCAAGTCACCCACGGCGGCGTTTGCGATGGCCTGTTGTGGTGTGCGCGCTCCAGGTATTGCCGTCGTCACACCGTTTTGGGTTAGCCAACGCAGCGCCAGTTGGGCCGTAGTCCACCCCTCGGGTGTGAGCGCAGCTACCTGACGGGCCGCGCGTACGCCGACGTCGTAGGGCACGCCCGAGAACGTCTCACCCACGTCGAACGCTTCACCGTGGCGGTTGAAGGTGCGGTGGTCATTGTCGGCAAAGGTGGTGTGCTCGTCGTAGCGGCCCGACAACAGTCCCGACGCCAACGGAACGCGCGCAATGATTGCCACGCCCGCATCGGCAGCCTCGGGAATCACCCGCTCAAGCGGCTTGCGGCGAAAAACGTTGACGATGATCTGAATTGACGCCAGTCCGTCCTCTCCCAAGACCCGAAGCGCCTCATCGACCTTCTCAACCGACACTCCCCAGGAGCGCACCCGGCCCTCCTGCACCAAGGTGCGCAGTGCCTCGAACGTGGCCGGGTTGAACAGCACCTCAGTGGGTGGGCAGTGCAATTGGATGAGGTCAAGCGTGTCCACGCCCAGGTTGGTGCGCGACCGGTCCGTCCATGCGCGGAAGGCATCGAGCGTATATGCGGCGGGTTGGTGGGGCTGGGCACGACGGCCCATTTTGGTGGCCACCGTGAAAGCGTCGCGATCCGGGCGCGAAGCCAGGAACGAGCCCACCGCCTGCTCCGAGCGACCGTCTCCGTAGACGTCGGCCGTATCGAAGAACGTGACGCCAGCCTCTGCCGCGGCGGTGAGGATCTCGTGCGAGCGTTGCTCGTCAACGTCGCCCCAGTCACCACCGATCTGCCAGCAACCCAAACCAATTTCGCTGACGACGCGGCCCAACCGCGGAGCATTCACTGCACGCATATCACCCTCGCTTGAGCGCGTCAGCTCACGCGCACGTAAATGGGGTTCTTCTGCCAGATGGAACGGAACTGAATCGTCTTGCCCGTGACAGGCGCGTCAATTTGCAGGTTCGGGCCGGCGTATAGACCCACGTGCCCGGGGCTGACGATGATGTCGCCCGGCTCGGGGACATCCACACGAGTACCGACGCTGTAGTACGCGCCCGAATTGCGCGGCAAGGAGATGCCGAACTGGGCGTAGACGTAACTGACAAAACCAGAGCAGTCAAAACCGACATCAGGCGATGAGCCACCAGACACGTAGGGAAGCCCAACGTACTTGGATGCTTCCGCAATGATGGAGGATCCAGCGATTGCCTGTGCGACATCAGCACTGTTGGCAACCGGCCGGGCCGCTGCTCGCCGCACCGATGTGGTGGGGGGCGGATCCATTGTCACCGTGACGGTCGGAACATCGACGGCAAACTCCGCAGTGGAGTTCGCGGCGACAGGAGCACCAATCTGCTCAACCTGTTGCGCAAAGTCGGCGCCTTGAACGGCGACCTCATCTGCGTTAGGGGTGACCGGCGTTGAGCCGGAAATCGCGACGGCGGCTGCTCCCGACAGGGGGATCACCACCAGTGCAGCGCCTGCTGACACCGCCATCGCGCGCGTCTTGGCGCGCATGTAGCCGTACCTCAAATTCCCGTTCCTTTCGCGCATCGTGCGCATCTGGACCGCACGATCGGTGTCCGCGCTACCACCGGTAGCTCACCGCCATCGCGCACGTCCCACGAGGTTCATCCCTCTCAACGTGACTGCACTACGGTACCTGATTGCCGGAGCAAACGGACTATCGCCCAACGAATAAGTGCCGCGCGGCGTCCCCAGGAATTTCTACGGTACCGCGATCAGTGGACAAAGCTACGGCCTCCCCGCGGCGTTCAATCTCAACGGTTGTCCCTGGTAAAAGGCCGATCTCTACGGCTACCGTGAGGAAGTCTTCCAGGGTCTGCGGGTTCTCACCGATGCGTAGCAGTGTGGCGCGCATCACGCCGTTTTCCACAGCATCGGCAACCGATATTGCCTGTGTGGGCGTGTGCGCAGGCCCGTGCGCGGGTGGTGTAGTGACGCCAAGTTCGTCCAATCCGGGGATCGGATTGCCATACGGAGACACTGCCGGTTCACCCAACAATTCCAGGACCCGCTTCTCCACCCGCTCACTCATGACGTGCTCCCAGCGGCAGGCTTCGTCATGAACATGCGGCAGGTCAAGGCCGATGATGTCGGTCAGCAACCGCTCGGCCAACCGGTGCTTGCGCATCACACGCATCGCCGTATGGTGCCCTTGGGCCGTTAGGCGCAATGTGCGGTCCGATTCCACCACCACCAGGCCATCACGTTCCATGCGCGCAATCGTCTGCGACACGGTGGGCCCCGAGTGCCCCAACTGTTCGGCGATGCGCGCCCGCAGGGGCGGCACACCGTCCTCGATCAGTTCGTAGATGGTGCGCAGGTACATCTCCGTGGTGTCAATGAGGTCCGTCACTGGGTATGCCGTCCCATTCCGCGATAGGTCCAACCGGCTGCGCGCCACGCCTGCGGGTCCAGACAGTTGCGCGCATCAATAACCAGGGTGCCACGTACCACTGACTTTGCCGCGCGCGGATCCATCGTGCGGAACTGCTGCCACTCGGTGGCGACCACCACGGCATCGGCATCCGTGAGGGCGTCGTCCAGGCTAGATGCATAGGTGAGGGT
>Ga0222423_1001188_pt1 | contig 12798 bp, 18 predicted proteins | sample 3A0metagenome_FD_182472 | JGI IMG/M metagenome (GOLD analysis project Ga0222423, IMG submission 182472) | Enriched microbial communities from leaf-cutter ant dump, University of Wisconsin, Madison, United States - 3A0 (version 2) | ecosystem: Environmental > Terrestrial > Nest > Insects nest >...
CGGCCGGCAGGCGCTCGATATCCGTGTCCAGCATCCGCAACTGCGTGCGGCGCTGCTCCTCGATGATCTTGCGGTCGAGCGCGAATTCCGGCTCCAGCATCGCGGCCGGCTCGATCAGCATGCGGAAGCGATAGATCTGCTCGAAGGCCTCCGGCGTCTTGGCCACCGGCAGGAAGCGCCAGCCGTAGCCCTGCTTGCGCTCGGCCCAGCCCTCGCGCGAGGCGCGCATGAGCACGTCGTTGACCTGTGACTTGGTCAGCCCGTAGCGCTCGCGCAGCGCCTGCTCGGTCACCTCCGCTGGGATGCGGTCGGTCAGCCAATCCTCGGCAAGGCGCTGGTAGTCGTTTGCGACCTCGAAGGTTTCTCCTTCCTCTCGAACTCTCTCAACAATGGCGCTTGACGAATCCGTGACAAAAAAGCCCCGGTTCTCCTTCTGCTCCAATAGCCCCTGGCCAGCCAGCATCTCCATTGCCTCACGAACGGGCGATCGGGACACACCAAAGCGATCCGCGAGATGTTGCGTTTTGAGATGGTCACCGACACCCAGTTCTCCGGACGTCACCAGCAGCGCAATTTCGCTAGCAATTGTCTGTGCCAGTTGGCTTGAACGCATTTGGACGCTCCTCAATCAAAAATTGCGTTGGCAACCGCCGATACGACACCGGTAAGCGACAAAATCCACATAAGTCAATATTTTTGCATATATCGCCGCAAGGAAAACCAATATTCTTGGGAATTCCTGTTGACACAGACAAATATCTGGCTTTTTCTATTCAAAAATGCAATAGGAGGCAGTGATGCTCTCGGACCAACGGCCTGTAAGGGGCGAGCTTCGTTCAATAGACCTTCGGGCGATTTTCGGACCTGACTTGGAACGCCTGCCGTGGCTGCTCAGAATCCTCCTCGAGAACACTTTACGCAACTGCGCAGACCGAAGCGATACGACCATTTCAGCAATCCGCGATTGGCTCGTGCGCGGAACGAGTGAGACAGAAATCTCGTTCCATCCAACGCGCGTCCTTATGCATGACACGACCTGCGTGCCCGCGCTCGTCGATATTGCAGCGATGCGAGATGCAATTGCGGAAGCCGGTGGAGATCCGTCACAGCTGAGCCCTGTCCTCCCGGTTGACGTCTCCGTCGACCACAGCGTCGCCGTCGACCGATATGGCGAGCCTGGCGTGCGTAGCTTTAATATGCGCCGGGAAATGGAGCGAAATACCGAGCGCTATCGGCTCATGAAGTGGGCAACCACGGCGCTGCCCGGAGTTAAGGTCCACCCCCCTGGCACCGGCATAATGCACACGATCAATCTCGAGCAACTGGCAACGGTCATTTCCATCGAGAATCGTGGGGGGGAGGAATGGGCCGTTCCAGACACCTTGATCGGCACAGACAGTCACACTCCGATGATCAATGGCATCGGGGTGCTCGGTTGGGGCGTTGGCGGTCTGGAGGCAGAGAGTGTGTTCTTCGGCTTGCCGGTCACGCTACGAATTCCCGATATCGTCGGCGTTCGCCTGAAGGGGCGCTTACCGGCCGGTGTCCTCTCGACGGACTTAGCTCTCGAGGTCACTAGCCTCTTGCGGCGACACGGGATTTCAGGGGAGTTCGTTGAGTTTTTCGGAGACGGCGTGTCAACACTTAGCGGGGGTGATCGGGCGGTCGTCGCGAACATGGCGCCGGAATATGGCGCATCGACGGGCTACTTCCCGATCGACGAGCAAACGATTGCCTACTTGCGGGCTACGGGGCGCACGGAGGAACACTGCCACCGCGTGGAAACGGTCGCTCGACGGATTGGCCTCTGGTTTTCGCCAGATATCGAGCCCCGCTACAGTCGCTTGGTCGAACTCGACCTCGCCGCGCTCGAGCCGATCTTGGCAGGCCCGCGCCGGCCTCAGGACAAAGTTCCCATCAGCGCTGCGGCTCGTGTGTTGGAAAAGGCCTCCGCTCAGTCCTTCACACTACACGACACCGCAATACCAGATGGAGCGATCGCAATCGCGGCGGTGACAAGTTGTACGAACACGTCCGACCAACGGCTGCTTGCCGCGGCTGGTTTGGTTGCGCGCAATGCCAATCGCCTCGGGATTCGCCCCCCCTCCTGGGTGAAGACGTCTCTCGCCCCCGGTTCGCCAGCGGCCGAGGGGTTTCTAAGACGCAGCGGCCTATTGGCGGACCTCGAACAGGTTGGTTTCGGAATTGTTGGCTTTGGCTGCACCACCTGCATAGGAAACTCCGGACCCCTTCCATCAGAAATGGCTGACGCAATCGCTAAAGGTACGATCGCAGCCGCACTCCTGTCGGGCAATCGCAACTTTCCGGGGCGGGTCCATCCTAGCCTCCAGTTTGGCTTTCTTGCATCACCGCCCTATGTCGTCGCCCTTGCTCTGCTCGGACGGTTCACACCAGACCCGTTGAACGTTCAGGTCGCAATCACGAAGAGCGGGTCTCCTGTGCTCCTCCGCAATCTTCTGCCGGACGATGACGAGATCGACGCCATCGTTAGGCTGCACTCCGACCCCGAGGACTTTCACGCGGCTTTCCGCCAAGCGGAAGAGAACGAAACCTGGCGTGCTCTCACCGCCCCGTCTTCGCCCACGTTCCCTTGGGACGACGGCTCGACTTACCTCCGCCGTCCTCCGTTTGCTGCCGCAGGTCTTGCCACTCGCCTTGGCCATTACACAGCACACCCGCTGCTCGTGTTGGGGGACGACATGACGACGGACCACATCTCGCCCGCCGGCCAAATAAGCGCCGCCAGTTATGCAGGCCGACACCTTATCGCGCAGGGAGACCCGGAAAACGACCTCAATGTCTATGCTGCCCGTCGCGGGAACTGGAAGGCGATGGTGCGTGGACTTTTCGATAACGTTACCGCAGCCAACCTCATCGGCAGCGGAAAGCCAGCATCGACGACTGTTCACGCGCCGACAGGGTACGAGGGACCGCTATGGGAAATCGCCGAACGCTACCAAGCAGAAAATCGATCCGTCGTTATCGTCGCCGGGGAACGATATGGAGCGGGGTCATCACGGGACTGGGCTGCGAAAGGCGTCGCGCTCCTTGGTGTTCGCTCCGTGATCGCCCAAAGTTTTGAACGCATTCATCGCACGAACCTCATCGGCATGGGCATTTTCCCAATAACCGTCAAGAAGGGATCGCTTTCAAATATTTCTGCGCACGATCTCATTGAGATAGATGCGAGCGCGATCCGACCGCGTTGCGATGTCCGGCTGTCCTTGAAGCGCGCATCCGGCAAAGACGAATACATAATCGGAAGAGCCGCAGTGGAAACGGAGCAGGAGATTGCGACCCTTTTATCAGGCGGAATAATCCCCCAGATTCTCAGTCGTCATCTGAACTCAGGCATATCGGGCAAAGCAGACGCCCGATGCGGCCCGAAATCCGCCGAAAACGCGTAAAACGCCGAAATCTGCACGCCGTTCGCGCGGACCGCAGAACATGACCGTTTTTGCGGGTCTCCAGTTCGCCAAACGCTCATCGCAAGACATCAACGAGATTGAACGACAAACGGAAACGGCAAGCCGCTCGTGGCACCTTGCCGTTCCGACTGCTTCGAATAGCATACACTACGCAGCAATGGAGGCCGTGCGGCGCGCCGATTGACCGGCCTCGTCAGAGGTCCGGAACTGTGCAAGCAGCCTGTTCAACGTACCAATATCACCGGATAGGGCATGGCTAGCGGCGGTGGACTCTTCTACCATCGCGGCATTGCGTTGGGTCGTTTGGTCAATTGTGGTGATGGCACTGTTAATCTCCTGCAGACCGGCTAGCTGTTCCGTCGCCGAGGCGGCAATCGATCTAACCCGCTCGCTAATGTCTTCGACATGAGCGATGATTGATCGCAGGGTGTCACCGGTCTCGACAACCAGTTCGACCCCGTTGCGAACCTGATCCCCGGACGTTGTAATCAGGGCCTTGATTTCGCGAGCAGCCTGGGCCGACCTCTGAGCAAGCTCCCGCACTTCTTGAGCAACAACGGCAAAGCCCTTCCCTGCGTCGCCTGCCCTCGCCGCTTCGACGCCGGCGTTCAGCGCTAGAAGATTGGTCTGGAATGCGATCTCATCGATGACACCGATAATGTTGCCGATCTCGCCAGAAGACTTCTCGATTCCCTTCATGGCGCCAACCGCACGTTCAACCACTGAACCAGACGCGCGCGCTGTTGCCCTTGCCTGTTGCACAAGCGCTTCTGCTTCTTGCGCTCTCGTTGTCGCATCGCGCGTCGTTGTGGTGATCTGCTCAAGAGCCGCCGCGGTTTCCTCGACAGAGGCCGCTTGCTGTTCGGTACGCTGGGCAAGATCATTGGCCGACGCCCGGATTTCGCCAGCGCTTGCTTCAATCGAACGCGCATTTACCCCGACTGCTGTCAAGGTTTCCTTGAGTTTCCCCGAAGCGGCATTGAAGTCCAGACGAATGCGATCAAGCGAATCGGCAAACGGAATATCGATACGGTAGGATATATCCCCTGCCGCCAATCTTCCCAGCGCACCTGCCAACGACGACACAGCGCGTTCAATATCAGCGGCATGCCGTTCATTCTCTGCTTCACGCGTCCTACGTTCGCTTTCCCTCGCTGCATCCGTTGCCTTGGCTGCCTGCTCCAGTTCGAGCCGATGTCGCGCATTCTCTTGGAAGATCAAGACGCTTGCAGCCATGCTGCCGACCTCATCTCGACGGGAAACCTCGTCGATCTCGACCGTGAGGTCACCTTCCGCAAGCAGCATCATCTTTTTGCGCAACCGCGCCACGGGTGTGATGATGCCAGAGGTTGCAAGAAGCATCGAAAGGCCGATCGTCACCACAATCGCCAGAGCGAGAACCGCAGCGCTTCCGTAGATCGTCGATTGATTTTGCGCCGACAAGCGTTCAACGCCAGAGGCGACCTTGGCATCCATCTCTTCGTTCCACTCGCGCAACTTCGTCGCGAGTTCGTCAATGGCTGGGTCGACCGCACCAAGCACGGCGAGGGCATTCATGTCGCGATTCCCCTTCGCCGCCACAATTGCCTTATCCAGCAAGGTTCGGATCTCGGTCGCGTCACTTATGAAGCCATCAAGAATATCCTTTCCGTCCGAATAGACCTTCTCTGCCTTCTCGAAGCGTTCAAACATTCGGTCAGCGTTTTTTTCGTAACTTTCAACAACGTCGGAGAAATCCTTCGCATCCGGGGAGTATGCGGTAAGCTGATACGCACGGTATGCGATCGATTGCAGGTGCCGCGTTGCCGCAACAACATGCGTGTTGGCTTGCGATGCACCATTAATAAAGGACGTGAACGCCTTGTCCGCGATAAGGAATTGCCAGGACGTGTACGCAAGGCTGCCGGCAGCCAATACGCTAATTCCGGAAATCATAAGCAGAATTTTCAACCTGATGCTTGCGTTGTTCAGAAATGACACAGCCGACCCTCCCATTTGAGCTAACAGCAAAACCGCAGCATTTTTGATTTTATTACGTTAAAAAACCAATAACGCCAAAATCCCATTGGGTAATGAGGTGTCAACAGCGCCTGAGCAGTTGATACTCCGACATACGTTCAGACTTCCCCATATAGCGTGGATAAACAACGCAAATCCCGTCTACAGCACGCCAGCAGCATGGCTCTTGGCCATTTCTCGCGCACATAAGAATCGGGCGCAGCAGCACTGCCTTTTCCGCCGCACAAATACAACGTTTCGGGAGTTTGGCATGGCGTCCAGCGAAGGGCCCTTCGTCACCGCCCAACTCTTGAAAACACCGTCGAGTTCGGGGTGGAGATCGTAATGGAGGCGCGTGGCACCGTATTTCTGGATGATGAAGCGCAGGCGGTTCGACGGAGTGACCTCGCTCGCTCCGCTCGGCGCCTGCGTCTACAGGAAATCTCGCTTCTTCTTTTGGGTTGAGAGCTTGTCCGCCGCTATCGTCGACCTCGATCCATCCCGCGTTGCCGGCGCGCGCTCGGCCGCATCGGCGAAAAAGCCCGCGCAAGAGATTGTTATCTCCTCTGCGCCGCCGGTATCTGGTTGCGAGTGCCGAGTGTGGCGAATATGCTCGTCATCGGCACCACGCCGCTCAGCTCACGGGGATTTTCATGGCAACGGGCGCGGTCAAGTTTTTCAATCAGGACAAGGGTTTCGGGTTCATTACGCCCGACGATGGCGGGCAGGATGTTTTCGTCCATGTCTCCGGCGTGATCTCCGGTGGGCCGCTACGCGATGGTTCGAAGGTCAGCTATGATCTCGGCCAGGACCGGAAAACCGGCAAGTCGAAGGCGGAAAACGTTCGCGCGCTCTGATCGCGCGGGCCAAGGGCGGCGGCTCGTCGATGCCGCCGCCAAGCAGTTGAAGGGTTCGCGGATCCGGTTCGCCGGCGAAGAAGCGCTGAAGGGCGCGCCGAAACCTATTTTTCGTCGTGCCGGCGGCCGCGTTGAAGAGGGTCATTGACGAGCGAAGTTTGAGATCGTCGGGGGAGCCGAAAATGTCATGGGCGGAGCGGTCGGATACTCCGAGCACCGTATCGACCGTCTGAACCAATCGTTCAGCAAGCAGCGGATGGAGAAGATAGGCCCGCGCCTCTTCGATCGAGGCGATCCCGTAAAAGTTCGCAGTCGGAGATCTGCCGAGCGCACGCAATTGCGGAAAGACGAACCACATCCAGTGGGTTTGCTTGCGCCCGTCTCGCAGCTCGGTAAGGACCGTGTCGAACACAAGGTCCTGCGCCGCGACGAAGCGGGAAAGCTCAAACGGATCGTTCTGTGCCATCGATGGCCGCCTTCGATGTCGTCCTCAGATTGGCGCCGCTGCCAGCAGGACCGCGACAGGAACGGTTATGGCCGACGCGGTGATCGCCAAGGCAATGGCAAATCTTAAGATGCGGGCGCGCCGCGCGCGCCGAGGATCCCATTCATACGCCATACAACGTCCCTCCGGCTGGAAAAGAGCATGAGCAAGGCAGAAAGTCCATCCTAGCCGCATAGAGATGCGGCACATCATGAACGCTCGGCCTTGTTATACGGCCCACGGCCACCTTCTGTGGTCCGACAGAAACGTCTGATCCCGCGCTAGTGTGACGTCCCAGAGATTATGACTCGTTGAGCAATGGTGTTGGATAAAATTTAGCCATTTTTCCCCGAGCTTGCTCGGTCGAGAACATCCATCGGATTTGAGCACCACTTACGGTTCGACGCCGCTCCCAGGCGTCAACCTCGGATTTGAGCAAGTCGCGGTTGTCGATACGGCGCTCGAGACACTGTCGGCGCATGACGCCAATCTCGATCTCGGCCATATTGAGCCAGCTCGCGTGGCGGGGCGTGTAGTGGAATTCCAGACGTCGCAAGATCCGACGCGCCTCGGCGGCTGGGAAGGTTTGATAGAGAGCGGAGGCCGTGTGGGTTGATAGATTATCCACCACGACACGGATCAGCGGGCACGTTATTCGAAGACCATGAACCGGCACGGCGGTTGAAGGGTCGCCGAAACGTCGAAGAGATATTGGGACGATCAATCAGCATGAAGTTGGCATCGCATCCCGGCATAGCCGTCTACATCGGGGCAATGCCGCCGCGCTGGCCGCACGGCCGGAAGTTCCTACAGGCACACGCGGCCCTGTCCACCTTCCCCGATCCGCAACACGCGATTGTCGTATTCCACAAGCGGGAAGCCGCTCGCGTGATCCGGCAGAAGCTATGCGAGATCGCGTCGTGAGCTTCGGCCGCGACATTTGATGATGCCGGCCCGGTCGCGCCTGCGGTCGGGCCTGTCAACCGGCTTTCGTTTTATGGTTATTGTCAGCACAGAAACCGCTTGGCGATATAGGTTTACGTCACTACAAAAACAGATATGGAAATCACGCTCGACCCTCACAAGAACGCCACCAACATAGCCAAGCGCGGCTATGACTTCGCAACACTGACCCTCGATTTCTTTGCGAATGCGACGGTTCTCAACGCGAAGGAAGGGCGTTTCAACGCCATTGGTGAGTTTGAAGGAAAGATCATTTTCGGTGATCTTCAAGCAGTTCGGTACCGAGGGCCTGTCGGTGATTTCCATGCGTCGTGCAAGCAGGAAGGAAAGGGCAATCCATGACGAATCGTAAGCCAAAAATCCCGCCGATCACCGACAGGGAAGAGGCGGAAATTCAACGCGAGATCGCAGCCAGCCCCGACCATCCCGAGGCGACCGACAAGGAACTGGCGACGGCGAGGCCGTTCGCACAGGCATTCCCCGAGTTGGCCGAGAAGATCAACAAGGGCGGTCGTCCACGCGCCGAGAACCCAAGGGAGCGTGTCACGCTCCGGCTGGAGCCGGCCGTGCTCGCCAAGTTCAAGGCGACGGGCCGAGGCTGGCAGACTCGCATCAACGATGTTCTGAAAAGGGCAAAAGTCTGATGGCAAGTGTTGCAAAACGGAAATGGACGCATAAGGGCGTCGAAAAGGAGGCGTGGGTTGTCCGCTACACCGATCTGACGGGCAACCGCCGGCAGGGCGGCACCTTCGACCGCAAGAATGCGGATTGAACTAAGCCGCTATCGCGGCGAATGGGGCTGACTTTGATCGGAGCCTCCTGACTGATTGGATGGTGGTGTTGCAACCCACCCTTCAGACAGGAGGTCCAGATGGCTCAGCTTAGCCCTCTTCGCCGCCGGATGATCGAGGACATGACGGTCCGCAATCTATCTCCGGCAACCCTGCGATCCTACATCAACGCCGTCCAGAAGTTCAGCCGCTATTTCGGTCGGTCACCGGATCGGCTTGAGCTCCTTCTTGCTGCTTCAATGAGAAGAGGCGTCGAGGAGGCAAAAGAGATTCTCAGAAACGAAGATATTTTTTGCTTTTGCGCAGATCGCCCGCATCGATCGGTTGCCACTCCGTGACAAGTCAGATTACCTGAGACTGTTTCCAATTGGCCGGCGTCCTGGAGGAACGATGCGCTTCATTCTTTCCCCGCTGATCGTGCTGTCCCTGGCTGCGCCTGCTCTCTCTGGTCCCGCCTACGAACCGGTGAAGCTAGATCCTGCCAGCACGGTATCGCCGCCGGCCGAACTGGTTACGGCGGCGGCGGCCTTTCTCGATATCGTCAAGAAGGGCGATGTCGACGCGATGGGCACCGCGATGGCCGACAGCTTGACGCTAATCTACGGGTCATTGGAAATGGCGCTACCCCGAAACAAAGAGATCGCAGGCCCGTTCAGAACCTCCAAGGAAAAGCTGGTCGCGCTTTCGGCGTATATCGGCGGCGATGTGGAGTCGGATTCAGAGGGCAACCCGATAGTATCCAATCAGATCGAGGCGGCCCGCCAATACATCGAAGAAGCACTGACAAATGGACTGTCCTGGGGCGCCGATCCAATGGTGGAAGGCGGAATCTGCAGCTACGCCTATCGCAGCTACGACCAGGACGCTGTCAAAAAGCTGGCCGACAAGATGGATGAGCAAAGCTCGGCGCTGTTTTACGTCGATGCGCCGGTCTCCGTGCTGAAGGCGGCCGATGCCCGGGCGGGGATTGCGGCGACACTCGAGCCCGATCTGCTCTACGTTGAAGACTACAAGACCGATACGCCAATCTACTGGCACGCGGTCCACCTGCCAGACGGCGGTTCCGGTTTCATCTCGTTCGAGGCGGGCCAATTGGAGAAGCCCTACGCTGGAGGCATATGTTTTGCGAAGAACGGGGCCGGCGCCTGGCAGATGGTTGCGCAAGCCGCGACCGGCCTGTGACATTCAGGCTGGCCTGCGATCATGCTTCGGCTTCCCAACGATAAGGCGGGCGACCGCCCAGCAAACGACCGTCGATACCAGGCACGCGGCGAACAGGAAGAGTGAGAATACGTAGCCGGACGCGGTTTCAGCGCTTGGCGGTTCGATCGAATCTCCTATCGCGTAGAGGGCCGTGCCGAGGCCGACGACAAAGCCAACGGCCGACGCGAACGGAAGGCCGGGCACATGATGCAGGGCGGCGGTAGCGCCGAGGATCGATCCGGAGATCAGGGCCGGTGTCGTCCCGATCAGGTAACTGAGCGGAACGCCGTAGATGAGGCCGAACATGGCCGCATAATTTTTAGGAGACGATAATGGTCAAGATAGCTGAAGCATGCCTGAATGTTCTTTACCAGCACGGGTTGTCATCGGCACAGTTCCAATTCTGCTTCGAGAGAGCAAAGCATGATCTCTTGGCCGATGGCATGGCCTGCGACGCCATTGTTGCTGAGGTTATGCAGTCCATGGACGATCATCCGGACGCGGCAACCTTGTTCGGGTTGCTGCTGGATGAGGCCCGAATGGGCATCGAGAATGACAGCCCATATGGAAAGGCCTTCCTGGAAAATGCGGAGAAGGCGATCAGAGCTCGCATTGCCGCCGACGCTTTTGAACCGCTTAACCGTTTGAAAATCGCTGGCTTGTATCGCCGCGCCGGTCTGCCCGTGCCAGACATACTGATGCTCGATCCGGAGGGGGAAAGTGCCACCATCGAGGTTGCGATGCCGGATCTTGATGGCGTGCTTGCCGTTTTAGCGGCAGAAGTTGAGGCTGAAGGCGGCGGCGCGTATGAGTTCTTCGGTGGCCTGGATGAGATAACGGCAGGAATGCCGGAGGAGGCCAAAGCTGGGTTTATTCATCATCTTATGAGCCTCAATAATCCCTTTGTGGAACGCTGCGCGCTCTATTGGCTGGTGTCTGGTACAGCATTGACCCGGCAAGCCGTGGCTGCCGGCCTACGAGAAAGGCTCATGCGCGGGGAGCTGCAGCCGGAAACCGCGTCCTATTTGCCGATTATTCGTGGCTGGTTGCCGGCGAATGCCGCCCGGGCGGCTATCGATGACATCGGCAAGCTGGCTCGGCGACAAGGTCTTGCAGATGCTTCCAATCAAAACAGAACGGAGCCGATCGTCAGCGACATCATGGCGACCACCGCTGACGGTGTTGGAGCACAAGGTCTGACGATTGTCGGAAAACTGCAAGCCCGGCCATTTGTCGCGATGATCCTGTTAAAGACCGGATACGGCATCAAGGATGCCTTTGTCATTCGTTGCCGTTCGAAGCGCGAAGCAACCAACATCGTCTCTTATGCCCGCCGGGAGGCAAACAGCGTCAAAATAGATCGAATGACTGCCGAACTGCTGCTGGAGGCGGCTCTGGCGGATGGGATGGAAAACGGTCGCCCACCAGCGCCAGGCTTCATTGACGTCATGGAGGCTTGCAGCCTGAGCCAATTGCGACCCCAGGAAAGGGATCTGCAGGCTTTGCTGGAACACGTCGATCCGCAAAAGGAAATCCAGAATGCGACAGTGGCGGAGCTGAATCGGATGCTCCGCAATGCGTCCGCACTGGATGCGCTCGTCCCGTTCACCGACAGCTGGTTTGAAGACACAGCAGAAACACGCGGCATCATCCAGGGCTCTCGGTCGGCGCGGACTGTTGAAAAAAGGATCTGGGCCTTTCTCGAAGGCCGGCGAGACATTTGGGCAAGGCGATTTCTGCAAACCGCGATCATTCTCAAATCGGCGAAGAAGGAGCGAATGTCAAAAGCACTGGCAGCCGCAGCCTTCGCCGTGATGCACAAGCATCCTCTACAGGACATTCCGCTCGTGGAAGAAATCGTTATGACCACGTTGGACGCAGGCGGTGGATCTCCGTGGTGAGTGTTTTGCGTATGGCCTTCACATCAATGACCGGCGCTCACGGGAACAGGGTTATGCTCGTCTCGTCGGCGATATCGTCGGCCTCGCACGCCTGAAGCGTCCTTCCGGGGCCTACGAGGTGATGGACCTCGATGGCGACTTCACAGAAGACTACGGGGCCATCATCCCGGTCGTCACCTTCGTACTAAAAGAGGTGTTCGGGGATTTTTTCTCCGCCGCGCTGGGCAGTGGCAGCCGCGTGGTGGCGGGAAGGGCCTGACCAATGCGGAGGTGGGGCGCATCGCCCCAAACCTCAACATGTGGCTATGGCGTCCGATCCTCGCGGACCCGCCGGTCTACACACAATCCGACCTGAGGACGGGGGTCACGCTACAGGACGTCATGGACGCCCATGAAGCGCTCGATCTGAAAGCCGCCATGCAAGAGAAGAGCCAGAAGGACTAGGCCGCTGCCAGCGTCGGAATGCCCGAGACATCAACATCGCGCTCGGCATGCCAGGCATCATAAGCCGCCTGCATCCGAAGCCAAATAGCGGGACCGTCACCAAACATCTTGCCGAGGCGAGCGGCAACGTTCGGAGAAACAGGCTTCTTCTCGCGCAGGATATCGTAGAGATGCTGGCGCGAAATCCCAAGCAGGTTGGCGATTTCCACCTTGGTCTTTCCCGTTGCCGGGATGATGTCTTCCAATAGAGCCCCAGGATGGGAAGGGCATCTAGGCCTCGTCACTTTGTGAACGGGCATGTGTTCATTCCCCGATCTGCGCCGCCCTAGTGGTATTGTTCGAAGTCGACGCGGGCGGCGTCCTTGCCGTCGAATTCGAAGGTGATGCACCACGGGCCGTTGACATGGACCGTGTAGCGGGTTGGGTTGAAGCCGTTAAGAGCGTGGAAATCAAAGCCGGGAAGATTCATATCTTCTGGGCGCTCCGCTTGCTCCAGACGGTCGAGCCGGACAAGAATGCGCTTGTGCATTTTGGCATCGATCTTGCCGGCTTTCCCGGTTTCGAAGAGGCCAGAGAGCGCTTTGTTCTTGAACGACTTGATCATGGCTGATGTAAGCCAATTGCCTACATTAAGTCAAGGAAGCGTAAGCGGATTATTTACAGTTTGCGCCGCGGACCACGCAAGGCGGGGTGAAGGTGCCAGACCAT
>Ga0222423_1001189_pt1 | contig 12798 bp, 6 predicted proteins | sample 3A0metagenome_FD_182472 | JGI IMG/M metagenome (GOLD analysis project Ga0222423, IMG submission 182472) | Enriched microbial communities from leaf-cutter ant dump, University of Wisconsin, Madison, United States - 3A0 (version 2) | ecosystem: Environmental > Terrestrial > Nest > Insects nest >...
GTGCTGGGCGGCGAGGTGTTCCGGGGGCGGGTCGGCGCCGCGGGAGAGATCGGGCACGTCTCGGTGGACGAGCACGGCTCGGTGTGCCGTTGCGGCAACCGCGGCTGCCTCGAGACGATCGTGGGCGCGCCCGCGCTCCTCGAGACGGTGCGCTCGTCGCACGGCGCGCTCTCGCTGCGGGACGTGATCGTGCGCGCAGGGGACGGGGACCCGGGGTGCCGGCGCGTCATCTCCGACGCGGGCCGCCACCTCGGCATGGCCGTGGCGACGGTCTGCAACGTGATCGACCCCGAGATCGTGGTGGTGGGAGGCGAGCTTGCGGAGGCCGGCGAGCTGCTCCTCGAGCCGCTGCGTGCCGCGATCGAGGCGTGCACCATCCCGGCCGTCGTCGGACCCGTCCGCGTCGTCGCGGGAGAGCTGGGCGCCTCGGCCGAGGTGCGCGGAGCCCTCGCCGTGGCACTCGACCAGGTGTCGATCGCCGGACCGAGGCAGGTGGCCGGATGACCGCCCGCGCGCCCGGACCCGTCCTCGCGGTGATCGTCGCCGCGATGCTCGCCCTCGCCGCGTGCTCCGCGCCCGCGCAGACCGAGGAGCCCCGCGGCGAGGTGATCGGCTTCCTGCTGCCCGAGTCGAAGACGGCGCGGTACGAGTCCGTCGACCGTCCCGTGTTCGAGCGCGTCGTGGCCGCGAGGTGCCCCACGTGCACGCTGCTCACCGCGAACGCGGACCAGGACGCGGCGCGCCAGCAGCAGCAGGCCGAGTCGATGCTGACCCGGGGCGCGGGCGTGCTCGTGATCGACGCCGTCGACGCGGTCGCGGCCGTCAGCATCGTCACCCGGGCGCACGAGCTCGGCGTGCCCGTGATCGCCTACGACCGCTTCATCGCGGACGCGAACCTCGACTTCTACGTGTCCTTCGACCCGCGCAGCATCGGTCGGCTCCAGGGCGAGGCGCTCGTCGAGGCGCTCCTCGCGCAACGCTCGGGCCCCGGGGACCGCACCCAAGGTGTGCTGCTCGTGAACGGTTCCGCGACGGACCCGAACTCCGCCGGGCTCCGGGCCGGGGTCGGCGCCGCGCTCGAGGGCACCGGGATCGAGATCCTCGCCGAGCACGACACGCCCGACTGGAGCCCCGAGAAGGCCCAGGAGTGGGTGACCGGGCAGCTCCCGCAGTTCGCGGGGGAGGTCGACGCGGTGTATGCGGCCAACGACGGGATGGCGGGCGGTGCGATCGCGGCGCTCCGTGCCGCGGGCCGGGTCCCGGTGCCGCCCGTCACGGGCCAGGACGCCGAGCTCGCCGCGCTGCAGCGCATCGTCGCGGGCGACCAGCTCATGACGGTCTACAAGGCGCTCGACCAGCAGGCGCGCACGGCCGCGGAGCTCGCCGTGCGCATCCTGCGAGGGGAGCAGCCGCGACCCACGGCGGTGGTGGAGGGCGTCCCGGCGCTCTTCCTCTCCCCGGTCGCCCTGGACATCGAGAACCTTGGCCGCGTCATCGTCGACGGCGGTGTCTACTCCGTGGAGGAGATCTGCGTGGAGCCCTATACCCGCGCCTGCGTCGAAGCAGGCCTGCTGACGGAGGGGGACGGATGAGCGAGCCCGTGCTGTCGTTGCGTGCCGTCGCGAAGAGCTACGGAGCCGCCCACGCGCTCGACCGTGTCGACGTCGAGCTGCACCGTCACGAGGTGCTCGCCGTGATCGGCGACTCGGGGGCCGGCAAGTCCACGCTCGTGGGCGTCATGTCCGGCAACCAGCGGCCCGACGCCGGGGAGATCGTCGTGGACGGGCGCGCCGTGACGCTCACGAGCCCCGCCGTCGCCCGGTCGCACGGCATCGCGAGCGTGTTCCAGGACCTCGCCCTCGCGCCGAACCTCGACGTGGTCGAGAACCTCTTCCTGGGCGCCGAGCTGACCCGGGGCCGGCTGCTCGACGAGGTGTCGATGGAGAAGCAGGCGTGGGAGCTGCTGGGACAGCTCGCCGTGCGCGTGCCGTCCGTGCGGGTGCCGGTCGGGGCGCTCTCCGCCGCGCAGCGCCAGGGGGTCGCGATCGCGCGATCGCTCCTCGGGGACCCGAAGGTGATCGTGCTCGACGAGCCGACGGCGTCCCTCGGGATCCGCCAGACGGCGGAGTTCCTCACGCTCGTCGAGCGCTTGCGCAGCCGGGGCCTGGGCGTGGTGGTGACGAGCCACTCGCTCGTGGACGTGCACGCGGTGGCGGACCGGATCCTGGTGCTGCGCCTCGGCCGCGTCAACGGCGAGTTCGACGCGTCGGTCGCGACCCAGGAGGAGCTGCTCGCCGCGGTGACGGGCGTGGAGGCGCACGGCCCGGGTGCGGCGCGGGGCGGAGGTGCCCGATGAGCACGACGTCCCCCGGCATCTGGCAACGGGTGCGCGCCGGTGAGCTCAGGGTGCTGCCCGTGGTGGGCCTCCTCGTTCTCGTGTGGCTCGTGTTCCAGGTGATCAACCCGGTGTTCCTGTCGAGCGACAACCTGGTGAACCTGACGCAGCAGTCCGCCGTGACGGGGGTGATCGCGCTCGGCGTGGTCGTCCTGCTCCACGTGGGACAGCTCGACCTGTCGATCGGTGCCGTCAGCGGGCTCGCGGCCGCCGTGACCGCGGTGACCTCGGTGCACTGGGGCTGGTCCCAGGGCGTGGCGGTGCTCCTCGCCCTCGGGGTCGGCCTCGCGGTGGGCCTCGTCTACGGGTTCGTCCACACGCGCCTCGGGGTCCCCGGCTTCGTGTTCACCCTCGCGGGGCTGCTGCTCGTGACGGGGCTGCAGCTGCGCGTCCTGGGCCCCACGGGCTCGATCAACCTCCCGTTCGAGTCCCCGCTCGTGCACCTGAGCCAGCGCGCCTTCCTCGCCCCGGCAGTCTCGTGGACGCTGGTCGGGCTGGTCGCGAGCGGCTACTGCGCTGCACGCCTCGTCGAACGCGCGCGGCGGATCCGGGCGGACCTGCCCGCGCAGTCGCTCGGGGCGCTCGCGGCCCGGTGCGGCGCGCTCGTGGCCCTGCTCGCCGTTGCCGTCGCCTACCTGGGCACGAACCGCGGGGTCGGGGTCGCGTTCGCCGTGTTCGTCGGACTCGTCGCGGTGGTCGACTTCGCGTTGCGTCGCACGCGGTGGGGCAGGTCGGTGCGGGCCGTGGGCGGTGACGCCGACGCCGCACGCAAGGCCGGTGTGCCCGTCAGGCGCGTGTTCCTGTCCGCGTTCGTGCTGTCCTCGACCATGGCGGCCTTCGGCGGGGTGCTCGCGACGGGTCGCCTCGCGGCGGCCAACCAGGGCACGGGCGACGTCGAGCTGGTGCTCACGGCCATCGCGGCCGCCGTGATCGGGGGGACGAGCCTGTTCGGTGGGCGCGGCTCGGCGTGGTCCGCGCTGCTGGGCGTCCTCGTGGTGCAGTCCGTGTCCACGGGGGTGCTGCTCGCGGGCGGCGACTTCGCGATGCGGCTCGTCGTGACGGGCCTGGTGTTCTCGGTGGCGATCTGGCTCGACGCCGTCGCGAGGCGCGCCCGCCGGGGCTGAGCGTCCGGCGCGACGGCGGGGCGCGGGTGCCCCGCCGCCGTGCCCTCGCGCGCCCGCACGCACGCACCTGACGTGCGCTTTCGCCCTCGCCCGTAGAGAGCGGTTGCTGAAAGTTGCTGTAAGCGCTTACGTTCTGTCGAACGGACAATCCCGACATCTGCCCGGCGACAAGGAAGTCACCATGAGCGCGCACGCCCGCCGTCCCGTCAGCCCATCACTTCCCCTCCACCCCAGCAGCGCCCGCGCCAGGCACCGCCGCGCGGCCGCCGCGCTCGCGGCCCTCTCGCTCGCCGCGACCGGCCTCGTCGCGCTCGCGGCCCCGCCCGCGCTCGGCGCGGACCGCACGGTCGCGCTCGTGGGCAGCCTCCAGGACGAGCTCGGGTGCCCGGGGGACTGGCAGCCCGACTGCGCCGTGACGGAGCTCGCCCCGACCACCACGCCGGGCGTCTACGAGGCCGAGTTCGCGATCCCCGCGGGCTCGTGGGAGTACAAGGTCGCGATCGACGACGCGTGGGACGAGTCCTACGGGCACGACGGCGAGAACGTCCCGCTCACCCTCGCGGGCGAGGCGACGATCCGGGTCACGTACGACGACGCCTCGCACCGCATCGCCCTGACCCCCCTCGGGCTCGCTGGCGACTACACGGCCGCCGACGACGCCCTCGTGGCGGCCCCCGTGCGCCAGGCGGGCGACGGCGAGAACTTCTACTTCGTCATGACGGACCGCTTCGCGAACGGTGACGCCTCGAACGACACGGGCGGCATCACGGGCGACCGCCTCGACCACGGCTTCGACCCCACGGACAAGGGCTTCTACCACGGCGGGGACCTCGCGGGCCTGCGCGCGCGGCTCGACTACGTCGAGGGCCTGGGGACGACGGCGATCTGGCTCACGCCGTCGTTCCTCAACCGACCCGTCCAGGGCACCGGCGCGGACGCGAGCGCCGGCTACCACGGCTACTGGATCACCGACTTCACGCAGATCGACCCGCACCTGGGCACCAATGCCGAGCTCGAGGCGCTCATCGAGGACGCGCACGCGCGTGGCATCAAGGTCTACTTCGACATCATCACCAACCACACCGCGGACGTCATCGACTACGCGGAGGGCGCCTACGACTACGTGGACCGGGCCACGAGCCCGTACCGGGACACCGAGGGCACCGCCTTCGACCCCGCCGACTACGCGGGCACGGACGACTTCCCCGCGCTCGATTCCGCAACGTCCTTCCCCTACACCCCCGTGATCGACCCGGCGGACGCGGCCGTCAAGGTCCCGGCCTGGCTCAACGACCCGACGCTCTACCACAACCGCGGGAACTCGACGTGGAGCGGGGAGTCCGTGACCTACGGCGACTTCTCGGGCCTCGACGACCTCATGACGGAGCACCCGACCGTGGTGGAGGGCTTCGTCGAGGTGTACCAGGACTGGATCGACCTGGGCATCGACGGCTTCCGCGTCGACACGGCCAAGCACGTGAACTTCGAGTTCTGGGAGCGCTGGACCACCGAGGTGCTCGACTACGCCCACGCGCACGGCAAGCCCGACTTCTTCATGTTCGGCGAGGTGTACGACGCCGACGCCGCGAAGACGGCCCCCTACGTGCGCGGCACGGACATGAGCTCCGTGCTCGACTTCTCCTTCCAGTCCGCCGCCGCGACCTTCGCGCGCGGCTTCACGCCCGACTCGCTCGCCAACCTCTTCGCGAGCGACGACTGGTACACCACACCCACGTCGAGCGCGACGGCGCTGCCCACGTTCCTGGGCAACCACGACATGGGCCGCATCGGCTACTTCGTCAAGGACTCCGGCAGCGCCCTCGAGCGCTCGGCGCTCGCCCACTCGCTCATGTACCTCACGCGCGGGCAGCCGGTGGTCTACTACGGCGACGAGCAGGGTTTCGTGGGCGACGGCTCGCTCGGCGGCACGGACAAGGACGCCCGCCAGTCGCTCTTCGCGACCCAGGTGACCGAGTACGCGGAGCAGGACCTGCTCACGGGCGAGCGGGCGGGCTCGCAGGACCGCTTCGACACCGACGCCCCGCTGTACGAGCACGTCGCGGGCCTCGCCGCGCTGCGAGCGAGCACCCCGGCACTCGTGGACGGTGCGCAGCTCGAGCGCCCGGTCGCGGGCCCCGGTGCGGGTTCCGTGTACGCGTTCTCGCGAGTGCTGCCCACGGACAAGCTGGAGCACCTCGTGGCGCTCAACAACGCGGAGACGGCAGCGCAGGTGCAGGTCACGAGCCTCACCCCGGGTGCGACGTTCACCTCGCTCTACGGCGGCCACGCCGCGGTCACGGCCGACGACGGCGGACAGGTCACGCTCACGGTGCCCCCGCTCGGTGCGGTCGTCCTCGTGGCGGACTCGCCCGTGGCCGCCGTCGTCGGCGGGCCCTCGCTGGAGCTGAGCGCCCCCGCCCCCGGTGCCGAGCTCGGTGCGAGCACGCCCGTGACCGCGAGCGTCGCGGACGCGTGGTCCCAGACCTCGTTCGCCTACCGCGTGGTGGGGGACGCGGACTGGACACCGCTCGGCACGGCGGAGGACACCACGCCGCGCGTCTTCCACGACACCGTGGGCCTCGCGCGCGGCACGCTCGTCGAGTACCGGGCCGTCACCACGGACGCCGCGGGCGCGCGCGCCGCCGCCTCGACCTTCGCGTCGGTGGGCGTCCCGGTGGACGGCGTCGAGCCCGTGGACCCCGGGCCCGGCGAGGGCGAGGCGTTCGTGACCGTGCCCGGGTCGTTCAACGCCGCCGCGGGCTGCCCCGGCGACTGGCAGCCGGACTGCGCCGCGATCGCGCTCACGCACCGCGGCAACGACGTCTACGCCGGCACCTTCGACCTTCCCGCGGGCGCGTGGGAGTACAAGGTGGCCGTGGGCGGCTCGTGGGACGAGAACTACGGCGCGGGCGGCGTGCCCGGCGGCGCGAACGTCACGTTCACGCTCGACGCGCCGACGGCGGTCACGTTCGTGTACTCCCACCGGCTGCACCGCTTCACGTCGAGCGCACAGGGCGAGCTCGTCACGCTGCCCGGCTCGTTCCAGTCCGAGGTGGGCTGCCCCGGCGACTGGGCGCCCGACTGCCTCGGCACGTGGCTCGCGCCCCTCGGCGACGGCACGTACTCCTTCACCACGGATCTCGTCCCCGCGGGCGCGTGGGAGGTCAAGGTGGCGCACGGACTGAGCTGGGGGACCAACTACGGGGCCGGTGGGGTGCAGGACGGACCGAACATCGCGTTCTCCGCTCCCGGCGGCAAGCCCGTGACGTTCGTCTACGACGGCGCGACGCACCTGCTCACGATCGAGGTCACGGACCCGCCGCTCGCGGGCCTGGGCGAGCAGCGCGCGCACTGGGTCGACGCGTCGACCATCGCGTGGCCCGCGGAGCTCGCGCCCTCGACGGACGGGCTCACGTGGTCGCTGCACCACGAGCCCGCGGGGGTGCTCGACGTCGCGGAGGGCGCCGTCGTCGGCGGGACCGCGACCCCCCTCGCCCTCGACCCCGGCGGGCTCACGCCCGCCCAGGCCGAGCGCTTCCCTCACCTCGCGGGCTACCTCGCCCTGCGGTTGCCCGACGGCGTGACACGGGCCGACGTCGAGTCCTGGCTGACCGGTGAGCTGCTCGTCAGCCAGCACGCCGCCGACGGCACGGCGAGCGCCATCATGGGGGTCCAGGTCCCCGGGGTGCTCGACGACGTGTTCGCGGCTGACGCCCGACGGCGCGACCTGGGCGTGACGTGGCGCAAGGGAGTCCCGACGCTCGCGCTGTGGGCCCCGACGGCCACGGACGTGGACCTGCTGCTGTGGCGCGACGGCCGCGGCAAGGGCGAGCCGCGGCACGTGGCGATGAGGCGCGCGGCGGACGGCACGTGGACCGTCACGGGCGCGAAGTCGTGGCGCGGCAAGGCGTACCGCTTCGAGGTGGACGTCTACGCGCCGAGCGTGGACGCGCTCGTGACGAACGACGTCACCGACCCCTACTCCGTGGCGCTCACGACCGACTCGACGCACTCGGTGCTCGTGGACCTCGCGGACAAGGCGTACCGGCCGCGCGCGTGGGAGAAGGCGAAGCAGCCCGTGGTGCGACCCGTGGACCAGACGATCTACGAGCTGCACGTGCGCGACTTCTCGATCTCGGACCGCACCGTGCCCGCGCGGCTGCGCGGCACGTACGGGGCGTTCGCGCACCCGAAGGGCGACGGCGCGAAGCACCTGCGCACCCTCGCGAAGGCGGGGCTCACGACGGTCCACCTGCTGCCGACGTTCGACATCGCGTCGATCCCGGAGGACCGCCGCGCCCAGGCCGAGCCGGACTGCGACCTCGAGTCCTTCGCACCCGACTCGCCCGCGCAGCAGGAGTGCATCGAGCCCGTCCGTGACCTGGACGGCTTCAACTGGGGCTACGACCCGTGGCACTTCACCACGCCCGAGGGCTCGTACGCGGTCCATGCCGACGGCGGGGCGCGGGTGGCCGAGTTCCGCACCATGGTGGGCGCGCTGCACTCCATGGGTCTGCAGGTGGTGCTGGACCAGGTGTTCAACCACACCGCGGCCGCGGGGCAGGACGAGAGGTCCGTACTCGACCGCGTGGTGCCCGGGTACTACCACCGGCTCTCCGCGACGGGCACGGTCGAGACCTCGACGTGCTGCCAGAACCTCGCGACCGAGCACACCATGATGGGCAAGCTCATGGTGGACTCCGTGGTGACGTGGGCCCGCGACTACAAGGTGGACGGGTTCCGCTTCGACCTCATGGGGCACCACTCGACCGCGAACATGGCGGACGTGCGCGCGGCGCTCGACCGGCTGACCGTGCGCAAGGACGGTGTGGACGGCTCGAAGGTGTACCTGTACGGCGAGGGCTGGAACTTCGGGGAGGTCGCGGACGACGCGCGCTTCGAGCAGGCCACGCAGGGGCAGCTCGGCGGGACCGGGATCGGGACCTTCTCCGACCGGCTGCGCGACGCCGTGCGCGGCGGTGGGCCCTTCGACGAGGACCCGCGCATCCAGGGCTTCGGCTCGGGGGCGTACACGGACCCCAACGGCGCGCCCGCCAACGGTTCCGCGGCGGACCAGCTCGGCCGCGTCCAGCACGCCGCAGACCTCGTGCGGCTCGGGCTCGCGGGCAACCTGCGGGACTTCGCGTTCCGCGCGGCGGACGGGCAGGTGCGCACGGGCGCCGAGATCGACTACAACGGCCAGCCCGCCGGCTACGCGGACTCGCCCGAGGAGGTCATCACGTACGTCGACGCGCACGACAACGAGACGCTGTTCGACTCGCTGACCCTCAAACTCCCCACGGACACGTCCATGGTGGACCGGGTGCGCATGAACACGCTGTCCCTCGCGACGACGGCGCTCGCCCAGACCCCCTCGTTCTGGCACGCCGGTGCGGAACTGCTGCGGTCCAAGTCGCTCGACCGGAACTCCTACAACTCGGGTGACTGGTTCAACGTGCTCGACTTCTCCAAGCGCACCAACGGCTTCGGGAGGGGCCTGCCGCCCGCGGGGGACAACGAGGCCAAGTGGGCCTTCCAGCAGCCGCTGCTGGCCGACCGGTCGCTCGCGCCGTCGTCGTCGGACATCCGCAAGGCGACCGCGAACGCGCAGGACCTGCTGCGCCTGCGGTTCTCGACGGACCTGTTCCGGCTCGGCTCCGCCGAGCTCATCGAGCAGAAGGTGAGCTTCCCCGGGAGCGGGCCGGACGCGCAGCCCGGCGTCGTCGTCATGCACGTGGACGACACGGTGGGGCGGGACGTGGACCGCGCGCTCGACGGCGTGCTCGTGGTGCTCAACGCCTCGCCCGAGGCGGTGACGGTGCCCGTCGCGGGGCTCGCGGGTGAGCGGTACGAGCTCGCGAGCGTGCAGGCGAAGGGAGCGGACCCCGTGGTCAAGAGGTCGCGCTGGGACGTCTCGGCCGGCGCCGCGACGGTGCCCGCGCGGACCGTGGCGGTGTTCGTGGACGCGCAACGGGCCGGGCACGGGGGTCATCACCCGAAGCCGCCGCGCGGGGGGTGCCGGTTCCGGGTGTGACGTGACGGTGCGGCGTGACGGCGGACGGGTGGTGCGCGGTGTGACGTGCGCCACCCGTTCGTGCGTCCTGGGTTCGAGGTGCGAACGCACATAGGCGCATATTGGGCGACATTCGGCCCGATTCGGCTTGGACACAGTTTGGTAACGGCGCTTGCGTCCTTGTTGCGTTAGGACCTTGAATACAAGCGACACACACGACCGCCGGGTCACCCAGCACGCCGAAGGGGGCGTACCGGGCCGGACAGCGGGGCACCTCAGCCTTCCGTCCGCCGGCATCGACCACGCGAACAAGGAGCGGACAAGGATGTCTTCAACACTGAAGAAGGCGGCTGCGGGCTTCGCCACGGCCGCACTGCTCGTGGGTGGCCTGGCCGCCTGCAGCAGCGAGCGCGGCGGCGAGTCGGCGCCCGCGCCCACCGACGGCACGACGAGCGAGACGAGCGAGGCGCCCGAGGAGCCTGCTGCCGAGATCACCTCCGTGGGCATCGCGATGCCCACCAAGGAGCTCGAGCGCTGGAACCGTGACGGTGCGCACCTCGAGGCCCTCCTGAAGGACGCCGGCTTCGAGACCTCCCTGCAGTACGCGGAGAACAAGGTCGACGTCCAGATCAGCCAGCTGCAGAACATGGTCAACGCGGGTGTCGACGTCCTCGTCGTCGCGTCGATCGACGGCACCGCGCTCGGACCCGTGCTCCAGCAGGCGGCGGACAACGACATCACCGTCATCGCCTACGACCGCCTCATCAACGACACGGAGAACGTCGACTACTACGCGACGTTCGACAACTACCGCGTCGGCACCTTCCAGGGCGAGTTCATCGTCGACCAGCTCGACCTCGACAACGCCGAGGGCCCGTTCAACCTCGAGCCCTTCGCCGGTTCGCCGGACGACAACAACGCGAAGTTCTTCTTCGCCGGCGCGTGGGACGTCCTCAAGCCGTACATCGACGAGGGCAAGCTCGTCACGCCGTCGGGCAAGGCGCCCGAGAGCAACGACGACTGGGCCACGATCGGCATCCAGGGCTGGAAGTCCGAGACCGCGCAGTCCGAGATGCAGACCCGTCTCAACTCCTTCTACGCCGGTGGCGAGAAGGTCGACGTCGTGCTCTCCCCGAACGACTCGCTCGCGCTCGGCATCGCCCAGGCGCTCGACGGTGCCGGCTACACGCCCGGCGAGGACTGGCCCATCCTGACCGGCCAGGACGCCGACCAGGCGAACGTCCTCAACATCCTCGCGGGCAAGCAGTCCATGTCCGTGTGGAAGGACACCCGTGACCTCGGTGACCGCGTCGCGGAGATGATCGGCTCGCTCGCCGCTGGCGAGCAGGTCGAGGTCAACGACACCGAGACGTACAACAACGGCGTCAAGGTGGTCCCGAGCTACCTGCTCGACCCGATCGTCGTGGTCAAGGACACGGTCGAGGAGATCCTCGTCGGATCCGAGTTCTACTCGGCCGAGGACCTCGGTCTGTGACACTGCGCACCACGCGGTGAGAACGCGTCACCGGCGGGACGTCTTCGGGGCGTCCCGCCGGTGACGGCCGCACCGCCGGTACTACAGTGCAACGACCCTCTCAGAGCTGCGAGGAACCATGGAGCACGGCCACATCTTGGAGATGCGGGGCATCACCAAGCGATTCCCGGGCGTCGTCGCCCTCGACGACGTCACGCTGAGCGTGCGTCGGGGCGAGGTGCACGCCATCTGCGGCGAGAACGGCGCCGGCAAGTCGACCCTCATGAAGGTGCTCTCGGGCGTGTACCCGCACGGCACCTACGAGGGCGAGATCCTCTTCGAGGACGAGGTCGCGTCGTTCCGCCACATCCGCGACTCCGAGGAGCGCGGGATCGTCATCATCCACCAGGAGCTCGCGCTCTCGCCGTACCTGTCGATCGCGGAGAACATCTTCCTCGGCAACGAGCAGGCGAGCCGCGGGGTCATCGACTGGCACAAGACCAACGCCGAGGCCGCCAAGCTGCTCGCCCGCGTCGGCCTGAGCGAGGCGCCCGACACGAAGGTCGCGGACATCGGCGTCGGCAAGCAGCAGCTCGTCGAGATCGCCAAGGCCCTCTCGAAGCGCGTCAAGCTCCTCATCCTCGACGAGCCCACCGCCGCCCTCAACGACGAGGACTCCGAGCACCTGCTCGACCTCATCCGATCCCTGCAGGGCCAGGGCATCACGTCCATCATCATCAGCCACAAGCTCGGCGAGATCGAGGCGATCGCGGACACCACCACGGTGATCCGTGACGGGCGCACCATCGAGACGCTCGACATGCGCGAGGGCAAGGTCTCCCAGGAGCGCATCATCCGTGCGATGGTGGGTCGCCCCCTCGAGAACCGCTTCCCGCCGCACACGCCCCAGATCGGCGAGGAGGTGCTGCGGATCGAGGACTGGACCGTGCACCACCCGATCGACCAGGAGCGCAAGGTGGTCGACGGCGTCTCCCTGAACGTCCGCCGCGGCGAGATCGTGGGGCTCGCGGGCCTCATGGGCGCCGGCCGCACCGAGCTCGCGATGAGCGTGTTCGGTCGCTCCTACGGCACCCGCATCAGCGGCAAGGTCTTCAAGGACGGCGAGCAGGTCGAGCTCAAGACCGTGGGCCACGCCATCCGCCACGGCATCGCGTACGCGACCGAGGACCGCAAGCGCTACGGCCTCAACCTCATCGAGTCGATCCGGCGCAACATCTCCGGAGCCGCGCTCCACAAGCTCGCGCGCCGGGGCGTGGTGGACCACAACGCGGAGACCAAGGTCGCCGAGTCCTACCGCAAGGAGCTCGGGATCAAGACGCCGGACGTCGAGGCGCTCGTGGGCAAGCTCTCGGGCGGCAACCAGCAGAAGGTCGTGCTGAGCAAGTGGATCTACGCCGATCCCGACGTGCTCATCCTCGACGAACCCACGCGCGGCATCGACGTGGGCGCGAAGTACGAGATCTACCAGACCATCAACCGGATCGCGGACTCGGGCAAGGGCGTCATCGTCATCTCGTCCGAGCTGCCCGAGCTCATCGGGCTGTGCGACCGGATCTACGCGATCACCGAAGGCCGCCTCACGGGCGAGGTGGCACGCGAGAATGCGAGCCAGGAGCACCTCATGCACTTCATGACGGACACGACCAGCAAGGACGGGGCCACGCGATGACCACCGAGACGATCCTTCCCCCCGAGACGGCGCGCGAGTCCCTCGGCCGCCGGTTCGGCGCGGTGGGCGGGAACATGCGCCAGTACGGGATCTTCGGCGCGC
>Ga0222423_1001192_pt1 | contig 12779 bp, 10 predicted proteins | sample 3A0metagenome_FD_182472 | JGI IMG/M metagenome (GOLD analysis project Ga0222423, IMG submission 182472) | Enriched microbial communities from leaf-cutter ant dump, University of Wisconsin, Madison, United States - 3A0 (version 2) | ecosystem: Environmental > Terrestrial > Nest > Insects nest >...
AATCTACACGTCCTTCACCGTGTCCAACCAGGTGCGCCGCGCCTCGCAGCTGCAGGATGCCTACGGCGTGGAGGGCGTGCCCTCGATGGGCGTCGCCGGCAAGTACTACACCGACGGCACCATGGCGGGCAGCATGCAGAACGTGCTGCAGGTTGTGGAGTCGCTCGCCGCCACGGCGAAAAAAGGCTGACCTGCCGCCCCCTCAAGAAGAAGCCCGCGACCGCGGGCTTTTTTCATGGTGGGCGCCAATGCGTGGCTACAATGCATTGCAAGATTCGTGCCCTATGAACCATCGCATCCTCCCGACCCTCCTGCTCGCGGCCCTGGCCTGTCTCCACGGCGGCGCCCATGCCGAAAAGGCCGACCGCGCCAAGCCCATGAACATCGAGGCCGACGCGCTGCGCCACGATGAACTGAAAGCCACCAGCGTGTTCTCGGGCCGCGTGGTCATGACCAAGGGCACCATCGTGCTGCGCGGCGCGCGGCTGGACGTGCGCCAGGACGCGGACGGCTACCAGTACGGCGTGGTCACGGCCGAGGCCGGCAAGCGCGCCTTCTTTCGCCAGAAGCGCGACACCGCGCCGGGCCTGCCCGAGGAGTTCATCGAGGGCGAGAGCGAAGTCATCGAATACGACGGCAAGGCCGACAACGTGCGCTTCATCCGCCGCGCCGAGCTGCGCCGCTACCGGGGCGCCGTGCTCAGCGACGAGATCACCGGCGCCGTGATCGTCTATAACAACCTCACCGACGTGTTCACCGTGGACGGGCAGCGCACCCCCGCCGCCAACGCCGCGGGCGATGCCCCGGCCCCCGGTGGCCGCGTGCGCGCGGTGCTCTCGCCCAAGGATCCGCCGCCCGGCGCCGCCGCGGCGCCCGAGCCCGCCGCGCCCGCGTCGGCCCCTGCGCTTCGCCCCAGCAACAGCCTCGGCGGCGCCCGGTGATGAGCGCGCAGCCCGAGCCAACCGCCGCGGGCGGCGGCAGCCGCCTGGAAGTCCAGCACCTCGCCAAGTCCTACGGCAGCCGCAAGGTGGTCAAGGACGTGTCGCTGGTGGTGCAAAAGGGCGAGGTCGTGGGCCTGCTCGGCCCCAACGGCGCGGGCAAGACGACATCGTTCTACATGATCGTGGGCCTGGTGCGCAGCGACGCGGGCGACATCCGCATCGACGGCCAATCCGTGGCGCACATGCCCATCCACCGCCGCTCGCGCCTGGGCCTGTCGTACCTGCCGCAGGAGGCGTCCATCTTCCGCAAGCTCACCGTGGAAGAGAACGTGCGCGCCGTGCTGGAGCTGCAAAAGGACGAGGGTGGCCAGCCGCTGGCCCGCGCCGTCATCGAGGAGCGCCTCACCGCCCTGCTGGAGGAGCTGCGCGTGCAGCACCTGCGCGCCTCGCCCGCCATGGCCCTGTCGGGCGGCGAGCGCCGCCGTGTGGAGATCGCCCGCGCCCTGGCCACGCAGCCGCGCTTCATCCTGCTGGACGAGCCGTTCGCCGGCATCGACCCCATCGCCGTGATCGAGATCCAGCGCATCATCGGCTTCCTGAAGGCGCGCGGCATCGGCGTGCTCATCACCGACCACAACGTGCGCGAGACGCTGGGCATCTGCGACCACGCCTTCATCATCAGCGACGGCCAGGTGCTGGCGCAGGGGACACCGTCCGAGATCGTCGACAACGCCGAAGTCCGCCGCGTCTATCTCGGCGAACACTTCAGGATGTGATGAAACCGGGCCTGTCGCTGCGCGTCTCGCAGCACCTCGCGCTGACCCCCCAGCTGCAGCAGTCCATCCGCCTGCTGCAGCTGTCCACGCTCGAACTCTCGCAAGAGGTCGAGCAGATGCTGGACGAGAACCCCTTCCTCGAACGCACGGCCGAAGAGGCCCCGCGCGAGGAATTCGGCCTGGACGCCGCCGACACGCCCGCCCAGGCCGACGACTACGGCGCGGACGATGCTATTTATTCAGGAGCTGCCAGCGCAAGCGGGACAAGCGCTGAGGGCCAGAATGACCATGAAACCAGCGGCGCCGAGGAGCCCGACTGGAGCGGCGACGGCACCGTGGAAATGGCGCCCAACGACGCCGAATGGGGCGGCGACGCCCCCGCGCGCACCCGCAACGACGCCGAGGGCGACGAGGCCGACGCCACCGAACTGGCCCGCTCGCAGGAATCGCTCACGGCCTTCCTGCACCGCCAAGCCCTGTCGCTGCGCCTGTCCGACCTGGACTGCGCCGCGCTGCGCTTCCTCATCGAATCGTTGAACGACGACGGCTACCTCGAAGACCCGCTCGAAGAGCTCGCCGCCAGCCTGGCGGGCGAGGGCGACCTGGAGCAGATCGAGGAACTGGTGCACCGCTTCACCGTGGCCCTGCGCCTGCTGCAGAGCCTGGAGCCTGCGGGCGTGGGCGCGCGCGACCTGGCCGAATGCCTCACGCTGCAGCTCAAGGCCCTGGACGCCGACGAAGAGGGCGACCCCGCCACGATCCAGACCGCCCTGCGCATCTGCCAGCAGCCGCTGGAAATGCTGGCCAAGCGCGACGTGCGCCGCCTCACCGCGCTGTGCGGCGATGGCGAGGAGCGCACCCGTGCCGCCATGGCCCTGATCGCCCGCCTGGAGCCGCGCCCGGGCCGCCGCTTCGCCGACGTGGAGCGCAACATCGTCGTGCCCGACGTCATCGTGCGCAAGGCCGCGCGCGGCAAGGGCGGCCAGCAGAACTTCATCGTGCAGCTCAACCCCGACGTGATGCCGCGCCTGCGCGTGCACGACATCTACGCGGGCGCCCTGCGCGGCGGCAGCAGGGGCGAAGGCCACGCGGGCCTGCAGCAGCGGCTGCAGGAGGCGCGCTGGTTCATCAAGAACATCCAGCAGCGCTTCGACACCATCCTGCGCGTCTCCACCGCCATCGTCGAGCGGCAGAAGAACTTCTTCACCCACGGCGAACTCGCCATGCGCCCCCTGGTGCTGCGCGACATCGCCGACGAGCTGGGCCTGCACGAATCCACCATCAGCCGCGTGACCACCGCCAAGTACATGGCCACGCCCATCGGCACCTACGAACTCAAGTACTTCTTCGGCTCGGGCCTGGGCACCGAGACCGGCGGCAACGCGTCGAGCACGGCCGTGCGCGCCCTCATCAAGCAGTTCGTCGCCGCCGAGAACCCCGCCAAGCCCCTGTCGGACAGCCAGATCGCCGAAATGCTCAAGGAGCAGGGCATCGAATGCGCGCGCCGCACCGTGGCGAAATATCGCGAGGCGCTCAAGATCGCCCCGGCTAACCTGCGCAAGGCGCTATGAACCAGCTCCAACTCTTCCTGCCCTGCGCCGCCGGTGTCGAGGGCTTCCTGGCCGACGAGGTCCACGCCATCACCGGCCTCACGGGCCAGGACCTGCTGGTCGGCCGCGGCGGCGTGCTGCTGCGCGCCGCGTGGCGCGACGCGCTGCTGCTGAACCTGCACAGCCGCCTGGCCCAGCGCGTGCTGGTGCAGCTGGCCCACCGCCCCTACCGCAGCGAGAACGACCTGTACGCCGCCGCCAGCGGCGTGGCCTGGGAGATCTGGTTCACCACGCGCCAGACCTTCAAGGTCGAGGTCACGGCCCAGCACAGCCCGCTGACCAGCCTGAACTTCGCGGGCCTGCGCGTGAAGGACGCCGTGGCCGACCGCTTCCGCGCCAAGAGCGGCGTGCGCCCCGACGTGAACACCCAGTGGCCCGACGTGCGCATCCACCTGCACCTGACCACCGACGAGGCCACGCTCTACATCGACACCTCGGGCGAGCCGCTGTTCAAGCGCGGTTGGCGCGAGGACAAGGGCGACGCGCCGCTCAAGGAAACCCTGGCCGCCGCCATGATCGCCGCCAGCGGCTGGGATGCCAGTGTGCCGCTGTACGACCCCTGCTGCGGCAGCGGCACCATCGCGATCGAGGCCGCGCAGATCGCCTGCCGCATCCCGGCCGGGCTCAAAAGGCGCTTCGCGTTCGAGAAGCTGCTGCCTTTCCAGGGCCACGTCTGGTCCGCTATCAAAGAAGAAGCTGCCAGCGCAATCCAGGCAAGCGCTGTACCCATATTTGGCAGTGATGTCTCGCACCGCATGGTGGACTTCGCCCAGCGCAACGCCGAGCGCGCGGGCGTGGCCCACGCCGTGCAGCTGCGCGGCGGCGACGCCCTGCAGCGCATGCCCCCGTGCGAGCAGCCCGGCGTGATGCTGCTCAACCCGCCCTACGGCGAACGCATCGCCGCCGCCGGGTCGGCGGGCCAGAACGCCCAGGCCCGCGCCGCCCGCGAAACGGCGCAGACCGAGGACGGCGGCGAATTCTTCAGCCAGCTTGCCGCGCACTGGAAGAAGAACTATGCGGGCTGGACGGCCTGGATGCTTACCCCCGACCTCAAGCTGCCCGGCAAGATGCGCCTGAAGGAGTCGCGCCGCGTGCCGATGTGGAACGGCCCCATCGAATGCCGCCTGTTCCGCTTCGACATGATCAAGGGCACCCTTCGAGAACGTGCAGGCGACCGTAAAAATGAAGGTTGAACTGCGCCTGCCCGCCCAGGCGCAGCCCGGCGAGCCGCCGCGCCCCGTGGTGGTGGACACCAACGTGGCGCTGGACTTGCTGATCTTCTCCGACCCGCGCACCGCACCCCTGCGCCAGCTGCTGGCCGAGGGGCGCCTGGCCTGGATCGCCACGCAGGTCATGCGCGACGAGCTGGAACGCGTGCTGGCCTACCCGCACATCGCCGAGCGCATGGACTACTACCGCGTGACCGCCGCCCAGGTGCTCTCGGCCTTCGACGCGCAGGCGCGGCTGGTGGACGTCGCCGCCAAGGTGGCCTACGTGTGCAAGGATGCGGACGACCAGAAGTTCATCGACCTGGCCGCCGCGCACCAGGCCATTTTGCTCAGCAAGGACAAGGCTGTGATCTGCATGCGCAAGCGGCTCTTGAACATGGATGCGCACGTGGCGACGGCGCTGGTGCTGGAGGAGGTGCCGCTGGCGGCATGAGCAAGGGCGCCGAGCGCAGCGCTGCCAGCCGCCTGGCGCCAGCGACCAGGACGTGCTGGCGCAGCAGGTCACCATGCTGTACGAAGCGGGTGCGGTGACCCACTTCATGAAGTTGCAGATGTACGCACGCTTGTTTCAACCCACGCGCCCGCACGGTGCGCGACAGCCCGACAGCCGCGAAGATCGCCAGCCCGACGTAGTTTCAACCCACGCGCTTGTACGGGGCGCGACACCCCTACGTCGTCAAGATCACCAAGATGTGGCGGTTTCAATCCACGCGCCCGGATGGGGCGCGACCGGCAGGGCCGCCGTGATGTTCCGGAACATGTTCTTGTTTCAACCCGCGCGCCTTTACGGGGAGCGATTCAATGTCACCGATGAAGGGCACATCGTCACCGAGTTTCAACCCACGCGCCCGAGGCAAACAGCGCGGGCGCAGGCCGGGCTGATCGTTGATGCCTTGGACGCGTCGTTCGGAGCGTACTGGAATTGAGGCGTTCCGGCCGTGGTGTCGGCGCAAGCGTCAGAACTGGCCGCGCAGCGTCAGTAGAAACCTGCGGGGTTCTCCGACATAGCTGTGCAGATAGTTTGCCGCGATGTTGGAGTAGTAACGCTTGTCGAAGAGGTTCTCGACGTTGAGCGCGGCGCTCCAGTGCTTGTCGATCCGATAGGCGATGCGGGCATTCCATACGGCGTAGCCTCCCTGCACGGGATTGAGCATGTCGGCGCTGTCCGTCTTTTGCGCGCTGCGGTAGTTCACACCGGCTCCCAGGCGCCACTTCTCCAGACTGCCAGCCAGTTGGTGATCGGACCACAGGCGCAGCATGTGCCTGGGTGTTTCGTAGTTGAACGGCCTGCCGACGAGGCTTTCGTCGGCATCCTGGAGATATTCGTTGCGGCTGTAGGTATAGCCGCCGCTGATCTGCCAGCCGCGCGCCAGCGTGCCGTGGGCCTCCAGCTCGAAGCCTTGACTGCGGACCTTGCCGGCGGCGCGGGAGCAGTACCAGCCGCTGCAGACCATGGGCGACTCGTAATCGGTGATGGCACGATTCGACTGATTGACGCGAAACACTGCCAGCGAGGTATTGAGGGCGCCATCGAACAGCTCTCCCTTGATGCCCAGTTCATAGTGGGCCCCCGTCATCGGTGGCAGGACTTTCAGGGCGGCGTCGGTGACGCTTTGCGGCTCGAAGATCTCGGCATAGCTGGCGTAGGCGGACCATTGCGGCGTCAGGGCGTAGACCAGCCCGCCGTAGGGCGTGAATTCGCCGCTTTCCTTCTCTCGGGAGCTGGTGACGATGGCGCCATTCATGGGGTTGACGATGGCGCTGCGATAGTCGTACCAGCTCGCTCGGCCGCCGAGGATCAGGGTGGTGCTGCCGGTGAGGTGTCCGCGCCACAGCCCGTAGATGCCTTTCTGGGTGGTCTCGGAACCGAGGTCGCGCATGCGGCTCAAGGCGCGTGCGCTCAGGGGCGGAACGTCGGCCTGGCTGTCGAAAATGTTGACGGTGGTGTTGGCGTATTCCGTGAAGGCATCCTCCCGCTTCTGGTGGGAGTAGCCGCCACCAATGACCACTTCATGGGACATGCCCAGCGCCTGGAATTTTCCGTCGAGGTGGACATCCAGCCCCTTGCTTTTGCCGCCGAAATCGTAGGCGAAGCCGGGCGCGCTCATCGAATCGCCATCGACGGGAATCAGCCGGAAGTAGGACAGGGCGGTGACGGCATCGTAGCTTTCATCAATGAGGCTGCCGGCGGCCTTCAGGGCCCAAGCGGGGCTGAAGCGGTGCTCCAGATCGATGAAAAGCTGGGTTTCCTTGCGTGTAGCCGTACTCCAGTCCGCATCTATATTGGCGCGGCGGGACAGGTCCGGCATGGTGCCGTCGGCGTAGCGCGGCAGGCCGTAGTAGAGGCTGCCGTTTCCCTTGAGGCGGGAATGGGCGAAGCCCAGGCCGATCTGGGTGTCCGGCGTGGCGTCAAGGTCAATGGCTGCGTAGGCGCTCACATTGCGATCTTTCACCTCGTTGACGTAGGCGTCCTTGTCCTCGTAGTCGAGCACCGCGCGGCCGCGCAGCGTGCCCGCTTCGTTCAGGGGGCCGCCCGTGTCCACGCGGGCGCCCCGGTTGTCCCAGGAACCCAGGCGCCCCTCCACCGTCCACTGACGCTTGGCCAGGCCGCGCTTGCGCACCAGATTCACGGCTCCGGCCGGGCTGCCTGCGCCCTCCAGCAGACCCTGTGCGCCGCGCAGCACCTCTACCCGGTCGAGGTAAACGGAGCTGGCCTGGAGCATGTTGCCGTTGGTGTAGGAGCGCTGCAGCGGCACGCCGTCGTACTGGATGGTGTTGGTCTCGAAGCCTCGGATGAGGATGTCGCTGCCGCCGCCGGGGCGCCGGCGCAAGGTGACACCGGTGGTGTTGTCCAGTACGTTCGCCAGGGAATCCAGCCGCTGGTCATCCATCTGCTGGCGCGTGACCACGGTGACGGACTGCGGAATTTCCTTGAGCGACTGCGCGCCTTTCATCAACGTGGTGCCGCGCACGGCATAGGAGCCGGTACCTTCGGTGTCCATGCGGCGTTCGGCTTCGGCCGTGACGGTCACTTCTGAAAGCGTTTGAGCGGAGCCCGAAGGGGACGCGGTTGGCTGGGCCGGGCCTGTCGTGCGGGCCACACTCCACACCCCATTCGCATTGCGCGTGAGCGCGAGGCCGCTGCCCGCGAGTGCCGTCTGCACGGCCTGCTCCGCCGTGTAGCTGCCGCGCACGGCGGGCGCCTGCCGGCCGGCGACCAGCGCCGGGTCCACCGAGAGGGTGCGGCCGCTCTGCTGGCCGATGGTGACCAGCGTCTGCCCGAGCGGGCCCGGAGCGATGTCGTAGGCGCGGGCAGCCTCTGCGGCGATGGCCGGGGGGCTGGTCTGGCCGATGGCGGCGTGGCTGGCGGTCAGCAGCGCGGCGGCGGTGGCCAGGAGTGTGGGGCGGTGGCGGCGGTGGGCCTGGAGCATGCTGTGTTCCCTCATTCATGGATCAGTGGATGACACAGGACATGTGGCGCGAGGGGCATGCAACCGATCACCCCGCGCGCATCTTTTTTCCAGCCGGCTCCCGATGGGCCGTGTGTTGCATGGGGGAAATACGCCGCTGGCGCTTACCGGGAAAGCGCGAGCAGCTATGGTTTTTGATGCGCCGTCCGCTGTCAAGCAGCCCGGTCGATCACCGTCATCCATCCGCCCCGGTAGCGCGTGATGGTAATCGGCAGCGTGTCGGCCAGCGCCTGCAGCGCGTGGTCGGTGTCGTCGAGCGGGAAGACGCCCAGCACGCGCAGCCGGGCGGCCGCAGGCGAGAGGCGGACGAAGCCGCGCCGGTAGGGGCGCAGGGCCTCGACCACGGCGTCCAGCGGCCAGTCGCGCACGGCCAGCATGCCGCGCTGCCAGGCGGCCAGGTCCTCGGCGGGCGCCGCCTCGGGGGTGATGGCGCCGCGCCCGTCCATCCAGGCGCCCTGGCCCTGGGCGAGCGTGGCCTGGGCGCCCTGGGGCGTGCGCAGCGCCACGCCGTGCGCCAGCACGGCGACCTGTGTGCGTTCCTCCTGCGCGCGCACCATGTAGCGCGTGCCCAGGGCGAGGGCCTCGCCGTGGCGCGTGTGGACGGTGAAGGGGCGGGCGGCATCCGCGCGCACGTCGGCGATCAGCGCGCCCTGGCGCAGGTGGATGCGGCGGCTGTCCGCGCCCAGGGCGATGTCGACGGCGGTGCGCGCGTCCAGTAGCAGGCGGCTGCCGTCGGCCAGCTCCACGGTGCGGCGCTCGGCCGTGGCGGTGTGGGCGTCGGCCAGCAGGCCGGGCAGCGGGGTGAGGCGGTGGGCGGCGAGGCCGGCCACGGCGGTGCCGGCCAGCGCCAGCGTGCCGCCGGCGATGCGCCTGCGGCGGCGGTCGGGCTGCAGCAGCGCGCCCAGGGCGGCGTTGGCGCTGGCGGGGTCGCCGGCGTGCGGGGCCAGTGGCTGCAGGGCGCGGTCCAGCGCGCCGCTCACCTGCGCCCAGGCGGCTTCATGCGCTGGGTCGGCCTGGCGCCAGCGTGCCAGGGCTTGGCGCTGGCGCTCGGTCATGGTGCCCGAGCGCGCCTCGACGAGCCAGTCGATGGCCTGCTGGCGCGGCGCGGCGGAAGGGGGCATGCTTCAGGCGGCGCTAGGGCCGTCCCCGTGGCTGCCGCAGCAGGCGCCGATGGCGCGGGCCATGTGGCGGCGCACGGTGATCTCGGCGATGCCCAGGCGCTCGGCGATCTGCGGGTAGGTGAGCCCGTGCAGCTGGCTCAACAGCAGCACCTGCCGCGTGGTGGCTGGCAGCGTGCGCAGCACGCGGTCCACGGCTTCGAGCGCCTGCACGATGGCGTAGCGCTCTTCCTCGGAGGGCTGGTGGGCCTGGGGCTGGGCTGCCAGCGCATCCAGGTAGACCTGCTCTAGGTCGCGGCGGCGCCAGAAGGCGAACAGTGTGCGCTTGGCCACGGTGGTGAGGTAGGCGCGCGGGTTGTCCGGCGCGGGCGGGTGGCGCGCGGCGAGCAGTTGCACGAAGGTGTCGTGCGTCAGGTCCTGCGCGTGCGCGCTATCGCCCAGCTTGCGGCGCAGCCAGCCCAGCAGCCAGCCATGGTGGTCCGCGTAAAGCACGGCGATGGAGGGTGGCGCGAGGGGACGGGCGGGCATGCGGAAGTTTTATAAATAGGAATGATTATCAATCATCCTGTTTCCTGCCCTCGGGCGGGCGCGGGCCGCCGCCCTGCACGTCAGGTGATCAGCAGGTCGTGCGCAGCCCGCACACGCTGCAAATCGCGCCCCAGCTTGCGGCTGGCGGGCAGATGGCGCAGCCAGCGCAGGCGCCGGACGCTGTCTTTCAGCACGGCCTGCATCTCCGGGCTGCCCTGCGCCACCCAGGCAGCCCAGCGCTCGCGCGCCTCGGCCAGCCGGCCGATCTGCTGCAGGTAGATGGCGGTGGAGTGCGCGTAGCACAGCGCATCGCGCGCGTGGCACACGGCCAGGGGCAGCACGGCGGCGGGGTCGTCCTCGAAGTCGATGCAGGCCATTTCCCCGTCGGGGCACCGCACCATGTTGCGCGCGAAGGCCTGGCTCAGGCAGGTGCCCTGGCGGTGCACGTGGGCCAGCGCGTCCAGGCCTTGCTCCCACAGGGCGAAGGCGGCGGGGGCGTCGTGGGCCCGTGCGGCATCGTCCATGGCGTTGATCAGCGAAGGGGTGTCCTCGCCCGGCCGGCCCAGGTGGCGCATGGCGAAGCCGTCCTCCTGCGCGGCCAGCACCTCGGGCACGCGCACGCCGCGCGCGGCCAGGTCGCGCAGGCGGCGCACCTCGGTCGCGATGGCCTGGGGGCCGCCGGGGTTGGGCACGGGGCTTAGCACGGGCAGGCGCAGCAGGCCCGCCAGCACGGCCATGGCGCGGTAGCGGCCCCTGCCGTGCGGCGCGCCCGCGCGCTTGACCCAGACGGCCTCTTCGCCGAGTGCGTGGCGCATCACGTTGTGCGGCTGTTCGGCCAGTTGCTGGCGCAGGAAGGCGGCGTAGTCGGGGCGTGGGCTCATGCGGCGGCGCGCTCCACGTGGTGGGGCACCGAGGGCTGCAGCGCCGGTTCGCTGGCCTGGAAGCTGTGCGCGCTGGCCAGCGGCCAGTACAGCCGGAACACGTTGTGCTGTGAGTCCAACGTCCCCAGCAGCGCGCCGGGCTGCATGCGGGTGACGAGGTTGGAGAGCAGGCGCACCTCGGTGTCGCTGATGCGCCGCACGATGTGGTGGGCCGTGATGTCCTTGGGGTGCGTGAGGCCTGCGGCTTGCACCAGCTCCTGCAGCGCGTGCAGCGTGCTGTGGTGGAACTGCGCCACGCGCTGCGCCTTGTCGGGCACCACCAGGGCCTGCTGGCGCAGCGGGTCCTGCGTGGTCACGCCGGTGGGGCAGTGGCCGGTGTGGCAGGTTTGCGCCTGGATGCAGCCCAGCGCCATCATGAAGCCGCGCCCGGCGTTGCACCAGTCGGCGCCCAGGGCCATCATGCGTGCGATGTCGAAGGCGCTGATGACCTTGCCCGCGCAGCCCAGGCGCACGCGCTCGCGCAGGTTCACGCCCACCAGGGTGTTGTGCACCAGCAGCAGGCCCTCCTGCAGCGGTGCGCCCACGTGGTCGCTGAATTCGACGGGCGCGGCGCCGGTGCCGCCCTCGGCGCCGTCCACCACGATGAAGTCGGGCGTGATGCCCGTGACCAGCATGGCCTTGACGATGGCGAACCATTCCCACGGGTGGCCCAGGCAGAACTTGAAGCCCACGGGCTTGCCGCCGGAGAGGGTGCGCAGCCGCGCGATGAACTGCATCATCTCCACCGGCGTGCGGAAGGCGCTGTGGCTCGATGGGGAGATGCACGCCTCGCCCTCGGCCACGCCGCGCGCGGCGGCGATCTCGGCCGTGACCTTGGCGCCCGGCAGCACGCCGCCGTGGCCGGGCTTGGCGCCCTGGCTGAGCTTCAGCTCGATCATCCTGACCTGCGGGTCGGTGGCGTTGGCCACGAAGCGCTCCTCGCTGAACGTACCATCCGCGTTGCGGCAGCCGAAGTAGCCCGAGCCGATCTCCCAGATCAAATCGCCGCCGTGCACGCGGTGGTGCTGGCTGATGCTGCCCTCGCCCGTGTCGTGCGCGAAGCCGCCGTCCCTGGCGCCCTGGTTGAGCGCCAGGATGGCGTTGGCCGACAGCGCGCCGAAGCTCATGGCCGAGATGTTGAACACGCTCGCGTGGTAGGGCCGGGTGCAGGGCGATGCGCCCTGCGCGGGCGCATCGGGCGTGCCGCCGATCCACACGCGGAAGTCGTGCGACGGCAGCTGTGTGGGTGCGAGCGAGTGGTTTACCCATTCGTAGCCGTGCGCGCCCACGTCCAGGTGGGTGCCGAAGGGGCGGTTGTCCGGGTCGCCCTTGGCGCGCTGGTACACCAGCGAGCGCTGCGCGCGCGAGAACGGCGCGGCCTCGCTGTCGCTTTCGATGAAATACTGACGCACCTCGGGCCGGATGTATTCGAGCATGAAGCGCAGGTGCCCGATCACGGGGTAGTTGCGCAGGATGGCGTGGCGCGTCTGCCGCAGGTCGTACACGCCTAAAGCGCTCAGCGCCGCGAACACGGCGGCTACCGCGGCGAGGTGCAGCCCCACGCCGAAGGCCGCCAGCGCGAACAGCGACAGCAGCAGCCCGCACACGCACAGCGCGAAGGCCGTGTAGCGCACGGGGTACAGGGAGTTGAGCTGGTGGATCATGGGAATGCGTCCTTGCCGGGTGGCTACACTGGCCGGCCCTGGCGAATCATAGAAGTAAAAGATTGTTTGCCGCCCACTGCAACCCGAAGCCCGCACCATGACCGACACCACCCCTTCCACCGCCATTCCCCCCGGCCTCAGCATCGACGAGCTGGGCGAACTCGACGAGATCCTGGACGACCTGCGCACGCGCGAGGAGGAGATCCCGCAGTGGGAGTTTTGCGACGGCTTCCTGGCCGCCGTGGCGTGCAGCCGCCGCCCCATCGCGCCGGCCGAATACCTGCCCATGCTGCTGGGCGACGGCGCCGAGCTGGACGTGCCGCCGGGCGCGCCGCTGCCCCAGCTTCCCGCTTTTGCCGATGCCGCGCAGCAGGCGCGCTTCCTGGCGCTGTGGGAGCGCCGCTGGAACGAGGTGGTGGCCCAGCTCGACACGCCGGTGGAGACGCTGGAGGACGAGCGCACCTACCAGCCCGAGGCCATGGACATGCGCGCCGCCGTCGCCAGCCTCTCCGACGAGGAACGC
>Ga0222423_1001193_pt1 | contig 12771 bp, 10 predicted proteins | sample 3A0metagenome_FD_182472 | JGI IMG/M metagenome (GOLD analysis project Ga0222423, IMG submission 182472) | Enriched microbial communities from leaf-cutter ant dump, University of Wisconsin, Madison, United States - 3A0 (version 2) | ecosystem: Environmental > Terrestrial > Nest > Insects nest >...
CAAAGCCTTCAGAGCATCTTCCAGAGGCGTTAGAGACATAAAATTCTTCCTATTCAGATTAAAAAATATCTATGCTTAAAGTATTACCCCTCAAGTTTTCGACTTGATCCATTCTCGCTTCATATTTTCTATCCAATTTTCTATACTTTTAACCAAAGTATATCATTAATCGTTTTTAGTTTCTTACACTTCAAATTTAATCTAAAAAATGAATTAATCTGAACTCCTAGGTTTCATTATCAGAAAGCAATCTTGAAATTCTTCGATGTAAATTGCACAATTTGCATATTTTGCACGGTCACATTTTTCACATCTACCATTAATTAATCTTTTAAATTAAAATAATCCTGCCTCTTAATTTTTGAGATTAAAGACAGGCAAAACACTTCTATACTTCTTAGCTGCAATTTGGAGAAGATCAACAATAGCTCAATTTGCACAATTTGCATATTTTGCACGCTTGCAATTTTCAATAAAGCTTGCACCATAAACTCAACTAATCTTTTAAATTAAAAGAACCCTACCCTCTAACTTTTAAAATTAAAAGGTAGGTAATCGTAGCTCTCAGCTTACTATCTCAAAGAAATGGTGCTGGTAACTTCTGCCTGATATGAGAAACTCAATTGAGCTTTCCTTTCCATTGCTCTTGACCATTTCCACAGCCACCATCTGATTGAGCACATACCGATCTACCGGACTTCTACAGCGCACAAAAAAAGGGCAATATGCCCTCCTTAGTTTCCCTGACCTATCTACAAACAATATTGAGAACGGGTCTATTACTTTAAACGGTCTGTTCATGTGAGAAACCAGCTCGGTTCATTTTTGTTGAAAGATTCTGTCAGGTGATGAATGATCTGTGATGCATTTAATCCTCTGTTTAGAAAGCTGTCGATGTAAGACATCTTATTGGCTCCAGTAAAGAGGTTATAGAGGTTCCAGAGGCTTATATCTCCTGTATCTGTCCTGCTGAAATCTGCATCAGCCAGGTAATCTCTTGCTACCATACTTAGCTGATTCTCTCCGAACATAAATTCAGGTAAGACCTTCTTCTCCTGTGCAGGCAGGTGCTGGTACAGCTTCGTTCTTCCCAGAAAGGTTACAAACTGGCTTTCTGTCAGGTAGTATTCCGGAAACTGCCTCAAAAGCGTTAACTGATTCTCAAAACCACTCCGTGCAAAATGTGCAAAACGTGCAAAAATCTCCTTCATCAGCTCGGTGATGCTCCTTGCCTTGATCGTTCCTGTATAACCATCAGACCAGATACACATATTGCAGCAGACCTTATTCTGAAAGCCAATGAATACCTTGAAATGTTCATCAGATCCTTTTCGATTGTACAGGTTATCCAGATTGTAGGCTTTAATCCCTCCTATCGTCAGATTGAGCTTATTGCCGTTGATCGTAGAGCTGATAGAGGGTATTTCCAGAACAAATGCCATCCTCTCATAATAGATAGTCTTTTCATGCTCTAAAAGCTCCTTGGCAGGCTTATCTTTCGCTTCGGGTATTCTGCCTTTGATGGGATGAGAAACACGAATAGAGGGCTTTAAAATGGTCTCATGAGGGAATACCTGCCCTGATACCTCCTGAACGCAATTAATGAAGTCCTGATGCGATATTACAGGCTCATTATCCTTTACAAATACCGGAATGATATGCTCATGTTCCAGTTCAAACAAAGTCATAGGGCTTGTATTGGCCACTATAAACGGCAGCTCTGTTGACTGCTCCCCAGTGACGAGGTGACGATCTACTCTAACTAATTCCATTTTGAACATAATTTGGGGTTAACTGAAGTTTTCTTTTTGTAAAATCAGAGTTAAACTGCTGCTGTACCTCTTTGGATACGCTCTCAAACAGTGAAAGAAGCTCCTGTAGACTGTTGCAGCTTTTGATCAGGGTCTCATAGTCTCTTACTGCTATTTCCCCTGTCTGACACCAGTTCAGAATCTCTCTGCCAGTATCTTCCGAAATCCGGAAAGGAGATTTACCTGAAAACAGACCTGTTCTGTCTTTGGTGGTAATGGCATTATGCTTGATATCCAGCTCAAACATCAAGGTAAGTTCATAATCCGTTCCATCCCTCTGAATGGCCTTCATACCTACCTTCTCAGGAGCCAGCTTACCTTTTTCATTCTCGGTCAAGACATAATCCTGCTTAGACCGGAGCGTACAGATGATATGAATATCAGAATGCAGGATAGCCTGAATGAATTTCTGATGCCGGGGTGTAAACCTTGCCCAATTGGTATAAGAGTTACCGGTAAGTTGGGAATGAGCATCAAGGATATACTCCCACTCCATAGAGATACTATCAATGATAATAGCCTGCATCCCACCATACCTAACACACAGATTTATAGCCTCTATGTACCTTTCAGGGCTGTAAGGAGGTTTAAGATCGAGGATGTTAAAGTCTCCCAGGTGCGAATACAGACTGGAAGATTTATTCTCCGTGTCAATGACCACGATCTTTGACCAATAATTGGTCAGACCATAAGCCAATAAAAGAGCGGAGTAGCTCTTTCCCGAGCCGCTAGGCCCCTGCAAGCCAATCTTAATCTTGGCTTGCTCTCGTTTTGCAAGTTCGATTTTCATAAACGGTTTGATTTAAGTGAATAAAAAAGAGCAAACCCGGGTGGGTTTGCTTTGGGAAATCTTGGTTAAGACAACAAATATTTCAAAGTCTAATTTGAAGGTTCGTATATTTGAGAGTTGGTAACAAGCATAAAATGAGAGACAAGCTATGATAAATCCTGGTAACGGAAGCAAATGGGGAATAAAATCATCAGGAACTAATTTGACTGGTGATATTCACGGCATTATAGACAATGCCAACAAATTTATTGTTGTTTGTGGGTATAATTTTTCACCTTACATAGACCCAATATCAATTATCCCTCGATTGATTGCAAGAAAAAATGCAGGTGTAGATATTCTTATCATCTTACCACCTAAAATGTGGGGTTTTGGGAACGGAAACCACACAAATAACATTCAGTACTTGTTAAATAATGGCATAGGAGTAATTTTAAATTCAAATAATCATTCCAAGTGGATTATTTCTGACTATGGTTATTATTATGGTTCATTGAACTTTACTACAATTAGTATGACAAGCAGAGTTGAGGTTGTCTCATTTTGCGATGCTCTTCATCGACCCGCAATACCTGGGTGGATGCACCAAACTAAACGACACCTCCTGGGATATGCAGTTACCGAACTAAATTATTTTAATACAGTAACTGCAACGACAAGCCTCGGCACCGTCAATATAGCTACACTTACAACCTTACAAAGCACATTTGGACAAATTTTAAGATATAATCCTGAAATTGAAAAAGTTCGGAAAACGCTGTTAAACTACGAAGATGTAAGAGTTAGACTTTCTTCAATTATAGACTCATATTTCCCAATAATTAATATATCAGGTTTGGATAAAATCTGGCGATTGATTAATAATGCTATCTATACATTAGACAAATTAGCCTATGCTGGCAATCACATTATACTCAAATATGAAAATCAATCGCTACGAGAATTTAGCATTTCAGGATATAACCGTATTCACCAAAACTTCTCACGACAAATTGAAAGACTTATTAAAGCGATTAAGGAAACTGACGGACAAACTTCGAGACAAGAAAAAATAATTACGATCACTAACAAAATTGAGCTCGTGTTGAAAGAGTATTTGAGAACGGATAATAACGAAGAATTGAAATGACGAAAGAAGAGTTTTTAGAAATGTATAAAGATATACCAGAAATCACGGCTCTATCGGTTGACATGACTGAAGCTAATTCCTGTATAAAAATTTACGAAGGAGAGTACCTTCTTAAGGACGGAGAAAATGAAATTAAATTAATCGGTAAGATTTTCTTTGATTGGTTTCCAAATTCACGCCCACATTTCTATGGAAAAGCTCTTGCAGGAATAAATGTCTTAGCTACAAAAATTACTCGTACAGCTAAGTATAAAATTATAGTTGACGGGTTATCGCTTGGCCAAGGTGATGTAACTAACACCCATTTTGGTGGTTTAGGAGACGACACTACAATTAAAGGCTCAATAGCAGGACATGCAATATTAGGAAATAAAGCGGTTGAGATTAATAAAGTCCGCTTTTCCATCCCTAATCTTAGAGAATTTCATGGACTTCCAGTAAAGTATATAACTGAAAATCGCGTTTCAATTCCTGCGAATAGATTAGTATTCGAAGATGATGACTTTATTATTACTATTGATAAGTGTGTTGATTATGGTCACCGAAAAGAATCATTAAGTGAAAAAGGAGGATACATAATTTTATATGCAGGTGAATTAATTTGTAAAAAAGGCTCTGTTAATCATTCTGACATTCAAGAATTTTTTCACTGCTTTAACACATTTCTGACTTTCTTAAATGGTAGAAGAACATCTGCATTGTTTATTAAAGGTATTCATGACGATAAACATATGTGGTGTGACTATTCAGGGTATTATGTCGACAAGTACGAGTCAGTACAATCATGGCCACATCAACATTCTATTCTTGGGCTTAATGATATATGGAAAAAATTTAAGCTGATGTGGCAAGACAATGAAGATAGAGATTTTCTTAAATCCGCGATTCACTGGTACGTTGAAGCAAATGGACAGGCAGGATTTGTTGAAGGTTCTCTAATTATGGCGCAGACAGCGTTAGAACTGATATTCAATTGGTGGCTTCTTGAAAAAAAAGGGCTAAAATTTAAAAATTCTGAAACGATGAGAGCGTCTAGCAAAATAAAGTTAGTACTATCACAACTAAACATTAATCATGATATTCCTATTGCATTCTCTGAATTACAAAGCTTCTTTGATACAATCAAAGATAATGCTATTAAAGATGCCCCAGATGTTGTTTCGTCTATTAGAAACGCTATTGTTCATTCTCAAAAAGCGAAAAGAAAAAAATTACGTCAAATACCGCTTCTAACAAAATTTCAAGGTCTACAATTATATCTATGGTATATTGAAATGTCTATACTGCGTATACTGGACTATGATGAGCAATATTATAACAGATGTTCTACGAGCAATGCCCATTCGTATGTTCCGTGGTCTGAAAAAACTGATATCGCTAATAAAGACTAATTACTTATCGATGTTGCAAGTGATTGTTGTACCCACCCCGCCCAAAAACTCCCCTATATATACCTATTGGTTTTGTTGAGTATAGGTCTATTTATGGATTTACAAACCTAACCAGAACAATACATATATATAAGAGGAGCCGTTGGTTTGGTTGGGTCTGGTCAAGCCTCCAAAAGTTCGCCAATTACTTTCCCTTCTTCGGATTCTACAGGTGAATAGGTATTCCGATAATTCAGGGTAATTTCCTCTCCTGTTTCTTCGATTACAAAAGAATAGGGATCACATTCTTCTTTCAGGATTGTTCCGGGCATTTTCTTGCCCATCATCAGCTTACAGGTAGGTTCATCGAACGTGGTAGACATCCAGCATTTCCGGAGTGTGGCATAATGCCTGCCGGTAGTTTTTGAAACCAGCAGTTCAATTTCATCTGACTGTAACTGAATGACGTAGTAGTCTCTTCCTTCCAAAGATGCTCTTTTCTGAAATGCAATAACATTAACCATGATTTAAGAATTTAAAAGTGAAAAAATGATCAGAGAAAGGGACTTATTGCTATATTTTATAATGGCAAAAGAAAAAGTACGTTGAGCCTCACCGGAAAAAGTAAGGGATTACAAGCACCTCTGCGTTTGCAAATACAATTCAGCTATGGGGGGTAAGGCCCTTTCTCGGAAACATACAGGTCGAACTCCTACCTACTCTTATGAGGGGGTATACTTTGTGGAAAATAGGAGGCAGGGAGGCTATTTGGGAGGGGGCTTCGGAGCGGGTTTTCGAACAACATTCCTGCCATTTATTCCAGGATTGGTGATGATGGTGACGATCCAAATATAATATTTTGAAAAACAATACCCCCATAAGTGGCTGATAAAACAGAAAAAAGGTCAACCGCTTAGGGATATGAATTGTCATTTACAATCTATCAAATATATACTCCAAAAATAAATAGAATTTATTATTTTCTGAAGAATACTCATAAACCTTCGCTCTAACTTTCATCGTTTTTAAATCAAATGAACGCACCTCCCACTCCTCCAACATAGAACCTTTCTTATCGTGAAAAATAAGTTTGTTTGTTGATTCATTAAATGTATATTTAAGTGTATCTATAACCCTCTCATATTTAAAATCACTTTGATGAATCTCTTCGACTACTTCATAACTGTTTACGACCACTTCATCATTCGAAATAAAACTCCAGGTAAGAATTTCATCTTGTGGGTTGATCACATCCACTATTTGAGGATCTCCATATTCTGACGTCATATATGCAGCTGATAAGCTCCATTTCCCTAAGAATTTATTAGGTTCAATATCTTCCTTTTTACAAGAACTAAACCATAATAAACATATCGCTACTAAAATGTATCGGAAAAATGATTTCATCCAGAATAAGGACTTAGGCGACCTGTTTTGATTTTGAGTATTAGCTATTGAAAAAGCCATAGAAGAGTAAGATACAAATCTGGATATCATATTTAAATAATGTTTGATGATTCACAGTTAATTACAACAAAAAACGTGGGCTAATTCCCCTGCTTGTAATCGAAGCCCGACCAAAGGCTGTAACACAAAGCAAAAGGAACGCCCACGTTTCCGCAGGCGTTTCCACTTTTACTTTCTTGTGTTACATTGAAAAATTGGCCGTATTTCGATTACAAGAAATCTTAAAGCGAAACGCTAATATTTTATATATCTTTCTACAATTTTATCCCATCCAATATTTTTTTGGTTCCTTACAAATATAACGATTCTTTGAAAAACCCTAATGCGTTTCCCAAAAATATTGTGCCGGTTCAATCACCTTGTCAATACCCGGAGAAAAGAAAAAGCCAGCCAACCAAAAATCTATCCTATATATACATATTGGTTTGGTTGAGCTTAAATGTATATACATAGAAATAGATACCTAACCAAACCAATACATATATATAAGGGGCTCATTTGGTTGGGTGGGTCGATGAAAAGTAGTTTTTTCTTCCTTCTCCGCAATTAAAGGATATGAAAAGCTCGACCATGCTGGCTGACAGGAGGTAATAGTTGTTTTCCTGCTGTGATCAGGGGATTATAAAATCATGCCTGAAAAAAAGAGGTGCCTTTTCGGGGCACTCTCTTTATCGTTACAATACATCTGCTTTAACCAGCTTTCAGAAAGAAGCCGTGTTCCACAGGGAACTCACGAATGAGCAAGTCGTTAGGAATCACTTTGACTTTATCTATCTGCTTGAAAAAATAAGGCGTATTACTCACTTTACATTGCTGTTTCAGATCATAAGCCCAATCTAAATCAAAAGGTCGTTTATTAGGCCCGCTTTCACCACCCTGAATAACCCAGTCAATGCCACCACCCAGTAAGAAGTTTTGAATATTAATACTTTCAAGCTGGGGTTCAACGCTCAAAAACCTTTTGCCGTTAACTTCCAAAAGCTGGGATATTAACTTATCAGCCGTTTCCTGATTAACTGGTGAAGTGCCGAACATGACGTTTTCAGGAGGATTTTCCCTCCAGCTTTCAGGAATATATTTGTTTATATTTGACGGCCGTTTTGTGAGCAGGAGAAACATCAGGTTCGGGTATTGACCGTTACTTATTCTTCGAAATAAAACCCTTCTCAGATGACCTGTTGTAGCCAGCTCTCCACTGGGGTAATATATTTTCCGACCATTTCCATCTACCACCACCACCGGTTTCTCAAAGATATCCATCATTGAGCCGACAAACACCCGGTGGATCTCTCCAGCTTGTTTAGCCGCCGCCTGCATTTCATCTAGTCCAGACCATACGGTTTTTACTGCTCGACGTGGCTTATCAATGCCCCAAATGTCATTACCCATATTTTTAGCTATTACTTCCGCATAACAGTTATTACAACCTGTATGCACTTTGGTACACCCGTGCCACAGATTGGCGGTATGGTGAGTCCACTCTATTTTACTATATTTTGCCATTGATTTTTTTAAAGTTTTCTGTTGACTGTAGAACATCTCTATACAGCCGATTTTTCAATTTGAATAAATAGCCCGGCCATTGCTAGTGACCGGGCTAGGTGATCACGCCTCTTTTATTTTGCTTAAAGTATAGAAGGTAGACTTCCCGGTTTGGGAATGAGCACTAAATTTCCAGACTCCTCCCTCTTCATCTTCAAACTCTCCATTGTTTTCCTCTATAATCTTCTCTAGCCTATCTTTGACCGTATTTTTAGTGCACTCAAAAATAGTTTCCAACTGGTTAATGACTTCCTGTTGAGGATACTGTTTGCCAGCCTCTGGCATAATCTCTAACAGCGCAGCCTTCACATCCATAACATCTGCTTTTCTTTTGTTCGCTTTCAGGCTCTTAGCTTCTTCTTCTGAAAGAGCCACTAGCATTTCCGCCTCCTCATTGTACTTCAAGGACAGGTTCGGAAGCCGCTTAGAATGCCGGTTCTTTTGATAGTTCAATGTTACGATTCCTTTGGAAAGATCATCCTGAGTACGGTAGCCGATCGAGATGGCAGTACTACACTTATTTACAAGCTCACTTCCCGTATGACCACGTGCTTTATCGCTTCCCGGATTCTGATGAATAACAGCGATGACCGTTATCTCCTTTTCTTCGGTCAGCTTACCCAGATAGTCGAACAAATCGAGAGTTTCATCAACATCATTAAAGTTTTTTACACAATCCGTAATGACATCAATAACAACTATAAGGTGATCTGAGGTCTCCTGACGAAGATAATCGACATACCTTTTAACCATTTGGAGCCTGTCACCCCGGGAGAACCCTTTCACTGATACCGGATGAAAATATTCCTCCACATTTTCATTCCTACTATGACTTTGAATGGCACCTATCGCCGGGGGGAATTCCAGCAGGGTGTTCCTCTCTGTATCAATGTAAACTACATGAGCTGGTGAGCCGTTCGGTTTCTCAAAACCCATGCTCCCTTCAATTGACCTGCTGTCAGAACACATTAGGGAGGCAAACCCGCCAGCCAAACGGCTTTTGTGGCTACCTTGCTTACCAATTATACCATTGATAGTTCCTTTGACGATGACAGGTGTCCCCTGAAACGTAACTAACGGCTCTGGTCGCTCTGCATTTTTCGCCCTGTCTTTGAGGATTTTTTCCATTTCAAGCATCTGCCTTAAGCCGCTGTCCATATTTTCCGCCAATGAATTGCCTTCCTCACAGGAGGCATGTACCTCAGCATTACTAAAAGCCTGTTCAAGTAGCTTAATATCCAGTCCAGCTTTAAACCAGTCCGAAATATCTTTGCCTTCATGTTCTTTGAGAACTTCTGGGAGAGTAACGTACCTCACCATATGTTCCCCGGACCTGGCTTTAGCATTTTCAATCCCTACCTTATCAATGTCATAACACAACAGTAGATTCTTGCATTTTGCGTTAAGGCCTTCAACTATTTCAGAAGGAATTTTTGTAGAAGCATTGTCCACTGCTACGGCATAAATACCACGATGGTTAAGATTCACATTAGCAATAAAGGCATCTTTTAGACCTTCGGTGATAAGAATAGTATCGCAATGTTCCGGTAACTGACCTAAGCCCCAGATATTTCTGTAATTATCAGGCTTGTTTTCCGCTCTCAGCCACATATGCTTAACTCGCCCTTCTGGTTGATAAAGCTTATAGCAATTTTCAGCTAATTTGAACCCGATAATAGGGCTATTGTCTTTTTCGGCATATGTGCTACCATTTTGAGTATACGACCCTATATTGAAGATGTTGTATAGCTCCAGGTATTCACCTATCCGCTCCACGGGACAATAGTCGTTAAAATATTTAAGCGGAGAACCTGAAATTTCCAGTTCCTGAGTTACTTCGGCTGGACTCTCTTTCTTCTCTAGATTAAAAACCTTTTCTATTTGTGCCACGGCACTTTTATAATCTAACTTATCTTTTTCCATTAAGTAATTTATACAATTCAGAGCTTTACCGCTGGCAAAGTCTTTGAACAGATAAATTCCGTTCTTAGCTTTAAAAATATTAGCAGAAGGATTTTTCTCCTGCCTGAGTGGGGAAATAAAAGTTTTACCTTCCTCCACAAACTCCGGTATTAAATGCCGGAATACATCAAGACCTCCATTGGTCTGCGCCATAATGACTTCTTTCGATAAAATCACACTCATAAATAATTGGATTTCTCATATAAAATTTGTTTTTTAATTTAAAAAAGCCGGCTCTTTGGCCCTATACAAATGCATAAGAGTTATACCCAAAGAGTGCATATTGATACTTCTCAGATTTTCGATCTGTAATATCATATTAACAAACACATCATGAAAGTAGCGACCTAGAGTATCAGGCTCTGGTCAGAACTACCCGTACATTTTGCAAAGCCGGTCTATTTATATTTCTTTAGACACTTTGCGGAATCAGCTTTTACAGTAATGGTGACTGTGGCACTCTAGTGTTCAAAATTAATTTTTAAATAACTATGTGATTAGTTAAAATGGTACTGGAATTAGTACCTCGACTTGAAGTTGATATATCTGGCATGAGAGCACTTGATATGAAGATACCTTTATTAAAATTATACATAGAGAATTTGTAATTGCTCATTGTATAATTACTATTATACCGCATGCTATTATCTGCATCGGTTCTTTTTTGCGAACAAACTCCCTGATTCCCTATTACCAATAGTTTCGCTGTTAACTGGCGGGAACGATACATTGTAATATTATGATGCTCTCTACCTGGTAGATTCACCACAGCATTATTATTCTTTAGTTCATATGTTTTGTTTTGCTTCATTGCCAAAATAACTACAATTGTATATGAAAGGTTTCAAAATCTACAAATATTTTCTGCTCTTTCTTTAAATTTTCCAAATATTATAAAGATAGAGTGTGGGTAGCAATAAGTTTTGATTGGATTCAGGAACGAAAAATAAAGGCTGTCAAGAACTGACAACCCTTATTTTTTACTCAAAATCCAATAGTTTCAGGGCTACTTCCCTCTTAGACTCATCTTCAAAACCGGCAAAGTAGTTCATTGTGGTTTTGATATCCGTATGTCCCAGAGCCTCACCTACAGCAGCCACACTAACTCCTTTCCGGATCAGGTGCGTACTGAAAGAATGACGGGCGTAATAGGTGGAAAGATCGCCAGTGACCCCTAAACTCCTCGCATACTTGCGGAAGTTTTGGTTTACGCTCCGGGTAAAGAGTTTTTTGAGGTCGTTCTTCCTTTTGGCGGTCAGACCATGATTAAGATAGGGAAACACAAATTGCTTCCCCGTTTGGTTCAGATTGCCATAGCGCCGGATCACATCTAAAGCAAAATCATTCAGGTAAACCTCAATAGGTTCTATCTGCCGTCTTGTAGAGGCCGTTTTCGCCCGTACAAAAGTCAGCTTGTCACCGGAGATATCTTTTACCTGTAGGTTAAGGATATCCTTCATGTTCATTCCGTTACAGAAGTAAGAGAAAAACCAGAAATCCTTAGCTCGCTGCTGTTCAGGTGTAAGAGGCAGACCAGTGAATAATAATTTGAGCACATCATTGTCAAGCACCTTCTTTACCTTCCGGGATGATTTGATGATGTACTTCCGCGCCCCAAAAGGATACTTTTCCTTTGGAATACCGACATCATTAAAGACGGCCCGTAGATTCCTGAGATAGATGCCCACGGTGGTAATAGATTTGCTTTCTTCGTGCAGGCAAAACTTCTCAAAGGCTTCAAGAAAGCTTACGCTGATCTCTTCAAATTGTAAAACATCCTTTTTGGCGTATCTCAATAAGCACTTTAAAGCGTGCTCATAGCTTTCGGCTGTACTGATGGCCTCTCTGGTCAGATGATGTTCAATTTTCTGCTCAAAATAGTAATTAACTGGTTTGACCCGGCCCGGTTCCGGCAGCGCAACCTGCTGCACATCTGGCTGTATATCCTCTCCCTTAATGAGGCTCTCAAATTTAGAAAGAGAAAAGGGAATGATCGTTTTTGCCAAGTCTCGTGCAGAGGATTCCAAGTCCCTTAGCTCCTCCCATATTTTATAATGTTTGGTCTTCTTGTTAGGTTGAGTGGGCCAGATATGCCCAAATTCATTCTCTGTGAAATTATAAGGTGTTGGGATTAATTTTCTTTTTGAATCTTTCTGTGTGTAAACCCTGATTCTTACAGGATAGGTGTTATCAGCATTCTGACGTCTCTTATCCAGCGTAATACTGATAAGAAAACCGGGGTTGATTTCCGCTGCCATAATCGTAAAATTCTTGGCCGATTACGTGCACCCAATGTGCACTCAAAGCCATTGTTTAACATGAATTTTATGATTAATGATACTTTGGTGTATTTTGTAAGTATTTGATTATTAGATAGTAATAGATTTGAAAATAGCTCATTTTTTGACTGTTAATCAGAGGGTCGCTGGTTCGAGCCCAGCTTCGGGAGCAATAATAATCAAGCACTTGCAGTGATGTAGGTGCTTTTTTGTTTTTAGCCCGCGACATATTGGCGACACAAAACGTAAATAAGGTATTAAAACTACACTCTTTCTTGTCCTTGAAATTCTTAGCGGATCAAGTCAAAAAGTTGTGGAGTAGAGAATATATTTGTCGACCTTTGTGAGGTAAAAAAGAATTGCGATAGAGACCTCGATAGAATTACTAAAGTTAGTATTGCCCTCCGTTTTAGTGGACAAC
>Ga0222423_1001194_pt1 | contig 12769 bp, 8 predicted proteins | sample 3A0metagenome_FD_182472 | JGI IMG/M metagenome (GOLD analysis project Ga0222423, IMG submission 182472) | Enriched microbial communities from leaf-cutter ant dump, University of Wisconsin, Madison, United States - 3A0 (version 2) | ecosystem: Environmental > Terrestrial > Nest > Insects nest >...
CATCTTCGCGGCCACGCCCGCCGTGCCGGAATGGATGGACCGCGTGGCCGCCATCGGCCACGGCCGCATGGAAAAGCTCAGCGCCCAGGACGCCATCACCGTGGCCGCGGGCATGGAGCCCTTGCCCCTGCACGACGACGTGTTCCAGGACGAGCACGGCATTCCCCTGGGCAGCTCCGTCGCCATCGCCGCCGAGAGCTTCGGCACCGAACCCACCGAGGGCGAACTGATCGCCGCCACGCGCACCCGCTACACGCTGCGCCGCACCGACCCGCGCGCGGGCACGGTGCACGTGCACTTCCCCCGCATCGGATACACGTTGAGAAAGGTTGAAAAGCAATGATCGATAACTTCAAAGGCAAGACCGCCGTGCTGACCGGAGCGGGCTCGGGCTTCGGCCTGGAATGCGCGCGCATCGGCGCGAAGCTGGGCATGAACCTGGTGCTGGTGGACGTGCAGCAGGACGCGCTCGACGCCGCAGCCGCCGAGGCCCAGGCCGCGGGCGCCCAGGTGCTGGCGCGCAAGGTGGATGTGTCGAACGCCGCGCAGATGGAGCAGCTTGCCGCCGATGTGCAGCAGCGCTTCGGCGCGCCGCATCTGGTGTTCAACAACGCGGGCGTGGGCGCCGGCGGCCTGCTGTGGGAGAACTCGGTCAAGGACTGGGAATGGGTGCTGGGCGTGAACCTCATGGGCGTGGTGCACGGCGTGCGCCTGTTCACCCCCATGATGCTGGCCGCCGCCAAGGCCGACCCTTCGTTCCGCGGCCACATCGTCAACACCGCCAGCATGGCGGGGCTGCTCGCGCCGCCCAACATGGGCATCTACAACGTGAGCAAGCACGCGGTGGTGAGCCTGTCCGAAACGCTGTACCAGGACCTGTCGCTCGTCACCGACCAGATCGGCGCCAGCGTGCTGTGCCCGTACTTCGTGGCCACGGGCATCAACGCCAGCGAGCGCAACCGCCCGGACGCGCTCGCCGACGCCGCCAAGCCCACCCAGAGCCAGCTCATCGGCCAGGCCATGATCAGCAAGGCCGTGAACTCGGGCAAGGTCACGGCGGCCGAGGTGGCGCAAAAAGTTTTCGACGCCGTGGCCGCGGGCCAGTTCTACATCTACAGCCATCCCAAGGCCATCGGCGCGGTGCAGACGCGGCTCGAAGACATCCTTCAGGCGCGCAACCCCACCGACCCCTTCGCCGACAAGCCCGAACTGGGCGCGCAGCTGCGCGCGGCCCTGCGGGCGGCTGCCTGACCACGCGCGGAGAGAAAGAAAAAAGGCCTGCGCCGCATGGACGCCGCGCCCCAGGGCTTCGCGCTCTTTCCCACGGCCCTCGGCCACTGCGGCATCGCGTGGCAGGGCGCCGTGCTGGTGGGCGTACAGCTGCCCGAGGATCGGGGCGAGCCCCACACGCGCGAGCGCATGCGGCGGCGCTTCCCACAGCTCGCTGAATGCGCTATGCCGCCCGAGGTGGAGGCCTGGGCAGCCCGCGTGGCGGCCGCGCTGGCCGGGGCGCGCGACGACCTGCGCGACCTGCCGCTGGCCATCGGCACCGTGCCGCCCTTCAATGCCCGCGTATACGAACTGGCGCGGCGCATACCGCCGGGCAGGACCATGACCTATGGCGAGGTGGCCGCCGCCCTGGGCGAACCCGGCGCGGCCCGGGCCGTGGGGCAGGCCCTGGGCCACAACCCGTTCGCGCCCGTGGTGCCCTGCCACCGCGTGCTGGCCGCCGGGGGCAGGACCGGCGGCTTCTCGGCCGGCGGCGGGGCCGCCACCAAGATGCGCATGCTGGAGATCGAGGGCGCCTTCGCCCACGACACGCTGGCGCTGTTCGCGCCCAGGGAGTAATCGCGCGCTTGGACGCGCCCCGGGCCGGTGTTACATTGAGAAACGCCTGCAGCAGCGCCCGGCAAGGAGCCCACCCATGTCACCCGAAGACCAGCGACGGGTACGCCAGTTGTTCGATGAATACATCGAGCTCTACGCTGCCCGGGACGCGCGGCTCGTCGACTGGTTCAGCGAGGACTTCAGCGGCTTCGCGGGCAGCAGCGACAAGCTGGTCAAGACCCGCGCCGAGTGGGTGGAGGTGACGCTGCAGGACTTCGCCCAGGTGCCCGGCCGCATCGGCATCGAGATGGTGGACTTCTTCGCGCAGGCGCTGGGCGACGGCCTGCTTGCCGCCACCGCCTTCTTCCACATCCACCTGCCCAATGCGCCCGATGCGCTGTTCGCGCGCGAGACGGCGCGCAAGGTGGTGCTGTTCCGGCGCGAGGGCGGCGAAAGCGGCGCATGGAAGATCGCCCACGTCAGCGTCTCCATGCCCTACGGCAAGGCGCGCGACGACGAGGTGTTCCCGATGGGGCAGCTGCGCCAGCGCAACCGCGAGCTGGAGACGCTGGTGGAGGAGCGCACCCACGCGCTCGCGCAGCTCAACCACCGGCTGGAGCTGCTGAGCAACACCGACGGCCTCACCGGCATCGCCAACCGCCGCCACTTCGACGAGGCGCTGGCCCGCGAATGGGCGCGCGCCCAGCGGGCCCGCACGCCGCTGGCGCTGCTGATGATCGACGTGGACGTGTTCAAGCACTTCAACGACCACTACGGCCACCTGGCGGGCGACGCCTGCCTGCAGGCGCTGGCCCGCACCCTGGCGCAGGCCGGCGGCCGGCGCGAGGGCGACCTGGTGGCGCGCTTCGGCGGCGAGGAGTTCGTGGTGCTGCTGCCCGGCTGCGACCTGCAGGCTGCCGCCGACGTGGCGGACCACATCCAGGCCGCCATCCAGGCGCTGGCCCTGCCGCACGAGGGCGCGCCCTTCGGCATCGTCACCGTGAGTTTTGGCGTGGCCAGCCTGCAGCCGGAGCGCGACCAGGCGCCGGAGGAACTGCTGCGCCTTGCCGACCGCGCCATGTACCGCGCCAAGCAGAACGGCCGCAATAGGATAGAAACATCCCCCTGAGCTGAATGCCTGCACCCCATTGGTGACAATGGCGGGCTATGCATTTCTCCCGTTTCTTCAAGATGGCCCTGATCCTGGGCCTGCTCTCGGCCATCGGGCCTTTTGCCATCGACATGTACCTGCCCGCGCTGCCGGAGATCGGCGCCAGCCTGGGCGCAGAGGTGGGCGCGGTGCAGTGGAGCTTGACGGCGTTCTTCGTCGCACTGGGCGTGGGCCAGCTGTTCTACGGGCCGGTGTCGGACATGGTGGGCCGCAAGCCGCCGCTCTACGCGGGGCTGGCGCTCTTCACGCTGGCCAGCGTGGGCTGCGCGCTGGCCACCGACATCCACACCCTGGTGGCCCTGCGCTTCGTGCAGGGGCTGGGCGCGGCCGCCGGCATGGCGATCCCGCGCGCGGTGGTGCGCGACCTGCACACGGGCACCGAGGCCGCCCGCCTCATGTCGCTGCTGATGCTGGTGTTCAGCGTCTCCCCGCTGCTGGCGCCGCTGGCGGGCAGCGGCGTCATCGCGCTGGCGGGGTGGCGCGGCGTGTTCTGGGCCGTGGCGGCCGCCGCCGTGGCAGGGCTGGCGCTGGTGTCGCAGGGCCTGCGCGAGACGCGCGCCGCGGCCGACCGGCGCGAGAGCAGCCTGGCCAGCGCGCTCGCGGGCTACGGGCTGCTGCTGCGCGACGCGCACTACCTGGGGCTGGTGCTCATCGGCGGCTGCTCCATGGCCGGGTTCTTCGTGTACCTGGCGGGCTCGCCGTTCGTGCTCATCAACCACTACGGGCTCACGCCGGTGCAGTACAGCCTGGCGTTCTCGGTGAATGCCGCCGCCTTCTTCGCCGCCGCGCAGTTCACGGCGCGGCTGGGCCGCCGCTTCGGCTTGGTGCCCACCGTCAAGGTGGCCGTCACGGCGGCCGGCGCGGTGATGGCGGCCATGCTCGCCTACTACCTGGCGGGCGGCGACCGGCTGGAGGTGCTGCTGGGCCTGTACTTCGTCGCCAGCGCCCTGATGGGGCTGGTGATCCCCACGACCTCGGTGCTGGCGCTGGAGGAGCACGGCGCCATCGCGGGCACCGCCTCGGCCCTGCTGGGCACGCTGCAGATGCTGGTGGGCGCGGCCGCCATGGGAGTGGTCGGCCTGTTCGCCAATGGCAAGCCGCTGCCCATGGTGGTGGGCATGGCCACGGGCGCGTTCCTGGGCCTGGCGCTGACCTGGGGCACCCTGGGCCGCCACCGGCCCGCGCGGCCCGTGCCTGCATCCTGAGGCATCTGCTATCGTGTTAGTAGCTACTAGCGCTTGCTGGATAAGCGCTGGAGGCCAATTTTGCAACCATGACCACGGGGCGCGGCGCGACGGTGCGCCCCGCAGGAGACGAGATGATGCTCACCGCAGCCGACCACCGGATCGTGCTTCTCGGCGACGTGTGGAACACCCTGCCCGAGCGGGTGCGCGCGGCCGACCGCGCGCTGTTCGAGGCCCAGGGCCGCGACGAGGACGAATACGAGGCCGAAGCCGAGCGCGCGCGGGAACGGCGCTGCGTGTTCTTCGCGGGCGACGCGCGGCTGACCGGCGACGACTGGGCCGGCCTGCGCAAGGCGCACGGCAACGAATGGCTGGTGCTCGTGGTCAACGGCGACCTGGATTTCACTGGCCGCAGCCTGCCCGCCTGCTACGTGGCGGGCGACGTGGTATGCGACAGCCTCCACGCCAGCCCGGACGACGCCCCCGTGGTGGGAGGCCGCATCACCGCGCGGCACTACGCGGCGTTCATCGGCGGCGATGACGAGACGCTGCACTGCGCATTCAACGGCCGGGTGAGCACCCCGCACGCTTTCTTCTGGTTCCACGACTGGCGCGGCGTCGAGCTGAACGGCGACGCGGTGGTGCACATCCTCTGCGACCACGGCGATTTCGAGGAGCCCGACGCGCCGCGCTGGTTCTACTGGCACGACGGGCTGCTGGCGCTGCGGCCCGAGCTGACGTACGCCCCCGCCACCTGGGGTTCCGACGAACTGCTGTGGCGCCTGGACGACCTGGGCCGCCGCGTGGCCGCAGGCGAGCCGGTGTTCATCGACGGGTTCGACCCGGCCTGCCTGCCGCTGGTGAACCAGGCCCGCACGCACCTGCGGCACCAGCAATACCCCCAGGCCCTGGCGCACTACAAGGCGGCCATCGCCCTGGCGCCGGGCTACCGTATCGCCTGGGCCGGGGCCGCGCGCACGCTGTACCTGGTCGATGCGCTGGAGCAGGCGCTGCCCTACGCCGAACGGGCCATGGCGCTCATGCCCGACAAGCTGCGTCACCTGAAGGACGAGGCCGCCGACGACCGGGCGCTGTGCCTGCTGCGCCTCGGGCGGTGGGACGAGGCCCTGGCCGGGGCCAGCGACATCATCGAACGCTGCACGGACGAGTCCGGCCGCGCCGTGGCCTACCGCGTGCGCGGCGAAGCCTTCCTGCGGCGCGGCGCGCTGGAAAAAGCCCGCGACGATCTCCTGCAGGCCGCCAAGACGTCGTACGGCAGCGCGCTCTACCAGTGGCTGGCGGGCCTGGCGCACTACAAGCTGGGCGACCATGAGGCCGCCGAGGCGCTGCGCGCCAAGGCGGGCCGCATCAACGAGAAATACGCCATGGCCTTCGAGGGCCACGAGGGCTCCGCGTTCCGCTACCCGCCGCCCGCCACGGTCGATTGGGAGCAGCAGACGCTGGCCGACCTGCCCGCCGAGGTGCGCGACGCCGGCTACTGGCACCGCTACCTGCTGTCGCAGGCCTATGACAGCGCCAAGAGCTTCCGCGCCATCCCCGTTGAATTCCTCACGCGCGACTTCTGCCTGGAGGCCATCGAGCGCTGCCCCCACCAGACGGACATCTGGGTGGCGCAGTTCTTTCCCGAGGCGGTGTTCGACGAAACCCTTGCCGCCCGGCTGATCGAGCGCAGCGCCGGCAACCTCGGCTACATCCCGCAGCGCCTGGTGACCAAGGCGCTGCTGCTGCGCGCCGGCGAGGGCCGCTGCGACCCCGCGCTGGTGCCGCCGCAGCTGCTGGATGCGGAGCTGTGCCGCAGGCTCGTGGAACGCCAGGTGCCGCCCGACGCGCTGCCGCCGCAGTGGGTGGACCACGCGCTGTGCCTGCACGCCGTGCGGCACTGGAGCAACGCCATCGAGCACGTACCCGGCGCGTTCAAGGACGAGGCCTTCTACCTCACCGCGCTGGCCTGGGCCGACAGCCTGTGGTTCATCGAGAACCGCCTGCCCGCGCGCTACCACGCGCCGGACATGCTGTGCCGCGCCCTGGACATGAACTTCGGCCTGATCCACCACATCCCGGGCCGGCTGGTCGATGAAGAAGTGTTTGCCCATGCGCGCGCCCTGTGCCCCGGCGAGGCGCTGTGGGCGCAGCTCACCACCGCGCACGGCCGGGGCTTTCGCCAGGCGAGCGACCGGGGCGAGTACCTGGACTGCGCCGAGGACTGCTGGGCCGTGTTCTGGGACGAGCCGCTCATGCTCGCCGAGATCGCCAACGACGGCTACCACCTGTTCCCGTTCGAGATCCCCGCCGCGAAGTACACGCAGACCATCGCCGACGCCGCCTTCGCGCGCGACCCCATCCACCTGCGCAGCATCCCGCGCGCCTTCATCACGCCGCAGATGGCCGAGCGCTTCGCGCGCGAGTACGCCGACATGCTGCACGACGTGCCGCTGCCCCTGCGCACCGCGCGCGTGTGCCAGGCCGCCGCGGAGCATTCGTGGGACGACGGCAAGTACTTCCGCCACGTGCCGCTGGCCCTGCGCGGCGTGGACGCCTGCATCGCCGCGCTCGGGAAGTCGGTGGACAACGCGGACTTCATCCCGCTCGCGGCGCGGCACGCGGTGTACGACCGCCTGGTCCAGGGCGGCGGCGCCAAGGACTTCGCCATCGGCTGGCTGCTCAACGAACGCGGCCTGGGCGCGCTGGCCCTGGGCCGCGTGGACGAGGGCATCGCCGACTTCGACACCGTCATCGCCCGGGGCCGGGGCACGCGCAAGCCGGGACTGCTGGGCGCGCTGTTCGGCGGCCGGCCGGCCTGGAAGGCCGACGACTTCGACGAGGACGACATCGCCGACGCCCGCCTGTACAAGGCCTGGGCGTGCCGACAGCAAGGACGGCTGGACGCCATGCACGAGGCCCTGGCCCTGCTGGACGAGGCGCAGCGCGCGCACCTGGACATCTTCGCGCCCGCCGAGGCGCCCGAGGCCGTGGAATTCCACCTGGAGGCGTACGAGGCCCACATCGGCGCCGCCGGGCAGTACGTGGAGGGCGGCGACTACCGGAGCGCCCTCGACAGCGCACTGCAGGCCCGCGCGCTGCTGGAGGAGGCCCAGCACCCCGACCCGCGCCTGTGGGCCTATGCGCTGGACCACCTGCGCTTCATCACCTGGGAGCTGGGCCGCTTCGACGAGAACGAGCGCCTGTGCCGACAGATCCTGGAGCGGCTGCAGCCCGTGGCCGACTGGCCCTACCTCGAAGAGCACAACATCCTGCGCGCCGCGCGCCGGGGCGCGCACAACACGCTGGCCTGGAAGCTGGCCGATTCGCAGGATGCGGCCGGCATTGCCCAGGCCATCACCCATGCGCGCGCCGCGCTGCGGCATGCGCCGATCGAGGACGAGGCCGTGATCCACCCCTTTCTCGAAACCGCCGCCAGGGCGCTGCTGCGCGCTGCCGAATCCGACCCGGAACGCCAGGACGAGGCACGCCGCATGCTGGAGCGCATCGCCGCGCTGGGGCTGGCCGAGAAGGGCGGCATCACGGATGCGCGGGTGCTGGCGGGGCTGAAGGCGCTGGCAGCTATGTTTTCATGAGCGGATTCAGAACCGATATTTCAGGTTCGCCGTGAACTTGCGTGGCTCGCCCCAAGGGGAGTAGTTCTTACCTTCCAGATGCTCGCGGTAGGCGCGATCAAACAGGTTGCTTATTGCCAGCGTCAGTTCAGCCTTCGGGTTGATCTCGTACTTCGCCATCAACCCCACCAGCACTAGGCCACCGCTGCGCAAGGTGTAGGGCACGCCCGAGGCGGTTCCATCGAGATAGATCTTGCTGCGCGCCGACAGGCTGCCACCCACCGTCCAGCCCGTGCCAGACAAACTATAGGCCGTGGATAGGCGCAGGCTCTGGCGTGGCAGAGTCGTCCTGAACCGCTGACCATCCATTGCACCGCTAGCGTATTTGGCGTTCGTCAAGGTGTAGCCTGCCGCCACGTTCCAGCCCTGTGCCAGTTCGCCGCTGGCACCCAGGTCAATGCCCTGGCTCACCACCTTGTCAGCGGCAACATAGCAAGTACCGCCACAGGCATTGGCCGGGTCAGGGGTGATGGAATCATCGCGTCGCGCCAAGTTGGTCTGCTTCAGCCTGAACACGGCGGCAGATACGTTCAGGCGCTTGTCCAGCAACTCGCCCTTGATGCCCACCTCGTAGTTGGAACCCACCACGGGCTTGATGGTGCTGCCGTCCGCACTCTTTTGGCTTTGCGGATTGAAGATATCGGAATAGCTGGCATAGACCGATGTCTGCGACGTGAGGTCATAGACCAGACCTGCGTAGGGGCTGATGACCCCGGGTTCCTTGGTGTTCGTACGCCCCGTGATGAGGTTCTCATCCTTGTAGCTGCTCACGCGCATGCCCGTGATGAGCTTGAGCACATCGGCCAGGCTGAAGCGGGCCACGCCATAGGCCCCCAATTGGGTTGTCTTCGTATCGCCGAAATAGGGTGTGCCTTCGGGTATTTCGCCCAGCGATCCAGGGTCGAAGGTGTGGATGTTGAAAGTCATGGGTGCCAGATAGCCCGCGCCTCGATAGGCCCAGCGCATCGAGGAGCCGTTCAGGCCGAATGCAGCCTCGTGCTTGCGCCCGAGCAACTGAAACGGCCCGGAGGCGTACACGTCTATCGCGTTGGATGGGGTATCGCCGATCACGTTGCTCATTCGGTTGAGCGTCAGGCCACTACCCGTCGTCACATCCAGGCTGCCGGACACATAGGCATAGCGGAAGGTGTCCGCATTGTTCTTGCCGTGGGAGAACTGGGCCTTGGCCTGCCAGTCGCCCGCGAACTGCTGCGTCAAGCCCAGCGTGGTCAGCGTGTAGTCCTTGACGGTGCGGCTGCCTCCATCGCCCCAGAAGGCGGAGCGGCGAACGCCCGGCTCGCTGCCGTCCGCGGCGAACGGGGCACCGAAGTCGTTGCGCCCCGTGTCCTGCTGGTACTGCACGCTGGCATCAAACGTGGTGGTGGGGGTCAGGTTGGCTTCCACCACGCCATAGATAGCCCGACGATTGCGGTACGCATAGTCGATGAAGGATTCGGTGTTGTCCGCCACGGCCACCAGCCGCCCGCGGATGCGGCCCGACTCGGTAAGCGGGCCGGACACGTCGCCCACGATGCGCCGCCCGTTCCACGACGCCAGTTGCCCCTCGGCTTCAGCCTGGAAGGACTGTGTGGGCCGCTTGCGCACCAGGTTGACAGTGCCGCCTGGCTGGCCTCCGCCTGTCAGCAAACCCGCAGCGCCCTGGAGCACTTCCGCCCGGTCGATGAAGGCATTGTCGATCTGCGGGTTACGGCTGTTGTTGCTGAGTCCGATGGGGTTGGGGATGCCATCGAACTGGGATTGCATATTGAACCCCCGGCTCAAGTATTCCGCTCCGTTGTTGCCCCGGTTTTGCACATACACACCGCTGACCGCCTTCAGCGCGTCATCGACCGAGGTCATGCCGAAATCCCGCATCTGCTGGCTGGTCACCACAGTGACGGTCTGTGGCGTTTCGCGCGGCGTCAGGGTCAGCTTGGTGGATGTATTGGTGGCGGTGGCCCGGTAGGAACCGGTGCCCTCGGTGGTGCCGTCGCCGCGCGCTGCCTCGGCGGTCACGCGCACTTCTCCGAGCGTGGGCGCGGGGGTGGCCGATGCGGCGGGCGCAGCCGGGGCGGCGGGCGAGCGCACCACCGTCAGCGCCCCGCTGCCGGTGCGCGCCACGGCCAGCCCGCTGCCCGCCAGGGCGGCGCGCACGGCCTGTTCCGCCGTGTAGCTGCCGCGCACTGCGGGCGCGGTGATGCCCGCGACCTGTGCTGCGTCCACCGACACGGGCTGGCCGCTTTCTGTGGCGATGCGCGTGAGCGTGAGGCCCAGCGGCTGGGCCGGGATGTCGTAGGCGTGCCGGCCCTGTGCCGCTTGGGGGGCGGCGGCCTGTGCCAGCGCGGGCAGGGGGGCGGCGCTCACCAGGGCGAGGGCGGCGGCGAGGACGGTGGGGCGCAGGCGCTGTGCGCGAAGGGGAGTGATGGGTTGCATGGCGGCAGAGGGTTGTCGGGCCGAGCGAAGGTGGCCCTCGTTCCTTCTGTGCAACGAGCGGGAAAAAGCGTCAGCGCTGGCGCGGAAAAATTTTCCGTGCAGGCGCGAACGGCGTGGGGAAAATTCCTGTTTTCATAGCTACTTGCACTTGCCTGGTAAGCGCTGGAGGCCGATTTGACTTGTATTTTCTTGTAGAAGAATTTTCCTTACCCCGCCTCGATGCGCACCAGCCAGCCGCCCCCATGCACATGCACGGCCACGGGCAGCGTGTCGGCGATGATGGCCAGCGCCCGGTGGGTGTCGTCCAGCGGGTAGCTGCCGTGCACGCGCAGCCGTGCCGCTTCGGGGGCGATGCGCAGCAGCCCGCGCCGGTAGGGGCGCAGCGCGGCCACCACCTCGCCCAGCGGGCGGTCGTTTACCACGAACAGACCCTGCTGCCATGCCGTGGCGGTGGGCGCGGCCTCGGGGGCAGGGATGGTGTCCGTGGGCGTCATCCAGGTGGCCTGGCCGGGGGCGAGCCGCTGGTGTACGGCGGGCGTGGCCGCCGGGGCCAGCTCCACGCCGCCTTCCAGCGCCACGGCCAGGCTGCGTTCGCTTTCCTGGCGCAGCAGAAAGCGCGTGGCGGCGGCGCCGGCGTGCACGTGGACGCTGCCGTCCCGGCACCGCGCGGCGAAGGGCCGCAGCGCGTCGGGCTGCACGCTGGCGATGCATTCGCCGCTGCGCAGGCGCACGGTGCGTTCGCTTCCGGTGTAGGCCACGTCCACGGCCGAGCGGGCGTTGAGCAGCAGCGTGCTGCCGTCGGCCAGCGCGAAGCGGCGGCGTTCGCCGGTGCCGGTACGCAGGTCGGCCAGCGCGTCCTGCAGCGGCGTGAAGCGCTGGGCCAGCAGGCCCGTGCCCAGGCCCATGCTGCCCAGCACTAGCGCGCCGCGCAGCATGCGGCGGCGGCGCTGGGCATGCGCAGCGGCGTCGGCCAGCGTCTGGGCAATGGTGTCGGCCTGCCCCGGCGCGCGCTGGTTGAGGGCGCGCGCGGCGGCGAAGGCGCCGTCCACCGGCCCGGCCAAGCGCTGCCAGGCGGCGCCGTGGGCGGGGTTGCGGCGCAGCCAGTCGTCGAAGGCGTTCTGGTCGGCGGCGGTGGCATCGCCCGAGCGCAGCAGCACCAGCCAGCCGATGGCGTCGTCGGTGGGCGTGCTCATGCCGGTTCCGCCAGGGCCTGGGCGCAAGCCTGCCAGCCTTGCACCATGTATTTGCGCACCATGCTGGCCGACACGCCAAGGCGTGCGGCGATCTCGGCGTAGGTCAGTTCGTCGAGCTGGCTCATGAGGAAGGCGCGGCGCGCCTTGTCAGGCAGGCTGTCGAGGGCGCGGGCGATGCCATCCAGCGATTCGAGCAGCAGGGCGCGTTCCTCGGGCGAGGGCGCGAGCGCCTCGGGCAGGTGGGCGATGGCGTCGAGGTAGGCGCGCTCCAGGTCGCGGCGGCGCCAGAAGTCGCATAGCGCGCGCTTGGCGATGGTGGTGAGGAAGGCGCGCGGCGTGCCGATGGCTGCCAGGTCGGTCTGGGCTACCACGCGCACGAAAGTCTCGGAGGTGAGATCTTCGGCATCGGCGCGGTTGCGCAGGCGCTGGTGCAGCCGGCCCAGCAGCCAGGGCTGGTGCTCGGTGTAGAAGGCGGCGGCCAGCGGTCGCTGGGCGGGCGGCAGGGGCGGCATGGGGATGCACTAGTTGGTGAGAATCATTCGCATCTTATTCGAGAGGCCTTCCGTCCATCCATCCAGAATGTGTGGGCGCTTCCGGTTTGATAGCTGCTTGCGCTTGCTGGGTAAGCGCTGGAGGCATTTTTACTGTGAATAAAAGGCCGCCGCCACGCATTCCGCCAGCGCCCGCACCGTGAGCGGCGCGCAGCCCTCGGCGTGGTTGCTGATGGTGACGAAGGCGTTCTGGCCCCTGCCGGTGGTGCCGGCGATCACCCGGGCAAGCGCGGCGTGGGTGTCCGGGTCGGGGTGGTGCAGCCGGTCGTAGGGCGCGTACAGCCGCTCGGCCTCTTCGTAGCCGTAGGGGCCGTGGACCGGGTTCAGGTTCCAGCGGCAGACCAGCGGGCCGGGCCACAGGGCGCGCAGCAGGGGCAACTGGTCCTGCAGCGGCGGCATCTTGGCGTGCAGGCCCAGGCAGTAGGTGGCGCCGGCTTCGTGCAGCACGGCGGCGAAGGCAGGGGTCAGCCATTCGGGGTCGCGCACTTCCACGGCCAGGATTCCATCGGGCGCCGTGGGGGCCAGCGCCGGCTGGGCCAGCAGCATCGTGCGCAGGCGCTCCAGCAGCAGCGGCATGCGGTCGAGCTGCGCCAGGGGCAGGGGGCTGAGCTGGAACACCAGCGCGCCCAGCTTGCGGCCCAGGCCCTGCAGCGCGGGCTCCACGAATTCGCTGCGCGCCAGCTCCGGGCTCAGGAAGGCGGGGTTGGGCTGGCGGCCCCGGCCGTCCTCGCTGCGCACCAGCGCGTCGGTCACCAGGCTGGGCGCCTTCACCACG
>Ga0222423_1001198_pt1 | contig 12719 bp, 10 predicted proteins | sample 3A0metagenome_FD_182472 | JGI IMG/M metagenome (GOLD analysis project Ga0222423, IMG submission 182472) | Enriched microbial communities from leaf-cutter ant dump, University of Wisconsin, Madison, United States - 3A0 (version 2) | ecosystem: Environmental > Terrestrial > Nest > Insects nest >...
GCTCCGGGGCTACACGCACATGGCGTTCACCGCGCGGGCGGTGCGCGATCGCCCGGAGCAAGTCCTCGAGCAGATCGTGGCGGCCCTGGTGCGCCTCGGCGGCGGGGATCTCGCGTAGCTGGCTGCTGGGTGCGGTCCTTGGCGGCGAGGAATCCGCGCAGATGGTCGCTGGGCGCGGCCGTTGGCGGCGAGGAATCCGCGCAGATGGTTGCTGGGAGTAGCCATCTGCGCGGATTCCTCGGAAGAGGGGGCGGGGCGCGGGCTAGATGTAGCGGAGGGGGTCGAACTCTTCGATGGGGATGATGCGGACGCGGGGGAGCGGCGTGTTGAAGGCCGCGACGTCGTGCTCGAGGTCGAAGAACTCCAGGCCGCGGTCCCCGAGCTCGGCCATGCGGGCGTTGACGAACTCGCGGAAGCACAGGACCCCGACCCGCCGGCCCGGGGTGAGGAGCGCCTCGATCTGCGGGATGAAGTCGCCGTCGTGGCTGGCCAGGAGGATGTCGGCGTCGCGCGGCACGAGCGCGTCCAGCGTCCGCTGGATACCCAGGTCGACGACCTTGAGGTCCTTGCCGCCCGCGAGGGGCACCGGCGTGTAGCCCATCGCGAGCAGCGCCTGGACGAAGGGCATCGGCATGGAGCCCGATGACGCGTTGAGGAAGAACAGCGGGTGGACCGGCTGTCCCCACGCCTGCTCGGCGTGCTCGGTGATGCGGTCCCAGCGCGGGCGCTCGTCCGGGCTCGGGCGGTGGCCGAGGACGTTGACGCCGAGCGTCGCGTCGATGTTCTCGCCGTCGACGAGAAGGTACGTCTTGCGGGGCGCTGCGCCGGGGGTCATGCCCCCAGCGTAGCCGTGCGCCTGCACGGCCGTCCTCAAGGGCCCCGCCGCCCCGCCGCCCCCGTCGCTGCCCCGTCGCCGCCCCGCCGCCGCAGGAATCCGCGCGGATGGCTACTGGGAGTAGCCGTTGGCGCGGATTCCTCGGTGGGCGGGGGGCCCGGGGGGCGACCCGGGCGGCGGCCCGGTGGCGACCCGGGGGCGGCCCCGTGGGGCAGCCCGGGGGAGGAATCCGCGCGGATGGCTACTGGGAGTAGCCGTTGGCGCGGATTCCTCGGTGGGCGGGGACCCGGGCGGGGACCCGGGGGGCGACCCGGTGGCGCCCCGGGGGAGGAATCCGCGTGGATGGCTACTGGGAGTAGCCGTTGGCGCGGATTCCTCGGTGGGCGGGGGCCCGGGGGGCGACCCGGTGGCGACCCCGCGGGGCAGCCCGGGGGAGGAATCCGCGTGGATGGCTACTGGGAGTAGCCGTTGGCGCGGATTCCTCGGTGGGCGGGGACCCGGGGGGCGACCTGGGCGGCGGCCCGGGGGAGGAATCCGCGCGGATGGCTACTGGGAGTGACCATCTGCGCGGATTCCTCGGCGGGCGGGCGGGGACCCGGTGGCGAGCGGGCGGGGACCCGGGGGCGACCCGGGCGGCGGCCCGGTGGCGACCCGGCGGGGGCCCGGGGGGGCGACCCGGGGGCGTGGGTGGGGCCGCCCCTCGGGGTCAGGCCTCGGGGGCCTCGATCTGCGCCGCCTGCGTGCCGCCGAGCGCGCGGTTCTTCAGCGACGCGAGGCGCGCCTCGACCTCGATCTGGCCCGCGTCGAGCTCGAGCTCGGCGAACTGGGAGTCGAGCGACGACGCCGCGACCTCGGCCTGGCCGAGCGCGAGCGCCTCCTCGCGGCGGACCTTCTCCTCGAACCGCGAGAGCTCCGAGGTGGGGTCGAGGACGTTGATCGAGGAGATCGCGCCCTGGACGGCGGACTGCGCCTGCGCCGACTTGGAGCGGGCGACGAGCTGGTCGCGCCGCACCTTGAGGTCGCCCAGCTTGTCCTTCATCTGGGCGAGGCCCGTCTTGAGCTTCTCGACGACGTCGCGCTGGGAGGCGATCATCGGCTCGGCGGTGCGCGCCTCGCCCTCGGCCGCGATCTGCTTCGAGATGGCGACCTTCGCGAGGTTGTCGAACTTGTCGGCCTCGGCGGTGTTGCCCTGCGTGCGGAGCTGGTCGGCCCGCGTCGAGGCCGCGATCGCCTTGGCGCCCCAGTCCTGCGCGGCGTTGAGGTCTTCCTGGAGGTCCTGCTCGGCGAGCCGCAGGTTGCCGATCGTCTGGGCGACCGCCTGCTCGGCCTCGACGATGTTGTTCGTGTAGTCGCGGATGAGCTGGTCGATCATCTTCTGCGGGTCCTCGGCGCGGTCGAGCAGCGCGTTGATGTTGGCCTTGGCCAGCTGGGCCACGCGCCCGAAGATCGTCTGCTTCTCAGCCATGGTGTCGCCTCTCGTGGGAAGTGGGTCGTGCCTGGGTCGTGCTTAGGTCGTGCCTGGGTCGTGCTCGCCGGCCGGGGCCGGTCGGTCTGTGGGGTGGGCGCGGGTGCGGTGCCCGACGGGTCAGAAGGACCCGCCTCCGCCGCCCCCGCCGTAGGAGGAGCCGCCGCCGAAGGACCCGCCTCCGCCGCCGCCCCCGTAGGAGGATCCGCCGTCGAAGGACCCGCCTCCGCCGCCGCCCCCGAAGGAGGATCCGCCGCCGAAGAAGGAGCCGTCGTCGAACGAGGACCCGCCGAACCCGCCGCCGTTCCTGCCGCCGCGCAGCAGGGAGTCGAGGATGATCCCACCGAGGATCATGCCGCCGACGTTGTTCTGGCCGGTGCCGAACCCGCCGCCGTTGTCGACGTCGCTCTGGGCGATGTCGCGGGCGGAGCGGGCGAGCTCGAGGGCTCGCTGCGCCTCGTCGAGGGCGCGCTGGGGGTCGTTCGGCTGGTAGGCGACGGCGAGCTGCTGGTGGCGGAACGCCTCGGCGAGGCGGGTGCGGGCGGTGGGCCCGACGGCGCCGCGGCGGGTGTCGATGAAGTCGTTGGTCGCGCGGATGAGCGCGTCGGCCTGGCTGATCGTCTGGCCGAGCATGGCGGTGGCGCGCTGGATCTGCTCGTCGGCGGCGCGCAGGGGCGCCAGTGCCGCGTCGATCGCGGCCTCGGCCGCGGTGAGCTCGCGCAGGGCGGCGAGCGGGTCGCCGGTGGTCTGGGCCTCGCGCCCCTGGGTGATCGCCGCGCGGGCGCGGCTGACGAGCGGGGCGAGGGTGGGGTCGGCGTGCGCGAGGCGCTCGGCGTCGGTGACGTCCGCGGTGATGGAGGCGACGGCCTGCGCGAGGCGGGGTGCGGCGGACTCGAGCTCGGTGCCGGCGTTGTCGACGGCGTCGAGGAGCTGGGCGGCCTGGCCGACGGCGAGCTGGGCGGCGCGGGTGCGGATGACGGCGGTGGGGCGGTCGTCGGCGGTGATGTCGGCGCGGGCGGCGAGGACGGACTCGGCGGCGCCGTCGAGGAGCTGGGTGGCCTGGTCGGGGTTGGCGGCGATGGAGGCGAGGGCGCTCGGGGGGTAGCGGCGGCCGAGCTCGGTGAGGGCGACGCGGGAGGTCTGGACGTGCGCCCGGACCTCGGCGATGCGCTGCTCGAGCTCGGCGACGTGCTCGGGGAGGCGCGACTGGATGTCGCGCAGCTGCTGGAAGGCCGCCTCCTGCGCGGTGAGGGTCGTCGAGGCGCGCTCGCACAGGGCGAGGATGTCGGTGAGCATCTGGCTCTTGACGTGGTCGGGCTCGGGGATCTCGTCGTCGAGGAGCTGCTGGATGGAGAACGCCTTGCGGACGTCCTCGCGGGCGGCGTCGACGGCGGCGGTGAACTGGTCGGTGGCCTGGAGGCCGAACTGGGCCTTGGCGAAGGCGAGCTCCTCGGTGGAGGACTTCACGGCGTCGTCGGCGGCGACGAGGGCGCTGCCGGCGCGCGTGCGCAGGTCGTCGAGGTTGGGCAGGGGGCGGCCCCCGGGGCCGCGCGTGCGGGACCGGTGGGAGCGCACGACGACGATGACGACCACGACGACGAGGATGAGGAAGACCGGGACGACGAACGTGCCGAGGTCGCCGTGGAAGACGACGGTCGAGCCGTCGGCGGAGGCGAAGGTGCCGTGGTCGACGGCGGTGAGCGTCTTCACGGTGGAGCGGACGGCGGCGACGTAGTCGAGGTCGGAGCGCAGGGCCGCCGTGATGTCGTCCTTCATCTGGCTGACGACGTCGGCCGGGACGGCGCCCGCATCGGCGCCGATGCCGAAGAGGCGGTCGTCCGGCGCGATCGCGAGGACGAGCTGGGTGCGGCCGAACCCGGAGGCGGCGCCGGCCTGCTCGGCCCACGCCTGCCCGCTCGCGCCGTCGAACCCGGGGACGAGGACGACGTAGAGCTCGAAGCGCGTCACGCCGGCGAGCTCGTCGAGCTGGGTGGTGATCGCGGTCCGCTGCTCCGGGCCGAGGATCCCGGTGGGGTCCGTCACGGGCTGCGTGAGCCGCATGGGCGCGAGGGCGGGCAGCGCCGCCGCGGCGGGCGCCGCGACGGTGGCCGCCGCGGCCGCGGCGGCGCCCGCCACGGGCGCGAGGAGCGCGGCCGCGGCGAGGAGGCCGACGACGACGGTGCGGCGCAGGGACGGGGCGGTGCGTGCGGGTGTCACCTCACGATCATCGGGGAACGTCACGGCTCGGCGCAAAGGATGAGCAAAGGAGCCGTCACGCCGTGAGCGAAAACGTGGTCGTCGCCGCGCTGCCGCGCGGGTGGTGGCGGGGCGGCGGCCGGGGCCCCGCGTGTCCGAAGCCTGAACGTTCCTCCGCGCGTGCGCGCTCGGTCCGGTACGCTCGGCCCAAGGCCGCGGTGGTTGGCCCGGCATCCGGCTGGATGCCGCGAGATGCCGCCGCTGGTTGTCAGGGAACACCTGGTGCGGGCCCCGGGGAGCGACGCCGGGCGCGACGCTGCGGCGGTTCGTGGGTCCCAAGGTGTGAGATCGACGTCGGGGAATGAGACACATGTCTGTGGACGAGAGCGCTGCGGCGCCAGGGCTTGCGTCCTGCGACGCGCCGGCCGAGGCCGCGGCCGGGGTCAGTGTTGGCGGTGCCGCGCGACAGCGGCGCGGGCAGCGGTGGTCCGACCGCTACGTGAAGCAGCTCGCCTGGAGCGACACCGCGATCATCATCGCGGTCGCGCTCGGCTCGTACTTCCTGAGATTCCCGACCGGGCACCTCGGTGTGACGGCGGACGGCTCGTTCCACCTCAGCTACCTCTCGCTCTCGACCGGGCTCGCGGTGCTCTGGGCGCTCGCGCTGGTCTTCCGCCGGACGCGGCACGCGCGCGTCGTCGGCACGGGGCAGCCCGAGTACGCGGCGGTGTTCGGGGCGTCGTGGCTCGCGTTCTCGATGGTCGCGATCGTGTGCCTCGCGCTGAAGATCGACATCGCGCGCGGCTACCTGCTCATCGCGTTCCCCGTGGGGACGGTCGCGCTCGTGCTCAGCCGGTGGGCGTGGCGGCGCTGGCTGCTGCGGGCCCGCGGGCGTGGCCTTGCGTCGGACCGCGTGCTCGTCGTGGGCTCGCGCGGGCGCGTCGCCGAGACGGTCGCGACGCTGCGCGGCACGCCGGAGGCCGGGCTCGAGGTCGTCGGGGTTTGCCTCGCGCCCGGTGACGCGCCCGTCGAGGGCGCGACGACGGTGGGCGACTTCGTCGACGTCGCGGTGACCGCGCGGCGGCTCGACGTGAGCCTCGTGGTGCTCACGAGCTCGCCCGAGCTGACGAGCGAGCTCGTCCGGCACATCGGCTGGGACCTCGAGGGCACGGGCATCAACCTTGCGCTCGCGCCTGCGCTCACGGACGTCGCCGGGCAGCGCGTCGTCACGTCCCCGGTGGCCGGCACGAACCTCATGCACGTCGACGAGCCGAAGTTCGACGGGCCGCGGTACGTCGCGAAGTCGGTCTTGGACTGGTGCATGGCCCTTGTCATCACGGTGCTCATCTCGCCCGTGCTGCTCGTCATCGCGGCGCTCGTCAAGCTGACGAGCCCGGGGCCGCTCTTCTACACGCAGCAGCGCGTGGGCCGCAACGGGACGCACTTCGGCATGCTGAAGTTCCGCTCGATGGTGCCGGACGCTCACGAGCGCCTCGCAGAGGTGCTGGCGGCGGAGGGCGTCGAGGAGGTCGGCATGTTCTACAAGCCGAAGAACGACCCGCGCGTCACGCCGATCGGTCGCGTGCTGCGCCGCTACTCGCTCGACGAGCTGCCGCAGCTGTTCAACGTGCTGCGTGGTGAGATGAGCCTTGTGGGCCCGCGCCCGCAGATCGATGCGGAGGTCGCGCTCTACGACCGGAAGGCCGGCCGGCGACTTCTCGTCAAGCCGGGGCTCACTGGGCTGTGGCAGGTGAGCGGCCGCTCGAACCTCGAAGCCGACGAAGGCATTCGGATGGATGTCTTCTACGCGGAGAACTGGTCTGTTCTCGGAGACATTCTCATCCTCATGCGGACGTCGACGGCCATGATCGCGGGGGAGGGCGCAAGATAGAGACCGCACCGCCTGCCGGTGACTACACCAGCTTGCTGTCAGAACCGGCAGAGATCGAAACGCGATGTGCCCCCCGCCGCCAAACCCCACGGATCGGCAGACTGAGCAAAACCCACTTCTATGCAAGAACCTTTCGCACGAACGTTACTGGGGCGAGCGACGCTGCCCCGATTAGGTGCGATAGGCCGCGAACGTACTGCCGGGAGGCAAACCTCTCGCCAGCGGTACGAAAGTGTTCGGCTGCACGGTCCGAGCGAATCTGCGCTCGTGTGGGCTCCCATACGTCGCACCAGCGTTCAAAGGTCACTTCCTCGACGCTCGGGCTCAGCAAAAACCACCGGACCTTCTGCTGTAGCGCGAGTCGACTGCCCGTGATGGACCGACCGTGCACACGATACTTGACAAGGGGGGTCTTGACGTGCGCAATGGCGCCCAACTTTGCAACACGCATCGCTAGCGCGAGATCTGCGCCGACGGGGAGGTCATCTCGCATTCCCGCTAGCAACAAGTGTCGTCGAAAGACCCACGTCGAAAGAGGTACAGGCATGACCCCCTCGCCGAGGAGCCTCGAGATGCTTTCATCCGACCACCTCAGCCCCTTCTTCCGCAGAACCTTACCTTCGCCCGAGATCTGCATAACTGAGCAGCAGGATGCGACCACGGCGTCATCAGCGAATGCCGCCTGCTGGATCTCAAGCTTCCCGGCTGCCCAGACGTCATCTGCATCACAAAACGCGATGAGGTCTCCCGACGCCTCGGCGATCGCGGCATTTCGCGCGCGCACGTTGCCCATGTTCGCGACGCGCATGACGCGGATACGCCCCTCGAACTTCGCCAGGATATCTGGGGTGCTATCCGTAGACCCGTCGTCGACAACGATTACCTCCAGCTCCGACACAGCAGGCACATCTTGCGCAAGGACAGAACGCAGCGCCTCTTCGAGGTATGCTTCGCCGTTGAAAACAGGGATAATCACACTAGTCCGCACTGGGTCTCCTGAGAAATCGAATCCGTGGCGCCGAGCCAGTCGAGGGCATTAGGATGGTTACCCCTGCGCAGCACACCATCGAGCATACATTGGCTGAGAAGATCACTCAAGGTGCGGTGAAGGCCAGGACGCCACCGCTACTCTTAGCCATCCTGCTTGTCGGAACCAGTGACCCAAGCCTGAACGACTTCAGCATGATAACCGGACTGGACTCAGTCCACCTCGCCACGGGTATTCGTCTTGCCGCGTATACTGGCGCAATGGCGCTAATATTGATGGCCGGAACCCGGACATGGCACTCTATCCCGCGAGCTGCCTGGGCGATCGTGGCGATCGCATTCATGAGCGCCCCGCTATCTATTGCGCCGATGGCCGCCCTCGCGAGTACGCTGAAGCTGGCACTGACACTACTTGCGGTCGCGGCAGTTGCAAGGTTTATGGACCTTAAGCAGGTCGCGACCACTGTTGGCTTGTCCATCCTCGCGCTAGTGATTGTTTCCGTGCCAGTATGGCAAGAAACAGTCTATCGCGAGCCGAGTGGAATCTTTAGCACTAGAAATGAACTCGCCCGTGCTGGGATTATGCTCTTTCTCGCGGGGCTCGTGCTTGTCTCTCGCCGAGAGCGAAAGATCCTGGGCGCAGGATTCGCGGGCGTCGGGGCGTATGTTGTCGTGGCGACTGAGTCGGCAACGTCCATCCTCGCAGTTGCAGGGCTTTGTGGTGCGTTCGTCATTGCAGAGACTTCACGTAGGGTTCGCCTTCATCAGGCCACTCGCCTTCTGATCCCGGCACTGATTCTTGCTGGCGCCGGCGTGGCTGCCCTGTGGCCTGCGGTCCTAGAAATGTTTGGCCGAGATGCGACGCTGACGGGCAGAACCGAAATCTGGTCCGCCGTGCTTAATGCCATTGGCGCTCGCCCCTTCGTCGGACATGGCTATGGTGCGTACTGGAACTCGCCACTCGGTGAAGGCACTCGATGGGAGCTGGGACCTCAAGTCGTCAACGCCCACAACGGCTACCTCGAGCAGATCCTCGACTTTGGCGTCCTAGGCGGAGTTGTTGTCATTGCGATAACCATCTCAATCGCTATCGGTCGGGCACGGGTGGAGGATGCAGGCTTTGCTGCGCTTGCGAGTATGGCCGTGCTGTTCATCTATTCGATCACCGAAAGTGGACTGATTCGACCAATGTACTTTACGAGTATCGTCCTTCTTGCATTCGCCAGTTGCGGGACGAGCGCCACACTTGGTGATAAGGAGAGTGCTCGGCAATGAACCGACCGCTAATCGTGCTTTCGGCGTTCGAGTCGCGACCGGGTGCGGGAACCGAGGCCGGGTTGGCGTGGAACTGGGCACAGGCGTACCTCGCCCTTGGTTATGATGTTGAACTTGTAACGCATCGAGCATGCGTGACACCAGAGTCGCTTGGACAATGGAAGACCATCGGAGTTATGGTGACCGGCCTTGGTGACTCCACGCGTTTTGTCGCGCCGACGAGCCTCTTGAGCATGGTCCGTAGCCGCGCAAGTTATGCCAAGTGGATTAAAGAGGTCACGGTCTGGCTCAGGTCTCGACGCCCGGACTATGTACAGCACCTCTCGCTTTCGAGCATGGTGCTGCCACTGCCATCGGCGCCCAGCGGCACCCACTTCATCTTGGGGCCGGTCGGCGGAGCGCAGAGAGCCGTCTCTTCGGCCCTTCGCGCCCCCTCTGCGCTGAGAGAGTCCATACGGGCCGCCTACGGCGAGGTTGCGATCGCCAATCGCCGTCGACACTTCCGCAACGTGTCACCGCCGGCGTTGGCGCTGACTACTAACGGGGAGACGGAGGATCTCGCGCGGTCCCTGGGGTTGAATCCTGTCCCGATGCTTGTTGACGGAGTTGATCCAGAACGGATTGCCTCGCGGGCTCGTGAATTCCGCCCTGGCGGGGAGTTGAAGCTACTTTGGGCCGGTCGCCTTGTTGAGACGAAACGGCCGGACCTAGCCGTAGAAGTGCTTTGCGAGCTGCGAAGGCAGGGTGTGAATGCAAGCCTCACGATCATTGGTGAGGGTGCGTTTGGCGCGAAGTTACGGGCGACGGTGGCGCGCCTTGGTCTTGAGGGACATGTGCACATCGCGGGTTCCCGTGCCTGGACTGAGATGTGGCGCACTTATGACGAATCCGACGTGCTGCTTTATCACTCGATGCGGGACACGGGCTGCGTTACGATTGTCGAGGCCGCCGCTCGCGGGCTCCCCGTGGTGGCTTTGCGTCATCAGGCCGTCTCATACATCGTGCCGCACGAGGTCGCGCGCGGTCCTGAAACTTTCAGTACATCGGCTGAGTTCGTCGTCGCGGCAGCAGGCCATGTTGTTTCTCTTCTAGACCGCGAGCGGTACCGCGACGCAAGCGCCGCGGCGCTCGAGTTTGCGCGGGATTGTAGTTGGCACGAAAAGGCGTCGGCGGTACGTGGTCTTCTGGAGATGAAATCTATTGGTACCTTAGGCCGGGGGGAGGAAGACTAGAGTGGCAGGCATTGAGCCCACGAGACGACTCAAAGTCCTTCTGTCCTACCGCGCCTACTCAGATGGCGGAAATCCATACACCGCGCTACTCAGTGACGCTCTAGAGACTGTTGTGTCGGTTACTCATTTTAGTTGGCGAAGGGCGCTATTTGGTAGCTATGACGTCCTTCACGTCCATTGGCCTGAGCAGATGATTGTCGCCAGCCGGCGCGGGCTAGCGGTCGTGAAGTGCTTTTTCGCGCTGATTCTACTTCTGCGTTTAAGTCTTTTTGACACTAAAGTCGTGCATACGCGTCACAACCGAAGCCCACACGAACCCGTCGGCTTCTTCGCCCGCTTCTTCATTCGTTCGCTCGACAGGAGGTCGTCCCGCGAGGCCGTAATGAGCGAGTCGGAGCTCCAGCAGGGCCGCGATCAGGACCTGATAAAGCACGGAACTTATGCCGACTGGTTCGATAGTTGCTCATCACCCGGGCGGATTCACTCGGATTCTCTCGAGAGCGCGGAGATGCAACTTCTCTTCTTCGGCCTTGTCCGCAACTACAAGCAAGTTCCTGAGCTCGTCAAGGTTCTTAGACAGTCGAGTATAGAGCGGTTCAAATTCATCGTCATGGGTCTACCGGGATCGAGGGCCGACCGTGCTGACGTACTCGCCGCTGTGGGCGATGACAGTCGGTTCGAACTGCGGCTCAAGAGGTTCTCCGATTCGGAACTTTGCGCTGCGGCAGAGCTGACTGATGTTGTCGTGCTTCCCTACCGCGATCCAGGCAACTCCGGCGCAGTGCTCACTGCACTGGCTCTATGCTGTCCGGTTGTCGTTTCAGATTCGGCTTCTATGCGTGAGATTCAGATGGAAGTCGGACCGGCGTGGCTTCAAGTTGTATCACGACTCGAGGATGTGGCTGAGGCTGTCGACTCTCTCAGGTCGTCAAGTGCAATGAGGGTGGGTGGCCCCCGCTTCTCCGGTCGCGACTGGACGACGATCGCGCAGCAGCACCTGGCGTTCTATTTGGCAGCGTGCAGTGAAGAACGGTCTCCTTGTGAGTGACGGCGCGATAGTTCTTCCGAACAGTAGTGCGGCGCGTGTGGTTCTTGTTGGACAATGGGTCAAGTACGTCGTTCAACTTGGCGGGTTGGCCGTGCTTTCAAGGCTCGTTGCACCGAGTGAAATGGGCGTCTACAGCACTGCCATTGCGACAGTTGGCATCGCTACAATCTTTGCAGACTCCGGTCTTTCGCTCTCGGCTGTACGTGCCCGGTCGCTCGACCAAGCGCAGCGTTCCACATTGTTCAGCGTGAACGTGATTGTCGGCGCGTTGTGTACTGCGTTGGTGGCTTCAGTTGCTCAGCCCCTTGGCGTAGCGCTTTCCAATGGTGAAGTCGGCTGGGTAGTGCTGCTGGTCTCACCGGCGTTTCTCGCGTCGGGAGTCGGCGTTCAGTTTAGAGTCGAACTGAACCGGTCCGGACGATATGCGGCGCTAGCGGTTGCAGATGTGACGAGTCAGTTGGCTGGACTCGGTGTTGCCGTCGCCTTCGCTCTGTCTGGGTTCGGCGCCAAGAGCTTGGCTTTGCAGTATGTGGCGGCGGCAGTTTTTGCCACGGGGCTCGCGTTTGTGTTCGCGCGTTGGCGACCGTCCCGTGGTTTCAATTTGCGAAGTGTTGCCGAAGAGATCCGAGAGGGCGGGTACGCGGCTGGTGCTCAGATTGTGAACTACATTAGCTCGAATGTTGGTGCCGTTTCTCTCGGGGCTGGTGCGACGTTTGGGGATGCGGGCGTCTACTCGCGTATGCAGCAGTTGTTTCTGATGCCTTTGCAGCAGCTGGTTAGTCCGCTGACTCGCGCTGCCATTCCTCGCTTGGTCGATGCGCAGCGGAACTCCGGATACACTCGGCTCCTCGCGCGGCTGGCTGCGGTTGTCTGTTATGTCGTCTTCACGGCTCTCGGTGGGCTATGGCTTGCCGCGCCTGCCGTAATTGACGTCGTGCTGGGCTCGCAATGGCTTTCCGGAGCGTTAGTTCTCCGTGCTTTTGTGGTCGGGGGTGTTGCTCAGGCCGCCGGCTACGGCCTGTATTGGCACTTTCTCGCGGCAGGCAAGATGAGGAGTCTAATGCTGGCGGAGCTGCCAGGGCGCATATTTATTCTGACGGGCGCCCCGTTTGTCGCTTCGCACGGCGCCGCTTGGATGGCCGTGTTGTACTCGGCCGGGATGGTAGCGGTTTTTCTAGGTGCGGTGATTCTCTTCTTTCGCGAGAGTGGCGCGGGCGGAGTTTATCTGGTTGCACTTGTCTGGCCCGCTGTCGTTTTGGTGCTGATGACTCTCTTGGGGCACGCTGCCTTGAGGTTGACGGCGAGCCAAGGTGGTGTGTTGTCGATGGTAATTGCCTTGTTGTCGGGTGTCGTTGCTCTCGTCATCTGCGCTGTGCTTTCCGTTCGTGTCCGGGGTGACTTGCGCTTAGCATTCCGTGTTTTGCGCAAGAGATAGGGGACGATGGGCAAAACGGGCTCTTCGCCGATCCGGTGGGGATCACCGCGTGAGTCCTCCTGCGGCAAGGAGCATCCGTAGCCGATAGTTCTCGCGGTTGCGGTAGCCGCGGGCGAGGCGGCGGTGGAGCTCGACGATGCCGTTCATAGCCTCGGTGCCACCGTTGTTCGCCCGGCCCGTAGTGAAGGAGGCCAGGAACGCGCAGCGCCAGCGGCGCAGGGTCCGTCCGAGGCGGGTGACTTCCGGGATCGGACAGGTGTGGAACGAGGCGAGGATCTTCTCGGCCAAACGACGTCCCTGGTCCAGATCCCGGGCACGGTAAGCAGCTCGTAGTTGCTGGGCGCACTGCCAGGCG
>Ga0222423_1001199_pt1 | contig 12717 bp, 4 predicted proteins | sample 3A0metagenome_FD_182472 | JGI IMG/M metagenome (GOLD analysis project Ga0222423, IMG submission 182472) | Enriched microbial communities from leaf-cutter ant dump, University of Wisconsin, Madison, United States - 3A0 (version 2) | ecosystem: Environmental > Terrestrial > Nest > Insects nest >...
GGCGATCCCAGCCGATGAGCTGCGTGAACAAAGCACGGTGGATATCCGGAAGAGCTGGTCGCAGTACCGCCTGAAGCAAGACGGCAATTTCTTTTGCAGTACTGCTTTGCAACACCTTATCGTCATTCCGGATTACGGCAGGAACATTTCGTGCTTCTAATAGTTTTTTAATTTCATTACCATCAAAAGCTCGGCGTACTAATATGCCGATGTCGGCAGGTTTTATGGGATGCAGGTGCCCTTTTTTGTCTTTGATGCGGAAGGCGTTTTCAGGATGCAATAAGCGGCAGATTTCATCAATAATAGCCTGTTTTAAATCTGGTTTATTGTTGAAAGGCATTAATGATATGGCAGGTTCGGGATGCCCATGCTGTAGTAAACATCCAAAATGCTGCGCACTTTCAACCGGTATATAATCAATTCTTTTATCAGATGAATCAGGAAAATAGAAAGTGTCAAAATCCGGTTGAGGTAAAAAGAATGTATTAGCCGCAGCAACCATTTGTGCGGTGGAGCGATAATTGGTATTCATGGTGTGTACCGATCCTACATGATTTTTGGCTTCTAAATAACTGGAAATATCTGCCCCGCGAAAAGCATAAATGCTTTGTTTGGGATCGCCGATCAGGAAAGTGATACCCTCTGGATTTTCCAAAAATAATATACTGAAAATGTCGAATTGTATATGATCCGTGTCTTGAAATTCATCAATAAATACGGCCTGAAAGTCTTTGCGCACCTGAGTAATGAAATGTGCGTTGCGCTCCGGTTTCTGTATCGTGTTCCAAAGATTATGAATCAGATGGTCAAATGTAATAACACCGTTTGAGGACAAACGCCGTTGGATTGCCGGCAGGATTTTCTGAATGGCAAAACATCGTATTTGAATGAGCTGTTCGTTGATCCATTGCTCTTTGATCCTCTGTTGCTCTTCCGTAGCATTTAAAGAATCCAGAAAATCTGTCGGGAACTTTTCAATATATTTTCTTCCCGCAGCACGGGCTTTCTTTGTTTCTGAGAGGAAGATTTCGGGTTCCTGTAAATATTGTTGTAAGATGTTTGTACCCACCGTTCGGGTAATCGCCTCAAGGTGCTGATCGTACCGCAGAAGCGTTTCCTTTAGGATGTGCTTTTCATCGGTAAGGATTTTTTGCAATTGAGCCGACATTTCCTCCGGATTTAAAGTGTAATCCTCCGATGCTGAATAAGCAGCATAACAACGCCCCGACATCTGCATACTAATCAGTTTGTTGAAACCGGATTTTTTATTTGCAATAGCCAGTGTTTCTAATATCTCAGGAGCTAATGTAGTAATATGCCGGCGCCAGAATTTATTACATTCATCTTCTATAATATCCGAAATATTGTCCCGGAGTTGAGCGTCAAAAACCTGTTGCGTATCAAAGGCATATTTATTCAGCATTTGCTGGCAGAAACTGTGAATGGTAACGATAGTGGCCTCGTCCATTAATATTAGCGATGCCTTTAGTCGTGTACGGATCTGTTCCGGAGTGATGTTGCCTTTTTGCGTGGCCTGATCAATAATGAATTTGATATTTTCATCTTCAATAGCTTCGCCGGATGCATAAGTTTCAGCTAATGTGATAAATTTACGAATCCGGTGTTGCAGCTCAGCAACGGCGGCATTGGTATAAGTTACCAGCAATTGCCGGAATAAGGGAATGTCTTTTTCTATGATCAGTCGTAAGGAAAGCAAGGCAATGGAATAGGTTTTTCCCGTGCCGGCACTGGCCTCTACCAAATGGCTGCCCTGGATGCTTGCTATGGGCATGTTTAAGGCCTGAAACGAAGAAATGGATGCGGCGTGCTTCATGGAATCAGTTTTGAATAAGTGTGTCTTTTGCGGCTAAATACAAGTGATGGAATAACAATAAATAGTCCTCGCTCAAGCCCGGACGATGCATCATGTTATGTAAATATGCGTCTTTGATGTAGGGGTCATGGCAAGTAGGATTGGGCGATTCGATGGCTTTTTGGATAAAATCCTGCAAGGTGTTATCATCAAGATGTTCTGCTTTCTTTTCAGACAAGAGGAGGTCTTTTCCGAAAAATGCAGGCTTGTCCATTTGATCTTGTAATAGGTTGGCTATTATTTTCAAACGATCTGTAGCTTCATCTTTTGTGAGCGGAGCAAAACGGAGAATTGCTGCCGTTGAAATGACATACCCGCCCTCCAGCCCGCAGGCTTTGCCCAGTAAAAACCGGATATATGCTTCAATCAGGTTTTTATCTTTCCCTGTAAAATTAAAATAAACGTAATGGTTATTGAAAACCGAGTCTAAATTGCCCTTGATATAGTATCCGGGAATGTCTAATTCCACTTTGAAGACTTCCTGTTGCGGATCCGGCATTACGGAATTGAGCTGTTGAAAAAGAGATTGCGCATTTTCCTCTTCCTGAATTGCAGCTACAATACTCATGTTTTTTAAGGGTAATTTTCCCTGTTTCAATAGACGGCTGCGAACTATTTCCATGTTTTCTCCATGGAGTAAGGCCTGTAGCAATTGTTTTTGCAGCAGGTTTTTATCTAAAGCATCTAAATGAAACAGTTCAGTGTCAGGGATAATCAGGCTTTCTTCATTTAAAAATATCCGCAATTTCTTTTGGTAATAAAATTTTACAGGATTAATGCAAAGCATTACAAAATCCTTTACGGATAATGATAAATATTCCGATGGCTCGGAAGGCAAATCATGTTCCGTTCTTGTCCATTCCTCCGGTTTGTGGCGATACAGTAAATAATTGACTAAAGAACGGTCTTGTTTATTATAGCGGCTACTGAAATTATGCAGCGGCTGCTGCACAATCATCTTTTCCCGCACGTCAATGGCACTTTGGTTATGCTCACGGCTATGCCGGTTGATGCCTTGTTGGATATAGTCTAATAATTCATCTAAAAGCACACTGGGCGGAATAGCGCTGTTATCTTTTACAGAACGTCCTATATAACTCAGGTATAATTTTGATTGTGCAGAAAGCAGGGTTTCTAAAAATAAATGTCGGTCGTTGTCTTTAATATTGCGATCGCCCAACTGCGGATGGTAGCGAATTAGGTCAAAATCAAAGTGGGTTGTTTTTCGGGGAAAATCATTCAGTCCCAATCCCAGCATGGCTATTACTTTGAAGGGAATACTGCGCATGGGAATTTGCGAGCAAAAGGTAATGCCGCCGCTGCTGAAGACTTTGCTCTGTTGCTCCTGTTGTAAATGACTGCACAAATGCCGGGAAAATGTGTCGAAATCCCATTCGGCTGAAATCAGCGCGGCTACCGGTTCGTATTGTTCTAATTGTCGGATTATAGTCCGTGAGAAGGTATCGTCATCTTCATTGAAATCAATGAATTGTTCCATCAATTCTTCGGTATAACGCATCCATTCCTGTAAACTGCGCCGGCGGTTTCGATCTCTAATCGTTTTCATGAGTGCCGTAACCCAGGAACAGAAACGAATGGTCTGTTGCATTTTTTCAGCACCTTCCGAATTGTCGAGACAATAGAAAGAAGGCGCTCCTTCAATTTGGTAAGGCTGTTCGCCGGAGATGCACAATCCGTACATCATTCTGTTAATGCCGTTCGCCCAGCTTACGGTATAGCTGTCGTCATGCACTTCATTTTTTATACCGAATCGAATATTGGCAGATTGTACACTTTCACGAATATGTTGCAAATCATATATTCCGAAATGATTTCGAATAGCGTCAAATTCCAACAGTTGCAATACATTTTCCGCAGTAAAATTAACTTCACTGATTTCCATCAAAGCCACTAAGCTGCTTAATGGCGTATTGCCCTGCGTGGCCGGTTCATCTGCAATATGAAAGGGCAAGGCAATGGGCGCATGTTCAAATACCCCCCGTATATAAGGTGCATATTCTTCTATGGGATGCACCATCACTAAAATATCATTGGCACTCAGACCATCTTCCTTATGGTGGTGCAGCATATCAGCCAGATAATTATAGAGCGATTGTACCTCTCGCGGACGGGAGTAATTGCTTTGTATAATGATGCTTTCATCGCTCAGGTCTTCCGGCTGAAAATCCGGCGTATCGGTAAGATTATGGAAGATATCGTTCTGGATTTTTTGCAACAAGGTATTGCGCTCCGGTGGCGTTACATCCACTTCTTCTTGTTGGTTGATGAAGGATTCCGTTTGATATAACATTCCGAATGTATGTTGCAGCACCTTGCCCCAGCTTGTCAATAGTGCATTGCCTTCCGTGGGGAGCATGTCCGGATTGCTTTGGTATTTTGCCGTAAGCCTAATGACTTCTTTCTCGCTTCGATCTTCAATCCAATAAATATCGGGAGCGGGATTGAGCAGATAAAAATTGAGATCAATATAACGCGCCAATTCGTAGAAAATCCGGATATGGAATTGGGTAATGATGGATAAACCGAATAGATTGATTTCGGGTAAAGTTTGTTGCAGCTTTTTTATTTTTCCCGAATCTTGTAATGCATCGAGAATATAAGTACTCAGATTGGTCATGTCCGGAACGGCATCTCCTGCAATTTTTTTCAACGCCTGCCAGATATATGCCTGCCATTGAAAGCCGGGGTCTGCTTCTTGCCAAGGGCGTTCAGACCACTTCCGGATCGTTTGGGAACGGTATATCTGATATTGGTCAAAAAGATCGGCAAGCCGTCGAGCCAGAGACATACGTTTCATGGTTTCCGTGCCGGGATCATCATGATAATATGCAGCTTTATCTTTGAAAATGTGCCGAAATTCCGAACTGTCCAACACCTGATCTATCAGCCAGTCCATGTGCTGACGCGCCAGCACGGCAGCGGAAGATCCGCCCAGAGTTCGGTACACCTGCTGGATGATAGCTCCTGGTTTTTTATATTGTATATGAGCTGCAATGCCGTTTTTTTTGGCAATCTCCAATGTCAGCCAGTTGCTCATGCCTTCCGTTTGTGTTACGATGGTGAATGGCTGAAATACAGCGTATTTGCGATTTTTCAAGGATTCGCAAAGCCGGGAGGATAATGCGCTGAGTGCGTTGGAAACAAATAATTTTAAGGCCATGTGATCAGGAATTTATGCGGTTAATGATACCTGATACGCGGTCAATACCTTTTTGAACAGTACTCAACACTACGGCAGGCGGGGCAGAAATGATCACTTTTTTACGAGCGCGGGTAACAGCTGTATAAAGCAGCTCGCGTGTCAGTATCGGAGATGCCTCGGTGGGCGGTAATAAGATCATTACCGCATCATATTCCGACCCTTGGCTTTTATGAATCGTCATGGCAAAGGCCGTTTCCATAGATTCGATCTGCGCCGGAAGCACGGAAAACAATTGACCCGAAGCATTCAAAAAGCAGGCTCGCATTACGCCGTTGATTGTTCGGAGTATGCCGGTATCGCCATTGTACAAACCAATTTCCGGTTGATTTCGATTTACCATGATGAGTCTGTTTTCGTAAAATTCAGTATTCGGATTGATGAGTTTTTGGTGTGCCAGATGTTGTTCTATAGCAATATTAGCTTTATACACTCCAACGGCTCCTTGTTTAAGAGCACAAAGTATTTTAATATTATTGATAAGCGTCAATGCCATTTCTGCATCAGCACATTGAATGTATGCTGCGTATTGCTCCGCAAAAGATGCTAATAATTGCTGCGGTTGGTTGGAGGAAATTTTTACCTGCTCGTCTTCCTGCTCCAAAAACTCATGGATGGTTTTTAAATCCTGACGAATGATGGCTTTGCTGAATTTGCCGATACCTCCTGCATCGCTGAAACGATGGCTGTGCTGTAGTTCCGTAATATGCCCGGATAGCAGATATTTACCCTCGCTCTTCTGTAAGTATTGTTTGTTTATAGGGGTAAAATGATTCAGAAAATGGCCGTAGGATTCAGAAAATGTATGTTCTTCAGGCAAGGCGGCGCAAAGGTCGCCAAACAGACTGCCGGCTTCTACGGAGGACAACTGATTTTTATCGCCTAATAAAATTAATTTGGTATGAGGGCCGATAGCATCCAGCAGCTTGGCAAATAAGGCCATATCTATCATGGAGCATTCATCTGCAATAACTATTTCGGCAGGAAGAGGGTTAGTGGCGTTATGCTTGAAATAGATACTGCCTTTGTTGTAGCCCAGCATAGCATGTATGGTTGTAGGTTTCAGTGTCCGGATTTTGGAAAGCGTAGTTTCAGAGACATGAATGCCTTCGCGTTCAAACATACTGTTTATCTTTCCGAGGCTTTCCGTCATGCGCACTGCGGCTTTGCCGGTGGGCGCTGCCAGTAATATCCGCGTGTGGGGTTGCTGCTCCAGAATTAAGGCCAGCAACTTGGATACCGAAGTGGTTTTCCCGGTTCCCGGCCCGCCGGTAATAATATGAAAGCGATGCAGTAATGCACTAATGGCCGCTATCATTTGCCAGTCGGTTGTTTCGTTGTTTTTTTGGGGAAATAACGAGGTGAGTTTATGGCTTTGATTGATCAGATTCTGCATGATTGCTGCGGTATCATCCTCGGAAATCATATTTTGTATGCAACGGATAACATGTGTTTCATATTGAAAATAACGTTGTAGATACAGCTTGTTTTGATGCAGAATAAAGGGTTTGAGGTCTTTTTCACTGCCTACTAAAGGATGGCGCAGCAATTCAGCATCGGAGAGATCGGGTAATGCATATTCATCCGAATCTTTACGCGCAGCATGGATGTCCAGACAAACATTTCCTGCGGCCATTTTTTGGCTGAGTCTGCTCAGGAATGGATTTAATTTTCCCTGATCAAAAAAATCGGCGAAAGCAAAATGCGGATTCATTGTGTATGAGTAGTGTTTGTATTTTTTTATATAAAAAAAACAGCCGAAAAAATTTTAAGTGATATGCCCAATAAGGCAGGCTGCTCTTTCCGGTAAAGATAAAGAAGAAAAAGTCTAAAAAATGAAGCAGCGGTTTGAAACTGTCGTTTAGTTGCCGGAGTGTCAGCGGTAACACCGAACGCCTGAATGCATCGCTTGGCAATTTAGAGTTGCTACAAGCGGGGATTTATATCCTCAAAGTAAGCCGAATGTCGGATGGCAGAAAGGCGGTGTTTAAACTTATAAAAGAATAGGCGGCGGTAAGCCTAAATGCAAAAAAAAGCCACTGCGTTTACAGTAGCTTTTTTGTGTTGATGTATCGGAGTGAAATGCCCGAAATTCAGGTCAGCGAACCAAAGTAACATCCCCTTGGTAATGATATTCCTGATTGCCCCGCTCGCATATATAAGTGAGGGTATAGTAATATACTCCTACGTCTGCGGGCTTTCCGTTGAAGGTGCCGTCCCAGCCCATATCTCCTTTATTGCCAATAAACACCCTTTGACCCCAGCGGTTGAAGATGGAGAAGGTGTAATTTGCAATGGGATTACTGAATAAGGGGAGGAACAAATCGTTTTTGCCATCTCCATTCGGAGAAAAAACCTGTGGCATCATCATGCTACAGCAGGGCATTTCTGTAACCTGAACGGTAGTGTCGCCGGTGCATCCGTTGGCATCTGTTACTATAACGGAATACGTTCCGGCAGGCACATCTTCTATGGTGTTGCTAATTTCGGTAAAGGAATTATTCCATTGATAGCTGAAGGGAGCTGTGCCGGTTCCGGGCACTACGGATACAGTGATGTAGCCGCCTAATCCTCCGCGGTCGCATAAGGCATTGATGAGGGTGTCCACCTGTAAGGTCAGTTCATAAAAATCCGATCCGATATTAAAAGTGTCATAAGCTAAGCAACCATTGGCATCTTGTATTGTTACGGTATGTTCTCCGGCGTTTAATCCTTGTAGTATGTTAGAAAAAACCCAGTCGGTGCTACCATCCACAGCATAACTGTAAGGCGGTGTGCCGCCATCTGCTAAAACGGTAGCGCTGCCGTTTGTCGCGGTGCAGTAGGCGTTTTTCAGGTCGGTAACACTGGTATTTATTGGTGTTGCGGCAGCGTCAATAACAAACGATTGTTGGATACTACAGCCGTTGCCCTGAGTTACCGTAACGGTATAAGTGCCTTCCGAAAGATTGCTGGCCGTAGCTGTAGTTTGTGGTGGTGTAGTATTCCAGTCGTAAGAAATAGGTGCCAGCCCTCCCGAAGGAGTCAGGGCTATTGCGCCGTTTTGTCCGCTGCATAGTGCCTGAGTAACATCGCTGGTCAAAGTCAATGGTGCAGCTCCGAAGGTAAAATATTGCCCGTTGTTCAGAGTGGCGGAAGCAAATAGATCCGTGCCGTTATCGGTTAAAGTAACGGTGCTGACATTAGTACTGAATGCCGGGTCATCGGCAATAACGAGCGTTTGCACTCCCGCCGGTACCATGTTGTTTTTTACGGAGAGCGTAACGGCTCCCATAGTGCCGGTTTGCTGTACTTTCCAAACGCGATTCATGATAGCAATAGCGCCGCCGTTTGCGCAAGCTGTTAAAGCAGTGTCGCCCATATTGTCACCAAACAGCAGTAAAGACAAGTCGGTATTAAAGCTGTTTGTATTGGCAGCATTGACCGCAGGAAACCCACCACTATATGTACCGTTATAAATGGTTACCAATGCATCGTCATTAATAGATAAAGATTGCCGTTGATCCAGTCCGGAAGCATCATCCCGGCCAATACCGGTAATATTGTTGTAGTAAGGGGCATTGGCGACATTGTCCCATATTATCGTATTGTCGGAAGCTGTATAATTGTTGGCTTCGGCGCCGGTTTGTATTAGTGTAAAGCCGTATTTGACCCCTAAGTATGATTCTACTTTGTTGATTTCAGCCGGTGTCAATGCGCGGGAATACAAGATAAATTCGGCCATGTCAACGGTTGTGGGATAAGGATCTCCTCCCGTTTCATTTTCATTTCCCAAACTGAGTCTTGCCGTACCGAAAGGATTTACGGTGCCGAATGTAGTCATAGTATTGTCGGTAGCACCATTGAGCCGAATGCCCAAAGTAGATGCATCGGAATAACCGGTATAAAGCGAATGGAGGTCGGTAACCACCGTATTACTGTATATGGTGCTTTTAAAGTCGAGGCGAATTTTTCCCTGATTGCCGCCTCCGTTATTGACTTCGTCGCCTAAACGTCCCGATGCGGTATTGCTGGTTTGCCATTTGCACCATACGCCGGTACCTACGGTAGTATGAAGGTTGATGATCTGAAACATGGTCATCTCCGAGTTGCTGAAAATATCCGTTCCTGCTACGAGATTATCACTGGAAATACAATTGGGATTGGTGGATACAAATACTAAATAAGGATTAAAGTTGATACCGTTATCCAATACTGTTGGTGGAACCTGAGTTGTGCCTCCGGTACCCGGATTATGTGTGGAAAAATCACCGGTGATGCCAGCCCCGGATTGCTCCGCCCAGGAATCTACCTGATTAGAGGCATTGAGCGTTACACCCGTATTGGCTTTCAGCCAAACCGTATTTTGCGCAGATACGCCGCCTGGCGATTGTGCAAGAGCAGGTGAGGATAACCCGGAGATAAAAGCGATACAAAAAAGATAAAGTTTCTTATTCATGTAAAATGTACTTTTTATAAAAACAAATCCTGTTTAATTATGTTGTTTTATGAGCCTGCAATTATAGTTGCATAATCTGGAATGTTAAGCAATAAGACGCATACTCTTTGTGCTGCGGTTTGGTATATTGGTTAAGTTGCACCCGCTAAGTTTTAATATTCACAAGATAGGCTTTTTTTAAAAAGATTTATACCCTGTTGCTTACCACCATTTCTCTTGCTTTATTAAAAGCCACTGTTAATCGCATTAGCACCTTGCTTCCTCCCATTTTTATGTAGGGTTAAGATGAGCGTATTTTGTCGTTCCGGCCTTACTTTGGCTTGTGCATTCTTTGGTGTTTTCGGGAGCGTTTTATCCATTTGTATCCTTCAAACCATAAAACGGATACGGAAGCAATACATAGTGCTATGCCTGATGCCGTTGGCGTTAATCCCGTTAAGTGAAAGAAATTGCTCAGTTTTTCAATATACAGTATTGCAAAAAGTAGGATAAGCGTTAAACTGATAACAATAGTAAACAGCATATTTCGGTTTTTGAAACTTTCGAATAAACTGTAATAAAAGGAACGGTTGGTTAAGCTCAATAAAATATTGGCAAAAATCAAAGTAGTAAAAACCATTGCTCTCGTTTCTTCTTCATTGCTGCCTTTTTGTACCATAAATTGGTAGGCAGACAATACCCCAACCGTAATGACTAATCCTTGAATAATGCTCATTCCCAATTCTCTCCAATTCAGGAATGTATCGGTCATTTTTCGGGGCTTACGGAGCATGGTGTTTTTTTCCATCGGTTCACTTTCATAAACGATAGAGCAGGTAGGCCCCATAATCAGTTCTAAAAAAATGACATGCACCGGCGTGAAAATCTGTGGAAATTTCCAACCTAAAAACAAGGGCAGCGAAACGGTGAGAATAATCGGAATATGAATGGAAATGATATACTGAACGGCTTTTTTAATATTGGCGTAAATTCTTCGACCTGCGGCTATTCCGGCAATCAATTTGCTTAAATCATCATCAATAATCACTAAAGAAGCGGCTGCTTTGGCAATTTCCGTTCCTTTGTTGCCCATAGCTACACCAATATGAGCCGCTTTCAGTGCAGGCGCATCGTTCACGCCATCGCCCAACATGGCTACTACTTCGCCATCTTGTTTCAATGCATGAATCACGGCTAATTTCGCATCGGGAAACATTCTTGTAAACAAGACTTTTTCCTGTGCTTCCTGTTGTAATAATGCTTCGGAATACTCCATGATTTCTTTACCTTCTATGGTATTTTCGGCCTGCCGGATTCCGGCTTGGGTTGCAATGCTTTTGGTCGTGTCCATATTGTCGCCGGTGATGACTTTTACCTGAATTCCGGCATCATAAATCTGTTGGAACGTTTGCTGAATACCTTTTTTCGGAGGATCATAAAACACGGTTAATCCCAAAAACTCAAAGGAGAAATCCTGCTGTGTGTCAGGAAAATTACGGCCTTTAAAATCGGCCTTTGCCACGCCCAATACCCGATAACCTTGTTTGCCGAAATCTTTAATGAATCCCCGGATTTTACTTTTTTCGTTTTCTGAAAGTGTAGAGACATTCAATATGGCTTCCGGCGCACCTTTAGCCGCCGTAATGCTGTTCTTTTGCGCATCTTCAAACAAATGCGTCATCATCGGTGGCTTGCCCTCCAAAGGATATTCATGAAACAAGGTGTACAATTTTCTCCGATCATCTTTTTGCGTCTGTTCATATATGCGATGCAAAGTCTTTTCCATCGGGTCAAAAGGAACAGGTTCGCTGCTCCACATAGCATATTGAATCAATTCGGAAAGTGCGGTATCGTTAAAATCATTTTCATCGAAAATTTTATCCGAACGATAATCATACAGATGTTTCAGGTGCATGGTATTTTCGGTTATCGTTCCGGTTTTGTCGGTACAGATTACGGTGGTGCTGCCCAATGTCTCTACCACACTGCTGCGTTTAATGATAATGCCTTCCCGCATCAGTTTCCATGCGCCTAATGCCATAAAGGTGGTAAAGGCTACGGGAATTTCTTCGGGTAAAACAGACATGGCAAGCGTTAATCCGTTGAGCAAACTGCTCAGGAGGTTTCGGGTTTGGTAATAGTTGACCACACAAACCAATAGAAAAATGATGATGCCGATAACCGCCATCGTTTTTACAAACTTTCTGATCTGGAGCTGCAAAGGCGAAATCTCCGTTTTTATATCCGATAAAGAACTGCCGATTTTTCCCAGACGGGTTGCCGCCCCGATTTTTTCTACCCTGAAAACGGCCAATCCCGAAACGGCAACAGTGCCGCTATATACTTTATTGTCTTCGCTTTCATTATTTTTAAAAACGGATAAACTTTCTCCGGTCAGCGAAGCTTCGTTTACGGAAAAATCATTGCTGTGCACAATGACGCCATCTGCATTAATCATCCGGCCTTCTTCCGTGATGCAGAGATCGCCGACTGCAATTTCGTATGTCGGAATTTTAAGCATCTTGCCGTTCCGAATGACGGTGCTTAAGGGTTCGTTCAGTTTTTCCAAAGCTTCCAAAGCTTTTTTACTTCTGTTATCCTGATAAAAAGAAATAGCCGAAACAGCAACGATAGCCACAAACATAAATAAGGCCTCACCATAATCGCCGATAATAACATAGATAATGGAAATGGCAAAAAGCAAAATCAACATCGGTTCTTTCAGAATATCAACCAGCAATTCCAGCCAGCCGCTCTGATGTGTGGTGTTGATTCGGTTGTAACCGTATTGCTTTCGGGAAGTTGCAACTTCAGTGTCGTTGAGACCTTTTAAAGATTCGGGGATATTGTAGGACATACTGTTGTTTGGGGGATTACGACTGGTATGCTAAAATTTCTGTTGCAGTCGAATAGCTTATTCCTATTGTGCCGTAAGATATTTCCGGTTCAATTGTTGATGTAAATTCACTTTCTGCTTGAACCGGGTTTATACTTGCGATTCATCGGTTCGGTTAATGCTTCGGTCAATATCTCTATAAGATCAATAGCGTAAAATATCACTTGCTGCATTCTTCATTTCAATAAATACCAATCTGCTTTTATTCGGATAGAGATACGGGATGTTTCGATATCATTGTCAATTGGGTTGGGATATAAACAAATATACCGATAATTCCTGTGTCTTACCGGTATATTTGTTTGAGATGT
>Ga0222423_1001201_pt1 | contig 12702 bp, 13 predicted proteins | sample 3A0metagenome_FD_182472 | JGI IMG/M metagenome (GOLD analysis project Ga0222423, IMG submission 182472) | Enriched microbial communities from leaf-cutter ant dump, University of Wisconsin, Madison, United States - 3A0 (version 2) | ecosystem: Environmental > Terrestrial > Nest > Insects nest >...
AATCCTTCGATTTGATGCTTTTGCAGGTTTTCAAAAGCTTTTTTCATACCGGCTTCGGTAGTAAATTCCTTGCTGCGTGCCGTTTTGAGTACCGTACCGCCTCTTTGTATAATATTGGATACGGCAGTGCTTTGCATTTCAAAGATATCACCTTCTATCAATCCCTGATAACCACGATTGATACCAAACACCCGCAACTGATGGTATATGCCCGTGCGCACCACGGCACGAATAGCGGCGTTCATGCCCGGCGCATCACCACCAGAGGTTAAAACGGCAATTGATTTCATTGGAAAATAATTTAAAGCAACTTCCTGTTTTTAATTTTGCATTTTTACTTAACCGCAGTGCCGGTATGGCCAAAGCCTCCTGTACCACGTTCCGTATCAGAAAGCACTTCCACAGGCCGCCAGTTGATGACCTCATGACGGGCAATCACCATTTGGGCAATGCGTGCGCCATCCTCAATCGTCTGTGATTCTGCGGAAAGATTCACCACCGGAAGTTTCAGTTCTCCCCGGTAATCACTGTCAATAGTGCCGGGCGTATTAATCAGGGTAATGCCCTGCTTGATCGCCATACCGCTTCGGGGGCGCAATTGCGCTTCGTACCCTTCAGGCAAGGCAATAAAAAGTCCCGTAGGAATCAGTCTGCGCTCTAAGGGTTTCAGCACAATATTCTCCGGAATAAAGGCACAGATATCCATTCCCGCAGAGCCGGAAGTTTGATAAGCCGGCAAAGGATGATGCGAGGTATTAATGATGTTTACTTCAATCATTTACTTTTGTTTTTTTATTCATTGATAGCAGTACGTAATGTTTCGTGGATATGGCCGTTTGTAGCTAAGGTTTCCCGTCCCCAAACCGATGCAGGATTTCCTGCAAAATCAGTAATCTTTCCGCCTGCTTCTTCCACGATCAGATAGCCGGCGGCTACATCCCAAGATTGGAGATTATATTCCCAAAAGCCGTCAAATCGGCCGCAGGCTACCCAGCATAAATCCAATGCGGCAGAGCCTAAACGCCGTACCGGAATACCGCTTGCAACAATTTTACTAAATATTTTTAAAGGGTCTTTCCCTTCCGGAAACTGATAAGGAAAACCCGTAACCAAATAAGCGCTTTCAAAGCTTTTTTTACCGGAAACGGTAATCGGCCGATCATTAAGGAATGCGCCTTTTCCTTTTTCCGCAAAAAACAATTCATTCAACATAGGATTATATACTGCGCCCAGAATAACGTCATTTGCCTGCATCAATCCTATACTTACGCAGCAAAGCGGAACGCCGTGTGCATAATTTACCGTACCGTCAATAGGGTCAATAATCCACTTATATTCCGCATCCGGAGCACTTATTCCGTATTCTTCTCCTACTAATCCATGATCAGGAAACCGCGAGCGGATAAGATTGCTGATCAGGCGCTCAGAAGCTTGGTCAACTTCCGTAACCAAGTTGTTAATCCCCTCTTTATGACTCACCGAGAACGTAGTATGAAAACGATCCATAATTAATGCTCCGGCAGATTGTACCGCTTCCAGCAGTGTACTTTTCAATGTATCCATCCGCTATAATTTTAATTCCTTTCCTAAATAATAATCTATCACCTTCAACTTAAAGATCATATCGTATTTCGCTGAAGTCTCGTCCGTTTCTGACTTAAAGGCGGTATTTTGTGTAGTGAGCAGTTCCACAGAATTTACTAATCCCAGTTCATATCGCTTTTGTGCATAATTATATGCTTTTGCGGAAGCTTCTGCTGCACGTTTTGCCGCATAATATTTTTGCACGGCAGAAGTAGCATCACTATAAGCTTTATAAACATCTTGCTGTAGTTTTATTTCGCTCTGATATTTATTCAGTCTTTTGCTTTCCACATCAATTTGAGCCTGCTTAATTGCGGTGCGGGTTGACCAGCCGTTCAGCAGTGGAATATTGATGCTTAATGCGAAGGACTGTCGGAAGTTATTATCAAATTGTTTAAAAAAAGGAATCGTGGTTTGTGTATAATCTACCACCGGCTGAAAAACATCGTAATTAGCACCGCCGATTTGCACAAAATTTCCGGAGGGCGTTACGCCGGTTATTTTATAACTGCTGATTTCTTTATAAGAAGAGGCATAGTTGGTTCCTAACTGTGCTCCTACGCTAAACTGCGGATATAACATCCCTTTTGCGGCCCTAACACCATTTTCCGCTGCACGGATTTTCAGTTCATTACTCTTAATAGTTCCGAAATGCGCCTTTGCCTGTTCATAAATCTGTTCTGCATTTAAGGCTATTACCGCTTCATAGCTGATCTGATCAAGGCCGGGCATCACAACTTCAAAGGGTGTTTGCATATCAAGATTCAACAAGGCTTTTAAGTCAAGGATAGCGGATTGATAATCGGCCAATGCCCCGATATAGCCGGCGCTGTCGGCAGCTACCTGAGCGTTCATTTGCTCCATATCCAGATCCGGCTTACTGCCGGCATCCACAAAAGCCCGCGTTTGCGCTTGCTGCTGAATACTTAAATCTAATTGGTTTTTAGCTACGGCAATTTGTTCTTTTGCCAATAAAGCCCGCAAAAAACCTGTGGCCACATTCAGCGATACATCATCTGCCAACTGGCTCATATCTGCCTGTGCCGCCTGTGCCATTAAACTGTTCTGCCGAATCGTATTTCTCTTCTGAAACCAACCGAACAACAGCACATCTGCATTACCGGAAAGTCCGGCAAAACTGTAGCTGGAATTGATAAACTGATTGGTTGTCGGATCAATAGAGCGCCCGTAATTGAACCCGTAATTTCCGGAAACGGACGCATTGGGCAATTGAGACAATCGGCTTTGCTGCAATTGCAGCGCTGCAAGCCGGGCATTCAGTGCTTGCTGACTGATGTCTGTATTATGGGAAACTGCATACTGAATACTGCGCTGCAAAGTCCATACGGAATCTTGTGCATGAACATTCAAAGCAGCAAAAATCAGAAATAAACAGCGAATTATTTTTGCCATAAAGCAAAAGTAAATGAAAAATAGAGAAGCATTGCATTAATCTGTTCCAGAAAAGTGCAGGAATAATTGCTTCGGGGAAATTTTGGAAAATATCAGGCTTTTTTACGCAAACGCGCTACGGGTATATTCAACTGTTCCCGGTATTTGGCAATAGTTCTGCGTGCTACGGGATACCCCCTGTCGGATAATAATTCCATTAATTTCTCATCGGAATAAGGCTTGCTTTTATCTTCTTCCGCCACGGCTTCTTCTAATATTTTTTTGACTTCAAGTGTAGAAACCTCCTCTCCACTATCGGTCAGCAGTCCTTCTGAGAAGAAATATTTTAATAGAAAAATACCAAATTCGGTTTGTACATATTTGCTGTTTACCACTCTGGAAACGGTCGATATATCCATTCCGGTAATATCTGCCACATCTTTCAAAATCATTGGTTTGATAGCACTTTCATCGCCCCGTAAAAAGAAATCGCGTTGGAGTTCCAAAATGGTATTCATAGTAATAAGCAGCGTATGTTGTCTTTGCCGGATAGAATCAATAAACCATTTGGCGGAGTCTATTTTTTGTTTGATAAATAATAGTGCATCTCTTTGACGTTTTTCTTTTTTTGCTGAAGCATTATAGGCTTTCAGCATTTCGGTATAGCTTTCCGACACTTTCAATTCGGGAGCATTCCGGGCATTTAAGGTCAGTTCGAGATGACCGTTATTATTTTGTACGAAAAAATCAGGAATAATAAAATGATTCAGGCTTCCCGGAGAAAAAGCGCTGCCCGGCTTTGGGCTCAGTTTCAAAATAACGGCGATAGCATCCTTAAAATCTGCTTCGGAGAGTTTCAGCCGTTGTCGGATTTTGTCGTATTGTTTTTTGGTAAATTCCGTAAAATACTGCTCTAAAATACTGATGGCGTTTTTTACGCTTTTGCGTTTACCGGGGATTCGATGCAGTTGTTCCAAAAGACATTCCTGCAGATTAGCGGTAGCCACGCCAGGCGGGTCAAATTTTTTAATTTCCCGGATAATGCTTTCCACTTCCTCCTTGCTGGTTGCTACATTTTGATTGAATGCCAAATCATCGGCAATAGCATCCGGCTCTCTCCGGAGATAGCCATCCTGATCAATACTGCCGATTATTTGATGCGCGATAAGCGTTTGATGTTCATCCAGCTGCAACATACCCAACTGACCAATAAGATAATCCTGAAAGGTATGTTCCACTCTTATAGCCTGATGATGCGGCTCATCATCCTGATCATCATCTTTATAACCATAATCGGAAGATCGCGAATCATCTTCCCTTAAATAATCCGTAATATCCACATGATTCAACAGCGCAGCATCTCCGAAATCATCTTCTCCAAACGGCTCTTCAATAGGCTCTTCCAAATCATAGGGGTCATTATTTATATCATTATCATTGTCCAAATCAAGAGCGGGATTGCTTTCTAACTCTTCCTTAATTCTTTCTTCAAGATTAGCCGTAGGCACCTGCAGCAGTTTGATAAACTGTATCTGTTGCGGTGAAAGTTTTTGTGTTAACCGTTGTTGTTGACGTTGATGAAGCATTGCTGCAAATTTAGCGTATTCTGCCGGGTAAAAAAGCCGGATGATCTTTAGAATGATGAAGGATATCCTAAACTGTTACCGGAAGGCTTATTAAAATAAATTCGGGGCATACACTTGCATTTTTAATAAAAAAAAAATACCTTACCCTCTGTTTTATTAAATACCATGCTGACAAGGCCTCAGATATCTCCTTCATTTTCGTATGTTCCTTTAGAGGAAACGTTGGAAATTATTCCAAAAAACAAACAACTGTTCATAGGTATTCCGCGAGAAACTTCTTTTCAGGAAAACCGCATAGCCCTTACGCCCGAAGCGGTGCAGGTATTAGTCCAAAACGGGCATGAAGTAGTGGTGGAACATTCTGCCGGTGAACATTCCTTTTATTTTGATGCGGACTATAGCGAAGCCGGTGCAAGAATTGTGTATGATAAAGAAGAGGTATATAAAGCGGAAATGATTATTAAATCTTGTCCGGTTGCCGAAGAGGAAGTACCGCTGCTGCAATCGGGGCAGGTGATCGTTTCTCCGATTCATCTTCCTTTTCTCAAATCCGGAATTGTGGCGCAGCTTATGCAAAAAAAGATCATTGCTATTGCTTTCGATTCCATTAAAGATGACGCCGGCACCTACCCTATTGTACGGGCGATGAGTGAGATTGCGGGAAATTTTGCCATAATTACCGCCGCAAAATATCTGAGTAATATCCATAACGGCAAGGGCATTTTATTAGGCGGCATTGCAGGCTTGTTACCAACCAAAGTCATTATTATCGGCGCCGGAGTTGTGGGGCAAAGCGCTACACGCACAGCAATGGGAATGGGTGCAGAAGTTAAAGTGTTTGACAGCTCTATCTATCGTTTAATGCGTTTGCAAGATAGTATCGGACAAAGAGTGCAAACCTCTATCATTGACCCGCGCACGCTGGCGCATGAATTAAAACGTGCCGATGTAGCCGTTGGAGCATTGAAACCCATTAACGGCGTAACGCCGGTAGTGGTAAGTGAAGAAATGGTCAGTGAAATGAAATCGGGTTCCGTGGTGGTGGATGTCAGCATTGACCGCGGCGGATGCTTTGAAACTTCAAGAGCTACAACCCATGAGCATCCGATTTTCAAAAAATACGATGTGATACATTATTGTGTACCCAATATAGCTTCCGGGGTATCGCGTACTGCTTCCCGCGCTATCAGCAATGTGCTGATGCCGATTGTACTGGAATGTGCGGATTATGGCGGAGTAGATGCGCTGTTACAGCTTAAACCGGGCATCCGGAACGGAGTTTACCTATATAAAGGTTGCGTAACCAGTGCGCCTATTGCCAAACGGTTCAATCTGAAATACACGGATCTGGATTTACTTATGACCAACAATCCCTTATAAATCAATTTTATGCCTAACAACCGAACCAACAAAACCATTGCCGGCTACCACCTCCTTATGATCCTATCCGCAGTTGACTTTCGCTTTAATGCTGCTGAAGACAATGTGATTCGGGATTATTTAGTGCAGGAATTTCCCTTTCATGTGAATTTAGATCGGGAGATGGAAAAAATCAGCAATCTGAAACCCGACGACTGGGAGCCGCATTTTTTAAAATACATGGATGATTTTTATGATGATTCCACAGCTCAGGAGCGCAACAATCTGATTCAATTTGCATTGCACCTTATTAAAGCCGATCAGGTGATTACAGTGGAAGAGAATAAGTTTATACAGTTGCTGTTTGAACACTGGCACAGCGATACCGAGGGTTGACGGATGCTCCGCTTCCTTATTATTACGGAGTTGTGTCGCTTGTCGTATCAGTAGTGGTGGCATCCATATTTATTTGGGGCATATCGCTGCTATTGACCGGAACGGCTCCTCGCTGATTGGTAATACGAAACCAAGTAAAATCCTGGTTGGCTTCCATGCCTTCACCATAGGACACTTGACCAGAAGAGGTGATTTTGACTAATTTTTCCGTATAGAATTTCTGAAGTTTCTGATTCCAGATCAATTCTTCCGTTTCCAACTTATCGCCCAGTTTATTAAACACGACTACGCTGTCTCTCACCAAAATATTGCCGCTTTCAGGATAATACCGGGCATATCTTGCTTTGAGATTACTTTCCACATGCATACTATCATCGAAAAAATTAACATGTAACCCTTTCAGCATATCCATATACTGTGGTTTGGCATGATCATTTCTGACAAATTCCTTAGTAAATAACTGAGATTTCGTTTGTCCGTTTTCACTATAAATAAACTCCACATCATAAGCCCGCTCATTTTCAAAATCTGTTTTTATGTTTTCCGGCAATTTACTCAAATCATTTTTACAGGAAAACAGCAGGCTACAACATAGTGGCATGATAAAACAAGCCACAAGGAATTTACCCTGTGGCATGAAAAACTGATTGTAAAACATTTTTTTAATGGGAAGCATTTTTCCTAATCATATTTCCTTTTGGTAAACCAAATATCATTGAGATCAATACCTACGGAAAATTTCACAAAAAATTCTCTTGCCAAACCGTTTTGCGTAGTGCCTCTGCGGCCAATGTCCAAAGCGGTATTAACTCTTGCATATTGAGTAGATAGCCGTTCTTTAATAAAGGGAAAGCTCAGGCCAATTGTTGCGCCCCAGTAATTCAGTTGAGTATTTTGCAGATAAAAATAATCATTGCCATAATAAACACCCAAACGGTAAGTAACCTGCGACAAGTAATTTTTATGATTAGAAGGATCCGGCGTTACCTCGCCACCTGCCGATAAACGCCATGCATTGTTGGCTACGGAATCTTTTGCTCCGAAATTTCTGAATTTAGACCAGTCGCTGTATTTAAAATCAACACCGGCATCCCAATGGGCCCATTTTCCGTAATGCACTCCAAAACTGTATTCTGCGGGCATGACCAAAGTGCCTTTTTCTCCGGCTACCGCAGCGGTAGTATCAATGGCACTGTCCACAGTTTGTGTGCTGACATCCTGAAAATAGGTAGCAGCGATATCGTAGCGATCTCTTTTCATATTTAACGACTGAGAAAGCGTAGCGGTAAGTCCGATATTGACATATTGATCTTTATTCAGATCGCCCTGATACATCAGGCCACCTTTCCAGTATATACCACCTATGGAAGCCTTGTTGATATATTTAGCACTTCGGATGAATGCACCCGGAATGCTGTCCACATATTCCAATGATGAGGATTGGCTTCTGTTTCCGAAAGCGTAGCCCACATTTGCGCCTATACTAAAGCCCTTATATTGTCCGGAAAGTCCTATAAAAGCATACTGAAGATTTCCGTTACCGTTAAAAGAGCGTGCCGCATTTCCTAAACCCTCCACCATGCTGGTATCAGATTGTTTATAGTACATAGCCGAAATAGGTTGGTAGCCCAGCGTCAATCCTGCATATTTTTTCAAGGGAACGCCTAAGTAGAAATAAGAAAAGGTAGCGGTACTGCTTTTTACGGCATTATCATTCATTAAAATATTTCTGGATCGGGCTTCTACACCGAACTCCAGCGTAGTCAGTTTCAGGAAGCTATAGGTAGCAGGATTAAATGCATTTACGGAGAAAGGGTCGGAATAGGCTGTAGCCGCTCCACCCTCGCCCCGGATATTATTTTGATTATTATCGGATAAAGTTCCGATACCAAATCGGTTATAGGGAGAATTTTCTTTATTGGACTGTTGTGCTGACGCTACCGTTCCGGTACAAATCAAAGCGGTCAATAAAAAAAAGGGGAGCGTTCTGTGGTTAGCGCGCATTATGTTGTAAAATTAAGTTTAGGCCTTTCAGCAGCAATTTTGAATCGGCAAATATCTGACTTTTTAATTTACCCTCAAAAAAGCCGGCATCGCCTCCTGTTATAGTTATGTTGGTATTAGGATATTGTTCGTTGTATGCAAGCATCATTCCTTCCATTTCAAAAAGCATACCGTTCAATACGCCGCTCCGGATACTGGTTTCCGTATCATAGCCCAGCAGCAGCAGCTCACCTTCAGCTTTTACCTGCGGAAGCCGGTCGGTATCCTGATGCAAAGCATTCAGTCTCGACTGGATACCCGGAGAAATAGCACCTCCACGGAAAATGCCGCTTTTCTGCACAAAATTGTACGTAACCGCAGTTCCGACACTGATGGTCAGCGAATTTTGTCCGGGGAAAGCATTCCATGAAGCTACGGCCAAAGCTAAACGATCCGCACCTAAGGTTTCCGGACTATGATAAGCATTCATAATCGGCAATGCAGTATCGGAATTTAACATCAGCACCCTGCCTCCTTGTTCTTCCAAGAAAGGCAATAATTCCTGCGGATGCTGCGCTACCGAACATACTATGCAACGATCCGGACGCTTTGCTTCCATCAATTGCTTTAGAGACATTAACGCTTCCTCTTGTGTAAAATTGTATTCCGCCACAATTTTTTCCTCATCAAAGAGCGCGACTTTCGTCCGGGTGTTTCCCCAATCAATACATAAGTTCATTTTCTTACTGTTTAAAAGTTTATAATAGATTGTTGGTCATCCGGGATCAGTACCTGCCGCTGAAACCCGTATAGTTTATTTCTTAGTATGCATCCGGTGAAGAAAGATTTCTAAAATGGCCATTCATCCGTATGCGATCTTTCAACGAAGATAATTCCCTAATAACCGGTTGCATCTTTTTTAAATGACGCCGTAAATACTCCAACCGCTGGGTTTCATTGAACAACTGCAATAATTCATACTCCTGTTCCTGGCTAAGCCCGGCCTTATGAGCAATATCATAAGACGACCAATCTGTATTGTCAAGATTAAAGCGGTCGTCAAAGTCTAAAAGCCGGTACATTTTCTTCACTTCTTCAATAATCAGGTCGGATAGATTCTGACGGATTTTAAGGATCTGATTTTCGGGATAATTGACGATAGCACCACTGTATAATTTGTCAGGAAGCTGTTTAATAAATTCCAATATCCGAAAAACCCGCAGCCCTTTGGTGCGAATGTCTAATTCGCCCGAATCATATTGCTTCACCACCTCTGTAATCTCCATCAATATGCCAAATTCCATGAGCGTATTGTTCAACACTACAGGAATGCCAAAGGGTTTATGCTGTTCCACACATTCGTTAATCAACTGAATATATCGCGCTTCAAAGATGTGAAGATTCAGCGTTTCATCAGGGAACACCACTATAGATAAAGGAAAAACCGGGATGAAATTTGTCATAGGCCACGCAAGATAAAAAACTCTCTTTAAACCCATAGCTCCAAGAGATTTTTTCCATGAAATTTTATTTTTTCAATTCTCCTTCCTACCTTTGCCTATGGCTGCAAAATCTAAGTTTTACGGGGAGGGCCTTACCTTTGACGATGTACTGCTTGTCCCTGCTTATTCAGAAGTACTTCCACGCGAAGTCAACATTTCTACTCAACTTACAAAAGACATTAAACTGAACCTACCTTTGGTTTCAGCGGCAATGGACACGGTTACGGAATCAAGCCTAGCCATAGCGTTAGCTCGTGAAGGCGGTATCGGAATGCTACATAAAAACATGAGCATTGAACGTCAGGCCGAACAGGTACGTAAGGTAAAACGCTCCGAAAGTGGTCTAATCATTGACCCCATCACGCTGCTGCCCGATGCTACCATATCGGATGCCCAGCGACTGATGCGAGATAATAAGATCGGAGGCATACCCATCGTGGATGCCGACCATAAGATCGTAGGTATTCTCACCAACCGCGACCTGCGGTTTGAAAAAAACAGCCGTAAAAAAGTATCTGAGGTAATGACCTCCGAAAATCTGATCACGGCTCCGGAACGCACTACTCTTCAAAAGGCGGAAAAAATTCTTCAACAATATAAAATTGAAAAATTGCCCGTCGTAACTAAGACTGGCCGCTTAGTGGGTTTAATTACATTTCGCGATATTTTACAATTCAAAAGCCACCCCAACGCAAGTAAAGATAGCTACGGAAGATTGCTGGCAGGTGCCGCAATCGGCATTACGGGAGATGTATTGCAACGCATCGAAGCTTTAGTGGCCGCCGGCGTGGATGTCGTTACTTTAGACAGCGCTCACGGTCATTCCAAAGGTGTGATAGAAACCGTAAAATTAGTTAAGAAAAAATATCCCAAACTGCCGCTGATCGCCGGAAATATTGCCACAGCAGCAGGCGCCAAAGCCCTTGCTGATGCCGGTGCTGATGCCGTAAAAGTGGGGGTAGGACCCGGCTCTATCTGTACTACCCGCGTAGTAACCGGCGCCGGCGCACCGCAACTGACCGCCATCATTGAGGCATCACAGGCTCTGAAAAAACAAGGCATTCCGGTAATTGCCGATGGCGGCATCCGTTATACCGGCGATATGGTAAAAGCCTTAGTGGCCGGTGCCAGTTGCATTATGGCTGGATCTATATTTGCCGGCACAGAAGAAAGTCCGGGCGATACCATTATATATGAAGGCAGAAAATTCAAATCCTACCGAGGCATGGGTTCTTTAGATGCCATGCAGGACGGTTCGAAAGACCGTTATTTTCAGGATGCCGAAGATGATATCAAAAAATTAGTTCCGGAAGGTATTGTGGGAAGAGTTCCTTATAAAGGCACTTTAAATGAAGTGGTACAACAATTTATAGGCGGATTGCGTGCCGGCATGGGGTATTGCGGTGCAAAAGATATCAGCACGCTACAAAATGAAGCACAATTTATACGCATCACGGCGGCCAGCATGACGGAAAGTCATCCGCATGATATTGTTATCACTAAAGAATCACCGAATTACAGCCGATAATTTTGGGCTGTTTACGACTCCTTGCGTACCCGGCAGGAATTGCCGGGGGGAATCATAGCGTTGGATTAAAAGCGATTTCGGGTAACAAATTCGGAACGATTTGTTTTTGTACTTAAAATATATCAACTTGAATAACCGTTCTTCCCAATATTAAACATTATTCCGAAATATTCGGATGAATTTAAAATCGGGAATCGGGAATTAGCAGTACTCATGAGAATTGACATCATATCGGTTGTGCCGCAATTGCTGGAAAGTCCTTTTTCCCACAGTATTCTGAAACGAGCCGGACAAAAGGGCTTGCTGGATGTTCAGGTGCATAATCTGCGGGATTATACTACATATCGTCAGGCGCAAGTGGACGACTATCCATTCGGCGGAGGTGCGGGAATGGTACTCATGCCGGAACCTTTAGCCAATTGTATCGAATCTTTACAGGAGGAACGCAGCTACGATGAAATCATTTACATGAGTCCGGATGGAATGGTTTTTAATCAGAAAACGGCCAACCGGCTTTCATTAAAAGAAAACCTGCTGATGATCTGTGGTCATTACAAAGGTATTGATGAACGTATTCGGGAACATTTTGTAACCATGGAAATCTCTATCGGCGATTATGTTATCAGTGGCGGAGAATTAGCCGCAGCCATAGTTACAGATGCCATCGGGCGCTTAATACCTGGTGTATTAAATGATGAAACATCGGCACTCAGTGATTCTTTTCAAGACAATCTGTTAGCACCGCCGGTATATACCAGACCGGAAATTTTTCGCAATTGGCCGGTTCCTCAACCGTTACTTAGCGGCAATCATCAGTTGATTGCCGACTGGCGTTATGAGCAGTCGTTGTTGCGCACCCGTCAACGACGCCCGGACTTATTAGAGGAATAGGACTGATTTACAGGCTGTCAGAGCTATGTTTACCAGGTGCATTTCAATTTTTTACATTGCCGGATATACGATACGTGGTCGGTGAGGACACCAACAAGACATACATTTCAACATTATCCGCATTTCGGGACAAGCTTTGTAGCATCCCACAGGGCTTGTAAATCATGTTCGCTTTTTATATTGCCTTGGGTACATAAATGCATAATCTTATGCAAACGATAACTACAGACATCATCAACAACAAGGCACTGAAATTAATAAAAGACTTAGCACTGTTGCAACTTATCAGGGTTCGCAGGCAAAAATCGCCGCAGGGTGCAGAAAAATTTGCTGCAAAATACAAAGGCTCCATGAGCAAACAGCCCGTTTCGGATATTGAAACCCAACTGAAAACACTCCGCAGCGAATGGCGTTAAAATACGCCTTATTTACCCAACCGGCTTTTATATGCGATAAAAAACCGAAATTCGCGGCAACAAAT
>Ga0222423_1001202_pt1 | contig 12698 bp, 14 predicted proteins | sample 3A0metagenome_FD_182472 | JGI IMG/M metagenome (GOLD analysis project Ga0222423, IMG submission 182472) | Enriched microbial communities from leaf-cutter ant dump, University of Wisconsin, Madison, United States - 3A0 (version 2) | ecosystem: Environmental > Terrestrial > Nest > Insects nest >...
CCGAGCGATCCGTCAGCGGCCTCTGGAACTCCATCGGACGTTTGCTCAAGCTCTTCACGCCAAACGAATGTCAGAACTACTTCAAAGCCGCCGGATACGATGCAACATGATCGGATTCGGCTCTAGGCAGCCGGGAGGGGCGGCGAAGGCCGCCTCTCCTCAAAACCCACCCGGCCCGTAGCCGACCGGCTCGTCAGCGACGAGCTGCCGGTGGAGGCCGATCGATTCGACGTCGCGGTCGAGGCGCGGGGAATAATCGACGGAAAGCCAGCTCACCGAATAGCCGTGCTTCTGGAAGAAGCCGACGGCGGCAGAATTGCGCGCATGGGTCTGGAGCCGCGCGGCCTCGAAGCCGGCCGCGACGATCTCCGCTTCCATCGCGGCAAGGAGCGCGGCGCCGAGCCCCTTGCGCTGCCGTGGCGGATCGACCCAGAGATCGGTGATCTCGTCGTCCAGCGCCTCGCGGGAAGCCCAGCCGGCGGGAACGCCGTCCGCCTCGGCGAGGGTGACGCGCAGCCAATGGTTGGCAAGGAACTGCTGGAAGGCGTTGCGCGCATGCTCGCGCCGCATCTGGAGGTCGACGGCGCCCGTCACGGCCTGTTCCCAGGCACGCACGCCGATCTCGATCAGGCCCGGCACATCCTCTTCAAGGGCATTGCGAACGGTGATCATGCAGCCACCAAAGCATCAAGAACCTTAACCAAGCGGTCGGTGCCGCTCCGTTTGTAATTGTCCTCCGGTTGGATCCCGGTGACAATCAGTGTCGAAGCAAACGGTATGGAGAGATGTCTGTTCCAGTGTCAGTATAAACGGGATAAGGCCCGCAACTGTCGTCCGATACAAGGTACTTCGCAATCTCGGTCGATGTATCCGCGATGCTGATCTTGTAGTACCGCTGCATATAGGTGTGCAGAGCCCAGTCCTCCAACACCTTACCGCAAGCACTGATCGTTTCATCGCACGGCATCGCACCACTGCAGACCACGTCAACAATCTTGCGTGCAGTCATGATGGTCTGCCGATCCACGCCGAGGCGACCCACGTTCACGCCGACGACGACAACGCCTAAAGCGAGCGCGCCGATCGACGCCATCCACAAGCGGCTTTGCCCCTTCTCCCGAAGTTTTCCGAGGCCTTCCATCAGAACGGGTGCGCACAATGCGCACAAACCGGCAGAAAAATACGGAAGGGAGGGGTTGAAGTAAAAATTCGCGACGCGCGGACTGATGGCTATTGGAAGAGACGCCGAACATCCTACCAACAGCAGGAACACCGACCGCTGTAATCGATCACGGCGCAAAGCTGGATCGATACTCGCCCTCCGCCAGAGGCTCCCTGCTGCAAAGACCAATGCCAGAATCAAAAGCGAATAGCCATTGCCAAGTAGGATTTTTCGGAAGGCGGCCAAGCCGCCACCATTGTATCCGCGTTCTCCAACCAGGCTGGACAGCAATTGAGCAGATAGATAGCGCTGCGAAGCTTCCCGGGATTCATCAAAAGACCAAAGCAGCAGGAAGAACAGCACGATAACGCCAGCAATGATGATGCTATCCAAGACAACGGCACTAAATGCCGGTCGGCGAAGCGCCATCCAGTAAAGCATCGGCGCCGCCCACGGAAACAGGCCGACAGGCCCCTTCGTCAAAAGCGCGAGCACAATCGCCACGCCGGCACCGAAGACGAGAGCCATCCGCCTTATTGCAGAAGCATTCAGACGTGCATCATAGGCCGTGACGACGAGAAGGATGGCGCACAGGGTAAAAACTGTGAGCAGATTCTCCAGCATTCCATTGGCAAATCCCCAGTTCACGCGCCCCGCCACAAGCGTCATGAAAAGCGCGAGCGGCGCGGCGCGCTGCATGAGCGGGTCGCCATCATGCAATCGGGTCCAGATCTTGAACAGAAGCATTCCCGAAACTGCGAACGTCAGTAGAGAAAAGCTTTTTTCGACCGCAATCGTATCACCGAAAACCATGAACCCCAGAGATTCAAGCCACATCATAAGTGGCGGATGCTCCGAAAAGACGGCAAAGAGAGTGTTCGAAAAGTGCAGTCTCCAAGCAGAGCCGGTGCCTTCCGCGAGGTTCCTCGCCAAAGAAGCGTATATGCCCCCGTCAAAGAAAAAAGACTGATGAACCAATTTGCGAAGCAACAGCACGCAAACGGAAGCAGCCAGCAGCATCCACAACGACGCAATTACCTTGCCCTTCGGCGCGATGGTGTCTGGAGTTGCCGAGACTGAAGCATTCATTTCCAGATAAACCGATTTGCTATCACGAATTTCCAAACCGTATCAATGGCGATACCGGCAAGCGTAGCAAAAAACACCACATGGACCAGCCGCTCATAGGCCAACGTGGCGGCTGAGACATTGGCGACAATCCCGACCGCGGAAACAGCCAGAAACTTCAAATAGCCCCAGAATTTTCGCGCTCCCCGCAACCTTCTATCTTGGAACGTCAGAAGATTGTTGAGAAGGAAGTTACTAGTGGCGGCCACCAGGGTCGCCATCGATTGCGCAACCATAAACGGCGCCGACATCGCCAACGCGGTGTAAAGCACCGCAAAGTGAACAAAGACGCCCGAACCGCCAACGAACAGAAATGATATGAGATTAACGGGCAGGAAGCCCCCCGTTAGCTTGCTCAACAGGAAGGTTATGAACTTCCATACAACATAGATATCGAGCTTGGATTCGCCGTGAAGCCGCTTGCCGAAGTCAAACGGCACTTCGCCATGACGCAAGTTCTTGTTGGAATACAATATATCCAAGAGCAACTTGAAGCCTGGATCTCCCAAATGCGGGGCCACATCGAGAAAACTGCGGCGACGTATGAGGAAAAAGCCAGTGAGAGGATCCGCAAGCTTACGCCCAAGAACGAAGCCGCTCAGCCAGTTACCAAAAGTCGACAGCCTGTGGCGAAGCGGCGAGAGCCCTTCAAGCGGCTGTTGGGCATCGAGACGGCGTGCAGCGCTTACGATCTCGAGGTTATCCTGCTCCATGCGAGTGACCATTTCGACAAGAACTGCCGGATCGTGCTGACCGTCGACATCCATGACGCAAATCAGATCGCCGCGAGCGGATAGCATTCCCTGGATACTCGATTTTGCAAGACCGCGATCCTCCAGTCGGATGATCGTCCTCACGCGGGCATCCTCTTTTGCGTAATCGAATGCTTTTTGCGCAGTTCCGTCCGCGGAGTTGTCGTCCACAAACAATATTTCCCAATCAAAGGCTTCAAGCGTCGATTTCACGCGCTCGATGAAAGGAACGACGTTTCCAGATTCATTGTAGGTCGGGGCGACGATCGACAAGCGTTTGGGTGGCACAGTTGGACCTGATAGATGTTTCCCCGCGCCTAGCAGAGCGGAAAAGTAAAATCCACCAAAATTCGCACGAAAGATGTGGGGCGGCCCTGACAGCCCCCCCCTGTCGAGACTACCACCACTTGGTCGGCGAGAAGCGGCCGGCGGCCTTCTCTATGACATGGGCCGTCTTGAAGAGGGTTTCCTCCTCGAAGGGCTTGCCGATGAGCTGGAGGCCGAGCGGCAGGCCCTTGTGGTCGAGGCCGGCGGGGACGGAAAGGCCCGGCAGGCCCGCCATGTTCACCGTCACCGTGAAGATGTCGTTGAGGTACATCTTCACCGGATCGGAGGCGAGGTCCTCGTCGGCGATGCCGAAGGCCGACGACGGCGTGGCCGGCGTCAGGATGGCGTCGACGCCGGCGTTGAAGGCGAGCTCGAAGTCGCGCTTGATGAGCGTGCGCACCTTCTGCGCCTGCAGGTAATAGGCGTCGTAGTAGCCGGCCGAGAGCACATAGGTGCCGATCATGATGCGGCGCTTGACCTCGGTGCCGAAGCCGGCGGCGCGGGTCTTCTCATACATGTCGATGATGTCCTTGCCGTCGACGCGCAGGCCGTAGCGCACGCCGTCGTAGCGGGCAAGGTTCGAGGAGGCTTCGGCCGGGGCGACGATGTAATAGGCCGGAAGGGCGTATTTCGTGTGCGGCAGGGAGATGTCGATGACGTCGGCGCCGGCATCCTTCAGCCAGGCGATGCCCTGCTGCCAGAGCGCCTCGATCTCCTCCGGCATGCCGTCGACGCGGTATTCGCGCGGAATGCCGATGCGCATGCCCTTCAGCGACTGGCCGAGCGAGGCTTCGTAATCCGGCACCGGCAGGTCCACGGAGGTCGTGTCCTTGGCGTCGACGCTGGCCATGGATTTGAGGAGGATCGCCGCGTCGCGCACGTCGCGGGCGATGGGGCCGGCCTGGTCCAGCGAGGAGGCGAAGGCGACGACGCCCCAGCGCGAGCAGCGGCCATAGGTCGGCTTGATGCCGACGGTGCCGGTGAAGGCGGCCGGCTGGCGGATCGAGCCGCCGGTATCCGTTGCGGTCGCACCCGCGCACAGGAACGCGGCGACGGCGGCGGCCGAGCCGCCCGAGGAGCCGCCCGGCACGAGGTCGGCGTTGGAGCCCTTGGCGCGCCACGGGTTCTTGACCGCGCCGTAATAGGAGGTCTCGTTGGAGGAGCCCATGGCGAACTCGTCCATGTTCAGCTTGCCGAGCATGACGGCGCCGTCGTTCCACAGATTCTGCGTGACGGTCGATTCGTAGCGCGGCTTGAAGCCGTCGAGGATGTGGCTTGCCGCCTGCGTGTGGACGCCCTCGGTGGCGAAGAGGTCCTTGATGCCGAGCGGAATGCCTTCCAGGCTGCCTGCCCTGCCGGCGGCGATGCGGTCGTCGGAGGCTTTCGCCATCTCCCGCGCCTTTTCCGGCGTGACGGCGACATAGGCGTTGATCGCCGGGTTCGCCGCTTCGATCGCGGAAAGATACGCGTCCGTCAGCTCGACGGCCTTGATCTCCCCGGCGGAGAGTTTCTCGCGGGCTTCGGCAATGGTGAGGCGGGTGAGGTCGGTCATGGAAGAACTACTTTCGGAAGCGGAGGCTCTGGCGGCTAAGGGGCGTTACTCGACGACCTTCGGAACCTGGAAGAAGTTGCGGTCGGAGGCCGGCGCGTTGGCGACGATGTCGTCGGCCTTGTTGCCGTCGTTGACGACGTCCTCGCGCTTCCGCATCTCCATCGGCGTGACGGAGGTCATCGGCTCGACGCCTTCGACATTCACCTCGGAAAGCTGCTCGACGAAGCCGAGGATGCCGTTCAGCTCGCCCGTCATGCGGTTTGCCTCTTCCTCGCTGACGGCGATGCGGGCAAGGCGCGCGACGCGCTTCACGGTTGCTATATCTACGGACATGGACGGTCTCCGATGGGAAATTTCCCCTTCGCTATACTGACCAAGCCCAAGGGGCGCAACGGGGAATGCGGGCAAACTGGCCCCTCACCCTAACCCTCTCCCCGCAAGCGGGGAGAGGGAACGTGCCTTGCTAACGGGTATTGGTTGGGGAAAGGGACGCAACAGGTCCCCTTCGCCCCGCCTGCGGGGAGAAGGTGGCCGGCAGGCCGGATGAGGGACGGCACCTTCAGCGCGACACCGAGCCGCCGGGCTCCGGCACCTCGATCTTCGTGGAGGCGCCGTCCATGGCCTGCACGAAGAGGTCGGCCGTCTGGTCGATGATGCCGAAGGAGCCGTAGTGGCAGGGAAGGACGGTGTCGAAGTCGAGGAAGCGCTGGCAGGCGAGCGCGGCGACGGCCCCGCCCATCGTGAAGCGGTCGCCGATCGGCACGAGGCCGATTTCCGGCCGGTGCAACTCGTTGATCAGCGCCATGTCGGAAAAGATGTCCGTGTCGCCCATGTGGTAGAGCGTCGGCTCGTCCTCGAAATGCAGGACGAGGCCGTTGGCGTTGCCGAGCGAATGGGAGACGCCGTCCTCGGTGATCTGCGCGGAGGAATGCAGCGCGTTGACGAATGTGGTGGAGAAGCCGTCGAAATGCACCGTGCCGCCGGTATTGCCCATGTCGATCTTCTCCACACCCTTCGCACCGAGCCAGGCGGCAAGGTCGGCGTTCGCCAGCACCGTCGCGCCGGTCTCCTTCGCGATCGCGATCGTATCGCCGACATGGTCGCCATGGCCGTGCGTCAGCAGGATATGGGTGAGGCCGGCGACGGCGTCCTTGCGGGTCGCCTCGTCGAAGGCGGGATTGCCGGTGAAGAACGGGTCGATCAGGATTTTCGCCTTCGCCGTTTCGATGCGGAAGGCGGAGTGGCCGAGCCAGGTGATTTTCATGTCTGTTCTCCCGTTTGGATTCGCCACGCAATATAGTCCCGGCGAAGGCCGTTTCCATCCGCCGCCGGATCGTTATAAGCGTGGGCTTGAACGTATCGAAGGGAACCCGCCATGAGCGACGACGACTATATCTATGACGAAGCGACCGGCGAATGGCGCCCGGCCTCGGAGATCGCGGCCGAGAAGGCCGCGCAGAACGTCGTGCGCGACGCCAGCGGCACCGTGCTTTCCGACGGCGATTCGGTCGTGCTAATCAAGGACCTCAAGGTCAAGGGCGCCGGGCAGACGCTGAAACAGGGCACGGTGATCAGGTCGATCCGCCTCACCGACAATCCGGAAGAGATCGACTGCCGGCACGAAGCCATCAAGGGCCTGGTGCTGCGGACGGAATTCGTGCGCAAGCGCTGAGGAACTTCAAATGGCGACGCTGACCCTCGAAGAACTGGCAGAGACCCTTGCCACCGGCCAGCCGGTCGCCGGCCTCGACCTCGGCACCAAGACGATCGGCCTTTCCGTCTCCGATCTCGGCCGGCGGCTGGCAACGCCGCGCCCGGTGCTCAAACGCGTGAAGTTCACGCAGGACGCCGAAGTGCTGCTCGCCTTCGCGGCGAAGGAGAAGGTCGCCGCCTTCGTCATCGGCCTGCCGATGAACATGGACGGCAGCGCAGGTCCGCGCGTCCAGGCGACGCGCGCCTTCGTGCGCTCCATGGCGGACAAGACCGACATTCCCTTCGTCTTCTGGGACGAGCGGCTTTCGACGGTGGCGGCGGAGCGCACGCTGATCGAGATGGACGTCTCGCGCAAGAAGCGGGCCGAGCGCATCGACTCGGCCGCCGCCTCCTTCATCCTTCAGGGGGCGCTGGACAGGCTCTCGTCGCTGGCAAGGGCTGCCGGCGCGGACTGACGGCGGGCCTGCCACCAGGCCCGGATCTGCCTGCGGCGGCGGAAGGCGAGCAGCGCGAAGACCAGGAAGCTGTCGAAGACGATGGCGCGCATCACCAGCGGCGGCAGGTCCTCCGGCGGAATGCCGAGGATATGGCCGTAGATCTGGAACACCAGGTCGTGCGCATCGCGCGTCAGCATGAAGATGCCGAAATTCATGTCGTAGTAGGAAAGCCCGTACCAGCTTCCCAGAAGCGCGATGGGCCCCGCCCAGAAGATCAGGAACCACTTCATGCCGCCCTCCCCTTCAACGCGAGGAGGTCGGCAGCGGCGAAGATCATCTCGCTCACCGCGACGCCCGCGACAAGCACGAGGAGCGGCACGACGATATCCACCGCCGCGAAGGAAAACAGGGTCGTCATGACCGATATGCGGGCCGTTCTGGCCATACTCAGCACTCGCTTCACATGGTTAACACCAGGTAAACATCACCTTTGCCCGTTAACCCTCTTCGCGCAACGCAAACCCGTCGTTAAGGTTAATTTCCACATGGCCGCATCGCCCGATGCCCTTGCCATGCGCTTGCGGGCATGGAATGAGCGACAACCCTTTTTCAGCCGATCCGGTTCCATGCTCGCCATCTTCGAAAGCATTCTCCCCGTCTTCCTGCTCGTCGTGCTGGGGGCGCTTCTCAAGCGCTGGCGGGCGATCGACCGCGACATGTGGGGCGGGCTCGAGCAGCTCGGCTTCTACGTGCTGTTCCCGGCGCTCCTCTTCGTCACGCTCGCCGAGGCGGAATTCTCCGGCATGGCGGTCGGCGGCCTTGCGGTCGAATCGATCGGCTCGCTGAGCCTCATCGCCCTCCTCCTCACGCTTTGCTGGCCGCTCTTCAACGCCGCAGGCGTCTCCGGGCCAGCCTTCACCTCGGTCTTCCAGACCTCGACGCGCTGGAACGCCTTCATCGCGCTCGCCATCGCCGAAAAGCTCTACGGCGCGCAGAGCCTTGCCCTCGTCGCGCTGATCGCGACGCTGATCATCATTCCGATCAACCTCTACAATATCGGCATGCTGGTCTGGTTCGGCGGCGGCACGCGCAGCCTTGGCATCTTCGCAAAGAAGATCGCCACCAACCCGATGATCATCGGCTCGGTGGCGGGCGTTGCGGTCAACCTCCTGAAAATCCCGATCTACCATCCGCTGATGGAAGCGGCGGAGCTCGTCGGCCACACGTCCCTCAGCCTCGGCCTCCTGATGGTCGGGGCGGGCCTCAAGCTCGCCGACGCGCTGAAGCCGCGCCCGCTCGCGCTGCTGCCCGTCGTCCTGAAGCTCCTCTTCATGCCGCTCATCATGACCGTTTCGGCCTATGTTCTCGGCATTCGCGGCGAACAGCTCCTCACCATCGCCATGGGCGCGAGCGTGCCGACGGCGATGAACGGCTATGTGCTGGCAAAGCAGATGGGGGGCGACGCACCGCTCTATGCGGCGGTCGCAACGCTCCAGACCGTCGCGTCCTTCTTCACCATTCCGGTGGTGCTGGCGGCGACGGCCTATCTGGCCGGCGGATAGAGCAGGTCGACGATATAGGCCGAATCGAAGCGCGAATCGAGCATGCCGTAGGTCGAGCGCCAGCCGGAGGCGAGGCGCGTTTCCAGGAACGCATCGGCGACGCGCCCGGCGCCGGCGCGGTAGAGCTCGGCGGCGGCGGCGGCAAGAGCCAACTGCTCGACCAGCATGCGGGCCGCGCCCTCGTCGCGCTCGCAGAGCGAGAGGCAGGCGCGCAGCACCTCCACCGTCTTGCGGCCGGCCGAGCCGAGGTCGCGGGCAAGGCCGGCGAAGAGCATTTCGAACAGGTCCCGGCCCCGGGCGATGACGCGCATCAGGTCGAGCGCCATGACATTGCCGGAACCTTCCCAGATCGCGTTGACCGGCGCCTCGCGGTAATGCCGGGCGATGGGGCGTTCCTCGACATAGCCGCTGCCGCCGATGCACTCCATCGCCTCGTAGATCAGCGCGGGGGCGATCTTGCAGCACCAGTATTTCGTCACCGGCGTCATGATGCGGGCATAGGCGGCGTCTTCCGCACTGTCGCGGGCCTTGTCGAAGGCCTCGGCAAGGCGGAAGGAAAGCGCCGTCGCACCGGCGACGTCGAGCGCCATGTCGGCGAGAACGCGCGTCATGATCGGCTGGGCGACAAGCGGCTTGCCGAAGACGCTGCGGCCGCGGGTGTGGTGCACCGCCTCGGCCAGCGAGGCGCGCATGATGCCCGAGGAGGCGAGCGCGCAGTCGAGCCGCGTCAGCGTCACCATGTCGAGGATGGTGCGGATACCGGCGTCCGGCGCGCCGAGCAGGAAGCCGAACGTATCGGAGAACTCGACTTCCGAAGAGGCGTTCGAGCGGTTGCCGACCTTGTCCTTGAGGCGCTGGAAGCGAAGGCCGTTGGTCGAGCCGTCCTCCAGCAGGCGCGGCACGAGGAAGCAGCCGAGGCCCTCGCGCGTCTGCGCCAGCATGACGAAGCCGTCGCTCATCGGCGCGGACATGAACCACTTGTGGCCGGTGAGGCGATAGATGCCCTCGCCGACGCGCTCGGCGGTCGAGGTGTTGGCGCGCACATCCGTGCCGCCCTGCTTTTCCGTCATCCCCATGCCGAGCGTGACGGCGCTCTTCTGCATGGCGGGCTTGTTGGCGCTGTCGTATTTGCGCGAGAGGATCTTGCGGCCCCATTCGCGCTGCACCTGCGGCGAGGCGGAAAGCGCGGCGACGGAGGCGCTCGTCATCGTCAGCGGACACAGATGCCCGCATTCGAGCTGGGCGGTGAGATAGAAGCGCACGGCGCGCGCCTTGTGCGCCCTGCCCTGCTCGTCCGGCACGTTCTCCCAGAGCGAGGAATGCAGGCCGCTCGCCATGGAGCGGCGCATCAGCGCGTGCCAGGCGGGATGGAAGTCCACGACATCGAGCCGCTCGCCGCGGGCCCCGTGCGTGCGAAGCTGCGGCACGCCGACATTGGCCATGCGGGCAAGCTCCTGCGCCTCCGGCGAGGTCACGTAGCGGCCGATCGCGTCGAACTCGTCGCGCAAGGCCTTCGGCATGGCGTCGGTGGCGTCGACCAAGAGCGGGTCGGAGCGATAGGCATTGATGCCCGACCAGAGCGGCGGCTGGTTGAGATCGGCGAGTTTCTGTTCGGTGTCGCGAGTCATGAGCGGGTTCTATCCCAAGTCGCGGGCCGGCGAAACGGGGCGTTGCGGCGCCATGCACCGTTGCGCGCACAAAAGCGTGGGAATGCGCGAGCGCCCGCCCTCTTCGCCTTGCCGCGACCGGATCGAGGCTCTATAGACCGCGCGTATCCACGACAGTTGAGGCGGAGCCCCATGGACTTCTTTCCGCATCGCCACCTTCTCGGCATCAAGGGTCTGACCGAGCAGGACATCACCGTCCTGCTCGACCGCGCCGACGAGGCGGTCAAGATCTCCCGCCAGCGGGAAAAGAAAACCTCCACCCTGCGCGGCCTGACGCAGATCAACCTGTTCTTCGAGGCCTCCACCCGCACGCAATCCTCCTTCGAACTGGCCGGCAAACGCCTCGGCGCCGACGTGATGAACATGTCGGTCGGCAATTCCTCGGTGAAGAAGGGCGAGACGCTGATCGACACGGCGATGACGCTGAACGCCATGCACCCGGACGTGCTGGTGGTGCGCCATTCCTCCGCCGGGGCCGCCGCGCTTCTGGCGCAAAAGGTCTCCTGCGCGGTGGTGAACGCCGGCGACGGCCAGCACGAGCATCCGACGCAGGCCCTCCTCGACGCGCTGACTATCCGCCGCGCCAAGGGCAAGCTCTCGCGCATCATCGTCGCCATCTGCGGCGACGTGCTGCATTCGCGCGTCGCCCGCTCGAACATCCTCCTGCTCAACGCCATGGGCGCGCGGGTGCGGGTCGTCGCGCCCGCGACGCTGCTGCCCGCCGGCATCGGGCAGATGGGCGCAGAAGTCTACCATTCCATGGAGGAAGGCCTGAAGGATGCCGACGTCGTGATGATGCTGCGCCTCCAGCGCGAGCGCATGTCCGGCGCCTTCGTGCCCTCGGTGCGCGAATATTTCCACTATTACGGCCTCGACGCGGAAAAGCTGAAGGCGGCCAAGGACGATGCGCTCGTCATGCATCCCGGCCCGATGAACCGCGGCGTCGAGATCGCCTCGGAGATCGCCGACGGCCCGCAGAGCGTCATCGAGCAGCAGGTCGAGATGGGCGTCGCCGTGCGCATGGCCGTGATGGAAACGCTTCTCGTCTCGCAGAACCAGGGCCCCCGCGCATGACCCGCACGAAAGTCCTCAAGAACCTCCGCATCCTCGATCCCTCCCGCAACGTGGACGAGAACGGCTCCATCGTCATCGAGAACGGCCGGATCGCCGCCATCGGCAGCGGCGCCCAGAACCAGGGCGCGCCGGAAGGCGCGAAAATCGTCGACGGGCGCGGCCTCATCGCCGCCCCCGGCCTCGTCGATGCGCGCGTCTTCGTCGGCGAGCCCGGCGCGGAACACCGCGAGACCATCGAATCGGCCTCGCGCGCGGCGGCGGCTGGCGGCGTCACCACCTTCGTTATGATGCCGGACACCGATCCGGTGATCGACGACGTGGCGCTGGTCGAATTCGTGCTGAAGACGGCGCGCGACAAGGCCGTCGTCAACATCCATCCGGCAGCGGCGCTCACCAAGCACCTTGCGGGCGAGGAGATGACGGAATTCGGCCTCCTGCGCGATGCCGGCGCCGTCGCCTTCACCAACGGCCGCAACCCGATGCACAATGCGCAGGTGCTGCGCCGCGCCATGACCTATGCGCGCGAATTTGGCAGCGTGATCGCGCTCGAAACCCGCGACAAGCATCTCGGCGCCGGCGGCGTGATGAACGAGGGGCTGCTGGCAAGCTGGCTCGGGCTTTCCGGCACGCCGCGCGAAGCCGAGCTCATCCCGCTCGAACGGGACCTGCGCATCGCCGCCCTCACCCGCGCCAAATACCACGCCGCGCAGATTTCCGTGCCCGAATCGGCCGAGGCCGTGAAAATCGCCCGCGAGCGCGGCGCGAACGTCACCTGCGCCGTCTCAATCAACCACCTGACGCTGAACGAGAACGACATCGGCGAATACCGCACCTTCTTCAAGCTCTCTCCGCCGCTGCGCGGCGAGGACGACCGCAAGGCCATGGTCGACGCGCTGGCACGGGGCGAGATCGACATCGTCGTCTCCTCGCACGATCCGCAGGACGTCGACACCAAGCGCCTGCCCTTCGCCGATGCCGCGGACGGAGCCATCGGCCTCGAGACCATGCTGGCCGCAGCGCTCCGGCTGCATCACAGCGGCGAGGTCCCGCTGATGCGGCTCATCGATGCGCTCTCGACACGCCCGGCAAGGATCTTCGGCCTCGACGCCGGCACGCTGGCGCCGGGCGCAAAAGCCGACATCGTGCTCATCGACCCCGACGAGCCGTGGCTTGCCACCAAGGATCGCTTCGTCTCGCGCTCGAAGAACACGCCCTTCGAAGATGCCCGCTTTACGGGACGCGCCGTCAGCACCTATGTTGCCGGCGAACGGGTGCACTCGCTGGACTGAGGGGACGGCTGGCGGAAAGCGTGTGGATCCTCGGG
>Ga0222423_1001204_pt1 | contig 12674 bp, 14 predicted proteins | sample 3A0metagenome_FD_182472 | JGI IMG/M metagenome (GOLD analysis project Ga0222423, IMG submission 182472) | Enriched microbial communities from leaf-cutter ant dump, University of Wisconsin, Madison, United States - 3A0 (version 2) | ecosystem: Environmental > Terrestrial > Nest > Insects nest >...
CTTTTTCCACTAATACCTCATGTATAGGAGAGGCTTTCAGGCCGGCATCTAATGCAGCATCCAATTCGTCCTTTTCCTTTACAAATCCTCCGCCCGTTCCGCCTAAGGTATAAGAAGGACGAATCACCAAAGGAAGGCCTATGCCTTGCGCAAATTCTTTACCCTCTAATAAAGAGTTAGCGATGCGTGCCGGAGCCACCGGAATATCCATTTCGATCATCCAGTTGCGAAACAATTCACGATCTTCCGCTTTATCAATAGCTTTCAGATCCACACCAATCAGGCGAACATTATACTTATCCCAAATACCCAATTCTCCTGTTTCCTTAGCCAAATTAAGCGCAGTTTGTCCGCCCATAGTGGGTAATACGGCGTCAATCTCGTTTTCTTCTAAGATTTGTTCAATACTTTCCGGTGTCAGCGGCAGGAGATAGACCTTGTCGGCAACAATCGGATCGGTCATGATAGTGGCAGGATTACTGTTGATCAGCGTAACGCGGATACCCTCTTCCCTGAGGCTTCGGGCTGCCTGAGATCCGGAATAATCAAATTCACAGGCCTGGCCAATAACAATCGGTCCCGAGCCGATAATCAGTACAGATTTTATGGAAGTATCTAATGGCATAATAATTATAAATGAAGATGGAAAAGCATGGCGCCGGAAGTTCATCCGGTGCGCAAAAGTAAAGAAGAAACAGGAAAAAACGGCATTCGTATATATTGAATTTATTGTGTTAAATTTGCTAAAATGAATACATACCACATCTGTCCTTGTCATTATGCAAATAAAAATAACATTATCCGCACGGAATCCCAAGCCGTTAATACCCATTAATTATTCCTATCCGCTTTCCGCAGCGATTTACCGCATTATATCCAAAGGCAATGCGGAGTATGCTGCATTTCTACACGAAGAGGGCTATGGAAAAGGTTTTAAGTTTTTTAGTTTCAGTCAGCTCCAATGTAATTTCAAGATAGCGGGCGATCGTTTTCTTTTATTACAAAATGAAGCCGTTTTTAAAATCAGTTTTCATTTGCCTAAGGCGATGGAAAATTTCATAAAAGGCTTATTTCAGAGTGAACAAATAGACATTGCCGATAAAAAATCCAGAGCAGTTTTCCATGTGGCATCGGTAGAGAGTCTGCCGGATCCCTTGCAGCAATATCAAGAAGCAGCATTAGCCGAATTGCAGTTGAAGCCCTTATCTCCTGTAGTTGCCGGGTTGCGGACGGAAGATGGCAAATATCAATTTCTTTCACCCGATCAGCCTGAGTTTTTGGAAAGCCTGATTTTCAACTGGCGCAGTAAAATAGCCACTTGTTTTGACGATTCCGTGGCAGCATCCGCCATGTTAATCGCCGAAATCATCCCGATGAAAATGCCTTTTAAATCCCGTTTAATTACGATAAAAGCGGATACGGCCGAAGAAACGAAAATAAGAGGTTGGATGAATTTCGGTTTGAAGGTGATCGCAGAAAAGCGGTTTGCAGCGTTATTGCTGAATGCGGGAGTTGGGGTTTATAATGCACAGGGAATGGGATATATGGAAGTCATACGCTAATCATACATTTTTATGGAAGTTATACAAAATCGCACCGAAAGGATGATGAGGTTGTTGATGATGCTTTCCGGCAACAAGCGATATACGATGCAGGAATTAGCAAGTCGCTTAGGAAGGTCTGCCCGGAATATACGCCGAGATCTTAACCTCATTGAAGCATCCGGATTTTTATTAGAGCGAGAAAACGGCTATCGTTTATTGGCCGACAGAGCAACAAACCGCGACTTGAAAAACCTGCTGCATTTTACTCAGGAGGAGGTGGCCATCTTGTATCAAACCCTTTTATTAATTGAAGGAGATTCTGTAATAAAAGAGCGGCTCATTCGCAAGATGAATACCTTTTATGATCTGAAAGCATTAGAACAGTTGAGGCAGAAAGATGATCTTACCAAGGTGCGGATCATCAGGACGGCAATGGAACAAAAGATGCAGCTCATTATCCGCAATTATCGTTCTTCCAACAGCAATAGTATTGAAGATCGGCGGGTAGAAGTTTTTGATTTTCTGCCCGATTATCGTGCGGTATGGTGCTATGAGATTAAAAGCCAGTCATGCAAGCAGTTTAAGATAGCCCGGATGCAGGCTGTGGAATTGTCCGGCTTCCGTTGGCAGCATCAGGAAAAACACCGGAAACCCTTTACGGATGTGTTTCGCATTTCAGCCGATAAACCGATGCATACCATCCGGATGCGCTTATCATTAAAAGCTTTTAATCTGTTGATGGAAGAATTTCCTGCGGCGGGAGAGCATGTGGTAACGGAGGGTCGGACTTATCATTTAAAAGTTCCGGTAGCCGGTTATGAAGGTGTCGGTCGTTTTGTATTAGGTTTGATGGAGGAGGTGGATGACATAGCGCCGGCGGCTTTTCGGAATTATTTGAGAAAAAGAATAAAAAACATGGAAAAGCGGACAGAATCTGACCGGTCGCAGCAGTAGGTTTGCAGGCGAAAATATTTATTTCTCATCCATATTTATTGCAAGATGAAAAACAAACAATCACACCGGGAGTATTTAACTCATTTTCATATAGCCGGATTTACCTATTGGGATGGCGCATTAGCCTTTAGCAAGTTGAAGCCCGGCGTTCCGCTGACGATAGCATTAGAAGACGACAACAAGTATGACCCTGAGGCCGTAGTAATTTATTACGATACTGTCAAGTTAGGTTATGTGCCACGAGAGCACAATGCCGTTATATACAAATTATTAAAAACGGGCATCAACAATCTGATGGCCGTAGTGCAGCGTGTAGATGGTTCGGAGCATCCGGAGCGGCAGGTAGGTGTGGTGGTGCATTTGGTGAGGAAGGGAGGTGATTAAGGTGTAAACAATTGGGGTTAAATACTTATTCAACAATTTCGGCAATCTAAATATTGCACAATTATTGTAAATTGATTACTTTTATAAAAAATTACTTCTTCCATGAGAATATACCTAAGACTATCTAAGAATAAGGAAGCTATTCCTTATGATTATCAGCATTTATTAACCGGGGTCGTTCACAAATGGATCGGAAAAGGCAATAAAGAGCATGGCCAAAGAAGTCTTTACTCCTTTTCGTGGTTGAAAAACACTACGTCAAATGAAGGCGGAATTCATTTAAAACCCGAAGCCTACTTTTTTATTAGTGCTTATGATTCCAGTTTAATTAAACAAATTATTAAAGGAATTCTTGAAAACCCTCATATCTTTTGCGGCACGCAAGTAACGGGCGTTCAGATAAAAGAAACACCGGAATTTTCTAATGAAGAGAAGTTCTTTTTAGATAGCCCAATACTGATTCGTAAGCGAGAAGGTGAAAAAATAAAGCATATAACATATCGGGAAGAAGACTTCGGATCGCTATTGACGGAGAACATAAAGAGTAAGCTTCAATTTGCCGGCATAAACGCAGAAGGAATAAGTGTAGAATTGGACAAAAGCTATGCTTTTCCGCAGACTAAATTAGTGGATTATAAAGGAATTAAAAACAAAACCACTTTAGCCCCAATAATTATAAAAGGCAGTCCAGAGCAGATTGCTTTTGCTTGGACAGTTGGATTAGGAAATTCAACCGGCATAGGTTTCGGCGCAATCAAATAAGTTATTATGGAGAAATATTACGTTGTAAAATATTCTGGTCCGTTCGGATATATAAAGCCTTGGACTGCCGTTCGTGATAGTGAAACGTTTTCACAACAGTTTCTTACGCCAAGTATTGTTGAGGGGATTGAGAAAAAAATATTTCCGGAATTGTTGAAAGAAGTTGGAATAAAGAAGATTGTTGGGCATCGTTTGTCATATTCACAAGTCAGCCAACAACAAGAGGTTATTCAAACCCGAGGGTGGAATTCGACCAAAAAGGGCAAACAGATTCTATATGAAAGACCAACGGCCGTTTTAATAAGAGGCATTTTATTAGATCCTGTTTTGCATTTGGCATTTCAGATAAAAGAAGATGCGCAAAAAGCATTAGAGCAACATATTTGTCTCTGTCGGAATGAAGATATATTAATGCCAATTGAGTTAATCGAAATCGAAAAAGAGAATTTTGATAATGAAGAATTGTTCAATGGCTACGAATTAATATTTGAAAATAATGATAATGCTTTTCAGGTAGGTTATAATCGCCAAACTCAGGAACCGATGTTTGGCTGGTTAAAAATAGTAGGAACTCCTGTAAAATCTTTTTAGATGAAGAACGTGTTACTTGCCAAATCTGCTCCTGACTGGACTTCACTAAAAGCCCATACGCAACATGTTTGTATTGCGGTAAATGCTTTTGCTGAATATCTTGGCATGAATACAGACATTGCCAAAAACGGTGCTATTCTACACGATATCGGGAAAGCACACACTTATTTTCAAACAAAAAGATTAAAAGGAAAGGGGAAACCCGGAGATATTTTTAGACACGAAATTGCATCACTTTTTTTCTTATCTGTGTTTCCTAAAAAGGAATGGAACGTTTTAATCGAAATGGTGGCTGGTCATCATAAATCAGTTTTAAAGGACAACAATGAAATGGGATTGTTGGATTTGGAAGAAGCTTATGATTATATAGATTTCCATTTAGGAAAATGGGAGGAATGGAGTTTAGATGCGATAGATCTATTGAATGAATTAGGTGTAATTTGTAAACCAATTTCGAGAGAGCAAGCTTTAGATAATTTGCAATACTGTATTGATTATTGCGAAAAGGAAACCCAACGAAAAGATTATTCTGAATGGCGAGGATTACTGATGGGGGCAGACCATTTTGCATCTTCTTTAATTACAAAAACAGAGTCGGAAACAAAAAGGATTTTTAAACCACCCAATCTTGATTTTTACAATCGGCAACATCCCTTATACCCATTGTCTTATAAAGATGCCAGCTCTAATAAAAAACACACCATCGTTATTGCTTGTACGGGTGCCGGGAAAACAGATTTTTTATTTAGAAGATGTACAGGGCGAGTCTTTTATACACTTCCATTTCAGGCTTCCATTAATGCGATGTTTAAACGAGTAGGAAATGATTTGGAAAAAGATAACCCAGATATTGACATCCGGGTTTTGCATTCAACTTCTGTTATTGTCAAACGGAAAAAAGATGAAGAAGTGGCTTTGCAAAACTTAATGGGTTCCTCTGTCAAAATTCTGACACCACACCAACTAGCAACAATAGCGTTGGGTATGAAAGGATATGAGGCAATGATATTGGACTTGAAAGGTTGTGACATTATTCTTGACGAAGTGCATACCTATTCGGGAATTTCACAAGCATTAGTACTAAAGATTATTGAAGTATTGAAAGCTATTGACTGCCGCATTCATATTGGCACGGCAACAATGCCGACAATTCTATACAGAAGGATCCAGGAACTGTTGGGCGATGATGTGTTAGAGGTGAAATTGAGCGATGAAGAATTAGACCAATTTGACAGGCATATTGTTCACAAACTTGACACTTTTGAGAATGCAAAGAAGATTATAGCAGATGCCGTAAAAAACAATCAGAAGATTTTGATTGTAATGAACACGGTGCAAAATGCTCAAACTGTGTATGACTATATTCAAGAAGTGTATTCAGAAACACCGTCCCTATTATTGCATAGCAAATTCAAACGTAGCGACAGGAATAATAAGGAAAAGCAATTGTTGGGTTTAGATGAAAATGGCGAACCGACTGGTGAATTTAACACAAGTAATAAAGCCTGTATTGTAGTATCTACTCAAATTGTGGAAGTTAGTTTGGATATAAGTTTTGATGTAATGATAACGGCATCAGCACCATTGGATGCATTGATTCAACGTTTTGGCAGAATAAACCGAAAGAGAAATCAAGATACGATTGGTAAATTCAAAGATGTCTATGTTATTGCACCTGCCGAAACCGATAAAGAAGCCCGACCTTATGATTTGAATGTTTTACAAAAATCATACGAAGTTTTAGAAGACGGACAATTACTGAAAGAGCGGAATTTGCAAGAGAAAATTGATAAGGTATTTACGGAAATTGATTTTATCAAAATTGAAGAACATAGCGTTTTTAAATCCAACGGAAGTTTTAGCATAGGCAAATTAACACACCGTAGTAAAGCCATTCTTTTTGAGCTTTTGGATATTGACAGTGTGAGTTGTATTACGGAAAATGATGTGGAAGCTTATGAGAATGGAAATTTCGAATCTCGATTAAATATGGAAATCCCGGTAGCTTATTGGTCTGTGGCAAAAATGGAACAATCCAAAAAAGGCAATAAACCGTTTGTCATTCCTAAAACTGCGTATGATTCTGAATTAGGGCTGAACCAAAGTAAGATTAAACAAGAAAATTTTAATGTGCTAAACCGATTTTTATGATTACAACATTAATAGGAAAAACCTTTTTAGAAGCATATAACGAAAAATACAGCAAAAACTATTCTGCAAAGGAGTTCTTTGAGGAAGAATATTTTGAGTTGTTTTTCAATCACCCGAAGTATATGCAATGGATTACCAATTCGCCTTTTGTTCAAGGTATAACAACGAGTGATGGTGGTGAATATGGAATAGAATTATGTAAAACTAAAATAAAAGATGAAGCTGTATTTTCAGAATTATACGAGAATGCGATAAGGGAATATGGAAAAGAGAGAATAACATTAAGGACAGAAAAAAGTAAAGGCATTGTCAAGATTTTATTAAAAAATGATTTACATCAACGGCATAGCCGATTATCAAAATTTAATGATAATATAAGCAACGGAGCAAGAGATGGAAGTATCGCTATTGGATATCCAGCATCCGAAGAAAATGGATATGGCACCTATTCCGGATTGGTTTCCGATTTAACCCTTGATATATCTGATGATGATGTTTATTATTCATGGATTGGCGCAGGGCTGGGTATCGGAGTCGCAGGGGGATATAGCCTGCTTATTAATAAAGGTGAAATTAATTTAGAGCTATTTGAGGGTTGGAAACATTATAGAAATCTATTAGAAGATAGCACATTATCTAAGTTAAAAGGGAATCAAATTAATACATGGAACGGACAATGGTTAACCTATCGAATGGGAAAGCGTTATGAAAAGGAATTTGATTTTTCTAACTTAGAAACTGAGGGAGTTTTTAAAATGGATAATTCTATAATTCAAGTTGATACCGTAAACTGGTCAAACCTTTTTTTTAGTCTTTCAAATTCTTTCCCTAATGAGATTATAAACTCATACATCTATAGTATCGGCGATAAGAATAATACAATTGGCTTTATCCCAATTTATCTCAAAGCCGGCAAGAAATTGATAGAAGTATTTAAACAGCTTTTTCAAACTGACTTACCATTCAACAACAAAGACTTTCAATCCTTATTTGGAATGCATATTAAAAGAGCATGTGAGTTGGGAAATGTCGGACTTCATGCACTCCGCCCCGACAATCTTAAAAAATATATGGAGGAGGAAAAAAATCTTTCATTTAAAAAAGAAGAAGACACACTTATTTATCAATCATATAAAACCTGGTTAATAGCTATGTTATCAAAAAACAAAGAAGAAATTCTTCAATACACAGAAGAAATGGCTAAAATATTAGTAGCCTATGCCAATGAGGGCACCAAAACAGATAAAAGGAACTTTGTGAAAGATAAGCTTTTACAATATTCTGTTAAGCTAAATTTCTTAAATTCTTTAGAAGTAATACTGAAAGATATAGGTGAAGAAAATAAGCCAAAAATTAAAGAGTTAAGAGATGATGCTTATTTAATGAATGACGAAGAATGTAAGTATTTAGTAACACTTTTAAAATTTGATTTTTCATACTATAATAAATAAAACCATGAGTACAACAATTTATATTAGAACGCTTAAAAGAGCGGAACACACCGTATTCAGTGTTGATGATGGACAAAAAACATATTGGGATAATCAATTTGATTGCTCAGTTCCATATTCAAGCGGACAACAAATTAAATACTCTTTGATTGAAGCATTATGTTCTGAATTGAATGTAATGAGATCCCCAACCATATTTACTTCAAAAGTAAAACCAAAGAGTACGGGAAAAGAAAAGAAATTAGAATTTGACGGAGAAGGGGAAGTTTTCACTAATTGCGACCCAAGTTATGCCGATCAGCTTTTTGGTGGGTGGATGAAAGCAGTAAAAGGTAGTAAAGAAAAAACTTTAAAACGAAGAAGCCCTCTGTCAATTTCTGCAATGCGAGCATTGCATCCACTACTTGCAGGAGTACCCAAAGAAAACCTTTCTTATGATAGGAGAGAATTTCCTAATAATAAAATTATCATTAGAGATGAATCAGGTCGTATCTTGACAGAAGATGAGGTTCTTGATTTTATCGACAATAGAGAAGGTAAGGCGAGTCTAACAAGTAAATTTATTCAAAAACAAAGCCGAGCATCAGGTTTATTCGTTTCAGATATTGCTATAGATTTAAGAAGACTATTTACCGTGAGTTTAAATTCATTTGAACCCGAGATGTCTGATGAAACCATTGAAAAATTAAAGTCAGCAGGTTGGCTGGAATCTAAAAACGTATTCGGAGATTGTTTGGTGGCTCCAAAAGAATTACGAGAAAAATGGGCTAAAGCTTTAGCTAAGGCAATCGTTAACTGGAAAATTACGTCCAACCAATCCCGGACATTTAGCTTGATGGATACTTTGGCAATAAGTATAAGCGATAATGCCAACTTGATCGCAGGAAGTATAAGAGCAAAATTATCTGAGGAAGATTCCCGAAAAGCAGATCCTATTGTTGATGAATCCTTGTCTAATGTAGAAACCTTTATCTCCTTGCAGGCAGGTGGTTATATTCAAACTAAAGGAGAAACAGCCGATGCTCTTGAACGTGCCGAGCAAGCTTTAATTGATAAAATGCTGGCTTTTGATTACGAAAATCAAATATGAAAATTTGATAATTATGAAAGATGTTTTATTTGGCCTTATTCTTGGCTATTGGATTCGTGATAATATTGATCCTGAAAAATTGGGAATAAAAGAACCCGAACAAGTTCCTCAACATACTGATAAAGCCTCTCAAGTCAGCGATCTGTCAACAGGGCTAGAGCTTGTAGTGATTTCATTAGGGGGTGGTTTGATAACACTATTAATCGGTTGGTATATTTTAACCTTTTTTAGCGTTTTAGGCTTTATTGTCGGGATAGGTTTAATGTTCTCTGGGAAAGAATAGCGCTATAGCTATTTCAAAAACGGATTAAATAATCCGGCAAATACAAATTTGGTTCTTCGTTGAAAACAGTGGAGGTCCCTCTGTAGAGGATTCCTCGGTGGCTTGTATGGGGTAAGTGAAATTAGCCACAATCCCGATGGACGGAACAAGAGGTGTCAAGATGCTGATTTTCTCATATAGAGTGCCTTTATTCAACAAAGTAAGTTGTTTTCCATCCACACAAAATGACGAAGAATCATCATATATACTTAATAAGGAAAGGTGTTAATGATAATATCTCTTAAAAAATAAACTCACCACCCCCAATAGTTATTTAAATTTTCGTGTATGCAACACGCCCTTCTCAACAAAATCCTCTCCATACTCTCCTCTGTGAGAGCGGATAAAAGCCAGCTACAAAAAATCCTTTACTTTATGGAGTCAGAAATTCTTCCTGATATAATGAAGGACAAGGATAATAATATTATCATTCCAAAGAAATATGAGAAGCTTGTCCCTTCCATTGCGGACAGCATCTCAGCCGGGCTTGTTTGCCATCTTAATATGGATACTCTTGAAGTGGAAGAATACCAAGCAAATATTGATATAGAAGAATGGGAAGATGTAACCGGAGAAAAGTTTACACCCAAGTACATGGAGTGGAAACGAGTACTGTTTTTTGAGCCTATGGATTCGCCAGCATCTTTTCGAATTATGGAAGATTTCGCATCACAAATAGACAATGAAACAATAAGCAATAGACTAATGGATATATTGAGCCGGAAGAAACCTTTTGCACATTTCAATGATTACATACACAATTCTGATTGTAAAGAAGCCTGGTTTGCCTATAAAAAGACAGCTTATGAAAATCAAGTTCGCGAAATAATATCCAATGAACTAAACAGATTGTAACTCATCAACTTTCCGCGTCAATCAATTTGATAAAAACATTTAAAATCACACTTAATGAAATATCCCCGATTATTATCGTCTGGTGCCAATAATAAAGTGATTGCTTTAAACGAAACGGAAGTGGCAAAATTATTTACCGGCGACACCAGATCTGATATAGGTTCAGAGGCGGAGAAGATGCAATATGCCAACAGTATTAATGAACTTGTGGTTCGTTTTAAACGCTTAGAATTTAACGAGGAGTTACAAGCGGAGATGTTGGTTATGGAGCGGGTTTATCCCATTGATTTCCGCGCTTATGAGGTGGAAAAAAGAGAGCTTTGGCTGAGTGTCTTCATGGATGAAATAGCGCAGTTGCATAGCAAGGGATTTGCACACCGGGATATAAAACGACCTTCAGATATCGGTGGCATGGCTTTTGATAATATATTGCTTACAGAACATGGGCTGCGGCTCATAGATGTGGGCATTTCCGCTATCAGAGAAAAAGTGGGGGACATCATTTTTGGCAAATATCTGGAAATCGAAAAGGCAGAACTGAAAGAATTTGCAACCTACTTTATCAACAGGTAATTAAATGAATGTTATAAACAATAACAGCCAACCAGGAAAATTATACATCTGATCTTCGTTTTACCTCAGTAAACATGGAAATAAAAGGGCAACAGAGAAGAAACTTATAAAATGGAAGAAAAAATCATGTTTGCTAATGTGTAATCATTTTAAAAAAACATTCTATACGGATAATGAATCTTATCGCCACCCATATCAACTATTATACCTTGTGCCAACGGAAGCTTTGGTTTTTTGCCAACGGCATTAATATGGAACACAGTTCCGATACCGTTTCCGATGGCAAACTGCTCCATGAAATCAGCTATCCGCAGCGACCGGAAAGATATACCGAGGTTGAATTGTCAGCAATATATAACGGTATTGGATTATCGGGTAAAATAGATTTTTATGATGCTAAAGAAAAGATTATTCATGAAATCAAACGCAGCAATAAAGTAGAAGCTGCACATGAATGGCAGGTGAAATTTTACATCTGGCTATTGGCCTTAAACGGTATCGAAAGTGCAAAAGGCATTTTGGAATACCCGACATTGCGGGAACGGAAAGAAGTTGTTTTTACAGAAGCCGACACCGATTATATGCAGCAAGCAGTTAGTGAAATTGCAGCAATAATCGCAGCTGAAAATTGCCCTCCGGTTATTCATGCGAAGATTTGTAAAAGTTGCAGTTATTATGAATTGTGTTATGTAAATGAACTATGAAAAAAACCTACTACCTCTTCAATCCCGGTCGCATGAGCCGGAAAGACAATACCCTCAAATTTACGCCGGTAAATGAAGAGGGTGTGGAAGGTGTACCTAAATATATTCCGGTGGAAGGCGTCAGCGACTTGTATTGTTTTGGCGCTTTGGATGCGAATAGTGCTTTGTATAATTTTCTGGGTAAGGAGCAGATTGCCGTTCATTTTTTCGATTATTACGAACATTATACCGGAAGTTTTTTGCCTAAAGAATATTTGTTGGCCGGCAAAATGCAGATAGCGCAGACAAAACATTATATGTCAAAAACAAAAAGGATATTTATTGCTCAAAAATTCATAGAAGCTGCGGCATTCAATATGCTCAAAAACCTGAAATATTACCAAACCAGAGGTAAGGAGCTGGAAGCAATAATCGGCACAATAGAACGCTATGCCGGCGGCATTTCCACAACAAGCGACGTTGAAGAATTGATGGGTTTGGAAGGCAATATCCGGCAGGTGTATTATGATGCATTCGACCTTATCCTGAATGACTTTGCGATGGATGGTCGTAGTAAACAACCACCCAAAAACGAGGTCAATGCGTTGGTGTCTTTTGGCAATATGATGTGTTACAGCCTCTGTGTGGGGCAGATTTATCACACCCAACTCAACCCTACTATCAGCTTTCTGCACGAACCCGGATACCGGAGATTTTCATTAGCATTGGATCTTGCTGAAATCTTCAAGCCCATTTTGGTAGATCGGGTTATTTTCAGGGTGTTGAATAAAAAAGAGATTCAGGCAAAAGATTTTGACATCCGGCTCAATAGCGTTGTTTTAAAAGATGCCGCCCGTAAAACTTTTGTTCGGGCATTTGAAGAACGCTTAAATGAAACCATTAAACATCGAACCCTCAATCGGAGTGTAAGTTATAAACATTTAGTGAAATTAGAGTGCTACAAACTGACTAAGCATTTATTAAACATAGAAGAATACAAACCTTTTAAAGCTTGGTGGTAATATGTATGTAATATTGGTGTATGACATTGGCGAAAAGCGTGTAAGCAAAATGCTCAAATTATGCAGGCAATATCTGAATTGGATACAAAACAGTGTTTTTGAAGGAGAATTGACTGAGGTAAAATTAAAGGAACTTTTAGCCAAAGCAAAAGCTATTATGCATCCGGAAGGAGATAGCATTATTGTCTTTAAGAGTCGAGATGAAAAATGGTTGGAAAAGCAGGTGATAGGCGTAGAGAAAAACAACTTAGACAATATTTTGTAGTTGTCGAAGGATAAAATACTCGGTTGT
>Ga0222423_1001207_pt1 | contig 12585 bp, 6 predicted proteins | sample 3A0metagenome_FD_182472 | JGI IMG/M metagenome (GOLD analysis project Ga0222423, IMG submission 182472) | Enriched microbial communities from leaf-cutter ant dump, University of Wisconsin, Madison, United States - 3A0 (version 2) | ecosystem: Environmental > Terrestrial > Nest > Insects nest >...
AAGTTCGCCCGTGGCCTCGCCGCCGTGCGCGACCAGAAGGCCGCGGCTTAATCCCCGCCCTTCACGGAATTCGCTGAACGACCGAGCGACACCCAAACCCTGGCATTACCAAAATTTTTGGAGTTCTGAAAAATGGCACTTAACAAAGCTGAAATCCTTGACGCCATCGCTGGCATGACCGTGCTCGAGCTGTCCGAGCTGATCAAGGAAATGGAAGAGAAGTTCGGCGTGTCGGCTGCTGCCGCCGCTGTCGCTGTCGCTGCTCCCGCCGCTGGTGGCGCTGCCGCCGCTGCTGAAGAGCAAACCGAGTTCACCGTGATCCTGGCTGAAGCCGGCGCCAACAAGGTGTCCGTCATCAAGGCCGTGCGCGAGCTGACCGGTCTGGGTCTGAAGGAAGCCAAGGACCTGGTCGACGGCGCTCCGAAGCCCGTCAAGGAAGGCATCTCCAAGGCCGACGCTGACGCGCTCAAGAAGCAGCTGGAAGAAGCCGGCGCCAAGGTCGAAGTCAAGTAATCGACCTTTGCCGTATGGGGCTGGAAGCGCCGAAATGCGCTTCCAGCCTTTTGTGCTTTTTCAGAGCACAAAGAAAACCCTCGCGAAGTGCGCGTGTTTTCTTTGTCTTCTGAATCGACTGCAGAAGACAGGACATGGTCGGACGGGAGTCCCGCCGGGGCGCTCAGCCCACTGCTCCCGTCGTCCGCCAGAGGTTGGTAGAGGCCAACCGCCAAGTCCGCACCGCCAGTCGAGGCTATTGATCGGACGTTCCGGTTTCCGGGGGAACCGCAGCGTCCGTGAGCCCGTGCCCTTCGCTTACCGGAGAACTCATGGCCTATTCGTTCACCGAGAAGAAGCGCATCCGCAAGAGCTTCGCTAAAAGCGCAGCTGTGCTGGACGTGCCCTTCCTGCTTGCCACCCAGCTCGAATCCTATACCTCGTTCCTTCAAGCCGATCTGCCGCCCGCTCAGCGTCGTGAGCAGGGTCTGCAGGCTGCCTTCAAGTCGATCTTCCCGATCGTTTCGCACTCGGGATATGCGCGACTGGAATTCGTGCACTACATGCTCGGCGAGCCGGCCTTCGACGTGAAGGAATGCCAGCAGCGCGGCTTGACTTTTGCAAGCCCGCTGCGCGCGCGCGTGCGCTTGGTGATCCTGGACAAGGAAGCCGCCAAGGAAACCGTCAAGGAAGTGAAGGAGCAAGAGGTCTACATGGGCGAGATTCCGCTCATGACCACGACCGGCTCCTTCGTCATCAATGGCACCGAGCGTGTCATCGTTTCGCAGCTGCACCGTTCGCCTGGCGTGTTCTTCGAGCACGACCGCGGCAAGACGCACAGCTCCGGCAAGCTGCTGTTCTCGGCGCGCATCATCCCCTACCGCGGCTCGTGGCTGGACTTCGAGTACGACCCGAAGGACTTCCTGTTCTTCCGCGTCGACCGCCGCCGCAAGATGCCGGTGACGATTCTCCTCAAGGCGATCGGCATGTCCTCCGAGGACATCCTGGCAGCCTTCCACGATTTCGATCACTTCGATCTGGCCGGCAAGGACATCAGCTTCCGTCTGGTAGCCGAACGCTTGCGCGGTGAAGTCGCCCGTTTCGACATCACCGACGGCAAGGGCAAGACCATCGTTGCCCGCGACAAGCGCATCACCGCCAAGCACATCCGTGAGCTGAACGAAGCCGGCATCACCAGCATCGTCGTTCCGGAAGACTTCCTGGTCGGCCGCGTGCTCGCCAAGAACGTGATCGACACCGAGACCGGCGAACTGGTCGCGCGTGCCAACGACGAGATCACCGAAGAGCTGCTGGTCAAGCTGCAGAAGGCTGGCGTCAAGAGCTTCGAAACCCTGTACATCAACGACCTGGACCGCGGTCCGTACATCTCGCAGACCCTGCGCTCGGACGAAACCGCCGACCAGTGGCAAGCGCGTGTGGCGATCTACCGCATGATGCGTCCGGGCGAGCCGCCCACCGAAGACGCGGTCGAGTCGCTGTTCGCTGGCCTGTTCTACGCGCCGGAACGCTACGACCTGTCGTCCGTCGGTCGCATGAAGTTCAATCGCCGTGCCTACCCGGATCGCCTGGATGACAAGGCGCCGGAATGGCAGCGTCGTTTCCACGAGCGCGTGGGCCCGCAAGGCGAAGAAGGCCTCGGCACGCTCACGAACGAAGACATCCTCGCCGTGGTCGGCGTGCTGGTCGAACTGCGCAACGGTCGCGGCGAAATCGACGACATCGACCACTTGGGCAACCGTCGCGTGCGTTGTGTCGGCGAGCTGGCTGAAAACCAGTTCCGCGCCGGCCTGGTGCGTGTCGAGCGTGCGGTGAAAGAACGCCTGAACCAGGCCGAATCCGACAACCTCATGCCGCACGACCTGATCAACGCCAAGCCGATCTCGGCCGCGATCAAGGAGTTCTTCGGTTCCTCGCAGCTGTCGCAGTTCATGGACCAGACCAACCCGCTGTCCGAGATCACGCACAAGCGTCGTGTCTCCGCACTGGGCCCGGGCGGTTTGACGCGCGAACGAGCCGGCTTCGAAGTCCGCGACGTGCATCCGACCCACTACGGTCGCGTGTGCCCGATCGAGACGCCGGAAGGTCCGAACATCGGCCTTATCAACTCGCTGGCCGTGTATGCCACGACCAACCGCCACGGCTTCCTGGAAACCCCCTACCGCAAGGTGGTGGATAGCCAGGTGACCGATCAGATCGACTTCCTGTCGGCGATCGAGGAGGGCGGCTTCGTGATCGCCCAGGCGAACGCGGAACTGGACAAGGAAGGCCGCCTGACCGAGGACCTCGTGTCCTGCCGTCACCGTGGTGAGTCCTTCCTGACCACGCGCGACCAGGTCCAGTACATGGACGTGTCGCCGTCGCAGATCGTCTCGGTCGCCGCTTCGCTGATTCCGTTCCTCGAGCACGACGACGCGAACCGTGCGTTGATGGGCGCGAACATGCAGCGCCAGGCTGTGCCCTGCCTGCGTCCGGAAAAGCCGCTCGTCGGTACCGGTATCGAGCGCACTGTGGCCGTCGACTCCGGCACCACAGTGCAAGCGCTGCGCGGCGGCCTGGTCGACTACGTCGACGCCAACCGCGTCGTGGTGCGTGTGAACGACGATGAAACCGTGCTCGGCGAAGTGGGCGTGGACATCTACAACTTCACCAAGTACACCCGCTCGAACCAGAACACGAACATCAACCAGCGTCCGATCGTGAAGATCGGCGACCGCATCGCCAAGGGCGACGTGATCGCCGACGGCGCATCGACCGACCTCGGCGAACTCGCCCTGGGCCAGAACATGCTGGTCGCGTTCATGCCCTGGAACGGCTACAACTTCGAAGACTCGATCCTGATCTCCGAACGCGTGGTGGCCGACGACCGCTTCACCTCGATCCACATCGAGGAACTGACGGTCGTGGCGCGTGACACGAAGCTGGGTGCCGAAGAAATCACCCGCGACATCGCCTCGCTGGGCGAAGCCCAACTGGGTCGCCTGGATGAGTCCGGCATCGTCTACATCGGCGCCGAAGTCGACGCTGGCGACGTGCTGGTCGGCAAGGTCACGCCCAAGGGCGAAACCCAGCTGACGCCGGAAGAAAAGCTGCTGCGCGCGATCTTCGGCGAGAAGGCTTCGGACGTTAAGGACACCTCGCTGCGCGTGCCCTCGGGCATGAACGGCACGGTGATCGACGTGCAGGTCTTCACCCGCGAAGGCATCGAGCGCGACAAGCGTGCCCAGTCGATCATCGACGACATGCTGCGCAGCTTCCGCCTGGATCTGGGCGACCAGATGCGTATCGTGGAACGCGACACCTTCTCGCGTATCGAGCGCCTGATCACCGGCCAGGTCGCCAACGGCGGCCCGAAGAAGCTCGCCAAGGGCGCGAAGATCACGGCCGAGTACCTCGCCGACGTCGAGCCGCACAGCTGGTTCGACATCCGCATGGCCGACGAAGCGATCGCCCAGCAGCTCGAGTCCCTCAAGGAAGGTCTGGAAAAGACCCGCAAGGACTTCGATCTTGCCTTCGAAGCGAAGAAGAAGAAGCTCACCCAGGGCGACGAACTGCCCCCGGGCGTGCAGAAGATGGTCAAGGTCTACCTCGCCGTGAAGCGTCGCCTGCAGCCTGGCGACAAGATGGCAGGTCGCCACGGTAACAAGGGTGTGGTGTCGAAGATCGTTCCGGTCGAAGACATGCCCTACATGGCCAACGGCACGCCGGTCGACATCGTTCTGAACCCGCTGGGCGTGCCCTCGCGGATGAACATCGGCCAGATCCTGGAAACGCACCTGGGTTGGGCCGCCAAGGGCCTGGGCAACAAGATCCAGGAGCAGCTGCGTCGCCAGGCTGCGACCAAGGAAGTGCGCAAGCTGCTGTCCGAGATCTACAACTCTACCGGCAAGTCCGAAGAGATCGATTCGCTCGCCGACGATGAAGTGATCGAGCTGGCCGGCAACCTGTCCAAGGGCGTGCCTTTCGCGACCCCGGTGTTCTCGGGCGCGACCGAGGAAGAAATCGAGTCGATGCTCAAGCTGGCGGGTCTGGACAGCGGTGGCCAGGTGGCGCTGCATGACGGCCGCACCGGCGACGCGTTCGAACGCAAGGTGACCGTCGGCTACAAGCACATGCTCAAGCTGCACCACTTGGTCGACGACAAGATGCACGCGCGTTCGACCGGCCCGTACTCGCTCGTGACCCAGCAGCCGCTGGGCGGTAAGGCGCAGTTCGGTGGCCAGCGCTTCGGTGAAATGGAAGTGTGGGCGCTGGAAGCTTATGGCGCCGCGTACACGCTGCAGGAAATGCTGACCGTGAAGTCCGACGACGTGACCGGCCGTACCAAGGTCTACGAAAACATCGTCAAGGGCGAGCACAAGATCGACGCCGGCATGCCGGAGTCCTTCAACGTGCTGGTGAAGGAAATCCGTTCCCTCGCGATCGACATCGACCTGGAGCGTTACTGAGACGCCTCGCGTCTCAGTCCGCAAGTTAGGAGAGACATATGAAAAGCCTGCTCGCTGATCTGTTCAAGCAAAACCTTCCCAATGAGGAAGAGTTCGATGCGATCACGATTGGTCTCGCCTCGCCCGAGAAGATCCGTTCCTGGTCTTACGGTGAGGTGAAGAAGCCGGAGACGATCAACTACCGCACCTTCAAGCCGGAGCGCGATGGCCTGTTCTGCGCCAAGATCTTCGGCCCGGTGAAGGACTACGAGTGCCTGTGCGGCAAGTACAAGCGCCTGAAGCACCGCGGGGTGATCTGCGAGAAGTGCGGCGTCGAAGTGACGCTGGCCAAGGTGCGCCGCGAGCGCATGGGCCACATCGAGCTCGCCTCGGTGGTCGCCCACATCTGGTTCCTGAAGTCGCTACCGTCGCGTCTGGGCATGGTGCTCGACATGACGCTGCGCGACATCGAGCGCGTGCTCTACTTCGAAGGCTTCGTTGTCGTCGATCCGGGCATGACGCCGCTCACCCGCGGCCAGCTGCTGACTGAAGATGACTTCATCGCCAAGACCGAAGAGTACGGCGACGAATTCGTTGCGCTGATGGGCGCCGAAGCCGTGCGTGAACTGCTGCGCACTATCGACCTGCCGCGCGAGATCGAGCGCCTGCGCTCGGAACTCGAGACCACCGGCTCCGAAGCCAAGATCAAGAAGATCGCCAAGCGCCTCAAGGTGCTGGAGGCCTTCACGCAGTCCGGCATCCGTCCGGACTGGATGATCATGGAAGTGCTGCCGGTGCTGCCGCCGGACCTGCGTCCGCTGGTGCCGCTGGACGGCGGCCGCTTCGCGACCTCCGACCTGAATGACCTGTACCGCCGTGTCATCAACCGCAACAACCGTCTGAAGCGTCTGCTCGAACTCAAGGCGCCGGACATCATCGTGCGCAACGAAAAGCGCATGCTGCAGGAAGCGGTGGACTCGCTGCTCGACAACGGTCGTCGCGGCAAGGCCATGACCGGCGCCAACAAGCGTCCGCTCAAGTCGCTCGCCGACATGATCAAGGGCAAGGGCGGTCGTTTCCGTCAGAACCTGCTGGGTAAGCGCGTCGACTACTCGGGCCGCTCGGTCATTACCGTGGGTCCGCAGTTGAAGCTGCACCAGTGCGGTCTGCCCAAGCTGATGGCGCTGGAACTGTTCAAGCCCTTCATCTTCAACAAGCTCGAGCTGCGTGGCTATGCCACCACGATCAAGCAGGCAAAGAAGATGGTCGAGGGGCAGGAGCCGGTCGTGTGGGACATCCTCGAAGAGGTGATCCGCGAACACCCGATCATGCTGAACCGTGCGCCGACGCTGCACCGTCTGGGTATCCAGGCTTTCGAGCCGACGCTGATCGAAGGCAAGGCGATCCAGCTGCACCCGCTCGTCTGCGTGGCCTTCAACGCCGACTTCGACGGTGACCAGATGGCCGTGCACGTGCCGCTGTCGCTCGAAGCGCAGATGGAAGCCCGCACGCTGATGTTGTCCTCCAACAACATCCTGTCGCCCGCCCACGGCGAGCCGATCATCGTCCCCTCGCAGGACATCGTGCTCGGCCTGTACTACGCGACCCGCGAAGCGGTGAACGTGCCGGGTGAAGGCATGGCCTTCGTCGACGTTGATGAGGCCAAGCGTGCCTACGAGACCGGTCAGGCCTCGCTGCACGCCAAGGTCTTCATCCGCCTGAAGGAAGTGCTGCTGGACGCCGACGGCAACAAGGTCGAGTCGATCAAGCGTTTCCACACGACCATCGGTCGCGCGCTGCTGTCCGAGATCCTGCCGGCAGGCCTGCCTTTCAGCACGATCGACAAGGCCCTGAAGAAGAAGGAACTCAGCAAGCTGATCAACACCGCCTTCCGCCGTTGCGGCCTGAAGGACACGGTGATCTTCGCCGACAAGCTGATGCAGTTCGGCTTCCGCCTCGCGACCCGCGCCGGTATGTCGATCGCAGTGAAGGACATGCTGGTCCCCTCGACCAAGCACAGCCTGATCGCGGCCGCCGAAAACGAGGTCAAGGAAATCGCCCAGCAATACACCTCGGGTCTGGTGACCGACGGTGAGCGCTACAACAAGGTCGTGGATATCTGGGGTCGCGCCGGTGACCAGGTCGCCAAGGCGATGATGGACCAGCTCGGTACCGAGCCGGTGATCGACTACCGCGGCAAGGAAGTGCGCCAGGAGTCGATGAACGCCATCTACATGATGGCCGACTCTGGTGCGCGGGGCTCCGCGGCCCAGATCCGTCAGCTGGCCGGTATGCGTGGCCTGATGGCCAAGCCGGATGGCTCGATCATCGAGACGCCGATCACCACGAACTTCCGCGAAGGCCTGAACGTTCTGCAGTACTTCATCTCCACCCACGGTGCCCGTAAGGGTCTCGCGGATACGGCGCTGAAGACCGCGAACTCGGGTTACCTGACCCGTCGTCTGGTCGACGTGACCCAGGATCTGGTGGTGACCGAAGACGATTGCGGCACCTCCAACGGCTTCACCATGCGCGCCATCATCGAAGGTGGTGAAGTGGTGGAACCGCTGCGTGACCGTATCCTCGGCCGCACGCTGGGCGAAGACGTGGTGCACCCCGAGTCGCAGGAAACCGCGATCGAGAAGGGCACGCTGCTGGATGAAGACCTCTGCGACCTGATCGATTCGATCGGCGTGGATGAAGTGCGCGTGCGCACCCCGCTCACCTGCGACACCCGTTACGGCATGTGTGCCAAGTGCTACGGCCGCGATCTGGGCCGTGGTACCCCCGTTGCTTCCGGTGAAGCGATCGGTGTGGTGGCCGCACAGTCCATCGGCGAGCCGGGCACGCAGCTGACGATGCGTACCTTCCACGTGGGTGGTGCTGCATCGCGAGCCGCGGCGGCCAGCTCGGTCGAGGCCAAGTCGGCCGGTGTGCTGCGTTACGCCGGCAACATGCGTTTCGTGACCAGTGGCAAGGGCGAGAAGGTCGTCATCGCACGTTCCGCCGAGCTGGTGGTGACGGACGATGCCGGTCGCGAGCGCGAGCGTCACAAGGTGCCGTACGGCGCGACCCTGTCGGTTGACGACGGCGGTTCGATCAAGGCTGGCGCGCAACTTGCCACCTGGGATCCGCACACCCGTCCGATCATCACCGAGCACGCCGGCATCATCAAGTTCGAGAACGTCGAAGAAGGCGTCACCGTCGCGAAGCAGATCGACGAAGTGACCGGCCTGTCGACCCTCGTCGTGATCGACGCCAAGCGTCGCTCCAGCGCCTCCGCAAGCAAGGGCGTGCGTCCGCAGGTGAAGCTGATCGACGAAGCTGGCCAGGAAGTTCGCATCCCGGGCACCGACCACGCCGTGACGATCACCTTCCAGGTCGGCTCGCTGATCACCGTGAAGGACGGTCAGGTTGTATCCGTCGGTGACGTGCTCGCGAAGATCCCGCAGGAAACCGCCAAGACCCGCGACATTACCGGGGGTCTGCCGCGTGTGGCCGAGCTCTTCGAAGCCCGTTCGCCCAAGGATGCCGGCATGCTGGCCGACGTCACCGGCACGCTGTCTTTCGGCAAGGACACCAAGGGCAAGCAGCGCCTGGTGATCACCGAGCCGGACGGCACGGTGCACGAGTTCCTGATCCCGAAGGACAAGCATGTGATGGTGCACGACGGCCAGGTGGTCCAGCGCGGCGAGCTGATCGTCGACGGCCCGGCCGATCCGCACGACATCCTGCGCCTGAAGGGTGTGGAAGAGCTTGCTCGCTACATCATCGAGGAAGTGCAGGACGTCTATCGTCTGCAGGGCGTGAAGATCAACGACAAGCACATCGAGGTGATCGTTCGCCAGATGCTGCGTCGCGTGGTCATCTCGGACGCTGGCGATTCGCGCTTCATCCGTGAAGAGCAGGTCGAACGCTCCGACGTGCTGGACGAGAACGACAAGATGATTGCCGAAGGCAAGCTGCCGGCGCAGTACGAATACATGCTGCTCGGTATCACCAAGGCATCGCTGTCGACCGACTCCTTCATCTCGGCTGCTTCCTTCCAGGAAACGACCCGCGTGCTGACCGAAGCGGCGATCATGGGCAAGCGCGACGAACTGCGCGGCCTGAAGGAAAACGTGATCGTTGGTCGTCTGATCCCGGCGGGTACGGGTCTGGCTTACCACCGCGCCCGCAAGGCCGGTGCTGGCACGACCTTCGATCTGCCGCCGGCTACGGACTTTGATACGCCGTCCGAACAGGCCGCAACGGAAGACGTGCAGACCAGCTGAAAAGCCCTCGGCTTGACGACCCCGGGCGGGATTTAATAAAATCCCGCCTCTTTGTAAAGAGGACCGGCCCTTTCGGCCGGTCCGTTTTTTGATTGCGGCCCAAGCACGCTCACGCGCGCCGGTGGTGCGATCCCAGGAAAGCTAATGCCCACTATCAACCAGCTCGTCCGTCAAGGACGTCAGGCGCAGGAAACCAAGAGCAAGGTTCCCGCGCTGGAAGCCTGCCCGCAAAAGCGTGGCGTGTGCACCCGTGTTTACACCACGACGCCGAAGAAGCCGAACTCCGCGCTCCGTAAGGTCGCCAAGGTTCGCCTGACCAACGGCTTCGAAGTCATCTCCTACATCGGCGGTGAAGGCCACAACCTGCAGGAACACTCGGTTGTGCTGATCCGCGGTGGTCGTGTGAAGGACCTTCCCGGTGTGCGTTACCACATCGTGCGCGGTTCGCTCGACCTCCAGGGCGTCAAGGACCGGAAGCAGTCGCGTTCGAAGTACGGCGCGAAGCGTCCGAAGAAGTCCTGATTCCAACCGTCATCGAATCTGTAGGAGCTTGTCATGCCCCGTCGTCGTGAAGTACCCAAGCGTGAGGTTCTGCCCGATCCGAAGTTCGGTTCGCAGGACGTTTCCAAATTCATCAACGTGCTGATGCAAAGCGGCAAGAAGGCCGTCGCCGAGCGCATCATTTACGTTGCCCTGGACGCCATCAAGGCCAAGAGCGGCAAGGATCCGCTGGAAGTCTTCGGCGCTGCCATCCAGAACGTGAAGCCGATGGTCGAAGTGAAGAGCCGTCGCGTCGGTGGTGCGAACTACCAGGTGCCGGTTGAAGTGCGTCCGTCGCGTCGCATGGCGCTGTCGATGCGCTGGATTCGCGAAGCTGCGCGCAAGCGTTCCGAGAAGTCCATGGGCCAGCGTCTGGCCGGTGAGCTGCTCGAGGCCTCCGAAGGCCGTGGCGCCGCGATGAAGAAGCGTGAAGAAGTCCACCGCATGGCTGAAGCCAACAAGGCGTTCTCGCACTTCCGCTTCTAATTCTTGAGGCACGAAGAACAGGTCGGGCCCTGCAAAGGGCTCGACTGTTTTTAAGGCTGACGCTGAATCAATCCTTGTCCGCAGTGCCCTGCGGACATTTGTTTAGGTAGAGGTACTACCGTGGCACGCAAAACCCCGATCGAGCGCTATCGCAATATTGGTATCTCGGCTCACATCGACGCCGGCAAGACCACCACGACCGAGCGCATCCTGTTCTACACCGGTGTGAACCACAAGATCGGTGAAGTGCACGATGGCGCTGCCACCATGGACTGGATGGAGCAGGAGCAGGAGCGTGGTATCACGATCACCTCCGCGGCAACCACGTGCTTCTGGAAGGGCATGGGGATGCAGTTCGAGGAGCACCGCTTCAACATCATCGACACCCCGGGTCACGTGGACTTCACCATTGAGGTGGAGCGTTCCATGCGCGTGCTCGACGGAGCTGTGATGGTGTATTGCGCGGTGGGTGGCGTGCAGCCGCAGTCCGAGACCGTCTGGCGTCAGGCCAACAAGTACAAGGTGCCGCGCCTGGCCTTCGTGAACAAGATGGACCGTCAAGGTGCCAACTTCTTCCGCGTGGTCGAGCAGATGAAGTCGCGTCTGCGCGCGAACCCGGTGCCCGTGGTGGTGCCGATCGGTGCCGAAGACACCTTCGCTGGCGTGGTCGACCTGGTCAAGATGAAGGCCATCCTGTGGGATGAAGCCTCTCAAGGCATGAAGTTCGACTACGGCGATATCCCGGCCGAACTGGTTTCCGTTGCCGAAGAATGGCGCGAGAAGATGGTCGAGGCTGCTGCCGAGGCCTCCGAAGAGCTGATGAACAAGTACCTCGAAGAGGGCGCGCTCTCCGAAGAGGACATCGTCAAGGGTCTGCGCGATCGCACGATCAAGGGCGAGATCCAGCCGATGCTGTGCGGCTCCGCATTCAAGAACAAGGGTGTGCAGCGCATGCTGGACGCCGTGATCGAGCTGCTGCCTTCGCCGGTCGACATTCCGCCGGTGACCGGTGAAGAAGACGGCAAGCCGGCCGTACGTCACGCTTCGGACGACGAGAAGTTCTCGTCGCTCGCGTTCAAGCTGATGAACGACCCGTACGTCGGTCAGCTGACCTTCTTCCGCGTCTACTCTGGCGTCGTGAAGTCGGGCGACTCCGTGCTGAACTCGGTCAAGGGCAAGAAGGAACGTATCGGTCGTATCGTGCAGATGCACGCGAACGAACGTATCGAGATCGAAGAAGTGCGCGCAGGCGACATCGCTGCTGCGATCGGCCTGAAGGAAGTCACTACCGGTGAAACCCTGTGTGACATCGACGCGCCGATGATCCTCGAACGCATGGAGTTCCCGGAGCCCGTGATTCACGTGGCTGTCGAGCCGAAGACCAAGGCTGACCAGGAAAAGATGGGCGTCGCCCTGAACCGCCTGGCCAAGGAAGATCCGTCCTTCCGCGTGCGTACGGACGAAGAATCCGGCCAGACCATCATCTCCGGCATGGGCGAGCTGCACCTGGAAATCATCGTTGACCGCATGAAGCGCGAATTCGGTGTGGAAGCGAACGTGGGCGCCCCGCAGGTTGCCTACCGCGAAACCATCCGTAGCACCGTCGAAAATGCCGAAGGCAAGTTCGTCAAGCAGTCGGGCGGTCGTGGTCAGTACGGTCACGTTGTGCTCAAGGTCGAGCCGAACGAGGCAGGCAAGGGCTACGAATTCGTCGACGCGATCAAGGGTGGCGTGGTGCCGCGCGAGTACATCCCGGCGGTCGACAAGGGCCTCCAGGAAACGCTGCCGAACGGCATTCTGGCTGGCTTCCCGGTTGTGGACGTCAAGGTCACGCTGCACTTCGGTTCGTACCACGATGTGGACTCGAACGAAAACGCGTTCCGTATGGCCGCCTCCATGGCGTTCAAGGAAGGCATGCGCAAGGCGAACCCCGTTCTGCTCGAACCCATGATGGCAGTCGAAGTCGAAACGCCGGAAGAGTTCATGGGTAACGTGATGGGCGACCTGTCCGGTCGTCGTGGCATCGTGCAGGGCATGGACGACGTCGCCGGCATGAAGGCGATCAAGGCTGAAGTGCCGCTCGCCGAAATGTTCGGCTATTCGACGACGCTGCGTTCCCTGAGCCAGGGCCGCGCAACGTACTCGATGGAGTTCAAGCACTACTCTGAGGCGCCGCGTAACGTCGCCGAAGCCATCATCAACAAGAAGTAATTTCGATCTTTTGAGGAACTGAGCAATGGCCAAGGAAAAATTCGAGCGGACCAAGCCGCACGTGAACGTGGGCACGATCGGACACGTTGACCACGGCAAGACGACGCTGACGGCGGCGATCACGACGGTGCTGGCAT
>Ga0222423_1001208_pt1 | contig 12584 bp, 9 predicted proteins | sample 3A0metagenome_FD_182472 | JGI IMG/M metagenome (GOLD analysis project Ga0222423, IMG submission 182472) | Enriched microbial communities from leaf-cutter ant dump, University of Wisconsin, Madison, United States - 3A0 (version 2) | ecosystem: Environmental > Terrestrial > Nest > Insects nest >...
GAGTCAGCATGATCCACGTTACCCGCATCATGTGCCGCGCGCGCACCGGCTCGATCTGCATCGGTTGGCAACTCAACTGCGTCAAGATCACCGGACGTGACCTGCTCAATTGAGGTTTCGTCGATAATTGGGTGGTTCTCCGGCCAATCCGTGGCCCGATGTGGAACATCAGTTTCGGAGTGTGCGCCACAGCCGTGGCCCAGCGCCACCACTTTGCCGTCATCATCCGACCACACGTTGGTGCACACGCCAAAAACTTGACCGAGCGAACCCTGGAGCTTAACCAGGAAGCCACACGAACCGCAAGACGCTGCCGCCTGCAGCGAACCCTGCGAGCGCGGCCCGTTAGCACCTTCATACCAGCGCTTCGCGGTTTCCTCACGGCCCTGCGGGGACAGCACGCGCATGCGAGCAAGCGCGAGCTCCTCAATAGCAACTTGGTCTTCTTCCTCGTTACCCGTTGCCGTGTACCCCGGCTCCAACCGCGGGTCATCGGCGCGGAACGGCAAAACATCACCAGGGCCAATGTCGCCTGGACGAAGACGCTGTGACCACGGCAACCACTGCGGAGCCAGAATCGACTCTTCAGAGGGAAGAAGCGCTACTTCACAGACGGTAGCCACTCGCGAGCGCGGTGCCCGTGCAAGTGTGACAGACCAGTGCCAGCCCACATACCCGCGCATGGTGCAGGCAAATTTGTGCATGGCAAACCGATCACCCAGCATCCAGACGCCGGCGTGCTCGCCAACGTCCTGTGCATGGTCAGCTTCCTCGAGGGCTGCGCCACGCGCAAGATCGATTGCCTGAGCCAGCACGGAGTCGAGCTTGGCGCGCGAACTGCGGTTGCTAGGTACGGTGGCTATGGTCATGTGTTTCTTACGCCTCGATTGCGTCTGCGATGGCCCTAAGTACGTTCGCGGTCTTCGTGGCTGAGCCCTTGTCCGGGTAGCGGCCGTTACGCAACTGGTTACCCACCGAGTCAAGCAGCTTGATGACGTCTTCTACTACAACAGCCATCTCATCTGCAGGCTTACGGTGGGCGCGCGCCACGGAGGGCAGCGGCTCAGTGAAAGTAACGGAAAGAGCCTGTGGACCCTTGCGTCCGTCTGCTACGCCAAACTCAACGCGGGCGCCTGGCTTCGGCGCGGGAGCGCCCTCCGGCAGCGCGGAGGCATGCAAGAAGATCTGGTCTCCTTCATCAGTGGTGATGAATCCGAAACCTCGCTCAGCGTCAAAAAACTTGACCTTACCGGTTGGCACGTTAACCTCGTGTACTCGTTGGAACTCCACGGCCTGCGCAAACATCCTTCTGGCCGCGGATAAAGTTCATGAACCTCTAGGATACCTGTGCGCCCAATTCTTTGAACAATCAATTGCGCGCCTCTCACCTCAGGGCGAAACTCGGTCACGTACTTCGGCGCAGCTGCGCCATGCCGCTGACTGCGTGCTCGCCGCCCGGTTTGCCTACGCACGTAAAATTGGTGAGATGGGTACGTTTTCCGATTCGATCCGCGCGCTGGACACACAGGAACTCACCGCGCTGCTTGCGGCGCGCCCGGATCTCGCCTCACCGTCACCCGCCAATCTCGTCTCGCTTGCAGCGCGAGCTTCTAATAGTGCGAGTTTGGCTCGCGCTCTAGCGACTCTTAATGCCCGCAGGCTGCAAGTGCTTGAGTCTGTTTTTATTTTGCGTTCTCTTGGCCAGCCCACCGCACCCTCGGATATTTTGTCCGCAATCCTCGGCGCTGATGCTGTGCCTCTTATTTCCGACGAAATCCCGGCCCCCAGCGTGGCTTCCGGCCCAGCCGTCCCCACTGAGCCAGTTGTCCCCACTGAGCCAGTTGTCCCCACTGAGCCAGCGGCTCTCCTCGACCCGGCTGCCCTTCTCGAGTCAGATATCGCACACTTACGGGCAGCTGCGCTGCTGTGGCAGGACGAGGACGGTGCTCTACGCCTAGCCCCGGGCCTTGAAGACCTTTTTGACACGTTCCCCGCCGGCTTTGGTCCGCTCTCGCGTAACGAGTGCGCCACCGAGCCGCTGCCCGCAGCGGCTCCAGACGGCACGCAGGCCATTGTGGGCGCCGTGTTGTGGGGCCCGCCCGTTGCACTCGTGCCACAGAATTTGATGTCCACTCATCCGCGGCCAAGCGAGCCGGCCACAAATGTTTCGCTGCGCTGGCTCTTGCATAATTCGTACCTGGAATTGCTTGATGCCACGCACGTTTATTTGCCTCGGCAAACCGCGTTCGCGTTGCGCGGGCACCGCACACACAAAGGCATTTCCACTCCCCCATTGGGTCAGGCCACGCCCTCATTGACGGCGGAGTCTATTCGGTCCGAGGCTGCCCGTGCAGCCCTTGAGATTGTCCGGCTCGTGACCGAGCTCATCTCGCTGTGGGAGCGTGAACCTGCACCCTCACTGCGTAATGGTGGGCTGCCCGTGCGCGAACTCAAGCGGGTGTCTAATGAGTTGGATTTGTCTAGCACTGATGCGATTCTCGTATGTGAGTTGGCTCTTGCTGCCCGTTTGATTCGAGCGGGCGGTGACGCGGCCAATGATTTTGCCCCCACTACTGCGGCCGACGACTGGCTTGCGTTAACCCTCGAAGAGCGTTGGTCTGTGGTGGTCCAGGGGTGGCTTGCCTCGCAGCGCACGCCGTGGCGGGTGGGTCAGCTCGACGAGCGTGCTGCAACGATCAACGCGTTGCATCCCGAGTTGCATGACACTCGTATTCCGCGGTTGCGCGCGAACATTGTTCACCTATTGCAGGATCATCCGTTTGTCCCATTGACCAGCGAGCTTGTGATTGACGAGTTGCGTTGGCATGCGCCGCGGGCCGGTCTTGATCCGGATGCCGTCTCAGGTTTGTTACACGAGGCCGCGTTCCTTGGATTGACGGGGGCTGGCGCGTTACTACCTGGCGCTGCGGAATCGCTTTCTGCCGCGCTTACCGCCGCATTGCCGCAGCCTGTGGGCGAGATTTTTGTGCAGGGAGACCTCACCGGCATGGTGCCTGGCCGCCCCACCGCGCCTCTCGAAGCGCTGCTAGAAATGGCCAGTGTGGTGGAATCTCGCGGCGGCGCACTGACTGTGCGCTTCACACCGGATTCAATTTCTCGCGCGTTTGATGAGGGCCTGGGCGCCACTGAGCTTATCGACGAATTGGCTATGTACTCGGTGACGCCTCTGCCCCAGCCGCTCACCTATCTCATTGCGGATGTGGCACGTAAGCACGGAAACGTTCGTGTTGGCGCGGCGTCCAGTTACATTCGCGTGCCAGATGAGGCCAGCGCACAAGCTATCTTGGCTTCTGCGGCCTTTACTTCAGTTGGGATTTTCGAGATTGCCCCTACAGTGCTCGGCGCCGTGGCTCCTATCACCACCGTATTGCAGTTGCTGCGTGAAGCTGGCTTAGCTCCCGTGGTGGAATCGCCCGATGGTCAGGTCATCACGGCTGATCGCCAGGGCACTCGGGCCCGCGTACTTACCCGCCCGATGCGTTCACATCACGACGTCAACGTAGGAGTATCCTCACCATTTCCAGGGGACAAGGCGCTTGCAACCGAGGCGTTCACCCGTGGACATCGCAGCGTGAGCCACTCTTCGTCGAACATTTTGCAGTTGGCGGCCCAACTGCGTGCAGAGGAAGATGCCAACCCCGGCGCAAACCGGCCAACTACACAGGCGAGTGGCTTAGCGCACGCGGCAGGATCGTCGAAAATCACAACCGCCGCTGAAAGCCAGCACTCCAGCGCACACCAGTCCACCCCGTCACAATCTGACGCACAATCTGCCCCGCAGAGCCCACCCCAGCCCGCGCCCACAGCCACACCAACAGACGAGCCCAGCCAAGCAATCATGACCCTGCGCGAGGCAATATCAGAGGGCAATCTCGTGGAAGTAACCATGGCAGATTCTCGGGGCGCGCTGACCAAGCGCATCCTGCGCCCACTAACCCTAGACTCGGGCCGACTCCGCGCGGCAGATCCCGAACGCGAATCCGAGCTGACTATAGCAATCCACCGAATCGCCGCCGTTACCCTACCCGGGAATGGACAGTAACGCAGTTACGTTAGCGTTGAGGCAGTCCCAGCCAAGGAGAACCCCCACATGCCCAACGGTCCACTGATTGTGCAGAGCGATAAATCGCTCCTGCTTGAGGTCGATCACGAACAGGCCACGGCCGCCCGGCGCGCCATCGCTCCCTTTGCGGAACTTGAACGCGCACCCGAGCATGTGCACACCTACCGACTCACCCCGCTGGGTCTATGGAATGCGCGAGCGGCCGGGCTGGACGCGGAAACCGTAGTCAACGTACTCATCACGTACTCTCGCTACCCCGTGCCGCACTCGATCCTTGTGGACGTAGCCGAGACGATGTCACGCTATGGCCGCCTCCAATTGGTGTCAGACCCGGCACACGGCCTCATATTGACCACAACCGATAAGGCAGTGCTCGCCGAGGTGCTCAAGTCCAAGCGCACTAAGGGCCTGGTGGGTGAGCGAATCGACGACACCTCGGTTATTGTGCACCGCTCCGAGCGAGGGAATCTCAAGCAGGCCCTCATCAAGCTGGGGTGGCCTGCCGAGGACCTCGCCGGATATGTGGACGGGGAAAAGCACCCCATCGAGATTTCGCCCATTGACAAGGCAAAGAACGCACCGTGGACAATGCGCCCCTACCAGCAGGGTGCGGTGGATAACTTCTGGCACGGCGGCTCGGGTGTGGTGGTGTTGCCCTGTGGTGCTGGCAAGACAATCGTGGGCGCGGGTGCGATGGCCAAGTCCTCCACCACAACCCTCATTTTGGTGACCAACTCCGTGTCTGCGCGCCAATGGCGCGACGAGTTGGTCCGCCGCACCACGCTGACCGAAGATGAGATTGGCGAATATTCGGGTACTCGCAAGGAAATCCGGCCCGTCACCATCGCCACGTATCAGGTGCTCACCACCCGCCGTAAGGGCGAGTACACGCACTTAGAACTGCTTGATGCCCGGGACTGGGGCCTGATTATTTACGACGAAGTCCACCTTTTGCCGGCACCGATCTTTCGCATGACGGCTGATATGCAGGCCCGTCGTCGCCTTGGACTCACCGCTACGTTGGTGCGTGAAGATGGACGTGAGGACGAGGTCTTCTCCCTGATCGGGCCCAAGCGATTTGATGCGCCGTGGAAGGACATCGAAGCGCAGGGATATATCGCGCCCGCGGATTGCCGCGAGGTGCGCCTTACACTCTCGGATGCGGACCGGATGACGTATGCCACCGCGGAACCAGAGGATAAATACCGGCTCGCTGCCTGCGCGCCGGGCAAGGTGGATGTGGTGCTGCGGCTCGTGCGCCAGCATGAGGGCGAACCCACGCTGGTGATTGGACAGTACCTTGACCAGCTCGACGAGTTAGCCTCGGCGTTGGGCGCTGAAGTGATTACCGGGCAGACTCCGGTCAAGGAACGCCAGCGCCTCTACGAGGCGTTTCGAACCGGTGAAATAACCAAACTCGTAGTGTCTAAGGTCGCTAACTTCTCCATCGACTTGCCTGAGGCTTCTGTGGCCATCCAGGTTTCCGGTTCCTTTGGTTCGCGTCAGGAAGAGGCCCAGCGGCTCGGCCGGGTTATGCGGCCCAAGCAGGATGGGCGCACCGCACACTTTTACACTGTGGTTACTCGGGACACCGTGGACCAAGAGTTTGCTGCGCACCGCCAACGATTCTTGGCAGAGCAGGGGTACGCGTATTCAATCGTGGACGCGGAGGACATCACGGCATAAAGGCCACGGTTTTGGCACATTCGAATAGAGTTAAGCCATGTCTAATGAAATATCGCGGTCCGGCCGCAAGACGTACCTGCTCGTTGACGGCGAGAACATCGACGCCACACTGGGCTTGAACGTTTTGGGCCACCGACCTAATCCAGACGAGCGCCCCCGGTGGGACCGCATCGCCGAATTTTCCTCGGAAGTTTTTGCTCAACCTATTTCCGCGCTGTTCTTCCTTAATGCCTCGTCCGGCCAGATGCCAATGCCATTTGTGCAGGCTCTGCTCGCCATGAGCTACCGTCCCATCCCACTTTCGGGCACAGCCCAAGAAAAGGTAGTGGATATGGGTATCCAAGCGATGCTCGAGGCCATTGGCGAGGACGAGGGTGATGTGCTGCTGGCCAGCCACGACGGCGACTTCATCCCCCAGATCGAGGCTCTCCTCGATGCAGGGCGCCGGGTGGGGCTGCTGTGCTTCCGCGAGTTTGTCAACGCGCAGATGGCGGCGCTCGAGGAAAAGGGCTTAATGTTCTACGACCTCGAGGAAACGGTGGGCGCGTTCAACACTATCCTGCCGCGTGTTCGCATCATCCCAATCCACGAGTTCAACCCACTGCGCTACCTCTAGGTGCACAGCGCTTATCCAGCGCGTTTTCAGAAAACTGGGGCATGCTTGTTATATGGGAAACGCAGAGGCACGCCTTGTTGTTGTAGATGACGAACCAAACATTCGTGAATTGCTCTCCACTTCATTGCGGTTCGCGGGGTTTGAAGTGTACGCGGCGGAGGACGGGCAGAGTGCCATCGAGTTGATCTCGAACACTCAGCCCGACCTCATCGTGCTTGACGTCATGCTGCCTGATCTCGACGGCTTCACTGTCACACGCCGCCTGCGCGAGCGTGGCATCCACACTCCCGTTGTTTTTCTGACCGCAAAGGATGACACCTCGGACAAGATCACGGGCTTGACCGTGGGCGGTGACGACTACGTTACTAAGCCCTTCAGCCTTGAAGAGGTTGTGGCTCGGATTCGTGCGGTGTTGCGCCGCACTCATCAGGTTGAGGAATCCTCTGCGGTCCTGCGCTTTGCGGATATCGAGTTGGATGAGGATTCGCACGAGGTTTCCCGCGCGGGCGTCAGCATTGATCTGTCCCCCACCGAATTCAAGTTGCTGCGCTACCTTATGCTCAATCCCGGACGCGTTTTGTCCAAGACCCAAATCTTGGATCACGTGTGGGACTACGACTGGGGTGGAGATGCCAACATCGTGGAGTCCTACATCTCCTATCTGCGCCGCAAAATCGACACAATCACCCGTGCAGATGGAACACCCGTAGAGCCTTTGATCACCACGAAGCGCGGAATCGGCTACCTGCTGCGCAAACCCACATCACGGTAATACCGTGGCCACCGCACCAACCAGCGCAAACGAACCTTCTGCTGCTCCAGTTCCAGACGGTTTGTACACTCCTCCTGGCAGCTACTACCAGGAGGATGGCGAACTTGTTGGCCCGATCCGTTCCTATTTTGCGCGCCTTTCACTGCGCACACGGCTCGCGGGAATCGTAGTCATTGTGCTTCTGCTGGGCTTAGCTATTGCCGCCCTGTTGACCACCACCTTGCTGAAGAGTTACCTCATCCGGCAGGTTGATAACGACCTGAGCACCACCTACTCCGATATTTCTAGCCAGATCATCCAGGACCAGGGCTCATCCTCGTTCCTACCCAGCGACTACTACCTGCAGTTTCGCACCTACGGCGGAACTACCCGTGAGTGGTACATGAACTCAACGATCGAGAACAACTCGCTTCCGGATCTGTCTCGCTACATTCCGCGGTCTGGTCAGCGCGCCTCAGCCGCCCCCGCACAACCGTTTACCACGGGGGCAATTTTGACCAATACGCAGTGGCGCGTGCTTTACCGGCAGGTTGCACTGGGCAATCAGGGCACCATCGGCGAGGCCTTCGTTGCCCTGCCACTCACCAACACTTATGCGGTGGTCACCCAGATCCAACGAGTGCTGTTCCTGTCTGCGCTGTTTATTGCGGCGCTCGGGGGATCGATTGGCCTGATTGCAGTGCGCCGGTCACTGCGGCCACTGGAGAATATTGAGAAAACCGCAGCGCAAATTGCACAGGGTGACCTGTCTAGGCGCGTCCCGCAGGCTCCTGCCACAACAGAGGTAGGCAGCCTTGCTAAGTCCTTGAACACGATGCTTGAGCGGCTCGAAGAGTCTTTCAGTGCACAGGAAGCCTCTGAGAAGCGCATGCGGCAGTTTGTTTCTGACGCCTCCCATGAACTGCGCACACCGTTGGCCACGATCCGCGGATACGGTGAGCTCTACCGTATGGGTGCGCTGCGCGACGATTCTGCGCTGGACGACACCATGCGCCGAATTGAGGACAGCGCGACCCGTATGGGAACGCTCGTGGAGGACCTTCTACACCTTGCTCGGCTTGATGAGCGCCGCGCACTCAAAATGGACCGAGTGGATCTTGCCGTCTTAGCCCTCGATGCAGTCAGCGACTTACACGCACTTGACCCCGCTCGCACGGTCAAAGTTGTAGAGCTTGAACCTGGCAAGCCGGCGGCTTCCACAGTGGTGCTCGGTGACGAAGACAAACTGCGCCAGGTGTTTGCCAACCTCATTGGGAACATCTACCGGCATACTCCGGAGGGTAGTCCTGTAGAGATCGCGCTGGGCAGTACTGCCACACCAGCCAACTTGCGTGAGGATATCGGTAAGATGTCCGACGAAGCGCGGGAATCGTCGCAAAGCACACGTGTCATTGTGGAAGTACGCGACCACGGCCCCGGGATCAGCGCAGAGCATCAGGACCGAGTATTCGAACGGTTCTACCGTGTGGACTCCTCACGGAACCGGCAGTCTGGTGGATCAGGATTGGGGCTAGCCATAGTCTCAGCCATCTTGCACTCACACAACGGAACTGTGTGCGTCAGCGAAACCCCCGGCGGCGGCCTAACAATCCACGTGGAAATTCCCGCTGCACACAACTAAGCGCTAAGGCGCGCCGCAAGTGAATCGCAGATCACCTTGCACGATGACGACAGCAACCCCAGACGGTACTACGATGGCTCTTTGGACCATTGGAACAAGGTGTTCACGTGTCGGACACAAAAGGTGAGACACAGTGTAAGCCTTGCTAGATTGGCCTGATCAGTCAGCCGTCAAAAGGAACAAGATGTTTGCTGAGACTACTGAGGCTCCTCAGTGGCTCCTATCCTCTTGGATTCGCAGTTGTCAGGCAGCCGGCGCAACCGCCAACGAGCCAGAACTCGTGGCCAAGTGCCGAGACCTGCTAGCCCGCTGGAGCGAGGAAGATCGTTCTTATCACGGGATTAAGCATCTCGTAGACGTGCTCTCGCACGTGGATGAGCTTGCTGAGGAAGCCGCCGATCCAGATCTTGTGCGGCTCGCCGCGTGGTACCACGGGGCTGTTTTTTCCGCTGCCGCAAAGTTGGCGTACGCCAATGCAGCCGGGGAAGACGAAGTGGCCAGCGCTGCACTCGCCCGCAAGCAGTTGCTCGAGTTGGGTGTACCTGAGGAACGCGTGGAGAAGGTGGTCAACATGGTCACCAAACTCGTGCGCCACAAAGCCGTCAAGTCAGATAGTGACTGCGCAGTGCTTGTTGACGCAGACCTTGCAATTTTGAAGTCAGACCCACAGCGTTACCGGCAGTACCTCAAGGCGATTCGGGACGAGTACGCCCACATTCCACCTATTGATTTTGTTCGGGCACGGCTGCGCATCGTTTCAAAGCTGCTGGAACGCGATAAGTTGTTCTCCACGGTGGCTTCCCACTCATGGGAAGATGCGGCGCGCCAGAACCTTGAGGCGGAACAGGCTCGACTCAACAAGGAACTGACAAAGTTGACAGCCGAAACTGAAGTTAGCGCCTAAGACTTATTCACACCCTGTTGTTGTGGTGTGTGAGGCCCTGGTTGTTCACAGAAACGACCGGGGCCTCACGCATGCTCAGAGCAGCTCACTTAGCGTTGAGTTCGCAACCAAACAGCACACAACAACAGGGAGTACTCCATGTCCACTTTCTCGGTAGATACCGCACAGGTCGCAGCAGCAAGCGGGAATGTTCGCCGTTCCGTTGATTCAATCCGATCCGAGGTCACCGCGATGATGGCCCACCTGACAAACCTTCAGGACAGCTGGCGCGGTGAGGCAGCTGTTCAGTTCCAGGGGGTTGCTGCCAACTGGCGTCAGACCCAAACCCAGATTGAGGCCTCGCTAGAAGGCATTAACCGCGCACTTGAGGCCACGGCAAACACGTACCTCGACGCGGAATCCAACGTGCGCGGCTTCTTCCGCGCCTAGGCCGCATACCCCTGCACAAAACAAAACAAGCTGGCACAGAAATTTGGTGGCCCAGAAGCAGTGCAGCACAGAAACAGGGTGGCTCCCCGAGAACGGATCTCGGGGAGCCACCCTGTTTGTGAAGCTAAACAGTATTGCTACTGCGGTATTTCTACTGCGGTCTCTGACGGATCAGAAGCCCATGTCGCCCATGCCTGCGCCCTCTGGCATTGCTGGGGCCTTCTCAGGCTTGTCAGCAACGATTGCCTCGGTGGTCAGGAACAGCGCGGCAATGGATGCAGCGTTCTGCAGTGCGGAACGGGTGACCTTTACTGGGTCGTTCACGCCGGCTGCGAGCAGGTCCTCGTACACGCCAGTTGCTGCGTTGAGGCCCTGACCGGAAGGAAGCGAGCGTACCTTCTCAGCCACAACTCCACCCTCAAGGCCAGCGTTGATCGCGATCTGCTTGAGTGGGGCGTCGATAGCTGCGCGCACGATCTGTGCACCGGTTGCTTCGTCACCCTCGAGCGAGGTCAGTGCCTCGGACTCGAAGGCCTTGGCGCCAGCCTGGATGAGGGCAACGCCACCACCGGCTACGATGCCTTCTTCAACAGCTGCCTTTGCGTTACGCACGGCGTCCTCGATGCGGTGCTTGCGCTCCTTGAGCTCAACCTCGGTTGCTGCACCAGCCTTGATGACTGCCACACCGCCGGCGAGCTTTGCCAGACGCTCCTGGAGCTTCTCGCGGTCGTAGTCGGAGTCCGACTTCTCAATCTCGGAGCGGATCTGCTTGACGCGGCCAGCAAGCTGGTCAGCGTCGCCCGCACCCTCAACGATGGTGGTCTCGTCCTTGGTGACTACAACCTTGCGTGCCTGGCCGAGCAGGTCGAGGGTTGCGGTCTCCAGCTTGAGGCCAACGGTCTCGGAGATGACCTGACCACCAGTGAGGATTGCGATGTCCTGGAGGATGGCCTTGCGGCGGTCACCGAAGCCTGGAGCCTTAACAGCAACCGACTTGAAGGTGCCGCGAATCTTGTTGAGCACGAGGGTTGCGAGTGCTTCGCCCTCTACGTCCTCAGCGATGATGAGCAGCGAGCGACCCTGCTTCATGACCTGGTCAAGAAGTGGCAGGAGGTCCTTCACGTTGGAGATCTTCGACTCAACGAGCAGGATGTATGGGTCCTCGAGGACTGCTTCCTGGCGCTCTGGGTCGGTCTCGAAGTAACGAGCGAGGAAGCCCTTGTCAAAGCGCATACCCTCGGTCAGTTCGAGTTCGAGTCCAAAGGTGTTGGACTCTTCAACGGTGATAACACCTTCCTTGCCCACCTTGTCGAGTGCCTCGGCGATGAGCTCACCAATCTGGCGGTCACCGGCGGAGATTGCAGCGGTAGCGGCGATCTCTTCCTTGGTCTCGATTTCCTTGGCTGCAGCGTGCAACTCGGTGGTCACGGCCTCAACTGCGGACTCGATGCCGCGCTTGAGGGCGATTGGGTTGGAGCCTGCGGCAACGTTACGCAGACCCTCGCGCACGAGCGCCTGAGCGAGCACGGTAGCGGTGGTGGTTCCGTCACCTGCTACGTCGTCGGTCTTCTTAGCAACTTCCTTGACGAGCTCGGCGCCGATCTTCTCGTAAGGCTCTTCCAGCTCGATCTCCTTAGCGATGGACACACCATCGTTGGTGATCGTGGGAGCGCCCCACTTCTTGTCGAGTACGACGTTGCGGCCCTTAGGGCCAAGGGTTACCTTCACGGTGTCGGCGAGGATGTTCAGTCCACGCTCCATACCGCGACGAGCTTCCTCGTTGAAAGCAATGAGCTTTGCCATGTTGGGAAATTCCTCCGCTTGTGGCTGGTTGTGGCTTGCGATGCCCGCGACGGACGAAAACCAACCCTCAGTTCATGTCACTGAGGGCCGTTTTCTCATCGGCAAACCGAAGATTTTCTGTCACTCTAACCATGAGAGTGCTAACTCCATTATTGGCACTCTCCCCCATCGAGTGCAAGATGATCCGATCACCTTCACGCCAGTTTCGCTCTCGGCTAGTCCCACGCCCTTCCGCCCGCTCCCCTCCGCAAGCTAGAGCAGTTCGCTCGGCTCCTTAATCGTGCTGGGAGCAGTCGTGCTCCGCTCCCCTCCGCGAGATCCTGTTTTTTGTGGTGGTTTCCCGCTTTTTCTGCGGGAACCCACCACAAAAAACAGGATCTCGCCAATGGCTCTTGCGCACACTCCATTTCCGACGGCATGGCCGAGCCCCAGCCCCTGCTCACTCTTGCGGGCCCCACGGCGAGACGGGCTGGGAAGCTGGCGCGTCGTCGGAAATAATGCGGTGCAGCACAGGCCTCCGTAACCAATATCGCTTACATCTTATTTATTGAGATGAATGTTAACCACGGAAAGCGGCTGTGACCAGCATAAATAAACAAGTAATCTCATAGTATGGGAATGATTGCCGAGACGGTGCCAGCCCAAGGAATTTGGTCCTAGAGTGCAAGG
>Ga0222423_1001209_pt1 | contig 12572 bp, 14 predicted proteins | sample 3A0metagenome_FD_182472 | JGI IMG/M metagenome (GOLD analysis project Ga0222423, IMG submission 182472) | Enriched microbial communities from leaf-cutter ant dump, University of Wisconsin, Madison, United States - 3A0 (version 2) | ecosystem: Environmental > Terrestrial > Nest > Insects nest >...
CCGAAACCGTCATCCATACCGGTGTCCACAGGAAGCCGCCGCGGTGTTCCCAGTATTCACGCTTGAGGAGGATCGGCAGCTTGTTCATGCGTAGGTTCCTTTCATCGTCGCCACGAACAGGTCGGCGACGCTGGGCTTGTGCAGTTCGCCGAGTGCGGACAGGCGCGCCTTGTCGACGCCGTCGAACAGGAAGATCGACTTGCCGAAGATCGGGCGCTCGTTGAGCGGGCCGAGCGCGCGCGCGGCCGCCGCGTTTTCGGGATTGACCATCACCTCGACGTAGCGCTCGCCGATCGCGTCCATCGTCGAGGACAGCACGATCTTGCCGCCCTGGATGAACATGAGGTCGGTGAGGATGTGCTCGATTTCCTCGATCTGGTGCGTGGTGACGATGATGGTCTTGTTCTCGTCGAAATAGTCGCCGAGCAGCGTTTCGTAGAACGACTTGCGGTAGAGGATGTCCAGGCCCAGCGTCGGTTCGTCGAGCACGAGCAGTTTGGCGTCGATGGCCATGACCAGGGCCAGGTGCAACTGCACGATCATGCCCTTGGACAGCTCGCGCACGCGCATCCCCGGCGCGATCTTGGTGCTGGCAAGGAAGGCGTCGCATTTCTCGCGCGAAAAGCGCGGATGCACGCCGCCGACGAACTCGATTGCCTCGCGCACGCGCAGCCAGCGCGGCAGCACGGCGACGTCGGCGATGAAACAGACGTCTTCCATGAGTTTCGTGCGGTCCTTGCGCGGATCGACGCCGTTGACGCTGAGCTCGCCGTCGAAATCGGTGAGACCGAGGATGGCCTTGAGTGCGGTGGTCTTGCCGGCGCCGTTCGGGCCGATCAGGCCGACGATGCGGCCGGCCTCGATGTCGAAGCTGACGTCGTCGAGTGCCTTGGTCGCGCCGTAGGCCTTGGAGAGATGACGAGCCTGGACGAGCGCGTTCATCGGCCGCCTTCCCTGGCGGCGTCCGCCAGCAGCTTGCCCAGATCGAGGCCGAGCCGGCCGAGCCGTTCGCGCAGCGCCGGCCACTCTTCGCGCAGGAAGCGCTCGCGTTCGGATTTGAGCAGCGCCTCGGGTGCGCCTTCGGTGACGTACATGCCAAGCCCCCTGCGTTTTTCCACGAGATGCTCGTCGACCAGTTCCTGATAGGCCTTCGAGACGGTGATCGGGTTGATCTGGAAATCCCCTGCGACCTGGCGCACCGACGGCAGCGGATCGCCCGGCTTGAGGACGCCGTCGAGGATCATCGCCACCACGCGGTCGCGCAGCTGGCGGTAGATCGGCGTCGAGTCGTTCCAGGTGATGCTCATCGAGATCATTCCTCGTTGGAAACGCGCAGCGGCTTGGCGAAGGAATAGTAGGGCATCGCAAATCCGGAACCGGCGGGGTTGCCGTGGGCAAATGCGCCGACGGCGCGCAGGCCGCGCGCGTGGGTGCCGATCAGCATCGAGGCCGCTTCATCGCGGACCGCGTGGTCGCGCAGCGCATCGCTGGCGCGCACGGTCACGGTGGCCAGTGTCACCGGCTCGGCTTCGCCAGTCGCGCGCACGGTGACCGTCGGCAGGGTCACGATCCCGTCGATGGCCGGCGTGGGGCCGATGGCGTTACCGGCCAACGGCGCCGGAAGCAGGGCGGCGAGCGTTGCTCCCGTACCGGCGATGGCCACCGCGAGGGAGAAGTTGCGCAGCACGCGGGCGGGCAGTCGCGCCGCGGTGTTGAGCGTGTCGTAGTAGCGGTTCGTCGTTGACATGGCGGCCTCCGTCGGCGCTCTATGAAGTAGTGTTGTAGTTAACTATAACACCAGTAAATCGAACGTCAAGGCGCAAAGGCACATGACTGACGACAGGGGCTGTACCGCAGCAGGCAAGGCCGCTCCGGCCTTGATGGCGGGGATGTCGGCGTCGGCTGAATGAAAACCATGCGGCCCGGGAACCTGCGTGGCGTGCCGTTGTCATAGCCGGTCGCGCCCGTTGCAGCGGTCGCGTTGCGGCGCATCCGGGGAGCGTCGCGCGCGGCAGGAACGCCAGGGCGGGGAATCCTTCCGGCGTTTGCCAATGCCGGGAGCCATGTTCACAATACCCGGTCCCGCGCAAGCGGCAGGCCAATCCGGCGCGATGCCACCCGGCAACGAGTTGGAACTCAATCCTCAGGAGCAAACATGACGCGTTTCGTGCAGAAGACCCTCGTTGCCGCGCTGGCGGCCAGTTTCGCCATCGGCGCCATCGCCGACGACAAGCCGGCCGCTGCCGGCGCCGCCGCGCCGGCCAAGCCCGCCGCGCCGACGGTCAAGGTCGACAAGAACAGCATCAGCACGATGGTCGGCATGGACATCGGCCGTGGCCTCGGCCAGATCAAGGACGACATCGACATCAAGGTCGTCGAGCAGGCGCTGGAAGCCACGATCAAGGGCGACAAGACCGCGCTGACCCAGGAAGAAGCACTGCAGGTGCGCCAGGAGTTCATGAAGCAGCTCCAGGCCAAGCGCGTCGCCGAGCAGAAGGCCGCCGCCGACAAGAACAAGAAGGCCGGCACCGACTTCCTCGCCGCCAACAAGTCCAAGTCGGGCGTGAAGACGACCGCCTCGGGCCTGCAGTACCTCGTCGAGAAGGAAGGCACCGGCCCGAAGCCGAAGGCCACCGACACGGTCAAGGTCAACTACCTCGGCACCAAGATCGACGGCGAGAAGTTCGACAGCTCCTACGATCGCGGCCAGCCGGCCACGTTCCCGCTCAACGGCGTGATCAAGGGCTGGAGCGAAGGCCTGCAGCTGATGCCGGTCGGTTCCAAGTACAAGCTGTTCGTGCCGTCCGACCTCGCCTACGGCGAGAACGGCCCCGGCCAGATCGGCCCGAACGCCACGCTGATCTTCGAAGTCGAGCTGCTCGACATCGAAAAGCCGTCCGACAAGCCGGCCGCTGCCGCCAAGCCCGCCGCCAAGCCGGCCGCGAAGGTCGAGCCGGGCAAGAAGTAAGCGGTTTTCGCTGCTTGCGGTTCCACGAAAGGCGCGTCGTTCCCGGCGCGCCTTTCGCTTTTTTGCCGCCGCCGCCGACTGGCGCGCGCGGCACGCTAGAATCCACGTTTTTTCCAAGGGGGCATTGCGCATGCGCGTGACGATTTTTGGAACCGGCTACGTCGGCCTGGTCACCGGTACTTGCCTGGCCGAAGTCGGCAACCACGTCGTCTGCGTCGATGTCGATGCCGGCAAGATCGCGCGCCTGGAGCGCGGCGAGATCCCGATCTACGAACCCGGCCTGGAACCGCTCGTGCGCGCCAACCACGCCAGCGGCCAGTTGCGCTTCACCACCGACGCGAAGTCGGCGATCGCGCATGCGCAGGTCATCTTCATCGCGGTCGGCACGCCGCCGGACGAGGACGGCAGCGCCGATCTTTCGCACGTGCTCGCGGTGGCGCGCACGATCGGGCAGCACCTCGACCATCCCGCCGTCATCGTCAACAAGTCCACCGTGCCGGTCGGCACTGCCGACGCGGTGCGCAAGGCCATTGCAGGCGCGCTGGCGGAGCGCGGCGCGAAGGTCGAGTTCGACGTCGTCTCCAATCCGGAATTCCTCAAGGAAGGCGACGCCGTGCAGGACTGCCTGCGCCCGGACCGCATCGTCATCGGCGCCGACAGCGCGCGCGCGGTCGAGCAACTGCGCACGTTGTACGCGCCGTTCAACCGCAACCACGAGCGCATCGTGCTCATGGACGTGCGCTCGGCCGAGCTGACCAAGTACGCCGCCAACGCGATGCTGGCGACCAAGATCAGCTTCATGAACGAGATCGCCAACATCGCCGAACGCGTCGGCGCGGACGTCGAACACGTGCGCCGTGGCATCGGTTCCGATCCGCGCATCGGCTACCACTTCATCTATCCCGGCGCGGGCTATGGCGGCTCGTGCTTCCCCAAGGACGTGAAGGCGCTCGAACACACCGCGCGCAGCCACGGCTACGACGCGCGCCTGCTCGGTGCGGTCGAAGCGGTCAACGCGACGCAGAAGGTCCGACTGTTCGCGCTGCTGCAGCAGCACTTTGGCACGCTCAAGGGCCGCACGATCGCGCTGTGGGGACTGGCCTTCAAGCCGAACACCGACGACATGCGCGAGGCGCCCAGCCGCGTCCTGCTCGAAGCGCTGTGGCAGGCTGGCGCCAGCGTGCGCGCCTACGATCCGGAAGCGCTGGAGGAAACGCGCCGCATCTACGGCGAGCGCGCCGACCTCGTGCTTTGCGATCAGGCCTACGCCCCGCTCGATGGCGCCGACGCGCTGGTCGTCCTCACCGAATGGAAGGCGTTCCGCAGCCCCGATTTCGAGCGCATCCGCAGCACGCTGCGCGAGCCGGTCGTGTTCGACGGTCGCAACATCTTCGAGCCGGCCGCCGTCGAAGCCGCCGGCATCGCCTACTACGGCATCGGTCGCGGGCGCAGCGTGAAGGTGTCGACGGCCGCCTGACGGCCGGCTGTCATTCCCCGCCGCGGGCGGCTAACATCGCGCGTTTTCGCGAATAAAGTACGCAGACGATGGAACAAAAGCGGGCTCTCATCACGGGCGTGACCGGGCAGGACGGCGCCTATCTGGCCGAACTGCTGCTGGCCAAGGGCTACGAAGTGCATGGCCTGCGCCGTCGCGCCTCGTCGTTCAACAGCGAGCGCATCGACCACCTGCACCATGAGCTGGACGACACGCAGCCCGGCGTGCACCTGCACTACGGCGACCTCACCGATTCGCTGAGCATCCTGCGCGTCGTGCAGCAGGTGAAGCCGGACGAGATCTACAACCTCGCCGCGCAGAGCCACGTCGCCGTCTCGTTCGAGGAGCCCGAATACACGGCCAACGCCGACGGCATCGGCACGCTGCGCGTGCTCGAGGCGATGCGCAGCCTCGGCATGGGCGATCGCTGCCGCTTCTACCAGGCTTCGACCTCGGAGCTGTACGGCCTGGTCCGCGAGATTCCGCAGCGCGAGACGACGCCGTTCCATCCGCGCTCGCCCTACGGCGTGGCCAAGCTCTACGCGTACTGGATCACGGTCAATTACCGCGAGGCCTACGGCATCTACGGCTGCAACGGCATCCTGTTCAACCACGAGTCACCGATTCGCGGCGAAACCTTCGTCACCCGCAAGATCACGCGCGGCCTCGCCCGCGTTGCCTGCGGCCTGCAGCATTGCCTGTACCTGGGCAATCTCGATGCGAAACGCGACTGGGGCCATGCGCGCGACTTCGTCGAGGCGCAATGGCTGATCCTGCAGCAGGACGCGCCGACCGACTACGTGATCGCGACCGGCATCCAGCATTCGGTGCGCGACTTCGTCGTGCTCGCCGCGCGCGAGATGGGCGTCGAACTCGAATTCCGCGGCACGGGCGCCGACGAACATGCCGTCGTCGCCTCGGTGCGCGGCGATGCGACCCAGCTCAAGCCCGGCGACGTCGTCGTGCGCATCCATCCGCAGTATTACCGTCCGGCGGAGGTGGAAACCCTGCTCGGCGACCCCACCTTCGCGCGCGAAAAACTCGGCTGGACGCCGAAGACCAGCTTCGCCGAGCTCGTGCGCGAGATGGCCGCGGCCGACCTCGCGCTCGCGCTGCGCGAGGCGCAGGGCGCGATCGGCGCGCGCCACGGCCGTCACCTCATCGAGAAGCTGGGCGGCTGAACGCGATGGCCGCGACGCTCGAACAACGACTGACCGAGCTGGAAGTGCGCCTGTCGTTCATCGACGACACGCTGACCACGGTCAGCGACGCCGTCGCCACGCACGATCGCTACATCCTCGCGCTGCGCAACTCGATCGAGGCGCTGCGCATCGAGTTGCAGTCGGTGCGCGGGTCGCTGGGGCAGGCGGCGCAGGATGAGCCGCCACCGCCGCATTACTAGTGCGATCGTGTCGTTACTTGTGCGATCGTCCTTGATCGCTGTTTCGAGAAGGACGCGACAGGATTGGGTTCGGTCTCTTCGGAAAGTCCAGAAGCGGCCATCCATGGCCGCACTTTTCAATGAAAAGCAGGCTTCGTTGGGGTTGGTTGCGACTTCCGCTGAAAGCCGAAAGAACGGTCGGTTGATCTTTCTGCCTGCGATTCCGTAACTTCGCATTTCGTTTCGAGTCTCGTGCCATGTCCGATTCCCTGCGCGATCAATTGCTCAAGGCCGGCTTCAAGCCGGCGCCCAAGGTTCAGGCGAAGCCGCAGTCGCGGCCGGGCAAGCCGCAACCGCACAAGCACGGCAAGCCGCAGGGGCAGGGCAAGCCGGCGCAGTCCGGCAACGCGCCTGCGCCGCGCGAGAAGGGCGACATCGACCTGGCCAAGGCCTACGCGATCCGTCATCAGCGCGAGCGCGAGGACAAGGCGCGCGAGCAGCGCGAAATCGAGCAGCGCGCGAAGGAGAAGCGCGAGCGTCGGCAGAAACTCGCCGCACTGCTGAACGGCGCCGGGCAGAATGCCGCCGACGCCGACATCCCACGCCATTTCCCGCACCACAACAAGATCCGCCGCATCTATGTCAGTGCCGAGCAGTTGCCGCGCCTCAACGGCGGCGAACTCGCGGTCGTGCAGCTTGCCGGCCGCTACCTGCTGGTGACGCGCGAAGTCGCGCTCGCCGCCCAGGCCATCGACGAGGAAGCGCTGGTGCTGCTGTGCGACCCGCACGCGGCGGCCGACGACGACGTGCCGGCCGACCTCGTCTGGTGATCCGCGCCGCGACCCGCGGCCCCGTTTGAGGCATCCTTGCGCGAAATGGGGCGTTCCTGCGGGAGTGTGTCATGCGCAAATGTGCGATCTTCGGCCTGGTTTTCTCCGCCACCTGCGCCGCCGCGCCGGTGCCGCGGTTCACGCAGCCCAATGCGATCTGGAACGTCGACGTCAGCCACGCGCCGCTGCGCGCGAATTCGGCGGCGATGATGAGCCATCTGGCTGGCGTTTCAGGCCCCGGTTGGGGCAGCACGGGCAATGTCGATTTCCAGATCGACTTTTCGTTTTACGTGCTGCACGCGGACACATCCACGCCGACCAGCCCGATTGTCGCGTGGCCGGACGCAGGCGACTACTACAGCCCCGATTGTGATGCCCCGGGCTTGCCGTTCCCGCTGCCGGCCGGCGGCGGCATCGAAGGTACCAGTCCGCCAGGCTACGCCTGCGGCGCGGACAGCGGCGATTGCCACCTGCTCGTCGTCAACGATGCCAGCAAGGTGCTTTACGAGGCTTACGCGACGGACTCCGCCGATGCCGGCGGCGTGCATGCGATGTGCGGCCTGCGCTGGGACTTGACCAAGGTGTATCCGCGCTACGGTCGCGGCGAACATTGCACGAGTGCGGACGCCGCCGGTTTCCCGGTCGCGCCGCTGCTGTTCAACGCGGACGAAGTCTGGGCGGCTGCGCAGGTGCATGGCGATCTCGGCCATGCGATCCGCTTCATCCTCGGCAACAACCGCATGATGAACGACAAGTACGTGCACCCGGCGTCGCACGGCACCACGGCGACCTCGGACACGGATGCGAACGCGGTGCCCTACGGCTCGCGCCTGCGGCTCAAGGCGTCGTTCGACGTCAATGCTTTCAGCAGCAGCGAGTCGGTGCGCGCGATCCTGCGCACGCTGCAGAAATACGGCATGTTCCTGGCCGACGGCGGCAACATTCCGCTGACCGCGGAAGCCGATGCGTTCACCACGCACAAGTGGTCCGCCATCGGCATCGACTCGCATTCGCTGTTCGGCATCCGCCCGACCGACTTCGAGGTCGTCGAAGCCGGTGATCCGATGCCCGTGACTTATGACTGCGTGCGCACACCCGACGACTTCATCTACATCGACGGTTTCGACTACTGACTTGGCCGCGAGGCACGCTGCGCCTCAAAAACTCATGAAGTATTTGAGATAGGGTTATCTGCGTCCAAGGAAGTCCGCAGCTACCCGGCAAAACCCCATGAAAACAGCGCGTTTAGGCCAAGGAAGGTTTTTGACATCCGAGGGCATCCGGTTAAAACTGGGTAGCTAGGCGGGTAGCTGGAGCCTCTAGCTACCCGGCCAAGCCGAACCGGAGTTGCCCGATGGCCGCAAAGCTGCTTTCCGATGCCCGTCTGCGCGCGCTCGTCTCCGCGCGCAAGCCTGCCGCCGTGTCCGATGGCGAAGGGCTGACCTTCACCTTGAGCGCGACTGGCGTCGCCGTGTGGGTGCTGCGCTACCGCGTCGGCGGTCGCCGCCGTGAACTGACCCTTGGCCGCTATCCTGATCTTTCGTTGCAGGGCGCGCGGCGCATGGCTGCCGTGGAACGCCTGCGCGTCGCCGATGGCGTGGACGTTGCCGCCGAGAAACGCCGCTCGCGCCATGCCAGCGTGCGCGCGTGGACGGTGCGCCAGTTGCGCGACGACTTCGACGCCAAGGTTCTGAATCAGCGCGCGGCGTCCACGCGCAAGCTCTGGGGCGGCTATCTGGACAACTGGGCGATGCCGCGATTGGGCGCGATGCTTGTCGTCGACGTGGAGGCCGCCGACATCGTGGCAATGCTGCGCGCGGCCGGCGTGCGCGGCTCTGGCGCGGTCAAGACGCTGCATGCCGCGACGCGCGCGATGTTCGAGCATGCCCGCGGTGCGCTGATCCGCGACGACAACCCCGCGCTCGGTATCAAGCGCGCGTCCGTGGTCGCGGTGGTGCCGACGCGCAAGGGCAAGGCCTTGTCCGGCGACGAGCTCGCACGCTTCCTGCGCGCGATTCCCGGCGACGCGAAGGGCGACGCGCTACGCCTGCACCTGCTGACCGGCGTGCGGCCTGCCGAGCTCTGCGAAGCGGCATGGGGCGAGTTCGACATGGACGCCGCGACGTGGCGAATCGGCGACGAGCGATCAAAGACCGGCGAGGGCTACACCGTCACCCTACCGGCGCAGGCGCTGGAACTGTTGCGCAGGATCAAGGCGGCCATGCCGAAGTCGGCGTTCCTGTTTCCTGCCGTGCGCGGCGACGACGACCGCCCGATTCCCTACCAGACCTATCGTGCATGGCTCTGGCGCGCTCTGGATGCGGCAGGGATCGACCGCAAGGCGTTCAAGCCGCACGACGTGCGCCGCACGATGCGCAGCGGCCTGACCTCGCTTGGCGTGCGCTACGAAGTCGCCGAGCGCGCGATCAATCACAAGCTGCCCGGGCTCGCCGAGGTGTACGACCGCAACGACTTTGCCGCCGAGCGTGCGGCGGCGCTGCGCCAGTGGGCCGATTATCTGGACGCGCTGCGCACCGGCTCGAACGTCGTGGCGATCAAGCGCAAGGCGGGTTGAGATGGCAACGAAGCGAACGAAGCCGATGGCACGCACGGTCGCCGACTGGCGCGCGTCGCCGATTGGCAAAGCGGCCATCACCGCCAACTTTGAATTGAAGCGCATCATCGCCGCCGCCCGTGCGAATCGCGGCTATCACGTCGGCACCGAGCCGGGAACCTTTGTCGGCGAATGCTGGGAAGCCGGGCTGATTGCGTACCGCGACGCCGAAAGGGCGTGGCTGGCTGGCGATGACGCCGCCGCCGCCGAACGCGTCGTGTACATCGGCGCAATGGCTGGCATGGCTACGCGAGATAGCGCCAAGCTGTCCAAGGAATTGAGAAGCGCGGCCGGGAGGAAGTCCGCTGGCGTAAGCCGTCCGAATCGTCGAAGCCCGCTTGCCGATGCTTTGCGCGTCCTGATCGCGGAAGGCATGACGAACGCGGACATCATTCGCACGCTTGGAAATGCTGATGCAGTGTCGACGCGTGCAGTTCACGGGTTCCCCATTGAGGTGTGCGACCCGGAAACGACGCTGGAAGAAGATGGCGTGCTGCGCTGGTACAAACCGGGTGGCAATTCCGACGAGACGAACGAATGCACGCTCGCTGCGCTGAAAAAGCAACTTTCCAAGATCCGCAATCCGCCGAAGGCTCGCCGCTTGACGTAGCCGCCCGCCCGTAGCAACCTAGTGCCGTCGCCGCACATTCGGCGACCGAGATTGCAGTCTCGAACCTTGGCGCATCAAAGCGCCGCTTGTCCGAAGCCCGGCGCTTTTTTCATGCCCGTGGTTTCGTCCGGGCGATGCGCGTCCTACCTGTTCATGGTGGACGGTGCGCGGCAGCCGCAAGGCTGGCCTGTCCAAGGCAGGTACTGCAACCGCGCATCGTCCGCCACCTTGTGCATGCAGTCGCAAGCGGCGGACTCCACGACATCCTTGGAGTCCATCACCATGAACGCAACAAACATTCCCTGCACCAACGGCGCGCGCTTCTTCGTCGACCACCTCACCGATCAATGCGTTGTTTTTGTGGCGTCCGTGCCGACGCTCGGGCGCTTCACGGTTTACCTGCAACCCGAAGCCGCCGCGCAGGTTGCCGCCGCACTTGCCGCTCACGCGGAAGCGGCCGGAGGCGCGGCGTGAAGACCAGTGGCCTTCACTACGCGCTGCACGTCTGCCTGACGGAGATTTCCGGCGTCGGCGACCGATTGCAGGAATGCGTGGTCACTCCGAAACCGAAGGCGGAATAGCCATTCGTCGCCGTAAGCAGCTTATGGTGGATTGGCGTCTGGAACATGGCTGCACCTAATCCAACAGGTGCAGCCATGTTCAAAGACGACGAAAACCGCCTCCTCCGCCTGCCCGAAGTGTGCCGCCTGACCGGCATCGGCCGCTCGCAGTTGTACGCGATGGCTCGCGACGGCCGCTTCCCGACGCCGATCAAAATTTCCGAACGCTGCTCGGCATGGAGTGAAGCCGACGTGCGCGAATGGATCGCGGAACGCATTGCAGCGGCCAAGGCCGCGAAGAAGGTCGCGTAATGACAATCCCCCAGACACGACAAAGCCCGCACGAGGCGGGCCTTGTCTCAAACAGGAAGCGTCTTGGCGGACGCATTGATTATGCGGTACTGGCCAGCCAGCCGTCTAGCCGTCCGCTGGATAGATTGTTGCCCCTCTTGGCCAACGTGCGCCAGTACGGCAAGGGCTACCGCTGCGACTGCCCGAACGGCCATACCTCGCGCGGCACGCTGTCCATCACGGAAGGCGATGATGGTCGCGCGCTGCTGACCTGCTTCGCGGGCTGCGCCGCTGCCGACGTGCTCGCCGCCATCGGCCTGACACTGGCTGACTTGTTCCCGGCGCCCGTGCGCGATCAATCCCCACTTGGCCGTGCGCAGCGTCGCGAGGCGATGCAGGCCGCGAACGTCGCCGCCGCCGTGGCCGTGCTCGCGCGTGAGGTGGACGTGGTGAGCGCCGCTGCCGGAACACTGGCACATGGCGATGTACTGGCCGACGCCGACCGTGACCGCCTCGCGCTCGCCGACAAGCGCATTCACGACATCAAGGCGGTGCTGCATGGCTAATCACGAATCCGCAGCCGCTGCCTACATCCGTTCCGTCGACGATGCCGCCGAACGCGACCTTGCCGCGCTCGAACGCCTTACAGGCCACGACCTGCGCACCGTCCACAGGATCGAACGCGACGGCGTGGAATTGATCGACGCCGCGAGCCTGAAACCCGAACCGATCCGTTGGTTGTGGCCGGGCTGGCTCGCACGCGGAAAGCTGCACGTCATGGCCGGAGCGCCGGGCACGGGCAAGACCACGCTCGCGATGGACTTCGCCGCTGCTGTCAGCGCCGCACGCGCCTTTCCTTCTGGCTGGCGTCCGAATCGTGGCTCGGTGCTGGTGTGGTCAGGCGAGGATGATCCGGCCGACACGCTGGTTCCGCGCCTGCTCGCCGCTGGTGCCGACCTTTCCCGCGTGCGCTTTGTCGGCGAGGTGCGCGAGAACGGCGAGCGGTATCCGTTCGATCCTGCGCGCGACGTGCAGAAGCTGGCCGCCGCATGCGCCGGCATTGGCGACGTGTCGCTGCTCATTGTCGATCCGCTAGTGTCTGCCGTGTCCGGCGACAGCCACAAGAACGCCGAAGTTCGCCGCGGACTGGCACCACTGGTCGACCTCGCCGTGAGGCTGGACGCCGCGCTGCTCGGCATCACGCACTACTCGAAAGGCACGGCTGGCCGCGATCCGCTCGAACGGGTTTCCGGCTCGCTCGCGTTCGGCGCACTGGCCCGCGTCGTGTTCGGCACGGTTCGGCAGGAAGTCGAGGAAGGCGAGGCCACGCGGATGATGCTCGCGCGTGCCAAGTCGAACATCGGCCCGGACGGCGGCGGCTTCCTGTACGCATTCGAGCAAGCCCCACTGGCCGACCACGGCGACATCGTTACAAGCCGAATTGTCTGGGGCAACGCCGTGGAAGGTACGGCACGCGAACTGCTCGCCGAGCCGGAGCCGAACGCCTCGCCAGTGGACGACGCCGACGACTTCCTCCTTGACCTTCTCGCCGGCCATCGCCTGCCCGTCAAGGACGTTTACCGCGAAGCGGAAGCGGCCGGCTACAGCCGCGACCAAATGAAGCGCGCGAAGGCTCGAATTGGGGTTGAGGCGGTCAAGGAAGGTGGCGAGTTCGGCGGCAAGGGCGCGCAATGGTTTTGGCGACTCACTCCCACAAGGGAGCACGAAACACACAAGGGAGCACACAAAAAAGAGTGCTCCCTTGTGGAAACGCCGCTCCCTTGTGGAGGCGAGGCCCGTCCCACCGACCCGCCCAAGGAGGG
>Ga0222423_1001211_pt1 | contig 12554 bp, 10 predicted proteins | sample 3A0metagenome_FD_182472 | JGI IMG/M metagenome (GOLD analysis project Ga0222423, IMG submission 182472) | Enriched microbial communities from leaf-cutter ant dump, University of Wisconsin, Madison, United States - 3A0 (version 2) | ecosystem: Environmental > Terrestrial > Nest > Insects nest >...
CGCGCAGGCAAGCATAGGGGGGCCAGCCAATCCCATCCGCTTCAGAACAAGCAAGTCACTGCCGAAAAACCTCTGTGGACCTCTCGGCAGCGAATAGCCGCACTTCTCAACGACCGTTCACACGTTCCTCAACGCCTCGACGGCAACCGTCCGCTTCTCGACCGAAACCCGCCGTGACAACACCCTGCGCCGCGAGCATTGGGTTTCGGTGGTTCGCTTCCGCTACACGACCGCGCCGCTGAAGAACGAATATCGTTTTGATAATCCACTCGGCTTCCAAGCCACCGAATATAGGCGCGACCAGGAATCCTTGCCGGAGGTTCTGCCGGCGGACAAGGCGGCGCGATGATGCGGAAACCTGTCCTCGCACTCGCAGCGCTCGCGCTGCTCGCCACCGCGACCGCCTCGCCCGCGGCCGATCCCCGCATCCGCTACATTACCTTCAACAACAATGTCGTCGTCACCGTGCCGGCCGGTCTCGGTGTTTCGACCATGATCCAGCTTGGCAGCTCCGAGGTGATCGAGACGATTTCGGCCGGCGATACCGCGAGCTGGTCGATTGTGCCGAAGAAGGGATCCGGCATCCTGTTCGTGAAGCCCCTGCGCGAAAATGCCGAGACGAACGTCAACATCGTCACAAACCAGCGCGTCTATGCCCTGCTTTTGAAAGGCTCGGCCGCGGCCGACCTGCGCGCCGCGTTTCAGGTGCGGTTCAAGTATCCTGATGAGGACGTCAACGCCCGGCTGCTGGCCGCCGCGCAGGAAAGCGCCAAGGATCCGTTGCTGAAGGATCTCGATCCGAACCGCCTGAACTACGATTATGTGTTCAAGGGCGACACCAGCCTGAAGCCGCGTGTCGCCTTCGATGATGGCACGCATATGTATCTCGAATTTCCCGGCGATATCCCCGCGATCTTCGTGGTCGAGGGCAAGCGTCAGGAGTCGCTCATCAACCTGCGCACGCAAGGCAAATATGTCGTCGTCGACAAGATCGCGGCGCAGTTCACCCTGCGCGCCGGCGACAAGTGGCTGTGCCTCTATAACCGGCAGGCCAATCGCCAATCCTTCGACCTCATCGAGGACGCCTACGGGCCGAAGCGCCTCGGCCACAAAGAGGAGCGCCAGCGGTGAGCAAGATCGACTTCGACCATCTCGATGGACAAAGCAGCGTCGCGAGCGACCGCAACGGTCGCCTCGGCAAGCTGGCCCTTCCTGTCCTGCTCGTCGTCGGCGTGGGCATCCTGGCTTACGTCAACTGGCCGACCGGACCACAAAATCCCAGCCTCTCCGAAGGCAGCGGCGAGAGCTTCGAGACCTCGAACTCCAGCATTCGCGATTTCCCCGACGAGCCGGTGAAACAGGCGGCCGATCCCAACCTCGTGCAGATTCCGGTCGCGGAGAAGAAGCCGGTGGAATCCGCCGATGTCGACGTCACTGTCAACCAGGGCGACGATCTCGAAAAGCTGCGGCAGATCGAGGAAGCCCGTCGTAAGGCCGAGGAAGAGCGGCTGCGGATGGAAGAGGCTCGCCGGCGCGCGGAAGAAAATGCCCGTCTCGCAGAACTGGAGGCCAAGCGGCTGGCGGATGAGGAAAAGGCACGATGGGAACGGCTGCGCTCCGAGCAAATCGTCCTTGATGGCTCGAACCGGGAGACGCTATCCGGCGACCAGGCGGTGACCATCGCCGACGATGGTCAGCTCGTCGCGGTCCCCGGCGCGGAAAGCGATGCCAACAAGGCTTTCCTCGCCCAGTCGGAAAAGCAGACCGCCGGCATCGTCAAGGCGACCCGCTTCGACCGGACGGACGCGCTGGTCGCGCAAGGCACCATGATCCGTGGCTTCCTCGAGACGGCGATCAATACCAGCCTGCCCGGCATGGTGCGCGCCGTCGTGCGCGAGGATGTCCGCTCTCTCGACGGCGGCCGCATCCTCATTCCGAAGGGCTCGCGGTTGGTCGGGGAATACAAGTCCGGCCTGGCGCGCGGCCAGAAGCGCATCTTCATCGTCTGGTCCCGCGTCATCCGCTCGGACGGCGTGTCCGTCGAGATCGCCTCCCCTGGCGCCGATCGCCTCGGCCGCGCCGGGCTCACCGGTGAAATCGACACGCATTTCTGGGAGCGGTTCGGTTCGGCGATCATGCTATCGGTGATCGGCGGCGCTGCGGAATACGTCTCGGCGCTCGGCGATACTGCCACGGAAAGCGCCCGGTCGATCTCGACGGTCGATCCGATTACAGGCGCAGTGACGACGATCACCACGGAACCGAGCCGCACGGCCGCTGAAGCCCGCTCGATCGCCACCGAAAAATCGTCGGCCGTCCTCCAGGACATCGCCAACGAAGCCTTCAAGGAAAGCTCGAAGATCCCGCCGACGATCTATGTCGCCCAGGGCGAGTCGATCATCGTCTACCTCAGGCGCGATCTCGACTTCTCCGCCTTCTATGCCGACCCGGTCCGGCAGGAGATGATGCGGCTGAAGCGCGGTGGCCAGATCCGGCGCAATGTCGACCCGACGCCCTACTATCCGATCGCGCCGGTCTACAAATGAAGCAGTTCCCGTTCCTCGATAAAGCCCTGGAGCGGCTGAAGCCGTTCCTCTTGGACGATCGCGTCTCCGAAATCTCGGTCAATCGCCCCGGCGAGGTGTTCATCGAGCGGCTCGGCGTCGCCGGCATGGAACGTGTAGTCGACGCACAGTTTACCGCCGACTGGATCAGAACGCTGAGCGAGCGGGTGGCGGGCTCCACAAACCAGGTCGTCAACGAGGAACATCCCATCCTGTCGGCCTCGCTTCCGACCGGCGAGCGCTTCCAGTGCGTGCTGCCCCCTGCTGCACCTGCCGGCGGCGCGATCTCCATCCGCAAGCAGGTCATCCATGACATCGGCCTGGACGTCTACAAAAGCCGCGGCGCCTTCGACGACACGCGCGTTGGTCGTCAACTCCGGCTTTCTCCGGCCGAAGAAACCCTGGCCGCCATGCTGCAGGGCGATGTCGATGTCATGAAGTTTCTCCGGACGGCCGTTCGTTCGCGGGTTTCGATCGCTGTCTCCGGGGGCACCTCGACCGGCAAGTCCACTTTCCTCAATGCACTGCTCAAGGAGGTTCCAGACGAGGAACGCATCGTGACGATCGAGGACACGCGCGAACTGAGACCGCCCACTCCGAACACCGTCGCCCTGCTCGCATCGAAGGGTGATCAGGGCCGGGCCAAGGTGACGCCGCAGCAGTTGCTCGAAGCGTCGCTGCGCATGCGGCCGGATCGGGTGATGCTCGGCGAGCTTCGCGGCGAGGAGGCGTTCTCCTTCCTTCAGGCCATCAACACCGGCCATCCGGGCTCGCTGACCACGGTCCATGCCAATTCCGCCCGCGACGCCTATGACCGTCTGGCCTTGATGGTCATGCAGAGTGGCGTTCGGCTGCAGAAACACGAGATCATCGACTATCTGAAGGAGGTGATCCCGGTGGTTGTTCAGCTTCATCGGTTCCCGGACGGACGGCGCGTCGTGTCGGAGATCGTCTTCACCAAGGGGGACGTGCTGTGAACCTGGCGATCCTGCTGTTCGGATTGGTCATCGCCGCAGCGATTGCCGCTTTCGTCGCCTCGCTTGCCTATGCCGGCCTCTATTATGCCTTCGACAACTCGACCTGGATGTTCCACGCGCTGCAGGACGATATGCTCGCATCTTATCGAGCGGCGCGTCTCGATCTCGCCGCCGGCGACTGGCATCGGCCTGCGATCGCGGCGGGCGCGGGCGCGGTTGCTGGTGTCGCGATGCTCATCACGGCGATGACCGGCAGGAAGAAATCGACGGATGCGCGGTTTCTGAGCCCGCTGGAAGCGCGGCCCCTCGGGCTTACCCGGACGGGCGGCGTGTTCGTCGGCCGGATCGGCGGCAGTCTGATCAAAGTTCCGGGCGGCTTCACGCAGCGCGGGTCCGGCCGGCGGCGGTTCTTGAAGCCCATGCTGTTCGGCGGCAAGAAGCTCTGGATCGATGGCGATGACGTCGGCGGCTTCGTAATCGGCCCGCCCCGGTCCGGTAAGGGTGCGTCGCTGATTGTGCCCAACTGCCTACTTTGGCCGGACAGCATCGTCGTGCTCGACATGCGCGGCGAAACCTATGAGGCGACGGCGGGCTATCGCTCGAAATTCTCGCGCGTGCTGCGGTTCTCGCCGGCGGATGAGAATGGCGATACCGAATGCTACAACCCGCTGGATTTCGTGGCCATCGATCCCGATCAGCGCGATATCGATATCAATTCCATCGCGGCCGCTTTGCTGCCGACGCCCAAGGGCGATGCCTACTGGATCTCGGACGCTCGTGCGCTGTTCGCCGGCGTCACATCCTGGGTTCTGGAAAACCCCGATATTCTCGACAAGGACAAGAACCTCGGGACAGTCCTAAATGTTGTCGAGGGTGGGGATCAGCCACTTCGAGAGTGGCTGGAGGAGGTTGCCAATCCTGAGCTTCGCGCCGAATGGATCAGTTCCTTCACCTATACCACCCTCGCCCGCTTCGCCGTCATGGCCAGCAAGCAATTCGATGGCGTCTATGGCTCTCTCGCTGCCGCCGTTCGGCCCTTCAAGAACAATCGCATTTTGCGCGCGACGGCGCGGTCGACCTTCGACATCCGGGCGATGCGCCGCGAAAACATGAGCCTCTATCTGGATTTTCGTATCCAGCAGATCGCCTCGATCGGACCGATCTTCAACGTGCTGATGGTCCAGTTCATGGACTACATGTCGCGCAACATGATGAAGCGCGGCGAGCGCCGGGTGCTGGTGCTGCTCGATGAATTCCAGAACCTTGGCAAGCTGGAAAATGCGCTGACCGTCGCCACCGTCCTCGGCGGCTACGGCATTCCATGCTGGTTCTTCGTCCAGTCCCTGCGCTCGATCGACAATGTCTACACGCGCGAGGGCCGGCAGACGCTGGTGAACTCGGCACGAGCCCAGATCTTTCTTGGCGCCCAGGATCCGGAAGATCAGCGCTATGTGTCGCAGCTGCTCGGCGAGCGGAAGGAAGTGATGGTCGACAAGGCTGTGTCGACAGGAGTAACCCTGTTCGATCGCAAGCGCGCGACCATGTCGCACAAGACCACGATGCGCCCCCTCATGCGACCCGACGAGCTTGGCGCGATGAACGAGACGCGATGCGTCATCAAGCTGCGAAACCAGCAGCCGATCTTCGGCGTGCGCAATTTCTACTATGCTGACGGCGAGTTGATGAAGCGGGCGTGGTTGCGCGTGCGGGCGCAAAAAGTGCAATCGATCGCCGGCGCCGCAATGCCTTGCCGGGAATTAGATCTCGAGAGCAACGCATCCGCAGACGCCCCCACTCCTGCAACTGCGGGGGCGAAGTTTGCCGCAAGGTGTTCGGCCGCGGCGACGTCGTCGTCGACGAGGAATCCTGAAGGTCACTTAAAACCTGCGCCGGCTTCGCATAAGTCAGAGCTTCGAGAGGAACTGGCTATCAGGGATGCAGCCGTTGGCGGGCCAGACTTTAAATCTGCCATGAAAAAAAGCGCCGAGCGAAGTGCCGACGCGGAAAGGTCGCTCGAGAAAATCCTGCTCGTCCTCGAAAACTCACCCGCGAAGAAGCGGGCGGCCAAGAAGGTCCAGAAAGAGATTGCGTCGGCCTTTTCCGACAGTTAGCCTCGACCGTGTCGCCTATCGCCACCGATAGAGACGGACCGCCCCAACACCGTTGCCCCCATAGCAGCGACGAAGTCTATCAACGGATGTGACTGCCGCCATTGACGTCAAGCGTGGCGCCATTCAGCGAATCCTGGCCGTAGCGCAAGACGAAGGCGACAAGCTCCGCGACTTCCTTGGGCTCGGCCATGTCGCCGACAGGGATCTCGTTCATCGCCGCCTCCCCGCCTTGCGCCGCGATGTAGTGTTCAGCCATGCCGGTGCGCACCAGCCCCGGTGCGATACACACTGCGGATGCACCTTCGCGACCGAAGCCGCGGGCGATTGATTTGGTCAGATTGATCATTGCCGCGTTCGCAGCGCCATAGGGGATGGAATCCGACGCGCTCCCGCGCTGGCCGGCGCGGCTGGCGATATTCACAATACGCCCTCCGCCTTCCGTCCTGAAATGCTGGATCGCTTCCTTGCACAGATCGGCGGCCGCGAACAGATTCACCTGAAACTCATTTTGCCACACGGCTCTCCAATCACCGGGCGAACTCTCGACGGATATTTCGGTGCGGATTCCTGCGTTGTTAACAAGGCCGTGGACTCGACCCGCAAATTCAACCGCTTTCGCCCACAGGGTGAACGGGCCGGTGGGTTCCAAAAGGTCGGCCTGCAGAACCAGCCCATTACCGTCAATCCGAGCCAATAACATCTCCGCAGCGCGCTCGTCCTGGCAATAATGAATGATAGGTCGGCCACCCTCCAGCGCAACGCGCTCGACTATTGCCGCGCCAATGCCCCCTGACGCGCCGGTGACCAAGACCGTCTGTCCAAGTAGTGGCTTGTCAATTTGCCGCTCCATCGCCTCTCTCAACCTTCTATTATTTAGAGTTTCAGCCTACGAGAAAACACAATCAGCCGTAAATTACTGCTCCGCGGATGGTAACCGTCCAAAGTGCTCATCGAAGTGGCCAACCTGAACCGAGAGCAATCGGCGAGTTGTGGGCCCACTTCCGTGTAAGCAGTCCTCATTTGGACGGTGAGACGCGGCAGGGCACGAAATTGAGCGAAACGAAGCGAAACGCGAGGCGGCAAGTCCTTGTTGAACAATGAAAAGTTTTTTTTACCACCGCCGAACGATGGGAGCGATTTCAAGGAACTTTTCAAACGACTGGCCGCAGCGGGAGCGGGGCGGCAGTTGGGAGGCGATGGGTTTCCAGCAGGGCCATGGACGCCGGAACTGCTTGCAGAGGCGATTTCCGAGATTGATTCGAACCACGTTGGTGTCGATCTGCGCACGGTGCAGCTTTGGTTTCAGGAGAATGACAAGGGGATCAGCGCCGCAAATATTCGGTGGCTCGCAAGGATTTTTGGGTGTGACGATCCGGTAGCGACCAGCCAATGGCAAATGGAACTCAGCGGGGCGCAATCTCGATTAACGGCGAGAAGACGTGAGGGGAAAAAAGCTGGAGCTATCGTTTCGCTGGAGGACCACGGTTCCGCAGAGACAAAAACCATCCTCGATAAGACGGTGCCTGCCGTTGATGCGGCACAGAATCCTGGCACCAACAGACCAGGGAAGCGCTTGGGCTTGGCGATGAGATCCGAGGCGCTTTTTAGTCTCGGATCGCCATTGAATTTGCCCGCTGCGGTGTTTGCGGGCGCCACCACCCTGGGGTTTCTGTCCTATATGACAGGGGTTCACAGCGTGAAGTTCGGCCGTATCGACGGGGTCGTCAAAGAGGTCGGGTTTCTCTGGGCACCGAATTGGACAGTCGTCTTCATGTTACTCCTGCCACTGTTCTTTATCCTCGTCCGAGAACTTCTGGTCTTCTGGAAATCTGATGGACGCCTTAAGGTCGCAATGCGGGGCGAACAAGTGGATAGCCTGAATTCCTGGGCGCGCAGGGTGGAAAGCGCTTCATCCACCTACTGGGCCGTTTTCCTGGTTTGCGTGGTGTTCGCAGGAATAATCCAATGGATCGAAGTGTGTTTTATTCCATTGATGGAAGGCGGAGGCGAATACGCTATAGACTGGGGAAAAATAGCTACTGTACGCCCTGAAATCATATCGGTCCCCGAAGAGGTTCTGTTCACAGGGCTTTCATACATGTACATGGCGACAACTTTCTATATATTTTTCGTCGGCCTGATTTTGCTTTACACAATCGTCTATGATTTCTCGACAATCGACGGAACTTCGATAGATCAAGCGGAGCCAGATTCTCAACGCGAGATCAACGAACTCAGCCTCAGGTTGATGCGTGGGATCTTCCGATGCACCGTGTTGGGGATCCTGGTCGGCATATGCATGAAGGTCCAAAGCTCTTATCTGACATCGGCGGGCGAGAACATCGTGACCTGGTTGATCGGTGATATGGTTTCAGCCCTACATGGGCACAGTCCTGGTGACGTCCGGGTCGGGTACAGGATGCCTACCCATTACAGTAGCCTTCTAGTCGTTGTTTCGACCTGCGTTGTATTCTTGTACGCGTCCATCCGATTGGATATCGGACGCCAATATCACATGGCTCTGTGGAAGATGTTGGCGGCCGTCGTGGTGCTGGTTGCGGACTATATGTTGATTGGCACTTTTCCCGGCTTCTCGATCTTTCTCGGCTTCGGCGTGCTTCTTGCGCTCTATTGCCTGCTTGATCCCGGGTTGGGGCGATGGCAGGCAAGCGATTTGGGAACCGAATTGAATGTATCATAATTGGCTCGATCAATGGGATGAACGCCGTGCCCAACGCGGCGACGGAGAGAAGAAAGCAACGGCTTTCGCCCTTGGCGCGGACCTCGCTTTTCCAGGCGCAAGGAAGGTTGAAACCATCGATGAGTTCTGCGTCCTTGCGGATCAAGCCTTGGCTGATCCGGCTTTCTTTGGCGGACCCGTTGGAGGAGATCAGAACTTTCAGAGACAGGATGAATGGTTGAAGTTCGCTTCGGACATTTCGACTGACATCGCCGAAAACAATGTCGTTTGCGCGAAGATCACCGAAAGCGGGTCGCTGGAGCGGGCGTTGGTGGTGTTTCACCACTGGAATGCGAGGTCACGGAACAACCAGATTGCCAGGTATCTTTCGAAGCGCGGCATTACCGTTGTCGAAATTGCCATGCCGTATCACTTCGAGCGCAGCCGCCCGGGCTCTACGTACGCCGACTATATGCTCAGCCCGAATCTTGGTCGAACGATCCAATCTGTCAGGCAGGCTGTCTTGGATGGACGAAAACTCATACGCTGGCTAAAGCGCGAAGGCTATGGAGAGATTTCGGTTCTCGGTATGAGCTTGGGCTCCTGGGTAGCAGGTCTCATTGCAGCGCAAGATGTGTCTGTTTCAAAGGCTTCGCTTTTCCTCACCGCCGGACGTCTCGCGGATATGGTTTGGACTGGCCGCGCGACCCGATCGATACGGGATAGTCTTGAGCCTCACCTCGAGCTATCCGATCTCAGACGAGCTTGGGCTCCACTCGATCTTGGGAATTGCGCGCATCGCTTGGCGCGGCCGGACCTCGCTCTTCACGTTGTGCTGGCGAAGAGAGACAAGGTGGTTCTCCCAGAGCTGTCGGAGAGCTTCCTGCAAAAAATGACCGCCGCTGGCGCTAGACCAGATATTCTGCGTTTGAGCTGCGGCCACTACTCGCTCGCCATGCCTCCTTTCATTTTGCTCGCAGGCTTGAGCCTGAAGCGATTCATGTCGGGCTCCGACAAATCGTTCTGTGGGAGATTGGGTACCGTTTGAGCACCACCATGGGCGTGCGACCTCCGCTACCGTCCCTCCCGGCGAAAACGCTTCCGCCACAAGCCGTGCCTTCTCGTCATCAGCCCAATGCCGTGGCGAACGTCGCGACGGCGTCGCCGTCAAACTTCAAACGTCCGAACCTGATTCACCTTATCGCTCATATGACTCTCCGCATGATTCATGCAGAAAATGAGCTTCCGCGCACAAACGCGCTACGTGGGATCGCCTACACGCTTACAGACTATTCGTTGGAGTCGCGGGAAGCCATAGCTCCAACATCCGTCGCAACCCTGCGCTTTTGCATTGCACAACAGCGAATGAAAGACTGAACATCTTCAGGTAGCCTCAACGCCATGACCTTCTCTCGAAAGCGATAGCGGGTCATAGCGAGCCTCTACATTTGTTTGCAGATAGCACCAGGAAATGACGTGAGAAATTGGAGCAATCTTCTCTTGCGTGTCAATATCGCTCTTATTTTCTCGCGCTTCCTATGCGATTGAAAAAGCAGCTATCTTATCCCAGTCCAATGAGAAGCCGTGGCCGGGACGATCGGAAACCTCCGCAAACCCATCTTTGATGGTAATCGTCTCCTGGTAGAAGGACTCGAACCACGGAATATATTCGAGCCACGTAGCATTCTCCATGGCCGCGATAAGCCCGAGGCTCATTTCCGGGAAGAGGTGGGAGGATATCGGTATTCCGAAGACGTTTGCTGCATGGGCGATTGCCAAAACCCCAGAGATTCCACCAACGCGCTGCAGGTCAGGCATGAGGCTACCCACTCCTGCTTCGCGCAGCAAAGGGCGGAAAGCTCTTGGCAGATACAATGATTCTCCCGTCGCGATTGGGATTTCACACCGCTCGGCAACCTTTAATTCGGCGTTATGGTCGTCGGGTCGAACTGGCTCTTCCAGCCAGGAAATCATCAATCCTTCATCACAGATGCGGCGAGAGAGCCTGACCGCCGTGGGTACAGTCAAGGTCTGATTTGCGTCAACCATCAACTGCAGATCATTACCAACCACTCTCCTGACCGCGGCAATCCTCTCGATCGTCGCGTCTTCGTTTTGCCCGTCTATCCGAATTTTCAATGCTCGCCAACCTTGTGTCCGGCGCAATTCGGCTTCCCTCTCAAGCTCGTCAATCGTGTCCGAAAGATAGAAGCCTCCGCTCCAATAAGTGGGAATTTGCCGCCGCTTCGTGCCGATTAGAGAATGAATCGGGCTATCAAGTACTTTAGCCTTCAAATCCCAGATCGCGCTGTCAATAGTTGACACGCAATGAACCTCAACGCCTTCACTGCCAAAAAAGCGGTTTGTCTTCGAATATCTCTCGGCGAATGCGGAAAGCTCGTCGAGCCTCTGGCCGATAAGAAGCGGTGCAATTTCCTCGAACATTTGGACAATTGGTCGGATCTTCTGTGCGTTGAGAGTAAAGGCAAATGCCTCTCCTCGCGCGCCACTATCGCTCTCCAGTGCAATTGCGACGATTCCGATCTTATGGTGCGTGATCGTGCCCGCTTTCGCAGGGCGCTCAAGCGGAGTATGGGCCGGCTGAATAATCAGCCGGGTTATTTTTGTTAGTTCTGAACTCATCACATCTTTCCATCGCCTGAAAGGTGCAGGCTACTTTAGTTGCTATTGCACCATCGCATCATTCGGCGGCTTGCGATGTATTGCCCAGCATAAGAAAGAGAACTGAAGCAACAAGCAGAAGGGTACCGAGCACGTAGTTGCCGCTTGTCAGAGATCCGGTTACATCCTTCGCCCAAGAGCTGATCATCGAACCGGCAATACCCGCGAGGCTCGCACTCGAATTGATAAGCGCGATGCCGCCAGCAGCAACCGCTCCTGAAAGGACCGTGCCTGGCAGATTCCAGAAAATCGGAATGAGAGCCATGATCCCGCCGACACCTAATAGCAAACACAAGTATGCCAAATAGAAATTGTCTGCCAGAGCACTACTGCCAATCAGACCCAGAGCAGCAATCGCTGCAGGAATGGCTGCATGCCATCTTCTCTCGTTCTTCAAACCCGAGTGCCAGCTATTGATGACCATGGTGACCGCCCCGAGACCATAGGCTGCTCCCACAAGCAACCCATTCATTAGTGGATCGGTCACTCCTCCACTTTGGATCAGAGACGGCATCCAGAAAAGCAAGCCGTAGTTACCGGTCGAAAAGAAAAGAGCAACAACCATGAGTATCCAAAAGCGACGGTCTCTCAATGCACCGCTATAAGAATGGACCTTCGAAGTCGCTTCCTGAGCCAAATCTGCCTGAATCACCTTGACTTCATCTGCGGTCAGCCAAGAAGACGCCACGGGCCGGTCCTGAAGGCGGAAAAAGAGCGCAATCCCGAGGAAAACGGCGGGCAACGCCTCAATCAGCAGCATCCACTGCCATCCCGCCAATCCTAGGACGTCATGGAAAGATGACATCAGCACCCCGGAGAGCGGAGCCCCGATCAACGAACTGAGCGGGATTCCGAGAAGGAAGGCGGGCAAGATTCGACTTTGACGACTTGCCGGCATCCAATAATTGATGAACAAAATTAAGCCAGGGAAGAACCCTGCTTCGCACACTCCCAGCAAAAAGCGTAAGATATAAAAAGCTGATTCTGGGCTAGTATTAAGAAGACGAGATATTGGGACAACGAATGCGATCAAGCCGGAGACGATACCCCAACTGACCATAATTCGACATATCCATACTTTTGCGCCAAGCCTATGCAGAAGCATATTACTCGGAACCTCAAATATAATGTATCCCCAAAAAAATACGCTCGCTCCAATGGCATAAGATGCGTCACTTATGCCAATATCTGCGCTCATTTGTAGCTTTGAGTAACCTATGTTTACCCTGTCTAGGATCGATACCAGATAACTTACAAATAATATCGGCGCGAATCTCTTTACTACTTTGAGATATATATCCGACTTTATCTTATCACTGCTCGCCAGATTCATCGCAATCCTCCCCAAAATTCTGAACAAATTACTTAGATTTTCTCGACTTAATGGCCTCGAACTCCTGGACGATTTTCTCGTCTGTCGGAGGGTAAAGTCCAACTATTGAGCGGCCAGCCAAGACTTTCGCGGTAGCGAAGTCCTCAAATTCGGTCATCGCTATAGCCTCCTCGGCAATCTCTGCAGCAAGCTGGCTCGGTATGATGA
>Ga0222423_1001212_pt1 | contig 12545 bp, 12 predicted proteins | sample 3A0metagenome_FD_182472 | JGI IMG/M metagenome (GOLD analysis project Ga0222423, IMG submission 182472) | Enriched microbial communities from leaf-cutter ant dump, University of Wisconsin, Madison, United States - 3A0 (version 2) | ecosystem: Environmental > Terrestrial > Nest > Insects nest >...
CGGCTTGCCCAGCAGGCGGCGCACGGCGTCCATGCCCATGCCGGGCTGCACGCGGGCGAAGTTCTCGGGCGTGAGCACCTGGCGCACGGCGACCAGCTTGCCGTCCGCGCCCAGGGTGATCATGTAGTTGACCTGGCCCGCGGGCTGGCGGTTGTATTCGAAGGTGCGGGCGCCGCCGGGCTCGTCCCACACGTTCTCGGGGGCGCCGAAGCGGTCGCGCACGTCGGCCTCGGTGGAGACGCCCTCCTTGAGCTCGCTGATGCGCTGGGGGTCGCAGGCGGCGAGCGCGAACAGGGAGAAAAAGACGGCTGCGGCGCGGTGGTTCAAGGGCATGGAGGCTCCCGGTAAAATCCAGAGGAAAGAGGTTAACAGTCCATGTCCATTTTCCGCCGCCCCGACTACCAGTCCGACGCCACCCAGTTCATCAACCAGCTCAAATCCAGCCGTCCCGAGCTGGAACAGCAGCAGCAGGCCGGCCGCGCCCTGCTCTGGGACAAGAACGTGGACCGCAAGATCTGGGGCGAATACCGCGAGGGCCAGGTCGCGCAGAAGCCCTACGTGTACCAGACCAACGCGGATTGATGGCCAAATCGGCCTCCAGCGCTTATGCAGCAATCGCTGGCAGCTATATTTTGAATAGCGACCAATGACCCCGGCGAGCGACACCGAAGACGCCACCGGCGCCATGCCCGAGGTGGTGGACCAGGTGGCGCTGGCGCGCCTGTACGGCGAACCGCTGTTCGCGCTGCCCACCGACCTGTACATCCCGCCCGACGCGCTGGAGGTCTTCCTGGAGGCCTTCGAGGGCCCGCTGGACCTGCTGCTGTACCTGATCCGCAAGCAGAACTTCAACATCCTCGACATCCCCATGGTGGGCGTCACCAGGCAGTACCTGGCCTACGTGGACGAGATCCGCAGCCGCAACCTGGAACTGGCGGCCGAATACCTGCTGATGGCGGCCATGCTGATCGAGATCAAGTCGCGCATGCTGCTGCCGCCCAAGAAGCAGGAGGGCGGCGAGGAGCCCGAGGACCCGCGCGCCGAACTGGTGCGCCGCCTGCTCGAATACGAGCAGATGAAAATGGCCGCGCAGCGCCTGTCGCACCTGCCGCAGTACGGGCGTGACTTCCTCAAGGCCCAGGTCTACATCGAGCAGAGCCTGCAGCCGCGCTTCCCCGATGTGCACGTGGTGGAACTGCAGGAGGCGTGGCGCGACATCCTGAAGCGCGCCAAGCTCGTGCAGCACCACCGCATCACGCGCGAGGAACTCAGCGTGCGCGAGTACATGAGCATGGTGCTCAAGACCCTGCAGGGCCGCCGCTTCGTGGAGTTCGAGGAACTCTTCGAGCCCGAAAAAGGCAGCACCGTGCTGGTGGTGACCTTCATCGCGCTGCTGGAGCTGGCCAAGGAAACGCTGATCGAGATCACCCAGGCCGAAGCCTTCGCGCCCATCTACGTACGCCTCGCGTATACCCCCGCCTGACGCAGGCGGGGCATTCAACCCATCCCCGCACGCCATGGCATCACACGACTTCGACGTCCTCATCGTAGGCAGCGGCCTCGCGGGCCTCTCCGCCGCGCTGCACCTCGCGCCCACGCACCGCGTGGCCGTCATCACCAAGCGCGCCTTGAGCGACGGCGCCAGCGCCTGGGCCCAGGGCGGCATCGCCGCCGTGCTGGCCGAGGGCGACAGCTTCGGCGCCCATGTGGACGACACGCTGGTAGCAGGAGCGGGCCTGTGCGACCTGGCCGCCACCCGCTTCGTGGTGGAGAACGCGCCCGACGCCATCCGCTGGCTGCAGCAGCTGGGCGTGCCCTTCTCGCTGGAGGACGGCGCCCTGCACCTCACGCGCGAGGGCGGCCATAGCGCGCGCCGCATCGTGCACGCCACCGACGCCACGGGCGCGGCCGTGCAGCGCACGCTGATCGACGTGGTGCGCGCAACGCCCGGCATCACCCTGTTCGAGCACCACACGCTGGTGGACCTGATCACCTCGCGCAAGCTGGGCTTGCCCGGCCAGCCGCGCTGCCTGGGCCTGTACGCACTGGACGAAGCGACGGACGAAGTCCTCACCTTCCGCGCGCCGCAGACCATCCTGGCCACGGGCGGCGCAGGCAAGGTGTACCTGTACACCACCAACCCCGACACCGCCACGGGCGACGGCATCGCGGCCGCATGGCGCGCGGGCTGCCGCGTGGCCAACCTGGAGTTCATCCAGTTCCACCCCACCTGCCTGTACCACCCGCACGCCAAGTCCTTCCTCATCACCGAGGCCGTGCGCGGCGAGGGCGGGCAATTGAAGCTGCCCGAATCCGCAGGGGGCACCCGCTTCATGCCTCAGCACGACGCCCGCGCCGAACTCGCCCCGCGCGACGTGGTGGCCCGCGCCATCGACTACGAGATGAAGCGCCACGGCCTGGACTGCGTGCACCTGGACATCTCGCACCAAAGCCCGCAGTTCCTGCAGGAGCACTTCCCCAACATCCTCTCGCGCTGCGCCGAGCTGGGCATCGACATCACCCAGCAGCCCATCCCCGTCGTGCCCGCCGCGCACTACACCTGCGGCGGCGTGCTGACCGACCTGGCCGGCCGCACCGACCTGCCGGGCCTGTTCGCCATCGGCGAGACGGCCTGCACCGGCCTGCACGGCGCCAACCGGCTGGCCAGCAACTCGCTGGTCGAATGCATGGTCTTCGCCCGCGCCGCCGCGCAGGCCATCGCGGCCGCCCCCGCTGCGGACCTGCCCGCGCTGCCCCGGTGGGACGACAGCCGCGTGACCGACGCCGACGAATGCGTGGTCATCTCGCACAACTGGGACGAGCTGCGCCGCTTCATGTGGGACTACGTGGGCATCGTGCGCACCAACAAGCGCCTGGAGCGCGCCGCGCACCGCATCGCGCTGCTGCAGGGCGAGATCCACGAGTTCTACTCCCACTTCCACGTCACGCGCGACCTGCTGGAGCTGCGCAACCTGGTGCAGGTGGCCGAGCTCATCGTCAAGAGCGCCCAGCTGCGCCGCGAAAGCCGGGGCCTGCACTACAGCCGCGACTGGCCCGAGATCGCCGCGCCCGCCGCGCCCACCATCCTCGTGCCCTCCGCACGCTGATTCCCAAGGAACCCGCCATGCCCCACCTGACCATTGAATACTCCGGCAACCTGCCCCACTTCCCCGAGGCCGAGACGCTGACCGCCCTCAACGCCACCCTGTGCGCCCACCCCGAGGTGCAGGACGAGGCCGACCTCAAGACCCGCTTCGTGGTGGCCGACAGCTTCGAGATCGGCACCGCCCCGGCCCACCGCGCCTTCGTGCACGCACAGCTGCGCCTGCTCGCGGGCCGCACGCCCGCGGCGAAGAAGGAGCTGGCCGACCGCGTCGCCGCCGTGCTGCGCGAGCGCACGCCCCGGCCCCAAGGGGTGCTGGTGCAGCTCAGCGTGGAAATCGTGGACATGGACCGGCCTTCGTATGTGAAGGAACGGCTCTGATTTTTTTGCTATGGGGTTGATAGCTGCCAGCGCTTGTCGGACAAGCGCCGGAGCCCGATTTGGCTTGAAACCCCGGCCGATTCAGGGCCGTTGGCCCGGCGGCGTAGGCGGCACGTTGCGCGCGGTGGCCAGCATCGTGGCGCACAGCGACTCCTCTTCGCCCTGGCAGGCATAGACCCGCGCCTCGGCCACGCTGAGCAACTTGCCGGCCTGCACCACGCGCCCGCGCGCCACCAGCCGGTCGCCCGCGGCGGGGCCGACGATCTTGAGCGTGCAGTCGATGGTGGCATTGGCCCAGCCCGGCGGCAGCAGCGTGCCCGCAGCCGCCACGGCAGCGAAGTCCGCCGCCGCGAAGATGGGCGTGGCCTGCAACTGGCCGGGGCGGACGCTCAAGGCGTCCTGGTAGGGCAGCGTCAGGTCCACCTCGCCGGGCGCGATGCGGTCCAGGCGCAGGCCCAGGGTTTGCGCGGCGGGCATGGCCAGCACGTGGTCGCGCAGCGTGTCGAGCGGGGCGGTATCGGCAGTCATGGCGTTTTCCTTTTGGCGTGGCGTTGGAATGCGGTTTGCGCGGGCGCGGCCTGGCGGGCATCCGCCTGCCGCTGGCGCGACTCGAACCAGCCGACGTGCTCCGCCAGCCGCGCGCGCAGCGCCTGCTGCTCGGCGATGAGCGCATCCACGGCGGCAATGCGCGCGACCAGCCGCTCGATCATTTCGCCGGTGGTGAGCGTGCGGGCCCGGTAGCGCGGCAGCAGGTCCGCCAAGTCGCCCAGCGAGAACCCGATGTCCCGCCCCATGGCGATGAAGCGCGCGTCGCGCACGGCTTGCGCGCCGAAATGGCGGTAGCCGCCCGGCCCGCGCGTGGAATGGAGCAGCCCCTGGTCGGCATAGCGGCGCAGCCGGTGGACGGAAAGGCCGGTGGCGGCGGCAAGCTCTGAAATCTGCATGGCATGGACTGTAGTAACCCTTGCACAGTGCGAGGGTTGCGCCACGGGAGAAAAAACGCGGCTTGATGCCAAATCGGGCTCCAGCGCCCATCCAGCAAGCGCCAGCAGCTATTTATCCGATAGCACCAGCTCCGCCGCCAGCCAGCCGCGCAGGCTGTTCACGAAAGCCCATGCCTCCACGCGCGGCGCATCCTCCACGCGCAGCACCGCCTCCGCCACCCGCCCCTCGCGCAGCGCCAGCGCGCGGCCTACGCCGGGCAGCAGGCCCGACGACAGCGGCGGGGTCACCCAGCGGCCGCCGATGCGGGCGGCGATGTTGCCGAAGGTGGTCTCGGTGATCTCCCCGGCTTCGTTCCACAGCACGGTGTCGAACACGCCGGGGGCCGTGGGCGCGAAGGCGGCGTAGTGCTCGCGCCGCGTGGTCTTGTAGCGCACGAACTCGCCGTGCGCGGCTTCGAAAGGCTGGCCGGCCAGGCACAGCCGCACGGGCTCGGCGGTGGGCTGGAGCGCGAAGGCCTCGGTGCGCGAGCTGCCGTCGGCGGCCAGCAGCAAGCGCACGCGCCAGGCGCCGTTCATGTGCTGCAGCACGGCGATCTGCAGCTCCTGCCGCACGGCGTGCGGGTTCCACGGAAAGCCGAAGTGCGCGGCCGCCTCGCCCATGCGCTGGACGTGCAGGTCGGTGTGCTGCAGCCTTCCATCCCGCAGCGCCAGGGTTTCCAGAATCTCGAATGGCATGCTGGCCCGCTCCACGAAGGCGCGCTTGGTCGCCCACTCCCGCCATTCTGCGCCCGCCTCGGCGCCCGACGTGATGCCGCTGCCAATACCACAGCCCGCCGCCATGGCATGCGCCGCACTGCCGCGCAGCACGACGGTGCGGATGGGCACGTTGAAGGTGGCGGCCACGCGGTGCAGCCCGTCCGGGCCCGCCGCGCCGTGCGGCCGCACCACGCCCACCGCGCCGCAGTACACGCCGCGCGGCGCGGGCTCCAGCGCGTGGATCAGCTGCATGGCGCGCACCTTGGGCGCGCCGGTGACCGAGCCGCAGGGGAACAGCGCCGCGAACACATCCGCCAGCGTGGTGCCCTCGCGCGTGCGCGCCCGCACGTCGGAGGTCATCTGCCACACGGTGGGCAGCCGCTCGGTGGCGAAGAGCGCGGGCACACGCACGCTGTGCGGCTGGGCGATGCGCGAGAGGTCGTTGCGCAGCAGGTCCACGATCATCACGTTCTCGGCCCGCTCCTTGGGCGCCGTGCGCAGGTGCTCGGCCTGCCGCGCGTCCTCCTCGGGCGTGGCGCCGCGCGGGGCCGTGCCCTTCATGGGGCGCGCCAGGATGTCGCCGCCGCCCGGTGCATCGCGCCAGTCGAAGTACAGCTCGGGCGAGACGGAGAGCACCTGCTCGTCGCCCGCGTCGATGTGCGCCGCATAGCCCCCGGGCTGGGCGCGCTGCAACGCGGCGAACAGCGCGGCGGGGCTGCCCTGCAGCGTGCCCGCGAGCGGCGCGGTGTAGTTGACCTGGTACAGCTCGCCCGCGCGGATGGCCTGCTGGATGCGGGCCAGGGCGGCGTCGAACGCGGCGCGGTCGTGACCGACCTGCCAGCGCACCTGGGCGTTGCCTTGCACCGGGTCGTCGTCAGGCCAGGGCTGCGGCGCGTCGTACACCGCGAACCAGGCCAGCGGGCCGTCAGCCGCATGCACCCGCAGGGCGGCGTCGAACGCGGGAGCCGCCTCGTAGCGCACGAAGCCCACACACCAGCGGCCCTGCTGCGCGGCGGCGTGCACGGCCTGCAGCACACCTCGCACCTCGTGCAGCGCATGGGCGGCCAGCACCTCGCGCGGGGCGGTGAAGGCATGGCGCAGGCGGGGAGCGGCGGGGTCCAGCGGCTGGGTGAAGTCGATGCGCGCCGTGGTCATTATTCTTGATTCAAATCGGCCTCCAGCGCTTATCCATCAAGCGCCAGCAGCTATCAATAACGAAGCATTCCCACTAAGCGGCGCCGATGTGCGGCACCAGCCCCGCCGCAGGCTGCCCGCTCTTGAGCGCCGCCGTGAAGGCCAGCATCCGGTCAATGGGCTGCCGCGCGCGCGGGATCAGCGCCGGGTCCACGTGGATGGCGTTCGCCCCCGTCTCCAGCACCTGCGCCACGTCGGCCAGGCCGTTCATCGCCATCCAGGGGCAGTGGGCGCAGCTCTTGCAGGTGGCGCTGTTGCCAGCGGTGGGGGCTTCGTAAAAGGTCTTGCCGGGGTTGAGCGTGCGCAGCTTGTGCATCATGCCGTTGTCGGTGGCGACGATGAATTCCTGCGCGTCCATCTCGCGCGCGGCCTTGAGGATGGCGCTGGTGGAGCCCACGGCGTGGGCCAGGGCCACGACTTCGGCGGGGCTTTCGGGGTGGACCAGCACCTTGGCGTGGGGGTGCTCCTGCTTGAGCGCTTCGAGCTCGTAGGCCTTGAACTCGTCGTGCACGATGCAGGCGCCGTTCCAGAACACCATGTCGGCCCCGGTCTCGCGCTGGATGTAGGCGCCCAGGTGGCGGTCGGGTGCCCACAGGATCTTGTGACCGCGCTCTTTCAGGGCGCTCACGATGTCGAGCGCGCAGCTAGACGTGACGAGCCAGTCGGCCCGCGCCTTCACGGCCGCGCTGGTGTTGGCGTACACGACCACGGTGCGGTCGGGGTGCGCGTCGCAGAAGGCGCTGAACTCTTCCACCGGGCAGCCCAGGTCCAGCGAGCAGGTGGCGTCCAGGTCGGGCATGAGCACGGTTTTTTCGGGGCTCAGGATCTTGGCCGTCTCGCCCATGAAGCGCACGCCGCTCACCACCAGGGTCTGCGCGGCATGGTCGCGGCCGAAGCGGGCCATCTCCAGCGAGTCGCTGACGATGCCGCCGGTTTCCTCGGCCAAGTCCTGCAGGTCCGGGTGCACGTAGTAGTGCGAGACCATGACCGCGTTCTTTTCCTGCAGCAGGCGGCGGATGCGGGCCTTGAGTTCGGCGCGCTCCGCCTGCGAGGGCTCGGGCGGCACGCGCGCCCAGGCGTGCTTGGTGGAGCAGACGGCGCCTTCCGCATCGGACAGAGGCTGCTCGTACTCCACTTCCTTGAGGGCAATCGTGGGGGTCATGTCTTTTTTAGAGGTCTTGCAGGCGCATGGAGAAGTCGGTGGCCTTCACGTCCTTGGTCAGCGCGCCGATGGAGATGCGGTCCACGCCCGTCTCGGCCAGCGCGCGCAGGCCCTCCAGGGTGACGCCGCCGGAGATTTCCAGAATGGCGCGGCCAGCGTTGATGCGCACGGCCTCGCGCAGCGTGGGCAGGGGCATGTTGTCGAGCAGCACCATCTTCGCGCCGGCGTCCAGCGCCTCGGCCAGCTGCTCCAGCGTTTCCACCTCGATCTCGATGAACTTCGCCTGCGCGGCCACCTTCTGGGCGGCACGCAGCACGGCGGTGACGCCGCCAGCGGCGGCGATGTGGTTCTCCTTGATCAGCACCGCGTCGTGCAGACCGATGCGGTGGTTGGTGCCGCCGCCCACGCGCACGGCGTATTTCTGCGCCAGGCGCAGGCCGGGGATGGTCTTGCGCGTGTCCACGATCTGCGCGCGCGTGCCCGCCACGGCGTCCACGTAGGTGCGCGTCTTGGTGGCCACGGCGGACAGCAACTGCAAAAAGTTCAGCGCCGTCCGCTCGGCGCTCAGCAGCGCGCGGGCGTTGCCTTCGATGCCGAGCACCACCTCGTCAGGGGCGCAGCGCTGGCCCTCGGCCACGTGCCAATGGAGCTGCACGCCGGGGTCCAGCGCACGCAGCGCGGCCTCGGCCCAGGGCGCGCCGCAGATCACGGCGGCCTCGCGCGCCAGGATGCGGGCGCGGGCGCGGCGGGCGGGGTCGATCAAACCGGCGGTGAGGTCACCGGCGCCCACATCCTCGGCCAGGGCACGGGCCACGTCGGCCGCGGCCAGGGCAGCTACGTCGTTGTCGTCTCTGGACTGTTGGTTCGAAAGCGTCATGGGGGGCGAGCATACCGGGAACGCGCAGGCCGGCGGGTCCGCCAAAACCGCTAAGTACACCCATGATCGGTCGCATAGACTCGCGGCATTTTTTTGCCCACGGAGCCCCATGACCGCCAGCCACGACGCATCCGCCACGCCCTACGGCACGCTGCCCCCGGCCTCGCCGCTGCCGCAGCGCCGCCCCGTGAGCCTGCCGCGCTTGGCACAAATCCGCGCGGCGGGCGAGAAGATCGCCATGCTCACGGCCTACGACGCCACCTTCGCGGCCGTGGCCGACGCGGCGGGCGTGGAATGCATCCTGGTGGGCGACTCGCTGGGCATGGTCTGCCAGGGCCTGCCCAGCACCGTGGGCGTGACGCTCGACACCATGGCCTACCACACGGCCAGCGTGGCGCGCGGCCTGCACCGCGCGCAGGGCACGGCGTGGCTCGTCGCCGACCTGCCCTACGGCAGCTATGCCGAAAGCCGCGAGCAGGCCCTGCGCAGCGCCTGCGCGCTGATGCAGGCGGGCGCGCACATGGTCAAGCTCGAAGGCGGCGGCTGGACGGCGCCCACGGTGGAGTTCCTGGTGCAGCGCGGCGTGCCCGTGTGCGCACACCTGGGCCTCACGCCGCAGACAGTGCACGCCCTGGGCGGCTACCGCGTGCAGGGCAGGGACGACGCCGCCGCGCAGACGCTGCGCCGCCACGCGCTGGAGCTGCAGGACGCGGGCGCCGCCATGCTGGTGCTGGAGATGGTGCCCGCCGCCCTGGCCGCCAGCCTGACGGCAGAACTGCCGCACTGCCACAGCGGCACCGCCGGCCAGGTGCTCGTGCTGCACGACATGCTGGGCATGAACCTCGGCAGGATGCCAAAGTTCGTGCACGACTTCATGCAGGGCGCCGGCAGCGTGCGCGGCGCCATCGCGGCGTACGTGCAGGCCGTCAAGCAAGGCCGCTTCCCTGACAACGCCCTCCACGCCTGGTGATTCCCCCTCATGCAAATCGTCCACACCATTGCCGACCTGCGCGCCGCCCTCGCGCCCCACCGCCGCCCGGCCTTCGTGCCCACCATGGGCAACCTTCACGACGGCCACCTGGCCCTGGTGCGGCAGGCCCGGCCGCTGGGCGACGTGACCGTGGCCAGCATCTTCGTGAACCGCCTGCAGTTCCTGCCGCACGAGGACTTCGACAGCTACCCGCGCACCTGGGAGGCCGACTGCGCCGCGCTGGAAGCAAGCGGCTGCGACGTGCTGTTCGCCCCGCGCGAGGCCGACCTGTACCCCGAGCCCCAGACCTTCAAGGTGCACCCCGACCCGGCCCTGGCCGACCTGCTGGAGGGGCACTTCCGCCCCGGCTTCTTCATCGGCGTGAGCACGGTGGTGATGAAGCTCTTCGCCTGCGTGCTGGGCGCCACGGGCGGGGTGGCGGTGTTCGGCAAGAAGGACTACCAGCAACTGCTGGTGATCCGCCGCATGGTGCAGCAGTTCGCGCTGCCCATCACGATCGTGGCGGGCGAGACCTGCCGCGCGGCCGACGGGCTGGCGCTGAGCTCGCGCAACGGCTACCTGGGCCCGGCGGAGCGCGCCGAGGCCGTGGCGCTGTCGCAGGCGCTACGGCAGTTGGCCCGGGACTGGGCCGGCGATGCAACTGCGGAGCAACTGGCCCTGGACGCCCTGCGCGCACGCGGCTGGCAGCCCGACTACCTCACGGTGCGCCGCCGCGCCGACCTGCAGCCGGCCACCGCGCAGGATGCGCCCGGCACCCTGGTGGCGCTGGGCGCGGCGCGGCTGGGCGGCACGCGGCTGATCGACAACCTGGAGTTCTAGCAGGAAGAATTCCTGTTTTCATAGCTGCCAGCGCTTGCCCAGCAAGCGCTGGAGGCCGATTTGGCTTATATATTTGTCCAGTGCCCCAGCCACTGCGCCAGCAGGCGGCCCACGGCCTCGGGCTGCTCCATGGTGAGCATGTGGCCGCATCCGGGCAGCAGGTGCAGCTCGGCGCCCGGCACCAGCGCCACGATCTCCCGGGCGCAGTCGGGCGGCGTGAGCTGGTCAGCCTCGCCGCAGAGCACCAGCGTGCGGCAGACCACGCGGGGCAGGTGCAGGCGGGCGTCGGGCCGGTGGATCACGGCGCGGTTCTGGCGGATGAGCTGCGCCGCGCCGGCATCCAGCACGAAGTCCAGGTAGGCCTGCACCAGTGCGGGCTGGGCCGCGTTGGCGGGGTGGAAGGCGAAGGCCACGTTGGGTTCGATCACCTCGCGCAGCCGGCCTTGCCCGAAGAGGTCGATGGCGGCCTCGCGCAGCGCGCGCATCTCCGGCGTCTCGGGCCGGGCCGTGGTGCCCAGCAGGGCCAGGCCCGCCACGCGCTCCGGCGCCTGGCGCGCCGCCTCCATGGCGATCATGCCGCCCATGGACGCGCCCGCCAGCAGCAGCGGGCCCGCGTGCCGCGCCAGTAGCTGCGCGGCGATTTCTTCCAGGAACTGCAGGGACGCGTCCTGGTGGGCCGTGGCCACCGCGGGCCGCAGCGCGGCGGGCAGCTGCGGCAGCACGCCGCGCCACATGCGTTCATCGGCGGCCAGGCCGGGCAGGAGCAGGAGTTGGGGAGGCAGGGACATGGCGGAACGGAAAAGGGGGTATCACCAAATTGGTGCAGAGCGGAGTAGCGCGGCGGCCACGGAAAATGTCATCCACGGTGGCTCGGGACTTGCTAGCATGCACCGCATATGCCCATCCACGCCGCACTCCACCACGTCACCCATTATCAGTATGACCGGCTCGTCGGCCTGGGGCCGCAGATGGTGCGGCTGCGGCCGGCGCCGCACTGCCGCAGCAACGTCATCGCCTATTCGCTGAAGGTCGAGCCCGCGCAGCACTTCATCAACTGGCAGCAGGACCCGTTCGCCAACTACCAGGCGCGGCTGGTCTTCCCCGAGAAGACGCGCGAGTTCAAGGTCACCGTGGACTTGGTCGTCGAGATGGCGGTGTACAACCCCTTCGACTTCTTCCTGGAGCCCGAAGCCGAGAACGTACCCTTCCAGTACAGCGAGCTGACGCGCCAGGAACTGGCGCCCTACCTCGCCACCGAGCCGGTGACGCCGCTGGTGCAGGCGTATCTGGACAAGATCGACCGCAGCGAGCAGCGCACGATCGACTTCCTGGTCAAGCTGAACCAGCAGGTGGCGCAGGACATCAAGTACCTGATCCGCATGGAACCCGGCGTGCAGACGCCCGAGGAGACGCTGGAGAAGGCCAGCGGCTCCTGCCGCGACTCCGGCTGGCTGCTGGTGCAGCTGCTGCGCCACCTGGGGCTGGCGGCGCGCTTCGTCTCGGGCTACCTGATCCAGCTCGCGCCCGACGTGAAGGCGCTGGACGGCCCGAGCGGCACCGAGGTGGATTTCACCGACCTGCATGCGTGGTGCGAGGTCTACCTGCCCGGCGCGGGCTGGATCGGGCTGGACGCCACATCGGGCCTGCTCGCGGGCGAGGGCCACATCCCGCTGGCCTGCACGCCCCAGCCCTCGGGCGCGGCACCCATCGAGGGCCTGATGGACGAGGCCGAGGTGGAGTTCCGCCACGAGATGCGCGTCACCCGCATCCACGAATCGCCCCGCGTCACCAAGCCCTACACCGAGGACCAGTGGCAGGCCATGCTGGCCCTGGGCGACCAGGTGGACGCCGACCTGCAGGCGGGCGACGTGCGCCTGACCATGGGCGGCGAGCCGACCTTCGTCGCCGTGGGCGACCGCGACGCGCCCGAATGGAACACCGACGCGCTCGGCCCGACCAAGCGCGGCTTTGCCACCGAACTCACGCACAAGCTGCGCGCCGAGTACGGCCAGGGCGGCTTTTTGCACTTCGGCCAGGGCAAGTGGTACCCCGGCGAGCAGCTGCCGCGCTGGGCGCTGTCGATCTGCTGGCGCGCGGACGGGCAGCCCACGTGGAACAACCCGGCCCTGTTCGCCGACGAGCGCGACCCCTCGCACTACACGGGCGAGGACGCGCGCCGCTTCATCCACACCCTCACGCGCAAGCTGGGCGTGACCGACCGCTACATCCAGCCCGGCTACGAGGACACCTGGTACTACCTGTGGCGCGAGCGCCGCCTGCCGGTGAACGTGGACCCGTTCGACGCCCGCCTGGACGAC
>Ga0222423_1001214_pt1 | contig 12520 bp, 8 predicted proteins | sample 3A0metagenome_FD_182472 | JGI IMG/M metagenome (GOLD analysis project Ga0222423, IMG submission 182472) | Enriched microbial communities from leaf-cutter ant dump, University of Wisconsin, Madison, United States - 3A0 (version 2) | ecosystem: Environmental > Terrestrial > Nest > Insects nest >...
GTGTCAGAAAAATAACCGCCATAGCCAGATAAATGGCTGTGCCGTCGAGATTAAAAGAATATCCTGTCGGAATAACCAGCCCCACAACCGATTTATCGCAACCAATGTCTTCCATTTTTTTCATCATACTCGGCAGCACCGATTCGGAAGAGGAAGTACCTAATACAATCAGAATTTCCTGCCGGATGTATTTGAGGTATTGCCATAAGCTAAATTTATAATAGCGGCAAATGGCATGCAAGACAATAAAAATAAAACACAGGCAGGTCAGATAAACCGCGCCCATTAATTTCATCATGGGAAGTAAGGTGCCTAAGCCGTATTTGCCCACGCTAAAGGCCATTCCACCAAAAGCGCCCAGCGGCGCTAAGCGCATCACCACTTTTATCACATTGAACAGCACATTCGAGATTTTGTCGAAAGTGGCAATGAGCGAATGCCCCTTATCCCCCAGTTTATTTAAACCATAGCCAAAAAAGACCGCGAAGAACAGAATCTGTAATATTTCGCCTTTGCTAAAGGATTCAAACACGTTTTTAGGGATAATATGCGCCACAAATTCCAGCCAGTCAATTTGCCCCGCCTGTGCCGTATAGCTGGCTATTTTCGCCACATCACCTTCGGGAACGTTGACATTGGCACCGGGTTTGAGGAGATTGGCAATCACCATACCGATAAAAATGGCCAATGTGGTCACGACCTCGAAGTAAATCAGCGCCTTCCCCCCTACCCGGCCCACTTTCCGCATATCGCCCATGTGCGCAATACCCAAAACGATGGTAAAAAAGATGATAGGCGCAATCAGCATGCTGATCATGTTAATAAAACTTTTGCTAATCAGTTCGGCATAGGAGGCAAAGCCGGGCCATAATACCCCGACAAGAACGCCTAATGCAATAGCCAGTAGCACCTGAAAGGTCAGGTTTTTAAAAATATGCTTCATGAATCCATTTAAAAGACGAAAGATATAAAATTTTATGTACTTTCTCTTTCTATACCGGCAGATGAAAATTGTAAATCGTAGAGATGCTTATAATAGCCTTGCAAACGTAATAACTGCTGATGCGTGCCCATCTCTTTAATATTTCCTTTATCTAAGACGATAATGAGATCGGCTTTCTGTATGGTCGACAGGCGGTGCGCAATAACAATCGCGGTCCGGCCTTCCATCAGTTGGTCTATGGCGCGCTGAATCAGCATTTCGGTTTCGGTATCGACCGAAGAAGTGGCCTCGTCTAAAACCAGAATAGCGGGTTGATACACCAGCGCACGAATAAAGGAAATGAGCTGCGCCTGCCCGGCGGATAGTGTCGCTCCCCTTTCCATGACGTTATACTGATAGCCGCCGGGCAGGCGCTCAATAAATTCGTGCGCGCCTACTTTTTTTGCAGCCGCCACCACCTCATCAAAGCTAATGGCCGGATTGTGCAGCGTGATATTATTTAAAATCGTATCCGAAAATAAGAATACATCCTGTAACACTGTTGCAATCTGGCTCCGGAGATAGTCGAGCCGGTAATCGTTGATATCGACCCCATCGATGGTGATACGACCCTTTTGCCGTTCATAAAAACGGCTCAGGATATTAATAACCGACGACTTTCCGGCCCCGGTGGCACCCACAAAGGCAACGGTCTGGCCGGCTTTGACGGCGAAGGAAATATCTTTGAGGACGTACTCTTCGGGGTCGGGTTCACGATCCTGCTCATAGCTAAACCATACGTTCTCAAAGCGAATTGCCCCCTCCATCCGTTCAGGCGCATAGCTACCCTTATCGGGCGTGTTTTCGTGGGTGTCTAATACTTTAAATACCCGTTCGGCGCCCACCATCCCCATTTGCAGCGTATTAAATTTATCGGCCAACTCCCGGATTGGCCGGAACAGCATATTAATAAACAGAATAAAGGAGGTGATGGTTCCGGGTTGCACCGACAGCGGTTTGGCTAAAATGCTTTTGGCACCATACCAGATCAGCAAACCTAAGGATAAGGCGGAGATGAACTCAACAACAGGAAAAAAGATGGAATAATACCAGTTGGAACGGATATTGGCATCGCGATAGCGGGAGTTGATTTTCTTAAAGCGGGCAAATTCCTGTTCTTCACGGGCAAAATATTGAATAATGGCGATACCGCTGATATGCTCCTGTAAAAAGGTATTTAAGTTGGCGACCTCCGTACGTACCTGCTGGAAAGCTACTTTAATTGCTTTTTGGAAAACGCGTGTCGCCACGATAAGCAGCGGCACCGGGAGTAAGACCACCAGCGTCAGCTCCCAGTCGATATAAAACATGACGATCATGATGACCAGCACCTGAAGCATATCGCCCACCATCGCAATTAAGCCTTCGGAGAAAATATCGGCAATGGTTTCTAAATCGGAAACAGTTCGGGTAATTAACTGTCCGATAGGCGTCTGATCGAAATATTTAAGCCTTAAGCGGCTGATATGGTTAAATACATTGCGCCGCAAATCGCGAATAGCCGATTGCCCGATGGTATTGGTGAGCAAGGTTTGCGCATATTGAATCAAGGTCTGGATGCCCAATAAAACCAGCATCAGGATCGTCATATTGACCAGCCCGCTATAATTTCCTTCTAAAATAAAATGATCGACGGTATAGCCGATAAGCCAGGGCCGTACCGGGGTAATGGCCGCTAATAAAACAGTGAGCAGCACCGACCAAATAAAAAGGCCACGGTAAGGGCTCACGTATTCAAAAACGCGTTTTAGCAGGTTAAAATTAAAGGTATCGCCGGTTATTTTTGACATTATTTAGCTTTTATCGGTATGTTTGGAAGGAAGGGAGGGCTTTCGGGGATAAGCCGCAGCGCCTGCAGGATAAGCCGCAGGGCTTTCTGTACCAACCGCGGAGCTTTCTGTACCAACCGCGGAGCAAGTCCCGGCGTTCTCAGGATAAGTCACCTGCACCAGATACAGGCCGCAGGCCGGCACCGACTGCCCGGCGCGGCTCCGGCTTTTACTTTGAATAATCGCTTCGACATCGGCAGCAGCTAATACACCACGGCCTGTTAAAACCAGAGTGCCCACAATAGCCCGCACCATATTGCGCAAAAAACGGTCGGCCGTGATATGAAATACGAGAGCGCCATCTGCTTGTTGCTCAAAACGTGCCTCACTAATGGTACAATTATTGGTAAAGGTCTGCGTATGCGCCTTACTAAAGCACGAAAAATCTGCAAATCGAACTAATAGTGCCGCCGCCGCATTCATTGCTCCCAGATCGAGTTCGCCCTTGTACAGCCAAGAACGATGCTGCTTAAAAGGGTCTTTATGAAAGTGAATATGATACTGATAAGAGCGTGCCGTAGCATCAAAACGGGCATGGGCATCGGGCGCAACTTCAAATACGCGTTTGGCGGCAATGGTGTAAGGCAATAAAGCATTGATACCCGCAAGGGCCTTCTCGCTGTTTTCGGGAAATGCCTCCTGTAAATCAAAATGAGCATAAAATTGTGTGGCATGCACCCCCGCATCGGTACGCCCGCATCCAAGGCTTTGAACAGGCTGCCTGAAATAGGTCGTCAATGCCTTATCGAGGCATTCCTGAACACTTAAAGCACCCGGTTGCACCTGCCAGCCATGAAAATCAGTTCCGTCATAGCTAATCTCGATAAAATATCTTTTGTTGCTCACGAAACGCAAAAATAGCTGATCTTTTCTTAAGTTTGCCTAAAAATTAATCAGAATGATTCAAAGAATACAATCGATATGGCTCTTATTGGCCGCTTTAGCTGTTTTATGTCTGTTATTCTTTCCTATGGCGGGCAGCGTAACGGCGCAGGGGTATTATCTGTTAACGGCAACGGGTTTAAAACTCAAAGACGCGGCCGATGCTTCGATTCAAACGCATTCGTCTATCAATATCGCACTACTGATTTTCACCGGCGTTATTGTGACTATTCATCTCATTAATATTTTTAATTTTAGAAACCGGGCTTTGCAAATCCGCATGGTATGGACGGGTATACTGCTGATTATAGCACTGTCGGTGTGGTTTTTTATGCTAATGAAAGGCATCGGCGAAATGAAAGAGCTGGACATCGAAGTACCGATTTTATTACCCCTTCTGGCCATCATTTTCGATCTTTTCGCTGTGCGCGGTATAAAACGGGACGAAAAGTTAATCCGCTCGGCCGATCGCCTGCGTTAGGCATCTGTTAAGCCATTCAGCATTCCTCTTTTTTATTTTCGGCATCCTAAAAAACTATTGAATTAAGCATCAAGGAAATACCAATTATTAACCGTACCTTTGCGCCTTAATTTAAAAATGTTATAATGATAAACCCATTTAGTAAATTGGGGATAAGTGATGACGTTGTTAATGCCGTAAAAGCATTGGGGTTTGAAAACCCTACGCCCATTCAGGAGCAATCTATTCCTGTACTGTTAGAAGGTAGTAACGATTTCGTTGGTTTGGCCCAGACAGGAACAGGAAAAACAGCCGCATTTGGTTTGCCGCTGTTAGAATTGATCGATTTTAATGTACATAAACCCCAGGCACTGATTCTGTGCCCTACCCGGGAACTGTGTTTACAAATCGCGAACGACATCCGGAATTTCTCCAAAAATACGCCGAATGCCAGCATCGTAGCCGTTTACGGTGGTGCCAGCATCATGCAACAGTTACGTGAAATACGTAATGGCGTACAAATTGTTGTGGCCACGCCCGGCCGTATGTTAGATATTATTGGCCGCAAAGCGATTGATTTTTCGCAAGTACGCTATGTGGTGCTGGATGAAGCCGATGAGATGTTAAACATGGGCTTTCAGGAAGATATCAACGATATTTTATCGACCACACCAGACGATAAGAAAACCTGGTTATTTTCGGCCACCATGCCACCCGAAGTGCGTCGCATTGCACGCAATTACATGGAAAATCCTGTCGAGTTAACGATGGGTGTAAAAAATACCGGTAATGCGAATATTGAACACGAATATTATGTGGTACGTGCCCGCGATAAATATGCGGCATTGAAACGTATCGTCGATTTTAATCCGGAGATTTTTGCCGTGGTATTCTGTAAAACCAAGATGGATACACAGGATGTGGCCGAGCATCTGATTAAAGATGGTTATAATGCCGATTCTCTACATGGCGATCTTTCGCAACAACAACGGGATAAAGTAATGCAGCGTTTCCGCGAGCGGCACATGCAATTGCTGATTGCCACCGATGTGGCCGCCAGAGGTATTGACGTGAACAACGTCACGCACGTGATTAACTATTCTTTGCCCGATGAAACTGAAAGTTATACCCACCGCAGTGGCCGTACCGGCCGTGCCGGAAAAACAGGGGTATCGATCTGTATTGTGAACTCGAAAGAGTTGGGTAAAATCCGTCAGATTGAAAAAATCATTGGCAAGAAATTTACAAAAGCCGAATTGCCTACGGGCTTTGATGTTTGTGAGAAACAACTTTTCTCATTGGTACACAAAGTACATCATGTGGAAGTGAATGACGAGCAGATTGACCAGTATATTCCACGCATCATGGACGAATTTGCCGATATGAGCAAAGAGGACGTGATTAAGAAATTTGCTTCTTTAGAGTTTAACCGCTTCTTAGAATATTATCAGAATGCACCTGATTTGAATGCACCCGAAGAACGCCGTGAGCGGGGTGAAAGAGGCGAACGCAGCGAAAGAGGCGAACGCGGAGGACGGAATTTTGGCAATAGTGATTTTACCCGTTTATTTGTCAATGTAGGTTCGGTAGACGATTTTACCCGTGGCGATTTATTAGGTTTTGTTTGTAATAATGGCAAAATCAGCGGAAAAACCGTCGGTAAAATTGATTTAAAAGGCGTTTATTCGTTTATTGAAGTAGAGAGCGATCAGGTAGATACGCTCCTTAACAACTTTAAAAACGTGAAATTTAACGGCCGCGATGTGCGCATCGAGATGAGCGGCGAAGCACCGGTAAGCCGCAGCCACGACGGTGGTGGCGATCGGAAACGCAGTTTTGGCGGCAGCGGCCGGCGCGAAGGCGGTTACGGAAACTATGGCGGTGGTCATGGTGGCTCTAACTATGGCGGTGGCGAGCGCCGCGGGGCTTATGGCGATGATCGCCGTGGAGGCAGTGGCCGCCGTGATGGCGGTGCTTTCCGCGATTATTCCGGCCGCAGCCGGGAAGAACGCAGCAGCGGAAAAAAGCGCCGTTCTTAATAAAGCGGGGTCGTCCTTAACAGGACATCAATTCAGCGCGCGCGGCCTAAGGCCGCGCGCGCTTATAAAAAACCATACAAAGAACTAACTCAGCTTCCCCGTGAGTTCTCGCATCACAGGATGTGGCAATTTATGCGCATAAAGAATGGCGTATACCGCATCACATATCGGCATATTCACCTGATATTTTTTATTGATATGATGCAGACAGTTTACCGCATAATAGCCCTCGGCTACCATATTCATTTCTAACTGCGCCGATTTTACGGTATAACCTTTTCCAATCATATTACCGAAAGTACGGTTACGACTAAACTGCGAATAAGCTGTAACGAGCAGGTCGCCTAAATAAGCCGATTCTTTAATATCGCGGTTAATCGGATGCACCACATCGACCAGGTCTTTCATCTCGCGGATCGCATTGGAGATTAAAACAGCCTGAAAATTATCGCCATAGCCCAGGCCATGACAAATACCGCTGGCTACGGCATAAATGTTCTTGAGCACCGCAGCATATTCGGTTCCAAAGATGTCGTCCGAAACATTTGTCTTGATATTCCGGTTGGCTAAAAAACCCGCAAACTCTTCGGCAAAAGGAAGGTGCATACAGGCAATGGTAAGGTAGGATAATTTCTCTAAGGCCACTTCTTCGGAGTGACAGGGGCCGCCTACCACCAGCACATGATCTAAAGGCAGCGCATATTTTTGGTTCAGAAACTCGGCAATAATCAGGTTCTCGTCTGGAACGATGCCTTTAATCGCCGAAACAACTTTCTTTCCTTGCAGGTCTGCCGGTGTGATGGTTTTAAGGGCATCTTTTAAAAAAGCAGCCGGCACATTGAGTACCACATAATCTGCGGCCTGTATGGCGGCCTGTATATCGGACGAAATATGTGCTGGTGGCAATTTGACGGGAACAGAACTCAGGTAATTCGGATTATGCCCAAACTTTTGAAGATGCCGGATCGTCTCTTCATTACGCATCCACCAGTATATCTCTTTCGGCTGCAAATTATCGGACAGCATTTTTATCATTGCTGTAGCCCAACTTCCGCCGCCAATCATCGCTATTTTCATCCTTGAAATTTTTTTCAAAAAAAAAGGTTTAAGTAAATCGAAATCTACTTAAACCTCAAAGGTCTCAAAAATACTTGGTATTCTAAAACGATTTAGTTCTTATTGCCCGTGGTAAAGAGCTTGTCTTTCGCTGTTTTTTCTACTTTTACACCGTCTTTCAGTTTATTCTGTACCGCGGAATAGGGGCCGCTCACAATGTCCTGTCCGGCTTTAAGCCCTGTCTTTACGATAATAAACTGGTCATCCTGTATACCGGTTGTTACTTCGGTTTTCTTCACAGTCGATGTTTTCTCGTCAAAGAGGTAAACATATTGTTTTACTTTCTTATCGGTTAATTTGCTCTTCTGCTTTTCTTCGGTCTGATTCTGATTATTTGCCATGCTGGCAGTAGCGTTAGTGTTTCCTTCGCCGGTAAATACCGCCTGAATAGGGATCGCCAGACTGGTTTCTGTTTCGCTCTCAATATCGACGGTAGCCGATAATCCCGGACGGAAAGGCGAAGGCAGGTCTTTTGCACCGCCTTTAATGGCGACATACGAGTCTGGCAGGATACGCACTTTTACAGAGAAATTGGTCACCTGATCAACCGAAGCGGTGGTTGTACCTACACTGGTCGATGAACTGGCAATTTCGGTAACCACGCCTTTGAATTTTTTATCGGCAAAAGCGTCGATTTCGATGGATGCGCTATCGCCTACATTTACACGGTTAATATCGTTCTCATTTACTTCCACGTTCACTTCCATGGTTGTTAAGTTGGAGATACGCATAATTTCGGTACCGGCCATTTGCGAAGTCCCTAAAATACGGTCGCCTAACTCGATCGATAATTTGGATACAACGCCATCTACCGGCGAATAAATCGTGGTTTTAGCTAAATTAGCACCTGCCTCTTTTACATTTGCACCCGATTGCTCCAAGCCAAATTTAGCACCGGTTACGCTGGCTTTAGCACTCTCTAAAGTAGCTTTAGCCGTCAGATAGGCTGCTTTTGCTGCATCAAACTCCGATGTCGAGATTACTTTTTTATTAAACAGGGCAACGTTTCTTTTATAGGTGGCATCAGCATTGGTGAAATTAGCCTCGGCCTGTACCAATTGCTGTTGTGCCGAAGTTACACTCGCTTTTTGTGCATTGTACGAAGCCACCGCCCGCTCATAGCCGGATTGTAATACATCGGGACGCACTTTACATAACAACTGCCCTTTCTTAACCACATCGCCCTCTTTTACCAGAAGTTCGGTCACCTCACCCGATACCTCCGAGCTCAGTTTAACTTCGGTTTCAGGCTGCAGTTTTCCACTGGCCGTCACCGTTTCCACGACCTTTTTCTCGCTGGCTTTGTCGACCGTCACCTTTTCTATTTTCTCGCCTCCGATTAAGCCGGTTACTTTAGCAATAATCAGCAGTGCGATCAAGGCACCGACAGTGATTAAGATGTGTTTAAGCTTCATTTGATATTATTATTTGTTTTTTATGTTTAATTAAAAGTAATTTGTTTTCCGAGGTAATAATCTATCACTTTGGCGCGAAACAACAGATCATATTTGGCCTGTATCATATCTATTTCGGCCTTATTCCGGTTGGTTTGCGCGGTACTGAAATCCACTGAATTGGCCAGTCCCTCATTATAACGCACTTCTACCACATAATAGGCATCCTTTTGTGCAGCAAAGGCATTTTTAGTCGACTCATAACGTGCATCAGCAGCTTTTAAATCGGCTACTGCCTGATAGATAATTTTATTCAGATTATTTTTCGCTAATTGCTCCTGTGTCTCTGTTTGCATTAAATTAATTTTCGCACGGGTTACACTCGAGCGGGCTTGTAATCCATTAAAAATAGGGATTTGCAAACTCAGACCAACACCTTTACCCAGGTTGTTTTTGAACTGTTCGCGCAGGCTTTGGCTCGGCAAAATGGAATTATAATTGTAAAAATAGCTCGAACCATAACTTCCATTTAAAGATAAACGCGGATAAAGGTTTCCTTTGGCTACCGATACGCCCACTTTGGCAGCACTTGTATTCAGAGCAGCCAGCTTAATATCGGGAAAGGTATTTATCGCATCGCTAAATATTTTCTCTGCATCAACGGCAGTAGAAGGGTTAGTAAAGCTATTAATGGATGGCAATTGTACTTCATACACGGTCGACGAAGGAATATCCATTAGTTGCGCCAGCGTTAAATATGAAATAGAGAGCGCATTGGCAGCATTGGTCACGTTTAATTCGGCAGTTGCTGTCGTCGATTTGGCTAAGGATAAATCGGCTAAGGTCTTTGTTCCCTCGTCCAGCAATTGTTGCTGCTGGTTTAATTGCTGCCGGGCCACTGTTAGTTGTTCCTCTGCCGCTTTTAACAGATCCTTATTATAAAGAATCTGTAAATAAGAGGTCACTACCTGTAAAATCAGGTCGTTTTTTACTTTCTCCGTGGAGGCTTTACCCGCGTCCAGAAGCAATTTATTTTGACGAATCTGGTTGACTTTACTAAAGCCGCTAAAGACATCGACGCCCGAACTCAGGCTGGCGCTCATGGTATAACGCTGGTTGTTTTCGTATAAACCCGAAGCACTCTGACTCCGTCCCCAGCTCATATTCTGGCTAACACCGGTATTTAATGAAGGATACAAGGCCAGCTTAGACTGTTTCAGATTTTCGTCGGATAAACTTTCGCTCAGCTTAGACTGTTTTACCTGCAAATTATTATTCAAGGTCTTATCAATGGCCTGCTGAATGGTAATGACCTCCTGAGCATGACCCAGACTCGCATAACCCGCTACAAGCGCCGTGGTCAATAAGACGATTCTTTTTTTAAATGAGCCCGCAGGCGTATTTCGTTTCATAAATGTGTGTTTCGCAATAATAAATAAACAATTCATAATTCTAATGGTTACTTTTGAAGATGCAACTCGTTAAATCGCCACTTTTATTAAAATGGTGTTATCCAACACGCATCTGGAACAAATCCCGTACCGAAAAGATCGTTTATCTCACCTTTGACGATGGACCGGTACCCAATGTTACAGAATTTGTATTAAATACTTTAAAAAGCTTTGAACTGAAAGCAACTTTTTTTTGCATTGGCGATAATATCCGCAAACATCCATCAATTTTTGAACGTATTAAAAATGAACAACATAGCATCGGAAACCATACCTATAACCATCTTAATGGCTGGCAAACCGACACCCATAGCTATGTTCAAAATTTCTTAAAATGTGTGGAAATTAGTGAAAGTAGCCTTTTTCGTCCACCTTATGGAAAAGCCACTCGCCGTCAAATCAGGCAGATACAGGCCTGCATGCCCCATAAATCCCTTCAGGTGGTGATGTGGGATGTGCTGAGCAGGGATTTCGATCAAAAATGCTCACCCGAAAATTGTTATCAGAACGTAATTCAACATACAAAAAATGGTTCTATTATCGTTTTTCACGACAGTATTAAAGCCTTTGACCGGCTCCGCTATGCACTTCCCCGAAGCATCGAATACCTGCTTGAAGCGGGTTATCGCTTCGGGACGCTATAAGCATGTAATCGGGATGGATGTAGCAAAGGAGATACAAAAGCAAAGAAAACAAATTTTATTAAGGCAAGCATTTTTTTGAGATAAAGCCGGAGGAGAACTGTCCGGTAATGCACAACACTGTCCGTTTTCGGGCAGTACATGCTTTAACTCCTGAAAGACGAGCGAATTAGAAACGTTCTAAATAATATAATGAGATCGAGATGATAGACTTAGCCCCATTTTTTTTGTAATTTCGCCCATTATTAACGAGTAGATTCACTTAATACACAATATCCATGGCATTTGACATCGAAATGATCAAAAAGGTATATGCCAACTTTAGCAGCCGTGTGGATGCGGCACGGAAAGTTGTAGGCCGGCCTTTAACTCTATCAGAAAAAATATTATATGCCCACCTTTGGGATGGCACAGCAAACAAAGCGTTTGTACGCGGAAGCGACTATGTCGATTTTGCTCCGGATCGCGTGGCGATGCAGGATGCTACCGCTCAAATGGCCTTATTGCAATTTATGCAAGCGGGCAGACCCCAGGTCGCTGTTCCTTCGACCGTACATTGCGACCACTTGATTACCGCTAAAGCAGGTGCTGAAATTGATTTACCACATGCTAACACCGAAAGCAAAGAAGTATTCGACTTTTTAGCTTCCGTGTCAAATAAATATGGTATCGGCTTCTGGAAACCGGGTGCGGGAATTATCCATCAGGTGGTATTAGAAAATTACGCCTTTCCGGGCGGAATGATGATCGGAACCGACAGCCACACGGTCAACGCCGGTGGTTTAGGTATGGTGGCAATTGGTGTAGGCGGTGCCGATGCCTGCGACGTGATGGCGGGTTTACCCTGGGAACTTAAATTCCCTAAACTGATCGGTATTAAACTGACCGGAAAATTAAACGGCTGGACATCTGCAAAAGATGTGATCTTAAAAGTGGCCGGTATTCTGACCGTAAAAGGCGGAACCGGTGCTATCGTAGAATATTTTGGTGAAGGCGCAGAAAATCTGAGCTGTACCGGAAAAGGCACTATCTGTAATATGGGTGCCGAAATCGGGGCTACCACCTCCACCTTTGGTTACGACAAAAGTATGGAACGTTACTTGCGGGCAACCAATCGTGCCGATGTAGCGGATCTGGCCAATGGCATTGCAGACTATTTAACCGGTGATGCGGAAGTATATGCTGAACCTGAAAAATATTTCGACCAACTGATAGAAATTAACTTATCAGAATTAGAGCCTTATTTAAACGGCCCTTTCACCCCCGATTTGGCAACTCCTGTTTCGCAAATGAAAGCGGCAGCAGCAGCCAATGGCTGGCCAACTAAAATAGAATGGGGTCTGATCGGCTCATGTACCAATTCGTCTTACGAAGATTTATCGCGGGCCGCTTCGATCGCGCAGCAGGCCATCGATAAAGGCTTAGGTCGTAAAGCCGATTTCGGTATTAACCCCGGATCGGAGCAGGTGCGTTATACCGCCGATCGGGATGGTCTCTTAAACACCTTCAAAAATCTGGATGCTACGATCTTTACGAATGCCTGCGGCCCTTGTATCGGGATGTGGGATCGCGTAGGTGCCGAAAAACAAGAGAAAAACACCATTGTACACTCGTTTAACCGGAATTTTGCGAAACGTGCCGATGGCAATCCGAATACCTTTGCTTTTGTAACTTCTCCGGAACTGGTTGCAGCATTAGCTATTGCCGGTGATTTGGGCTTTAACCC
>Ga0222423_1001215_pt1 | contig 12487 bp, 9 predicted proteins | sample 3A0metagenome_FD_182472 | JGI IMG/M metagenome (GOLD analysis project Ga0222423, IMG submission 182472) | Enriched microbial communities from leaf-cutter ant dump, University of Wisconsin, Madison, United States - 3A0 (version 2) | ecosystem: Environmental > Terrestrial > Nest > Insects nest >...
GCGCCGTCGTCCTGCAACAGATTCAACAATTTGAACTGCTGTCGCGCCAGAAGCGGTACGCACGCGCCGGATCCACACCATCACTCAAGTCTACTTAGTGCCTTAACAACACCAGTTATCCACAAGCGAACGACGCAAAACCCGAGGTCAAACGCCTGCAGTCGAAAATTCCAACAACCCCATGACCCAACTCAGGATTATGAACCGGTAGAGACTTCGGAGGCCGTAGCAGATTCTCGGGCGACAGTGAGCGGACTTATCGCTTATTGGCTGTGGGTAACGTGAAGGGCAAGGCACTAAAGCATTTGAACCAAATCAGGCCGACTGACACAATCAGTTTTCTCAACGAGCTGAACTGCAAATGGAGCTAAGACAGCCGTCATCTCACTCAGAAACGGACCTGCCCTACCATATCGACCTATTTTGAGGCTCAAAACGCAATCCATACCGCTATAAGTAGAACATACATTCATCTCCACCCCAGAAATTTCGCCTAGTAGGGCCAACTCAGGCATGTCGCCCACTCATCCACTCGCAAAGAGCCTCCCTGCCCCATCCGACTGGAGGCCCTGGTCTGCAGATTTCGAGTACATAATGAGAACCGAAAACAAAACAAAGATCGACGAATATCCATCAAAAGCATTAAAGGTTGCAATTACAGCAAAGAACGCGAGTAGCCCCAGCACGCCGCCTAAATACTGCGAACGCCATGCCGACCAAAAGATACTGCCCATAAATGCGAATAGGAAGATTGCACCTAGCCAGCCCAAACCAAGCAAAGCTTGAAGATAAAAGTTTTCTACATATCCCAATCCAGCAAGATCTCCTCCCAGAACTTCGACAGGAACACCTGGCCCAAGCCCGAATGGGTGATCCATACCCCCTATTGCATCTAAAATAATCGGGAAGGTACGTTGGCGTTGAACTAATGCAGAAAGCGCCTCCCCACTTTGAAACCTCGATAAAATATTAGTGTGTGCACTGACAAATAAAAGTGCAATAATGCAGATAGCACACAACCCCAGAAGCCTCGCCCTCCACTTAGATGCACGCTGTGTGAACATTGCGAATGCAACGGCAACTAGTGCAGCAAATCCGAATGCGAAGATACCGCCTCGCGTCTGTGGCACGACGAGTCCAGACAGGGATAAAAGCAAGACGACGCCAGTGCCCACTGTACGACGTTGCATCCAAATCGCCATCACTATCGCAGTTGCCACTGCCATAAACGCCGCTGCAGGAATAGGGTGACCGAAGGTCATGGTCGGCCGATAGGTGGACCAATGCTGAACGGAAAAGTCCGAACCAAATAGGGACTGGAGTGCTCCGTAAACCAGATTGCGCTTAGTCAGGAACTCAAGGATGCCATAGAGCCCTAGAAATCCTGCTGCACACAGGAAGGTCTTCTCTAACAAGTCCCTCTCCTCACGGGAGGGGCTGACGATCAATGCTGGTATCAAGGACATGAAGAAAGTAAGTATCCATGTGCCGCTGCTGGCAGAGTCAACCGAGAAGGCTGCTGAGGCCACGCTAAAAAGAGCAGTGCCCCAAAAAAAACCTAAAACCGCCACAGACCCAAAGCTTACCTTCCTCCTCACCACCCAAACCCAAAGAATGATCGTACCAGGGACAATTACCTTGAATGCGTTTGGCATCATACTTGGAGGTAGAAGGATAAACGAGACCAGCGCCAAACTTGGGAGATATCGCGCTGGAACGAAAATAACTACGACAATGCCAACAATTGAGGCTCCTGCAAGGACCAAATTCCGTAATTCCGAAATATCGCTGCGTGACATGCTGGATACGATCAGCACGACGATTAGGCCAACAACCACAGCGGGCACGAAGATGCCCGCCCAGTAGCGGAACCTCTCTAAGACTTGCATCCTCTTGATGCCCCCTTAACTATCATTTGACCGACCGCAAAGCCAATGAACATGTCAGAAACTGCACACGCCTCATCAGGTTATCTTGTAGTTTGCCGTACCCGTCCGAGTAGAGTTGCACATTTAAGCACGTAGACGAGCATGCCGACCACAGCTACCAAGGCGAGGGAATCGAAGCTGGCAGATACCGTAATTCCCGCAATATAAAGAAGTGCAAACACCACACCATTCTTAGCCACGAAGCGCTCCTGATCATGGCCCTGCAATATACCCCCCAACGCACTTGACAACGCAATAAAAGGAAATGCCACGAGCGTCCAGCCGAGTGCACTTGATGATCCCAAAAAAGCGGATCCAAATACAACTTTCACAATCTGCGCAGAGAAGACGGATATCAAAGCTAATATGAACGCTATCCCCAGGTGAAGAACCGCAAGCCTCATTGCAATAGAACGAACCTGTGCCTTTTCTGCTCGGGAGGCATGGGGGAGTATAGCAGATGATAAAGCTCCTGGTATCAGCATGAAAGGCGTAGTCAGTTTCTGCGCCGCTGACCACAGCCCAGCCATATGCGAGCCCCCGGCTACACTCACCAAAAGGGTATCTAAATTACGCGCGGACGCAGTAATACTCGCCCAAAAAAAAGGAAGTCCAGCTTTCAAAAGTGCGAATATTCCTATCCGCGGCGTTGACGGCAGCCCAGCCTTCGCGAGTGCAATTCGCACTTGTAGCCAGCCAACGGCACTTGAAAGAAGCATCCCTACCGTATAGGCGACAACCACACCTACACCAAGATAGTGCAAGATGGGAAAAACAAGAATCATGCAGAACCGACGGACCAGAGTCACCTCGGTAATGACTCCAGTATTTCCGCGGGCGATAAAAACACCCACCAGGGCATCTGAACTCTTCTCGAATGCAAGCGCCACTCCTAAACAGGCTAGCACCATCGGAAATCCCATTATTCTAGACAGAACAAGGAAGGCCAATCCAGTAATGGCTGCGCCCAGCACACTTGTATAGTAGTTGAGTCGTAATGCAGCATTCAAGGTGGCATAGTCCTGGCGCGCAGCCAAGCGAATAATGTACGTCGACATCCCAAAATCAAACGCAACGAACATGAAGGTTGCGGCTGAAACGAGCGCCGTCACGCTGCCAAAGAGCTCAGGGCCCGCCCACCGAGCAAATAGGACATTGCAGCCCAGTAGCACGATTGCAGCGAGTCCCCTTGCACCCGTCAGAGCCAAGAATAACTTTCTCACAAGGCCGATGCTCCAGAATTCCGCCATGGCTGTTTCACAAAGGAGCGTAAAGCGTATCCAGCAAAGTAGAACACTGCCCAGAAGCTTGGAGAGCCTTCCCGCCTTGCAAGCTTGAACACTTCATAGGCGCATCTCCATTCACGCCGTGAAAGGGCAGCGCGCGCTGGATACCTTGAAAGTAGAAAGTCCCCAAAGGCGAGTTTCGCACCTGGAAGGCCCGATTCCAGGAGAGTATTTTTTGCCCAGTCCACTGATTGAGCCAGAGGGATGCTCTTCGAAACAGACCCTGGGGTGTCCGCGATGACAACAAGGGGCGAGGAGGACTGGATGACCTCGAGGTCTGGAAACCTCTTCTTCAACGCAACAATCCAGGTCATATCTTGGTGGAACTTTAGGTGTTCATCCCATGGAACTTCAAGAATCATGGAACGCGGGAAAATCAGAGTCGGAGTCATCAAGGCGCCCTTACCCGTCACGCCTCCTTTTAGCGCCGTCAAGTAGGTAATTAATTCGTCACCGGCAGATATCACTCTTCTCGGGTAAACTTGCTTCGCGGAGTTAAGGACTCGACAAGAAAGTAACCAGGGACGTGAGCGAGGTTCTTCATTCAATTTTGACAGCATCTTCTCAAGGTATGTAGGCAGCCAATAATCGTCATCATCAAGAAGAGCGATAACTTCACTATTCGCGGCTTTCGCTCCCGCATTGCGAGCCCGGTTGCCTCCCGCACCCGGCCCAACTCGCAACACTTTGATGAGCGAAGAGGCAGGCAAGTCAAGCTCCTTGACTGTATCCGCGCACACAATAATCTCGTCTGGTTTTCTCGTCTGAGAGAGCACGGATGCAACTGAACGATACAACTCTTTGCGTCCAACAGTCGGAATGATCACTGCAATTGAGACGGACATGACACCTCTCGAAGAAAAGTACGGAAAACCTTCACATGCCAAGAACGGCTTGACGGTACGCTTCGCCAATGGCAGTGGGATTTCGGGTGGCACACACCCATTCGTAAGCCAGTTCCCTCCAGGTTCTAAACTCATCCTTTGGCAATTTGAGGATTGCCCGAATTACTCCTGCCGCTGACTCTGGGTTCAACGCCTCATACTTTAGCCAATCCATGGACGGTGGCAAGAACTCGCTTGAACCTCCTGAGTCAGGAACCACTGGCAATAGCCCCGCCATCATGGCTTCACCAACTGTCCGACCGCTCGGCTCATTTTCATTGCAAACGATAATGGCATCAATAGCGCCGTAGATATCATCAGGCTTCCTAACTCCCATAAACTCAACTCGTGAGTCAACGGCACGCTTGGCAGTCGACACGAGCCTCGCACGGTAACCTGCGTCCGCAACGAGTGACGCTCCATACACTTTCAGACTAACTTGCTCCGGACATTTACTTATTGCTGCTATTGCAGTTTCAATACGTTTCTCTGGATCGATCCGTCCCACAATTCCTATCGAAAGTTTGTCGCCCAAAGGGTTGAAAACTGGCGCGCTATGGGGCATCAGAAAAGGCCGAGGTACCACTTGGGTCCTGCCCTGATTGGGAAAAGCATTTGCCACATAGTTACTAATTGCAATCGCGACATGCGCAAACCTCGAGCAGAATCTTGAGGCCCACCTATCGAACCGCCCTTTAGGCACATCATGCAGATCAACCACGAGCCGCGGTGTATGCATAGTAAGCACCCTAATCAATGGGATAAGTGGCATAAGTTGAAGACTGAAAATCACCAACGCAGTTGATTTTCGATGTGAAAATGCGGTTCTCATGAAGCGTGCGAGTACTTTTAGACGATTTTCACTTTCGTTTAGGCAAATCACCTGCGCCCCAGTATGCATCGAGAAAAATTCTGCGGTCTCGGTAGAACTACACACAATAGTAGGAGCGATAGATCCCCTTAAGGCCTGAACTAAGATCGCTAGGCTATGTTCAGCACCCCATGGCTGGCCTGCTGCTGTAAAAAACGTAACCTTGGGAGTTGCATCTGCCTCAGACATGACCCTGTTTTCCTTGCTCACTGGAGAGGTGTCGGAGGGCTGAGAGAAACGCAATCCCGCCCTTGACATATCTACCAGACAATCTTCTGGGTTCTTGGAGAGTTCTAAACAGCCATTCAAGTTTGAGGCGCTGCATCACAACTGGGGCTCGCCGTTTACTACCAGACAGAAAATCGACAGTCGCCCCGACACACAACACACTGCCCGACTGAACTTCTCCTTTGATCGCTGCTAGGTGAAGCTCCGATTTAGGTGCCCCCATGCATAGAAGAACAATATCCGCAGGATCGGCATTGAGCGCTTCAAGTAGTTCTCGAGTTGAGGACTCAGTCGGGATTTGCGGCAAGTACGGGTTATTTGGAGTAGAAATCAGGCGGATATCCGGGTAAGTTCGCCCCACAACATCAATAGCTTTTGCGAGAGAGTCATCGGTTCCTCCCAGTATCTGAACACTCTTACGTTTCTGGTTTGCGATCTCGAGGATCGATACGGAGAGGTCAGAGCCGGTGATCCTCCCATTCGCATATCCATATCGTCTGGAGAGCAAATACGCTACAGGCCAGCCATCGGGTATCGAAATGTCAGCTGACTGAATTGCAGAAGCCACGGCAGGGTCTTTTTCTGCCAGATACAGATGGAAAACATTGGGAGTCACCACGCTTACGACGCGACCTCCTGCTGAACTGGAGCAGACTCGCGAGATAACTTCGTCGCGGGAGTCAGGTGTCAGAGTAAGCGCTCCAATCTGCAACTTCGAAACTTTCATAAAACATTCCCCTTCGACTGTAAACGATCAGCTACATCTGGAGTTGTGATTCCACAAATGGTAAAGAAACACTTAAACTTCGTGCGAGCTCGTCGCCTTGCGCTTGGGCCGGCTCAGCACACCCTTGCCGTACAACTCCATATTTCATTAGTTCACCTTTCAGATCTGCGGTGCATCGGCCAAGGTATCGGAATCTACACCAGTAGTGGATGCCAGGATTCCCCTAACTCCAGCGCATCAGTATGCACTTTGTATAAGCATCGTTTTTGGAGCACCATTAGTCGCGCCCGTAGATATCTCGCGTGTAGATCTTCTCTGCAACTTCTTCGAGCACTTCAGCTCGGCGATTTGAAATAATCACGTCGGCGCGCTGCTTAAAGTCATCGATGTCGGTGACTACCTCAGAGTGGAAGAATTCTGCCTCGTGAAGGGCCGGCTCGTACACGATCACTGTGACACCTTTTGCCTTGAGGCGCTTCATCACCCCCTGTACCGCCGACTCACGGAAGTTGTCTGACCCCTCCTTCATGATGAGGCGGTAAATGCCCACCGTTTCGGGCTTACGCGACAGTATGTCTTCGGCAATGAAGTCCTTGCGTGTGCGGTTGGCATCAACAATCGCCGAGATAAGGTTCTGCGGCACTTCGGCGTAGTTCGCGAGCAACTGCTTCGTGTCCTTCGGCAGGCAGTAGCCACCATAGCCGAACGAGGGGTTGTTGTAGTGGGATCCGATACGTGGATCGAGCCCAACACCATTGATAATCTGTGCCGTGTTCAGGCCACGGGTAGCAGCATAAGTGTCGAGTTCGTTGAAGTACGCCACACGCAATGCAAGGTACGTGTTCGAAAAGAGCTTAATCGCCTCGGCCTCACTCGGGTCGGTGAGTAAAATCGGCACCTCGGTCTCGAGGCTCCCCTCGAGCAGCAGCTGAGCAAACTCATCCCCAAGCGCTCCGCGGTCGCCGACCACGATACGCGACGGGTGCAAGTTATCGAAGAGCGCACGCCCCTCGCGAAGAAACTCCGGCGAGAAGATAATTTTTGCGCCCGGGTATTGCGCACGAATCGACTGAGTGAAGCCGACCGGAATGGTCGACTTGATGACCACGCAGGTCTCGGGGTTCGCCTTAAGCGCCGCCGCGATCACCGATTCGACCGAAGAAGTATCGAAGTGGTTCGTCTCGGTGTTGTAGTTTGTCGGCGTGGCAACGATGATGAAGCGCGCATCCATGTAGGCAGACTCAGCGCGCAGCGTTGCTGTGAGATTTAGGGGTACGTTAGCTAGGTATTCTCTGAGTTCTGCATCAACGATGGGTGACACCCGATCGTTGATCTGTTGCACCCGCGACTCGTCAATGTCGGTCGCGACAACCTCGTGATGTCGTGCAAAGATGACCGCATTCGATAGCCCGACGTAGCCGGTTCCTGCGACGGCAATCTTCATAACGAGCTCCACTAGTTTCTAAGTTAAAAAGTGTCCGGGTTGTCATTGTGCGCCGTCAGCCAAGAACACTGCGCGCACTGTCCGCCAGAGAATCAACACATCACCTGTCACTAACCAGTTTCCCACATAGTACAAGTGAAGCTGAGTTACATCTTCCGAACTTAAACGACTCAGACCACTCACCTGCCACAGTCCGGCAACATCGGTCTTACCATCAAACGTCCATCTATGATGGCGCGAAAGACACTAGGCAATCTTGGCGTAACGCTACGGTCGCGACTCGATGAGTGTCATTAACCACAAAATTATATTAGATAACTAAGGAAGATCATAAAGCGAGTACCGACCAATAAATCGGTCAATCGAAGTGACGCAAGGACATTCTCGATCTTTTGGAACTACTTGTCAGTTGTGCCTTGCAAGTCGAGCAGCGATTTCAATTAGTCATCGGTGTTCCATCATTATTCCCCAGGCTTATCGTCTGTCCGCGTCGAAGTCACGCAACAGCAACCCAACAAGAATCATCGACTTGCCTCGGCCACGGATCGCCAGTGACTACGCCACGTTATCAACGAGCAGGACTGACCGTGATCTAGACACGACACGTGAGTTATTTCGGTCGGTATCTCACCGCCCGCGTGACCAACAGCCGCCACGTCAGCGCATCTACATGAAGACGTGGATACAAGCCCGTGAAGGTACTCGTGTGATCTAAACACACTGACCTCAAAGCAATTCCAACTCTTCCAGTTCAGGATCTCTTTCCCCGTCTATGCAACGGCACTCGGATCACCCACCGATGAAAGCCCAAGACCCAAGCGCTATCGACTGAAAATAGCAACTCAACAATCCACACTGCGACCAGTTGGAAGAATGACAATTAACATTCCGGTCAATCCCTAATCTGGTGGACACGTCACGAGTCACCTGCATCAAGGTTCGTGAAGCCCACACCCTAGCATCACCCCAGGATATAGAAATGCAATTACCGAAACTGCGTGCAACTTTACATGCGCTTGTAGCCCGCCTCCGGCGGGCTTCAGCACGCTCGACAACACCGCGCGGCGAAGTCTGCGCTCCAAGAGTTCTCCCTGCCTACTCACGCGAGTCTGTCTAGCCGCGATTTACCAGTTACCCCGGTAGGGAGGGGTCAGATTTCCCGTCAAGTACTTCGGTTATTTCCGCTGCACAACTACAACTTTGACACGTTCGACCCTTCCAGCTTTCCACGCGTATCAAAAATCGGTACACCACTCGCAATAAGTCCGTCGTAGTCCACATTCGGGTGCGATTGCAGGATCACCACGATATCCGAATCTTCAGCTGCCATAATGGGGTTTTCAACAGCATTCAGAAAAACACTACCTGCCAATTCCCAACATGGTACAAACGGATCAAAGTAACTGACAACCGCTCCCTTGGAAAGAAGTAATTCAGCAACGGGCTTCGAAGGCGATTCTCGTTGGTCAGCAATTCCGGCCTTATAAGTAGCACCAAGCAAAAGCACTTGAGCTCCCCTTAGCGACTTCTCCTGGTCATTCAGGAGGTCCTGAACCCTTGAAACCACATACGAGGGCATAGATCCATTGACTTCTTGCGCGAGCTCCACAAACCGGAATGGAACACCAAGTGACCGCTTAACCTCGTAACTCAGGTAATTCGGGTCGATCGGGATACAGTGCCCACCAACACCGGGTCCAGGGAAAAATGCTTCGAATCCGAAAGGCTTAGTTGCTGATGCGGAGATAACACTCCAGAGGTCAATATCCAGCTCGTGTGCAAATCTAACCAGTTCATTTACCAAGGCGATGTTTACGTGCCTATAGGTATTTTCAAGGAGCTTCGCCATCTCGGCTTCTCTTGGACTATTAACTTCAACGATAGATTCGATGAACTCTCCGTAGAAGTTCGCCGCGGCGCGCGTCTCTTGGGCAGTTCGACCACCAACGATCTTGGGAGTGTTCTTGAGTCGAAACTCCTTATTACCTGGGTCAATGCGCTCGGGCGAAAACGCAACACGTATGTCCTCTGACCGTAGCCGACCCTCTGCAAGAATGGCGGGAAGAAATTCGCGCTCCGTTGTTCCCGGGTACGTCGTCGATTCAAGTATGACTAACGTCCCGGGCTGGGCATTTTGCCCTATGCTTTTCGCGGTACTCAACACATATGCGAGGTTAGGCGAACCATCTTCTGCTAAAGGTGTCGGTACACAAACTACAATAACATCTGCTTCTGCGAGGACTCGCTCATCGTGCGTCGCTAGATATCCAAGCGCAAGGATCTCTTGTATCTCTTCATCGGAGATATCATCAACGTGAGATTTTCCTGAATTGAGCCCGTCGATTACGCCTTGGTTTACCTCGAAACCACGAACTTTCCATCCTTCGAGAGCAGCCAACTGCGAAAGTGGAAGACCGACGTAGCCCTGCCCCATTACAACTAGATTTTTTGACATATTCTCCACTCCTTTAGGACTCTAACTTGATACATCTTGATGTCTCAGGGCTACGCGGCATGACCGCATAGGAAACGTTTCGTCGGCCGTGCGGAAGATCTGCGGCCCATCGTACTGCCGTACCTAGGCTCTTAAGAGCCGTTGACAGTGGGTTCAACTTGCAAATTTAGGGCAATCTACGAGTCGAGAAGTTGACAGACTCGCGAAAACTGCTTGACTGCCCTTCCCATGGATGAGTGCGAGACCCAAATTTTATCTGGCGTGATCTACGATACATGATGTTTTCCGGGCCTGCGTATGCCTTTGTGACGTTCCGCCGAGTTTTAGGACGAATTGTGAGTCTACCTAACCAAGCATCGGGGTTAGCCTCAAAAAATAATGGGGTGGGTCCAGTTTTCAGAACTGGACCCACCCCATCGCTGTAGCATCAGGAGAAGGTGCTACTTCTTCATCGTGGCAACGTATTCGCCCAACGTATCGTTTTGGAAAGCTGTAGCAACCTCATCGAGACCAGCCCAGTCAGGCTTCACCACGGACTGCTTACCTTCCATACCAGTACCCAACGTTGGCGAGGTAAAGAACGTCATGTCATCCGGGCGAATATCGCGCATCGAGAAGCCAAGCTTGCCGAGATAAGTTGCGGTTAGGCCCTTATCGATGGTCAAGTAAGGTGCAAACGAGTCAACTGCATCGGCGATCTTGCCTGGGCTGGTCAAAGTGTCCTTAGACAAAACCTGCTTGATCACGCTCTTAATAAAAAGCTGCTGGTTAGCAACACGCGTGTAGTCACCATTCGCGAATGAGTACCGCTCACGCACAAACTGCAGCGCATGCTCACCATTCAGTTCAATCTCACCCTTGGCAAAGTGAGTGTGGCCGTGACGCGAGGTAAATTCATTCGGGTTATTGAGAGTGACGCCGCCAAGCGCGTCCGTCAGCCCCTGGAAACCCTCAAAGTCGATGATCGCAACATGATCAATGCGGACACCGATAATGCCCTCGATCGTCTGGATCGTGAGCGGCACGCCACCATACGCCATAGCCGCGTTGATCTTCGCGTAACCATGACCAGGAATCTCCACCCAGTTATCACGCATAATCGACATCACCTGAACCGACTTACGGTCCTCAGGGATGTGAACCACCATCATCGTGTCAGAACGTTCACCATGGATGTCATCAATATCGTCGCCAATTTCGCCGCGAGTATCAGAACCCAGAAGCAGAATATTCAGCGCATCATTCTTAGTTTCCTGAGGGCGCGTAGTGGCCTCAGGAAAGACCTTGTCATCCGCGAGCTTAGTGGCCTTATTGAAACTATTGTTCAAAGTCAGCCCATACCAAGCCATCGAGCCGCCACCAACAAGCAGCACAGTCACTAGACTCCACAAGACTACGAGGGGCCAGCGGCGCTTAGGATGCTTACGCGCATGAGCCATGGGCAACTTCTGAGCTCCGGTGGAATCACCCGAGAATGGCGAGTTATCAGTCACTTGGCCATTGTTTCACAGGAGATAAGCCGGAGGCGGCAAATTCACACACCGGCCACAAAAGCCGCGCACCACACACTTAGGGTGAGGTAATACTGTGTCAATATGTCGCGGGGGTCCTTCTAGGGCCGGGCTGGACCATATGATTTTCGAGTGCGCGGATTTGGCGGGTTGAGCAGGTTGGCAAGGTTGGTTTGGGTAGGCAAGGTTGGGCTAGGGCTCACCCTCGCTGCGGTATTACTGATCGTGCTCAACCCCACCACCGTAGATGCCGGGCACGAAGATGCGATCGCGCACTTGCTCGGGTTCTTGCACCGACATGGTGTTCCTGGTCAATTTGGGTACAGCCAGTTAGAGTTCAGCGCCAACATAGTGATGTTCCTGCCGCTAGGGTTCTTTGCCGGGCTGGCGGTTGGGGCTGGGTCTGGGGTGCGGGCTGGGTGGTGGATGGTGCTGGTTAGTTTGCCGGCGTTCTCGGTGCTCATTGAACTTACCCAGCACTTCTTCCTACCCGGCCGGTTTGCCACCGTCAGTGACGTGGTGGCGAACTCGATAGGCGGGATTGTTGGGGTGATTGTGGCACGCGGATTGATCAGAAGAGCACTAGCCACCGAGCAGCACCATGCGCCGCACTCCGCACAGCCGGCAGAGCTGTAGTTGATGTTGATGGAGCTGTGATTCGCGGGCTGTAATTGGCTGCGAAGGGCTGGGTTGGATGGGTCTGGGCTGGATGGGTGCTGGGCGCAACCCGTGCGGGCCGGGCTGCTGGGAAGGTGGGGTGGGGCTGGGAAGTGGGGTGGGGCTGGGAGACGGGGAATCGTCGGAAATAGGTCACCAGCAAAAGGACTAGCACCAACTAGTACAAGGAATCCAACGACAAACTCACCTGGCCCACAGGCAAGCCATCATTATGGACTCGCACAACATGCTCAAGAAAAAGATCCACCTCACTCGACGGGTTGTTATCCGGCTCACGGAGAATATCCTTAGCCCGCCGAAATAACGACTTGGGGTCGCTGCTCGGGTTTTCGATGAGAATCTGAAGATCATGTGCACCCTGGAGACTTGACCTCACAAACTCCACATACTGCCTCTCAGTCTGTTCACCCTCAACGACTGCGTAAATCGTCTTCCGAAATGTGCGCGTATTGACCTTGCGCTTACGGGGAGGCAC